>Ga0153956_1000075_pt1 | contig 122943 bp, 114 predicted proteins | sample TSFL040MetaG_FD_104704 | JGI IMG/M metagenome (GOLD analysis project Ga0153956, IMG submission 104704) | Attine ant fungus gardens microbial communities from Florida, USA - TSFL040 MetaG | ecosystem: Host-associated > Fungi > Mycelium > Unclassified | place: USA: Florida, Wekiwa Springs... | reverse complement strand
AGTTCGCAAGCACTTGCAGCAACCTTCGATGCGAACTTCGGAATCAAAGGGACACTAGCAAGTTTATGATTCTAGTGTGGTTTAGGTTCAGAAGTTCGCTTGAAAAGCGTGTCGAGAAAATGAGGCGAACTTCTGAACCACCACACTAGCGGTAGAAAACGGTATCCGACGGAGGCTTCCGTGATTCCCAGCCCTCGCGTTGGAGCGCGGGCGTGTCGCATTCCCCGGCCGGGTAGCCGATACAGAGATAGCCGACGAAGCTCCATTCGGGCGGTGTGTCGAGGATGGCCGCGACGGCCGCCGGGTCGAGAATCGAGAGCCATCCGACGCCGATCCCCTCCGTCCGGGCGGCAAGCCACAGCGTATGGATTGCAAGCACCGCGGAGTATTCGATCGTTTCCGGCATCGTCATCCGGCCGAGGCCGTGACCCTGAAACGTGGCGCGATCCGCGAAGACGGCGACGTGACAGGGGGCGTCGTCAAGCCCTTCCAGTTTCAGCCGGGCATAGAGCGATGCGCGGTCGTTGGCCTGGCCGCTCAGGGCTGCCGCGTTGCAGGTTCCGAAGCAGGACTTGATCCGGTCCCGGCGCGCGTCTTCACGAACAACAACGAAGCGCCACGGTTCGCTCAGCCCCACGGACGGGGCGAGACAACCGAGTTGCAAGAGCCGCTCCAGCGTGCCGTCGGGAAGCGGGTCGCGCCGGAATTGTCTTACATCGCGCCGCCAGCCGACGAGTTCGCGAAAGCGTGCGCGAAAATCGGCATCAAATGTCGGCGATCCAGCCATGGACGACGGCGTCCTGTTGTTTCGGGATGGTTGAACTGGCCGTCGCACAGGCCCTTACCGCGAGCAAGCCGAATCTTGCACGGGGCCGTTGGAGGTTCATTTGCGGGATGACCGGCGCACAAAAGGGGTTGGCGGTTGCGCGGGACGGTTCGCTGTGCTTGGTTGGCGGCGTTATCGGTGCCTCCCCAAGGGAGGTGAAACGGGAATGCGGTGCGGGGATGTATCCCCAACGCCGCGGCTGCCCCCGCAACTGTAAGCGGCCATCCGATCCATTCAGCCACTGGACGTGTCAGACATGCCCGGGAAGGCGGATTCGGATAACGACCGCGAGCCAGGAGACCGGCCGATGACGCATTTTAACGCGTCCGACGGCGGGTCGGCGGAAGGGGTGTTATGAGTTTCCCGAAATATGCTGCCGGATCGGCAGCGTGTGTCCTGTTGTCGTGGTTTTCCAGCAGCGCGCTCGCGCAATCCGGTCCTGAACGACTGCCCGACCTGGTTGTCACCGCGGATCGGACGCCGGAGCCGGTCGGCAACACCGGCAGCGCCATCAGCGTCGTCAATCAGGAGACCATCGCGACCGCAAACGCCGGCTCTCTGGTGGATGCACTGAGAACGGTGCCGGGACTCGACATCACCGAGTCCGGCGGGCCCGGGTCGACCACCAACATTCGTCTGCGCGGCGCCAATACCGGTCAGACGCTGGTGATGATCGACGGCATTCGCGTCAACGATCCTGCCGCGGCCAGCGGCGACTTTGATTTCTCGCTGATCGCCCCGAGCGCGATCGAGCGCGTCGAGGTGCTGAAGGGGCCGCAAAGCGCGCTTTATGGGTCGGATGCAATCGGTGGCGTCATCAACATCATCACCAAGAAGGGGAGTGGTCCGGCTCAGTTCAATGTCCGGACCGAAGCCGGCAGCTACGGCACGGTGTCCACCAGCGGTTCGGTCGCCGGCTCCGCCGGACCGTGGTCCTATGCCGTCAGCGGCAACGGCGAACACAGCAATGGCTTTTCCCGCTACGGCTACCGCATTCCGTCGATCGAAGCGAAATTCCCCAATCTCGAACGTGACGGCTTCGATCGCGCCGGCGGTTCGGCGCGGATCGGCTACGATGCGGGCGAGGGCGTGAAACTCGAATCCGGCTTCCTGTCGTCGTTCACGCGCTCGGCCTATGACGCCGCGACTGGTGCATTTCCCGATACGCCGTCAAGCGCCAATCGGCAGATCAATCAAGTTTGGGGCAAGGCGACGGTGGAGTCGTTCGGGGGCATCCTGACGCAAAGCGTCAACGTCTTCGATACGAACATCGACCGGTCGTTCAACGATATTTCCTACAAGATCGACATGCTGCCCGTGAACACCACATCGACGATTACCGACTACGTCGGCAACAGCGTCGGTGCGGAATATCAAGGCACGGTGAAAGCGGGCGCGTTCGGCTCGGTGGTTTATGGCGCCCGCACGCAGCATGAAACAGCCGATGTCTCCCTGACGAAGTTGTTGCCGGTTGCTGTGTCGACGATCCCGCAACTCGCGGGGACGCAGGACACCAACTCGCTGTTCGGGCTGTGGCAGTTGCCGATCGGGCAACGGTTCAACGTCACCATGGGCGGCCGCGTCGATGACGTCGCCGGCGTTGCGACGTTCGAAACATGGCGCACGACCGCGGCCTACACCATTTCAGAAACCGGAACCAAGTTTCGTGCCAGCGCCGGCACAGGCGCCAAGGCGCCGACGCTGTTTCAGCTTTACGCGCCGACCTACGGCAATGCCGGTCTTAGTCCCGAACAGAGCTTCGGTTACGACGCCGGCATCGACCAAAGCCTGTTCGATGGACGCGTCACGCTGTCGCTGACCGGCTACGGCAACCGCTTCAGCAACCTGATCGACTTCGTGTCCGATGGAAGCAATCCGCTCGGGCATTACATCAATGTCGCGCGCGCGGAAACGTCGGGCGTGGAGTTCGGCGGAAACGCCGTGCTGGTGCCGAACCTTCTGAAGCTGACTGTGGCGTACACCTATCTCCGCGCCAGGGATCTTTCCACCGGGCTGACGCTGGCACGCCGTCCCGAGCATCTGGCGCGGTTTTCGCTCAGCTATACGCCGACGCCGGAGTGGCTGATCGAGCCGCGGATCGTGACCGTGTCCAAGCGGTTCAGCGGCGACGACGAAACCGGGCTGCTTGCGCCCTATACGCGTGTCGACCTCTATTCGGAATACAAGATCGACAAGACATGGAAGGTGTTCGCGCGCGGCGAGAACATCTTCAACGAACACTACCAGGAGGTCATCAACCTGGGGACGACCGGACCGGCTATTTACGGAGGGGTCAACGCCACATGGTGACGGCTGACACGAACGCCGCCACGCGCCGGCGGGCCATGGTCCTGGTTGCGTTGATTGGGCTGGTCGGCGGACTGGCGGTGGCATCGCTCGGCGTGGGGCCGGTGAAGCTGTCTCCGGCGACGGCGATCGATGCGCTGTTCGGCGGCGGCAGCGAGGTGCAGCGCATCATCGTGCAGCAGATACGGCTGCCGCGCGCCATTCTCGGGCTAGGCATCGGCGCCATCCTCGGATTGTCCGGCGCGGCGCTCCAGGGGCTTCTGCGCAATCCATTGGCGTCCCCTTCGTTGTTTGGCGCGCCGCAGGCGGCGGCGTTCGGTGCGGTGCTGGTGATTGCGCTCGGGTGGGCCGACGTTCGTTCATTTGCCCTGCCATCCGCGGCCATCGTCGCGGCGTTCGCATCGGTATTCGTGCTGCTCGCGATTGCGGGGCGCAATGCGGGCCTGCTGCTTCTGATTCTCGCGGGGCTTGCGATTTCGTCCCTTGCGGGCGCCGCGACCTCGTTGACCATGAACATGTCGCGCAATCCCTTTGCCGCGCTGGAGATCGCCTTCTGGCTGCTGGGCTCGCTGGAAGACCGCAGCTTCCGCCATGTTATGCTGGCGCTGCCGTTCATCGTCGTGGGGGCGGCCATTCTGCTGAGCCAGCGACATGCGTTTCGCGCACTCAGTGTCGGAGAGGAAGCCGCCCAAAGTCTGGGGGTCGATGTCGGCCGCTTGCGGCTGCTCGTCATCCTCGGCGTCGCGCTCGGCGTCGGTGGCGCGGTCGCGGTGGCGGGCGCGATCGGCTTCATCGGGCTGGTCGCGCCGCATCTGATGCGCCCCCTGATCGGCTACGATCCGGGGCGGCTGTTGGTGCCGAGCGCGCTGACCGGCGCGGCGCTGCTGCTCGCGGCCGACATCGCCGTGCGGATCATTCCCTCGACCACGGACATCAAGGTCGGCGTCCTGACCGCGCTGATCGGCGTGCCGTTCTTCCTGTATCTGATCGTCCGCGAGCGCCGCGCATTGAGCGGGGGCGTCGCGTGAACGAGACCGCCATTCTCCTCGCGTCCTCACTGTCGGTCAGCCTCGGCGGTCGCGCGGTCCTGCACGACGTGTCGCTTGCGCTTTCCAGCCGGCATCTCGTCGCGCTGGTCGGGCCGAACGGCGCCGGAAAAACCACGTTATTGCGTGCGTTGGCGGGGCTGGTGCCGTCGCGGGGGACGATCGAGGTCGGCGGCGACATGTTGTCGTCGCTCACGCTCCAGGAGCGTGCACGGCGCTTCGCCTATCTGCCGCAGGGCCATCAGGTGCATTGGCCGTTGCCCGCGAAGGATATCGTGGCGCTTGGGCGTTATCCGCATGGCGCGGCCGATCCGGCACGGCTGACGGAGAAAGATGCCGCCGCGGTGATGCAGGCGATGCGGGCGACCGACGTGGTCGCGCTGAGCGATCGCCGCATCACCGAACTTTCCGGCGGCGAGCGCAGCCGGGTGGCGCTGGCGCGCGTGCTCGCCGTGGAAGCCCCGGTGCTGTTGGCGGATGAACCGACGGCCTCGCTCGATCCGCGTTATCAGATCGAGGTGACGACCAATCTGCGAGCCGCCGCCGATCGCGGCATGCTGGTGATCGTGGTAACCCACGATCTCGGTCTTGCCGCGCGCTTCGCGGACACGGTTCTGGTATTGTCCGAGGGGCGGCTGGTGTCGCAAGGGCCGCCGCAGGATGCGCTGTCCGACAAGATTGTCGCCGATGTATTTCGCGTCAGGACATATCGCGCCGACCATGAGCGCGAAACCGTCATTGTGCCGTGGGCGGAGGTTTGATCGCGATGCGGTTATTCGTGCGACCGCAGAGCTTCGGAGAGACGATCCAGCCCGAGGTCGTCGGGCGGCAAGCCGAAGCGCAGGAGATCGCCGGCCCAATCGAAGCTGCGGCACCAGATATGATTTTGGCCAAGGATCCTGTGGAGCGATCCGGCCTCGGGATGCCGCGCCAGCCGGAACAGGCCCGTGCCGCCGGCGATCGACCATCCGGCTTCGGTCAGAACTGCATCCAGCTTCTCTGCCTGGTGTTGCAGGGCCTCGCGTGTGCGAGCGATCCACGCGTCGTCGCTCAATGCGGCGCGGCCGATAGCAAGCGCGGGTCCGGAACATGGCCATGGGCCCAGCGCTGCCTTGATCGTTTGCGCGACTTGCGGCGACGTAATCGCGAAGCCGAGACGCAGGCCTGCGAGACCGAAGAATTTTCCGAACGACCGCAGAACGATCACCGGCAATTCGCGGCACAGGGCGACCGCGCTCATCTCGGGATCGAGATCGGCGAAGGCTTCGTCAATCACGAGCCATCCGCCGCGGTCGCGTACCTCGTGCGCGATGCGGACAAGTGTCGTTCGGTCGACGACGCGGCCGTCCGGGTTGTTGGGATTGACGATGACCGCGTGGCGCGCATCCTGGGCGATGATTGTCCCGAGCTCAAAAGACGCAACGGCATGGCCGGCCTGCCGCCAGGCCGATGCATGCTCGCTGTAGGTCGGGCCGGTAATTGCCGTCGCGCCGGTGTCCGCGAGTCGCGGCAGCCACTGGATCAGCGCCTGCGTGCCCGGCGCGATGACGACATCGGCGTCATCGGGAACACGATAGGCGCAACGCGCGGCGGCGGTCAGCGCGGCTTCATCGGCGTTCGACGGCAGCCGTTGCCAGATTTCATCCTGCAGTTGCGGGATCGTCCACGGCCAGGGATTGATGCCGGTCGAAAGATCGAGCCACATCTTTGGCGAGCCGCCGTAATGCGCAATTGCTTCGGTCAGGTCGCCGCCATGCTTCATGGGCGCTTCATGCCATTTTCCGTTGCGAAGCGCGAGAGGATACGGTGGAATTTTGCTGCCGTTGTCTTGGCGTCGATGGCTGGAATCGTGCTGCCCGCGCGTGCCGCCGACCTGCCGCGCGTCGCCTCGATCAATCTCTGCACCGACCAGCTCCTGATGGCGCTGGCCGATCCCGATCAGATTCTCGGCCTCAGTCCCTATTCGCGGGACAAGGCGCGATCGTGGGCGGCTTCCAGGGCGCGCGCATTTCCGCGCTTGTCGGGCGAAGCGGAGGATGTTCTGGCGCTGAAGCCCGACCTCGTGGTGGCCGGCCGCTATACCAAGCGCGCCACGCGCGAGCTGCTCAAGCAACAGGGATTGAAGGTCGCGGAATTCGATATCGCAAAATCGATCGACGATGTGAAAAGCCAGATGCGCCGGATGGGCGATCTCGTCAACCATCCGGATCGTGCGGAGGCGCAGGTCGCGAAACTCGACGCCGCGATCGCGCGCGCGAAACAGGCGGTGGCGCGAAAGCCCTATCGGGTGTTGGCGCTGTCGCGGCGGGGATGGGTTTCCGGCGATGACAGCGTGACCAGCGCGCTGTTGTCGATCACGGGACTGTCGAATGCCGCATCCGGTCTCGGTGTCAGGCATGGCGGATTCGCCAGGCTCGAAACCATCGTCGCGCTCAAGCCGGATTTCATTCTCGTCTCCGACGGCAGCGATGTCGCCGAGGACGAAGGTCGTGCACTGCTGCTGCATCCCGCGCTGGAAAAGCTGTATCCGCCGTCGCGGCGCATCGTGATCCCCGAAGACCTCACGGTATGCGGCGGGCCGATGCTGCCCGATGCGCTGGATCGGCTGATCGCGGAACTGAAGCGGGTCGGAGACTAGGCCGATGTGGCCGTGGCGCGAGCATCTGATGGTCGCCGTCGCGGCGTTGATGCTCGACGCATCGATCGGCGATCCCGACTGGATCTGGCGAAGGCTCCCGCATCCGGTCGCGTCGATCGGCGGATTGATCGCGGGACTGGATCGCGCGCTCAATCGCGAGACTTGGTCGCGGCGCATGCGAAAAATGGCGGGCGTGCTGACGGTGCTGCTGCTCGGTGTGGCGGCCGGGGTGGCCGGGTATGTCGTCGAAATTTCCTTGCGGCAAACCCGAGGCAGCCATATTGCGGCGATGGCCGGGCTCGGATTGATCGCTTCGGTGTTCATCGCGCAGCAGAGTCTGTACCGGCACGTGGCGCGGGTACGATCCGCCTTCACAACCGGCGGTCTTGTCGCCGCGCGCGCGGCGGTCGCGATGATCGTCGGGCGCGATCCCGAGAGCCTCGACGAGAGCGGCGTGGCACGCGCGGCGATCGAATCCTGTGCCGAGAACTTTTCCGACGGTGTCGTCGCGCCGGTGTTCTGGCTGGCGTTGCTGGGGTTGCCCGGATTGCTTGTCTACAAGGCGATCAATACGGCTGACTCCATGATCGGTCATCGCACGCCGCGTCATCGCGACTTTGGCTGGGCGGCGGCACGGCTGGACGACATGCTCAATCTTTTGCCGGCGCGGCTCGCGGGTTTGCTGATCGTGCTTGCAGCACCTATTGCGCGGGGCTCGCTTGCGGGTTCGCTGAAGACCATGTGGTGCGAGGCGCGAAATCATCGCTCCCCCAATGCCGGTTGGCCGGAGAGCGCGATGGCCGGTGCGCTGGGTGTGGCGCTGGCGGGTCCGCGCCGCTACGGTGCGGCGGTCGTCGACGATCCGTTTTTGAATTCCGATGCGCGCAAGAATGCGACGCCTGACGACATTCACCGCGCGCTGAAAGTCCTGATCGCGGCGTGTGTACTGGACTTCGCGATCTATGCTGCGCTGTTGCTGCTCTGACGGCTGCGGGCGATGTTCAGCAACCGGTCGATATCGAGATGCGCCTCGAGGTGATCCGCGAGCGCGTCGAGGGCGCCTTCGATCCGTTGCTCGTAAGCCAATGACGATGCCACGCCGAGGTTCTTGAGCCACGCGCGGCGAAAGGCGTCGCCCGCGAACAGGCCGTGGACATAGGTGCCTTGTATGCGGCCGTCGCGCGACTGCGCGCCGTCGGGCCGGCCGTCCAGCGTCAGCATGGGCCGCGCGCAATCGCCGCCCTCGGTATGACCCAGGTGAATCTCGTAGCCTTCGACCGGCGTATGTGTCGCGCGATGCAGACCGCGCACCAGCGCGGTCGATTTGTCGCCGCGCATCGTGGTTTCGATGTCGAGCAGGCCAAGACCTTCCACCGTCGCTGCGGGGCCGTCGATGCCATCGGGATCGCGGATGATGCGGCCGAGCATCTGGTAGCCGCCGCACAGGCCAAGCACGTGGCCGCCGCGCCGCGCATGCGCCGCGATGTCGATGTCCCAGCCCTGTGCGCGCAGGAAGGCGAGGTCGCCGATCGTTGATTTGCTGCCGGGCAGGATCACAACGTTTGCGCCGGCCGGGATCGGTTCGCCCGGCCGCACGAACACCAGCGTCACGCCCGGCTCCATGCCGAGCGGATCGAGGTCGTCGAAATTGGCGATACGTGACAGCGCCGGCACGGCGATCACGCAGGCCGCCGATGAGGCTACGCCGCCGCGATCGAGGTCCAGCGCGTCTTCCGCGGGCAGCCACGCTGCTTGCGGCAGCCACGGGACGACACCGAGCGAGGGCCATCCGGTCATCTCCGTGATTCTGGCAAGCCCCTGGTCGAACAATCCGGCATCGCCGCGAAACTTGTTGATGAGGAAGCCGCGGATGCGCGCGCGCTCGTCCGGCGGCAGCACCGCGTGGGTTCCGACCAGACTCGCGATCGCGCCGCCACGGTCGATGTCGCCGGCGAGGATCACGGGCACGTCGGCGGCTGTAGCGAATCCCATATTGGCGATGTCGCCGTCGCGCAGGTTGATTTCCGCGGGGCTTCCCGCGCCTTCGACCAGAACGATATCGGCGTTCCCGGCGAGCCGCGCGAAACTCTCCAGCACCGCAGGCAGCAGCGCCGCCTTCTTGTCGAGGTAATTTTGCGCGCGCAACGTTCCGATGCGCCGGCCGCGCAAGATCACCTGCGCGCCGGTGTCGGTCTCGGGTTTCAGCAGCACCGGGTTCATGTCCACGCCGGGCGGCATCCGCGCCGCGCGCGCCTGCACCGCCTGCGCGCGGCCGATCTCGCCGCCATCCACGGCAATCGCCGCGTTGTTGGACATGTTCTGCGGCTTGAAGGGCGCGACCTTCAAGCCGCGCCGCACCAGCGCGCGCGCAAGCCCTGCGACCAGCGTCGACTTGCCGGCATTGGAGCCGGTCGCCTGGATCATCAGCGCGGGGGTGGAGCGGGGCATCGGGTTTGTTGCAGCTTGACGGCAGCGCGCTCCCTCTCCCATGGGGAGAGGGTTGGGGTGAGGGGGGACGACGTCTCGATAGCGAACAACCCCTCACCCGGCACGCACAATCGCGCAAAGACGCGCCCGTGCATGCCGACCTCTTTCCATGGGAGAGGTGAAAGAAGGCCGCATCTTGCGGCGATGTCGAACAGTTTCATCACCCTCAGAACTCGATGCCCTTCTGTCCCTTGATGCCCTGCCGGAAAGGATGTTTCACCAGCGTCATCTCGGTCACGAGGTCCGCCATCTCGATCAATTCGGGCTTGGCGTTGCGCCCGGTGATGACGACGTGCTTGTCGGCGGGCTTTTCCTCGCGCAGGAAAGTCACGATCTCTTCGATCGGCAGATAGTCGTAGCGCAGCACGATATTCAGTTCGTCGAGCAGCACGAGGCGGTGGCGGTCGTCGCGGATCAAGTCCCTGGCGCGCTCCCAGCCCTTGCGCGCGGCGGCGATATCGCGCGCGCGGTCCTGCGTCTCCCAGGTAAAGCCTTCGCCCATGATGTGCAGCGTCACCAGCTCGGGAAATTTCGCCAGCAGCCGCGCTTCGCCCGTGTCCCATTTTTCAGATTTCGTGAACTGCACGACGCCAACCGGCATGCCGTGGCCGATATGGCGGAAGACCATGCCGAGCGCGGCGGAGGTCTTGCCCTTGCCGGTGCCGGTGTTGACGATCAGGAGGCCCTTTTCGCCGGACTTGGTCGCCATGATCTTGTCGCGCGCCGCCTTGTGCTTGCGCGCCTTCTCGGCATGACGTGCGTTCTCCTCGGCGTCGGCGTGGGGCAGGTCGGTCATGCGGCGGTCTCCCGGGTCGAGGGGGCGGATAAAAGGGCGGCGATCAGGTTGCCCGCGCTGTTGGAGCGTGGCGTCCATAGGCGCCGCCGGATCGCCTCATTGAAGCGCGCGGCAGTCTCGTGCAGAGCTGTTGGATTGGCCTCCGCCATGAAGCCGCGCACGCGTTCGTCTTCCAGATAGGCGGCGAAGAGCTGGTCGAAATGATGATTGCCGACGGCGTCCGTCGATGCGGCGAAGCCGAACAGATAATCGACGGTGGCGGCAATCTCGAACGCGCCCTTGTAGCCGTGGCGCATGACGCCCGCGATCCATTTCGGATTGGCGGCGCGCCCGCGCACCACGCGCGAAATCTCGTGCGACAGACTGCGCGCCACCGGAGCCTCGGGCCGCGATGTATCGATATGCGCGATACGCGGCGCCTGACCGCGCAGGCTGTGCACCGTGGCCGCCAGTCCGCCCATGAATTGATAGTAGTCGTCGGAGTCGAGGATATCGTGCTCGCGATTGTCCTGAGCCTGTGCCACCAGATCGGTCTGCGCGAGCCGTTCGGTGAACAGGTCGTGGGCGCCTTCGCCTTCGAGGCCGCCGCCATAGGCGTAGCCGCCCCACGCGAGGTACGCCTCGGCGAGGTCGCTGCGGGTGTCCCAGCCGCCTTCGTCGATCAGGGCCTGCAATCCCGCGCCATAGGCGCCGGGTTTCGAGCCGAAGACACGCGAGGCCGCCTGCCGCCACGCTTGCGCGGCAGGAATGGCTTTGGCTTCCAGCGTGCGCGCCGTCGCCCGTGCATGGGCCGCGATCGGATTGGCGTCATCGGGTTCGTCGAGACCGGCGACGGCCCGGACGGCGCTGTCGATCAAATCCATCTGGGTGGGGAAGGCGTCGCGGAACAAGCCGGAGACGCGCAGCGTGAGGTCGATGCGTGGCCGCTTCAATTCCGAGAGGGGAATGATCGCAAAGCCTGTAACGCGGCCGGTGGCCTCGTCCCACTGCGGACGCGCGCCGATCAGGGCGAGCGCCTGCGCCACGTCGTCGCCGCCGGTGCGCATGTTGGCGGTGCCCCATGCCGACAGCGCGATGGCGCGAGGCCACTCGCCGGTCTCCTGCCAGTGATGCTCGACCAGACGCTCCGCGGTGAGGCGGCCGATCCGCCACGCCGACGGGGTCGGCACCGCGCGCACGTCCACCGCGAAGAAATTGCGGCCGGTCGGCAGCACGTCGGGCCGTCCGCGTGTCGGCGCGCCGGATGGGCCGGGCTTCACAAAACGTCCGCCCAGCCCATGGAGCAGCGCGGCGATCTCTGCATCTCCGCTGGCGTCGACGGCGGGGCGCAGCGTGCCCCGAATCCAGCCGAGGACAGCGGCGGTGGAGGACCACGTTGGGTCATTTGAGGCGTCTTCGCTGACCAGCCGCCGCGCCAGCGCCTCGATCCGCTCGACGGTGTCGCCATGGGTACGCCATGGAGCAACGCTCATGTCTGTGAGAGCGCCGGGACGCGGTCCATCGTAGGGCGCGGCCAGATCGCGTGTCAGCGGATCGAAGCCGTCGAGGCCGAGATCGGCGGCCATCGCGCGATGCAGCGACGCGTCCTGCGGCCGCGTCTCCGAACGCGGCAGCCGCGCGATCGACACCAGAAGGTCGTCGCGCTGCGTATTTGGTGGCGTTCGGCCGAGCACATGCAGTCCATCGCGAATCTGCATTTCCTTGAGATCGCACAGATGCGCATCGAGGGCGCGCAACGCATCTGATGTCGGCATGTCCGGCGCGAGCGCGATGTCGGTATCGATGCGGCCCGCGCGGGCCAGCGAGACCACGTCCTCCGCGATGACGCGGGCCCGTTTCGGATCGAGGTCGGCCGCCAGCGCGTATTCGTCGATCAGGGATTCCAGCCGCGCCAGATCGTCATGCAATTCGGCGCGGGTCATCGGGGGCGTCAGGTGATCGACGATGACGGCGGATGTCCGCCGTTTCGCCTGGATGCCCTCGCCGGGATCGTTGACGATGAAGGGATAGAGATGCGGCATGGGCCCAAGGATCGCATCCGGCAGGCAGGCGGCGGAGAGGCCGGTGCTCTTGCCCGGCAGCCACTCCAGATTGCCGTGCTTGCCGAGATGGACCGCCGCATGCGCGGTGAACGCGCGGCGCAGCCAGAGATAGAACGCAAGGTAATGATGCGGCGGCACCAGATCGGGATCGTGATAGGTGCTTTTGGGATCGATGTTGTAGCCGCGGGCCGGCTGGATGCCGATCGCGACGTTGCCGAAGCGGTGCAGGCCGAGCCGGAACGCGCCGTTGGTCACATGCGGATCGTCGCCCGGCGCGCCCCAGCGCGCGGTGATCGCGTCCTGAACGGAGGCGGGAAGGGTTGCGAACGCGGCCTCGTAGTCCTTCAGAGGCCAGAATGTACCGCCTTCGCGCATGGCGCGATCCGCGAGCGCGTTGGTCGGGCCGTCCTGCAGCAGTTGCATCATCGTCGCGGCATCGCGCGGTGCATCGCCGGTCTCGTAACCGGCGGCGCGCATCGCCGCGAGAATGCCGGTCAGGCTTTCCGGCGTATCGAGCCCGACGCCGTTGGCGAGACGGCCGTCGCGATTGGGATAGTTGGCGAGCACGATGGCGGTGCGCCGCCGCTGAACGGGCGTGCGCCGCAGCGTTGCCCATGCCGCCGCGAGACCGGCGGTCGCTTCGATGCGATCGGGGACCGGCGCGTAGAGCGTCGGCGCAAATCCTGTCGCGCTGGCTTCGCCACGCTGCTTGAAAGCGATGGCGTGGGCGAAAATGCGGCCGTCCACTTCGGGCAACACCACATGCATGGCGAGGTCGCGCGGCGACAATCCGCGCGGCGATGCCTCCCAATGCGTCCGCGACGTGCCGGCCAGCGCCACCTGCAGCACCGGGCAATCGAACGCTGCGAGTGCGCCGGCGTCGTCGGCCGCGGTTGCCGTCGCGAAGGCGGTGGCGTTGACGATGACATCCGGCGAATGGGCCGCCAGCGCGGTGCGCAGGAACGCGAGCGAACGCTCATCCTTCAGCGAGGTGATGAAGATCGGGACGGGATTGAGCCCTTCGGCATCGAACGCCCTGCTCAATGCGGCGATCGGCGCCGTATCCGCGCCCGCGACCAGCGCGCGATAGAACAGGATCGCCGCGTTGGGACGATGGTCTGCGCGCGGCTCGTGCGGCCAGAAGCCGGCGGCCGGCATCGGTCGAGGGCGGGGCGGCTCCTCGGCGCGGCCGATCAGGTGCGCGGCGTATCGCAGGGCGAGCCGCGCATTGTCCGCGCCGCCTTCCCTGCAATATTGCCAGAGCCGATGGGTGGCGCCGGCATCGAGCGTGCCGCGCGCCGCGAGGTCGGCATTCCAGCTCATCTCGCCGGGCAGGCAGGCGAACGGCGCGCCTCGGCGCAACGCATCGCTGCGCAGGCTTTCGACGCCATGCGGCCAGTAGCTGAGGCCGCCGAGCATCCGCAGCACCACGATCTTCGCGGCGCGTAACGTGCGCTCGACATACAGGTCGACCGAGGCGGGGTGCCCGAGCGCCAGCAGATTGGTGAATCGTACGCTTGGAAAATTCGCCGGCAGCGTTGCATGCGCGGCGCTGAACGCCGCGAGATCGCTGTCGGCGGCGGAAAGCACGACGATATCGGCGGTCTCCTGTCCGAGATCGCGGGCGACATCGCCGTCGTCGATCGCCCCGCTATCGTCGAGCTTCAGGTGCATGCCTGGACTTATCCCGCCAGCGCGCGCCGCGCCGCGTCGGCATCAAACCCCTTCAGGCCGATCACGACGAGATGCTCCGCCTGCGCCGCATCAGGGCGTGCGAACGAGAGGTCGACCCGGCCGCCGACGCCCTGCACCACGACGGCTGCGGATTTACCGTCGATCCGCGCATGGCCTTTCACGCGTAATACGCCGGCGAGGCCGAGAGCGTCCGTGACACGCGCGTGCATGGCGTCGATGCTGCCTGCCGCGGACGGCCTGACGACGATGCTGTCAAAGTCGTCGTGATCGTGGTCTTCATCCTCGCCATGATGACCCTGCCGCGCGGCGAGATCGTCCTCGGCGGCGGATGCGAGGCCGATCAGCACCTGTGGCGCCAGTGTGCCCTGCGCGCGCACCATGGCAACGCCCGGACGCAGCGTGGTCTTCAGCCGTGTCTCGATGTTCGTCATTTGCGACGGCGGCACCAGGTCGCTCTTGGAGAGCACCACGAGGTCGGCGCAGGCGAGTTGATCCTCGAACACTTCCTCGATGGGATCGTCATGGTCGAGCGCGGAATCCTCCGCGCGTTGCGCCGCGACCGCGTCTTCATCCAGCGTGACGCGGCCTTCCGACAGGGCCAGCGCGTCGACCACGGTGACGACGCCGTCGACGGTGGCGCGGGTGCGCACGGCGGGCCACGCGAACGCCTTCAGCAGCGGCTGCGGCAGCGCCAGCCCCGAGGTTTCGATCACGATGGCGTCGAGCGGGGTGTCGCGCGACAGCAGCTTGTCCATGGTCGGGATGAAATCGTCGGCGACCGTGCAACAGATGCAGCCGTTGGTGAGTTCGACGACATCGCCCGGCGCGCAGGCTTTCGCCGCGCATTCCTCGACGAGGCTGCCGTCGAATCCGGCATCGCCGAACTCGTTGACGATCACAGCGATGCGCCTGCCATCGGCCTGCGTCAGCAGCGAGCGCAGCAGGGTGGTCTTGCCGGCGCCGAGAAAGCCGGTCAGTACGGTGACGGGAACGCGGGTCATCTAGCTCTCCTGATGGGCGCCGCGCTTCAGCCAGAGCGGAAGCCCGGCGGCGACGAAGGCAACATTGGGAACGGCGGCGGCGACGGCCTGATTGAGCCGCCCCTGCGCGTCGCGAAAGGCGCGGCCGAGCGGCGTTTCAGGGACGAGGCCCATGCCGACCTCGTTCGACACGAAAACGATCGGATGCAGCGCCACGCCGAGAAAGCGCGTCAACCGCCGCGCCTCGATGTCGGGATCGCGTTCGGCGTGCATCAGATTCGAGAGCCATAGCGTCAGGCAGTCGACCAGTACGGCGTGGCCCGGTCTGCTCTCACGGGTCAGCGCATCGACCAGCGCGAGCGGTTCCTCGACCGTGCGCCAGCCGTCGCCGCGCCGCTTCCGATGGTGTGCGATGCGCGCGATCATCTCGTCGTCGCCGGCGGTCGCGGTGGCGAGATAGACCGGGGTCAATCCGCTGTCGCCCACCAGCGTCTCGGCGAACGCCGATTTGCCGGAGCGCGCGCCGCCGAGAACCAATGTCGTTGCAGGCGCGCTCATGCCGGCGGCCGTCCGTCGTCGGGGGACCAGACCGGCGGCGGCACCCGTGCGATCATGCCCTTGCGCAAGACCTGCGCACGCTCGCGCCATGGCACGAGGCCGTAGTCCGACGCGCGGTACGATCGCACGAACGATTCAAGCGCGGCGGTCCCGCTTTCCGTCTCGAGATCGCCGAACAGAAAGGTGTAGCCGTCGGTGCTTGACACAGCGACGGTCGCAGGCCGCTTGCACACGCTGAGGCATTGCACGGGGCGCACCACGACCGCGCCGTCGTCGTCGCCGAGCGCGGCCGACACCGCCGCGAACATGTCGGGACCGACGATGCTTCCGTCCGCGGTCTTGCAGGTGATGCACACACTGACGACGACGGGTGCGCCGGGACGCTTGCGCGCCGGAGATTCAGCCGTCGAAACCGTCATGGTCGTATCGGTGGAGCTATCGCGATCCATTCCGCGCTCGAGCAGGGGCCCCTCGTCCGGGCCGCGAGCCTTGGTGGGTCGCGGGACGGCTCACGCCGCCGGTCGCTCTCCCGTCCGGTGCACCCCGCCCGACGTTTCCAAAGCACAAATCCGATGGCAGGTCTCCTGGCTCGCGGGTCGTTGCCTGATCGCCGCCTTCCCGGGTGCAAACCCAGTGGCCTCGGCGCAGGCTCGTCGCTTACAGTTGCGGGGGCAGCGCCGGCGTTGAGAATCTCTCGCACCGGCTTCCCTTTTCACCTTCCTTGCGGAAGGACCATCGGTTTGGACGCTAGCGGCAGGATCTTCCGGGGTCAACCTTGGCTTGACCGGACCCGGCATCTTGCGTCAGTTGCTTGCGAAAGGTGCCTTGATGATCTTGCACGGAATGCTCCCGATGCCGCCCGTCCGGCCGCTCGACCGGACGCTGGAATCCGTGCTGCGCGCGCGCATCGATGGCAAGGCCAAGCCGCCGGGATCGCTGGGACGGATCGAGGATCTGGCAATCCGCCTTGGCATGATCTGGCATCCCGCGGAACCGCGCGCCGGGGCCGGTATGCTTCTGGTCTTCGCCGGCGATCACGGCCTGACCCAGGACGGCGTTTCGCAATATTCCTCCGAGGTGACCGCGGCGATGGTCCGGACATTTCTCGCCGGCCGCGCCACCGCCAATGCCTTCGCGGCCGCAGCGGGGATCGGCATCCGCGTGATCGACATGGGCGTTGCCGCTGATCTGCCCGATCATCCCGCTCTGGTTCGCGCGAAGGTGCGCCGGGGCACGCGCAACGCTGCGCGCGAGCCGGCGATGTCGCCCGACGAGGCGGCGGCGGCGCTCCGGCGCGGCTGCGATCTCGCCATCGAGGCGATCCGGGGCGGCGCCGACTGCATCGCCATCGGCGAGATGGGCATCGGTAACAGCGCGTCGGCGGCGCTGCTGCTGCATCGGCTGGCCCCCGCGGGGCTTGACCTGTGCATCGGCCTCGGCGCCGGGCAGGACGACGCGGGCCTCGCGCGCAAGCGCGCCGCCCTGGAGCGCGCCGCCGCGCGAAGCGACGCCACCGCGCCGTTCGAGGTGCTCTGCGAATTCGGCGGGCTCGAAATCGCGGGGATGGCAGGGGCCGCGATCGGCGCCGCCTCGGAATCCCGTCCCGTCATCGTCGACGGGTTCATTTCGAGCGCGGCGGCGTTGCTCGCCATCCGGCTGTGTCCGGCCGTGCGCGAATACTGCATCTTCGCGCACCGGTCCTCCGAGCGCGGCCACGGCATTTTGCTCGATGCGCTCGATGCGGAACCCTTGCTCGATCTCGCGCTGCGCCTCGGCGAGGGGACCGGCGCGGTTCTCGCTGTGCCGCTGGTGCGGGCGGCGGCGCGGCTGCTCTCGGACGTTGCGACGCTTGACGACGTGCTTTCGGGAAAAATCTAGATGAACGAGGCCGACCATTTCCGGGATGCGTGGCGGTTTCTCACGATCGTCCGCGCTCCGGATTCGCCGCAGCCCTTCGCGGCGGACTGGCTGACGCGGTCGCTGAAATATTTTCCGGCGGTCGGCATCGGCATCGGGGTTGTGTCGGCCGCGGTCTGGCTGCTTGCCGATCCGGTCTGGGGCGACACCACGGCGGCGCTGCTTGCCGTCGCGGCGGGCGCGATCATGTCCGGCGCGCTGCACGAGGACGGTCTCGCCGATACGGCCGATGCGTTCGGCGGCGGATGGACCATTGAGAAGCGCCTCGCCATCATGAAGGACAGCCGAATCGGCAGCTATGGCGCGCTGGCGCTCGGCTTCGGCTGTCTGGCGCGCGTCGTCGCGCTGGCGGCCCTGCCGTCGTGGGCCGGTGCGGCGGCGTTGATCGCATGCCATGCCGTGGCGCGGGCGACGCCCGCTGTCGTCATGTCACGGCTGACCTATGGCGGTGACACGGCGGCGATGAAGGTGGCCCACGCCGAATCGCCGCTGCGAACGGACGAGTGGCGATTGCTGATCGTCACAGCGGTCGCGGCGATGCTGCCGCTGGCGTGGATATCTCCGAGGGCAGCCGTCACCGGACTTCTGCTCGGGACGCTGCTTGCCGGCGGGCTTGCGGCGTGGTCGCGAAGGCTGGTCGGCGGCTATACCGGCGACGTGCTGGGCGCCGTCGAGCAAGCGTTCGAGATCGGCTTCCTGCTGGGTGCGGCGGCTGTGCTGAGCAGCTAGACCTTTGTTGCATGGCTTGTCTTTTTGTTGCCGCGATCCGGTCATGGACAAGCAACATACACCGCTTAAGTCAGCCCGACTGACGTTTGAAGTTTGGGCAGACCATCGACGTGACGGCGAAATACGATAGCGCGACACTGGCGGCGCTCCGGCGCACCTTGGACGATGTGCTGCTGGATCACCGTTTCCTGCGCTCGCGCTCGGTTTCCGCTCTGGAGATGACGGAGCACCTGCTCGCGCTGGCCGCGAAGGGCGAGCGCAGCGAACAGCGCCTGAAGCAGTCTGCGTTGCTGATGCTCGACCGAGCGGCCCGCAAGACCGCGGCCTGAGAAATCATTCCGGAGCTATAGCGCCCGCACGCGTGGCGTGTCCGCTGCGGCGGGAATGGCGCCGAGCGCCACACGCCGTTCCACGACCGCGTGGTGGAATTGCTCCAGCACCAGGCTGAATGCCGACAGGCCGCCTTCTTCGATGATGCCGTTGTCGTAGCAATCGAGCGTCTCGCGCAAGAGGTCGTCCGCCTCGCGCTGCATCGCCGCCAGTTCATCCAGCGAATTGAGTTCTCGCACCCTGGCGATTTTTTTCAGAAGCTGGTCGCGATGCTGCGTGTTTTGCTCCTGCTCATCGCGTCTGAGATAGTGGCGCAATCCGGCGATGCCGGATCCCAGGCCGGACAGCAGCAGCACCCCGGCCCAGAGATAATCGCTGTATTTCTCGAGGAAGGTGCGCTCGGTCCCGTCGATATAAGCCGCGGCTCCGGGATGCGCGGGCAAGGCCGCATCCTTGTCGGTGTCCGGTTTGGCGATCCGCGCCGCGGCCGGCAATTCCCGCTGCAGCGAACGGCGTGTGGCGAGCAATTGACGGGTCAGCAGGCCAACGGTGGTTTCAGACAGGCCTTTCGGGGCGACGATCAGGTGGTTGACGCCGACCGTCTCGATCTTGTCGGCGGGCCGCGCAGGCAACGAACTGAAGGCGCTGCCGGGAATTTCTTCCGACTCGTAACGCGAATGGCGCTCGGCAATCGCTTCCGAGACATCGACCGGGAGAAATTTGGGCTCGCCTCTCAGTTTCGCCGTCAGGACGATGGCCTCGGCGGTGATTTTACTGTCGAGCGGACCCACCGCCATGAAAGCGTCGAGCGTCGGATCGCGGACCATGTCCATGATGCGAGCGACGTCGTAACTCTCCGTCGAGACCTTGTCGGGATTGACGCCCGATTCGCTGAGGATGACCCGCAACAGGGTGACGTTGGCCAGGCTGCGGCCGATGACGCCGACGCGGCGGCCGGCGAGATCGCCGATCTCCTTGATCTTGGCCGCGGGCTCCTTGCGGCCTCCCTTCGCTTTCGCAGCGGGCGCAGTCCAAAGAACCACGACGTTCTTGCGCAGGATGGCGACGGACTCGGCATCGGCCGGCATGTCCAGATCGCCGCGGGCGACCGCAAGATCGGTTTTGCCGGCGTCGAGCAGCGCCACGCTGTCGGCGGCTCCGCCGGTGCCGAGCACCGTGAGCCGGACCGAATTGCGGTCGTGCTCGAACGCTCGCGCCAGCGCCTGGATCAGCTTCTGGTCGTCGCTGCCCTTGGGCCCGACGGCGATCCGAAGGGTTGTCGGCCGTAACGCGAAATATGCCGCGCCGGCGGCGGCGGTGAAAATCAGCAGGCCGCCAAGCAGAACCAGCAGCGCCGAAGACCTGCGCCCCCGCGCACGGGATAGCGGCCTGTCGACGGAATCGTTCGTTGTGGACATGTCACCGCCGGTTCAGATTGCCATCATGGTCCGCCGCCGAGGCGCCCAGAATAACATGCTTCCAGGCCTGTCGGCGCCTCGTTGGGAGGCCGATACCGCCGTATCCTTAACATATCCGGGGGACGGACATCGCTGGGCGGCGGTTCAGTTCCGGCCTGTCCACCTCACAGGCAGTTGATAGGGAATACCTTCAAATATGTCGGCGCCGCGGCCGATATGTTCGATCGCCTCGACCATGGCGCCGTTGCGCCCGAGAGTCTCGTCGGCCAGCGCGACCATCAGCCGGTTCGGCGTTGCGAAGGGTGCGCGCCGCCGCAATTCGTGGGCGAGATCGTGCTCGTGTCCGGGGTTGCGGTCGCAGGCCACGATATAGGCGGCCGCGCTCGATCGGCTGATTCCGGCCCAGCAATGGATCAGCATCGGACGGTCCCGGTTCCAGCTTCGTCCGAAGCCGAGAATGGATTCGATGACCGCGCGATCCGGCATGACGAAATCGGGTCGTGCCTCGACGATGTCGTGAAAGGTCAGGTGCAGGTGCCGCTCGGGGCGCAACCCGTCGGTTCCGCCGACAGCCGATCCCGGCGACAGCATGGTCAGCATGTCGAACGAGCCGAGGTTTGCCGCGACCTCGCGCAGCCGGTTCAACGAACTGACGTGGATCGTGGCATCGGCGGTCACGGGTGGGGCGGGACGCTCAGCCTGCAACCACCGGCCCTCCGGATTTCTTCCATGCATCGATACCGCCCTCGATATGCGCGGCATTGGTCAGCCCCGCATCCTTTGCGGCGGCGACGGCCATGGCCGAGCGTTCTCCGAAAGCGCAGAAGAACACGATGCGGCGTCCGGTTGCGGCAGCAACCTCGCGCAGCATGCCGCCGGGCTTCAGGCTGTCGGCGATGTCGGGATAGGGCGTGTGCAACGCGCCGGCCAGCGTGCCGTGCTTTGCGCGCTCGTTGGTTTCGCGGAGATCGACCAGCAGGATATCGGGCTGGCCGATCCGTGCGATCGCCTGACGCGCCGAGAGCGAGAGACCCTGCTTGGCCAGATCGTCCTGCTTCAGTCCGACATGCATGTTGGCCGGGATGACCACGTCCATCAATTTCGGGTTCGGCAGTTTCAGGTTGTTCATCAGTTCGATGTAGTCGTCCATCGATTTGACCTGGAGCCGCGGGTTGCAGCGCTTCTCCTCGCCGATGGTGGAGACCGTGTCGCCTTTATAGTCGTGCGCCGGAAACACCATGGTCTCGTCCGGCAGTTTCAGCAGGCGGTTGAAGATCGATTCGTACTGGGCGCGGGCGCTGCCGTTCTGGAAATCGGTACGGCCGGTGCCGCGAATCAACAGCGTGTCGCCGGTGAAGACGCGGTCGCCCATCAGGTAACTATAGGAATCGTCGGTGTGGCCCGGGGTGTACATCACGTCGAGGCTGATGCCCTCGATCTTCACCCTGTCGCCGTCGCTGACGCGCATCGACACCACGTCGGCCTTGGTCTGCTCGCCCATCACGGTGACGCAATGCGTGCGATCGCGCAGCTCGCCGAGGCCGGTGACGTGATCGGCATGAAGATGGGTGTCCACAGCCTTCACCAGTTTGAGGTCGAGCTCGCGCAGCAACTGACAGTAGCGATCCACCTTCTCGAGGACGGGATCGAGGATCAGCGCCTCGCCGCCGGCGCGGCTGGCCAGCAGATAGCTGTAGGTGCCGGAAACGCTGTCGAACAACTGGCGGAAAATCATGGTGTCCTGGCCCTGCCGTCATCCTGAGGAGCCGCGAAGCGGCGTCTCGAAGGATCGCCGCGGGCGTTGTGGCTCATCCTTCGAGGCTCGCCTCAAGAGGGCGAGCACCTCAGGATGACGTTTATCCCCTCAAAAATCCAGCTTGTCGCGGATCGAATCCAGCCCGGCCTTGGCGCAGGCTTCGTCCTTGTCGCCGCCGGGTGCGCCGGACACGCCGATGCCGCCGAGCAGTGTGCCTCCGGCCTCGATCGCCAGTGCGCCGGCCAGCATCGCGATATGCGGCATCCGCGCCAGATTGGCGTCCATCTGGCCGTCGCGGACCATTTTCGCAAGCTCCGAGGTATCGCGGCGGAAACTCAGCGCGGTGTAGGCCTTTGCGGTGGCGATGTCGGCGGCGGGTAAACCGGCATAACGGTCGCGCAGCAGCACCTGCGGCTGGCCGAAACGATCCACCACCACGACCGCGACCTGAAATCCGTCGGCGCGGCATTTCGTCATGGCGGTCTGCGCGGCCTCCAGCGCAACCTCGGGAGTCAGCGACTTGTAGGTGATCAGCGCATCGTCGCCGGCATGGGCGGGAGAATACGCCAAGGCCAACGCGAGAGCGCCCAACCCGAGAGCGCAAAATCCAAGGCGTCCCTGCGCATGCAGGGCCCCATACTCGCTGGTGCTTTTTTGCGTGTGCAGCGTCAACCGCTTCGCCAAATCGAAACTCCACGACGTATGGGTTCCCGCGTTCGCGGGGACGACATCAGGGATCGCGCTACGGCCGCACATAGCTCCAGCCCTGCTCCTGCAATTCCATCAGCCGCACCACGCCGGAGGGCACGATCGTCGCTTCGGACACGATGGCGATCGGGTGACCTTCCGTCTTCTCCATGCCCTGCCTGGTGTTGTTGCAGGCGGAGAACTGGATCTTGCCGGGGAACGCCAGATCCTTGATGTGCTTGATGCGGTCCTTCACCGGCGAGGTGTCCTCGCGCAGCATGTTGAGGCCCGGCCCGTAGGCCACGATATCGACGTCCACTTCCTCATTCTTGCTGCGATAGTACTGGACCACGTTGGTGGCGTTGTTCAGCGCGAGGTTCATGACCTGCGGATCGTTCTGGTCGACCTGAATCGCGATACGATGTTTCTGTTCGGCGGCCGAGCCGTTGGCCGTCAGCGCGAGCAGCAATCCGGCTGCGGCGACGAGGTGGCGACAAAATCCGTTCATGGAACAATCCTTTTATGGCCTGACCAGGGTATAGCCGTTTTCAGTGAGCATCAGGATCTGCCCGACCCCGACCTGAACCGGGATGGCTTTCGGAATTACGGCCGGGCGCTTGCCGGTCTCGCGCTCGATGGTGTCGAGCGTGTTCAGGCAGACATCGAACGTGACGCCCTGCGCGATCAGGCTCTCGACCCGGGTGCGGTTGGCGTTTTCGACTCGCAGCAGGTCGATGCCGGGACCGAAGGCGACGACCTCGACGGCGATCTTGTCGGGACCGTAGGCCTTGATCAGATTGTTGGCGACGCTGAGGACGAGGCCTTCCTTTTTCGGGCCGTTGTCGGAGAGTTGCAGGACGATGCGGTGCTCGGCGAACGGTTTGTCCGCCAGTGGCGCCGGCTCGGCCCGCAAGGCGAACGGCAGCAGCATCAGCGCCACCGCGGCCACGCTTGCGCTCCTGCGTGTCATCATCTCGTTCACCCCTGTTCGGCCAGGCCCGGGTTGCCGCCGACGCCCTTGAGCGTCACGCCATCGCCCGGCGGCGGCGACGTTTTGCCTTGCCGCAGATGATTGGCGAAGACATCCCAGACCGGCGCGCCCTTCTGCTCGTTGACCGAGGCCCAGCCGGCCACCTTGTAGCTTTTGCCGGCCTCCAGCGAGCGTCCATTGTCCAGCTTCAGGCCGGAAATGCGGTGGCCCACAGTTTCCGCCGGCGCACAGGTATACGACAATCCGCCGACGCGGACCATGTCGCCGCCCTGCTGGTAATAGGGGTCGGGGTTGAAGAGGTTGTCGCAGACGTCCTCGAGGGCGTCCTTGATCTGGCCGCCGGTCATGCTCTGGACATAGGTCTCGGGATAGGTGCAGGCGGTTTCCGCGAGCACATCCTCCATGGTCACCGGCTGTCCCGGCAATACGCTGGTGCCCCAGCGGAAGCCGGGCGACAGCGCGATCTCGGCGTCGAATGCGCCGCGCAGCGCGTCGCAGATCAGCGTGTCCATGGTGCCGTTGAAATTGCCGCGGCGGTACAGCGTGTGATCGGCAGTCGCGACCTTTTCCGCATAGGCCGCCGCGTGCGGCGCGCGCATCTTCTCGATCAGCGCCTGCATCGCGGGATCGGGTTTGAGCAATTCGGAAAACACCGGCAGCAGCCGGTAACGCACGTCGCGCACCTTGCCCTTGGCGACATCGAGGTCGAGCATGCCAAGGAATTTGCCGTTGGAGCCGGCATTGGTGACCAGCGTCGTCCCACCGGGATTTTTCACCGGAACCGGCTGCGGCACGGCATCGTGGGTGTGGCCGCCAAGGATGACGTCGATGCCGCCGACACGGCTCGCCAGCTTGAGGTCGACATCCATGCCGTTGTGCGACAGCAGCACGACCGCATCGACCTTGTCGGCGTCGCGCAGCGAATTGACCAGCTTCTGCAATTCGTCGTCGCGGATGCCGAACGTCCAGTCCGGCGTGAAGCGTTTCGGATGGGCGATCGGCACGTAAGGGAATGCCTGGCCGATCACGGCAACGCGGTAGCCGCCGATGTCCTTGATGGTTGCCGGCTTGAACACCCGGCCGGATGCCGGGTCGAACGCCTTCGCGTCGTTGAAAGCGGCCTCTTCGGTCAGGAATACGTTTTGCGCGAGGAATTCGCCCTTGAAGCGCGCGAGATTGTCGCGCAGCGTTGTCTCGCCGTAGGTGAACTCCCAGTGGCCGGTCATCGCCTCGATGCCGAGCAGGTTGGCGGCATCCACCATGTCGGCGCCGCGCATGGTATTGGCGAGTCCGGAGCCCTGCCAGAGATCGCCGCCGTCGAGCAGCAGCGAGCTTGTCTCGCCAACCTCCCCGCGCAGCCGGTCGATCAGCGTCTTGAGATGGGCAAAGCCGCCGAGCTTGCCGAAGCGGGCTGCGGATGTCTCGAAGCCGAGACAGGTGAAGGCATAGGCGTCGGCGCTGTCAGGCCTGATCTTGAACCGGTCGAGGAAGGCGTGGCCGACCAGATGCGGCGGCTGGCCCTGCATCGTGCCGATGCCGAGATTGACGCTGGGTTCGCGGAAGAACACCGGCAGCAACTGCGCATGGGTGTCCGTCATGTGCAGGATGCGGGCGTTGCCGAAGCTCGCGAGCTCGTACATCGCGGGATCGCTGACCGCACGCCCGAGACGCGGCACCGCGCCGGAGAGAACGGCGGCACCGGCGGTTTTCAGAAGGTCGCGGCGGCGGATCATCGTGCGATCTTTCACATTCCCGCGGCGGGACCGCGCTTCCTCTCCATGGGGAGAGGGTTGGGCCTCTCTCCCGAGGGGAGAGATAAGCTGCCTCGATTGGAGGCGCGGCGATCCGTTACTTGATCTCCATTTCCTTCCACGCCTCTTTTTGCTCGTTGGACTGGAAGATGGCGGCCCTGGAGAGTGTCTCGGCGTTTTTCGACAACGCGATGGCCTTGTCGAAGTCGCCGGCCTCGGCCGCCTTCTTGGCGTCCTTCAATGCCTTCACGGCGGTGGTCCACCGGTTGCGCAGTTTGCCGGCCTCGGCGTTGGCTGTTTCGGCTGCCGCATAGGCTGTCTTGTAATCGGCCTCGCTGCCGGCGGCCCGCGCGGATGTCGCGACCGCGAGCAGCAGCGTCGAGAGCGCACACAGGGCGGCGGCACGCATCGTGCTGTTCCTCATGGCCGTGCTCCCGGACCGGAAATCGGCAACCCGTTGCTGACGTAGGACAGGTAATATTCGAGATCGCGGTACTCATCGTCCTGCGGCTTCAGCGGCTCCGCGCGCACCTGGCTGTTACAGGAGGTGAAGCGGCGGCTGGTCGTGCCCATGCCGCCCCATTCCGAGCGGTAGATCGGCATCGCGTTGAGAATGCCGAGTGCAGGCGCGAGAACTTCGGCCCGGATGTGGTTGCCCGGACTCTGCACATGGCAGGTGGCGCAGGAGAAATTGAGCTGGCCGCGGCGGGTGTAGAAGTAGCGCTTGCCGTTCTCATAGGCTTCGAGAGCGCGGGGATCGCCGGGAATCTTGATGTCGAACGGCTTGCCGCGGGAGGTGAAGGCCATGTAGGCGGTCACCGACGCCATCTCGTCCCTGGTGTAAGAGTAGGGCTTTTCGCCATTGCTCTCGAGGCACTGGTTGACCGCAAGCTCGAGCGTGACGACCCTGCCCTGCTTCTCGTCGAAATAAGGATAGTTCTGGCGGATGCCGATACCCTTGTTGGGGAAGCAGTCGGCGAAGCTCTTGCCGTTCCTGAACGGCTTGTTGAACAGCTCCTTGCCCGCGTCCACCGCGAATTCGTAAGGAGGGAATTCCTCCTTCTCCTTCCACTGTTTGTAGAGGCCTTCGTCCATCGAATAGGGGCCGTTGACGAAGTCGTCCAGCTTCACCTCGGGAAACTTGTCGGTGAAGAATTTTTGAAACGCCTTGGCGTCGGCCGGCGGGTTTGGGCTGTCGGCGGCATGCGACACCTGCGCGGCGCCCAACATCAGCGCCGCCAGGGCAAATCCGGTTGCCGTCGAGCGGAAGGTCAATCGCATGTCTGTTCTCCGCCTGCCGCGCCGCCGTTACTGGATCTTCGCCGTCGAGCTGTCGGAGGCGCCCTTGTTGTCGACCCAGCCGATCTTGAGGTCGTCGCCCTTCTTGCCGCCCTTGAAGCTGAACTTCACGTACGGATCCTTGGAGACCGCCGGGCCCCAGTCGGCCACGAACACCGGCTTGCCGTCATGCTCGAATGTCAGTTGCTGAATGAAGTGCGGCGGGATGAGTTCGCCGGCGGCATTCTTGACGAAGCCGGAGTCCATCGGATGCTGGATCAGCGCCTGAACTTCGGTCGTCTCGCCGCTCGACGTTGCGCGTACGCGGATTGTGGATGCCATGAATATCTTTCCCAATGTTTCGCTTAGCCGCCGCAGCCGCCGACAGTGACTTTGACTTCCTTGCTGGCGCTATAGAGCTTGCCGCCCGCTTCCACGATCGCGATGACGTTGCTCGTCTTCGCCATCTTCAGGCGATTGGCGACGCTCGGAAGCGTGCCGGCGGGGATGACATAGGATGCGGCCAGCGCGTTCGGATTTTCCGCAACCAGAATCGAGATCGACGTCACGTCGGCCAGGGTCGTCGTCACGCCGATCGGCACGACCGCGCCGTTCTCGGCGATCTCGGGCGCGTCCATCTTGACCTTGTCGGATTTCTCCGCGGTCTTGCCGTAGAGCGCCTTGATCGCGTCGTCGACGCCCTTCACCTTGAAGGCGCCATCCGGATATTTGTCGTTGGCCGCCGCGAGCGCGGGGGGGAGGCCGAAACGAATGCCGCCGATGCCGACCAGCGCGACCAGAGCCGCGCCTTTCAGGATCAGCCGCCGCGTCTCGTCGACGCCGCCAGGTATCAGATGGGTCATGCAATTTCTCCTAAAGGCGCAGCCATGGTCACAGCGTTTGCAGGAAGTCGACGACTGCGTCGATTTCTTTCTCGGTGAGAATGTGATTTCGCCCGAACGGCGGCATCACCGTAAGGGGATTGCGTTTGGTTTCATCGGTGACGATCGCGACGAGGTCGGCGCGATCGGGATATTTCGATTTGATATCGGCGAGGGCTGGGCCGATGTTGCCCGCGAGGTCGCCGCCCTTGATTTCGTGACAGGTCAGGCAATTGCCCTTGCCGCGGTCGAAAGCGATTTTCTGTCCATCGGCAACGGCCGATTGCGCGGAGGCTGGCGCGGACGTCGCGATCAGCGCGCCCAGCGCCGCCAACATCGACGCCGCAACGATGGTCCTTGATCGAGTGTTGGTCAAAGGCGCTCCCCGGTCGCGTTGGTTGTTCGTTCGTACCGCTATTTCGGTTGCATCGTATCCAGCGGGCCGGTCGTGCGCGGCGTGAGATCCCTGCCTTCCGCCGCGGACGAAATTTTCACATCCTCGGGTCTGGCACAAGCGCTCATGCACGGCTTGTCCGCCGTATCGGGCCTCGGATCGGTCCAGTTGAAGCTGTCGTGGTTAGGCATCTTGATCTTCGGCAAGCTGTCTTTGTCGGCCACGACGTCATTCGGAACGATATCGTTCAGGTTCAGAATATAGGCGGTCAGCGCGTACACGTCATTAGCCGAAAGTGTATGTGGCGTCGGCATCGGCATGGCGCGGTTAATGTGGTCGAACAACGTTGGCGCAAACGGCCAGTCGCTTCCGACTGTCAATTCGGGCCGGTCGGCCTTTAACGTTCCTTGCCCGCCCGCCAATTTGGGAAAACGTCCTTCGCCCTCGCCGAACGTGCCGTGACACGCGGCGCACGGGTCGGCGAACATCGCTTCCCCCGTGTCGACGCGGCCGCTGCCAGCCGGCAGGCCCGCGCCGTCGCTCCCCCGGACGTCGATATTCCAGCCCGCGATCTGCTCAGGGCTGGCCACGGTGCCGTAGCCGAAGTGGCCGGGCTCGGCGGCGGCAGGGAATACCGACAAGGCGAAAGCGATGATGCACAGGGACGCCGTCATCCTGAGGTGTGAGCCGCTCTTGCGGCGAGTCTCGAAGGATGTCCCGCGGCCGTCGCCCTTCGCGGCGCGCAAGGGCGCGCACCTCTGGGTGCCGCGCCGCTTGCGGAGTTCGGTCATCGTCGGCTGACACATGCACGGCCCTGACCTTGCTGCCGTCCGAGCCACGGCTGGGCCTTGTTGCAGGCGATCCGAAAGGTCGGCGACAAGCCGATCCGCTCCCGCGCATTCCTCCAGCGACAGCATGATGATGGTGGAGCCGGATGGCGTGCTGTTCGCCGGAGATATCGTGCAGAACAGCCGTATTCCCTTCATGAACAGCGACGATGTCTCGACGACGCAATGGCTGAACGCGCTCGACGAGGTCGAAAAACTTGATCCGAAATTCATCATTCCCGGTCACGGCACGTCGTCGACGCGCGCGAAGGAAGCGATCGCCTTCACGCGCGACTATATCCAGTACGTGCGCCGCACGATGGCAAGGGCCGTGCAGGACTGGGTCGATTTCGACGCCGCCCATGCTCAGGCCGATTGGTCCAAATATAAGGATATGCCGGCGTTCGCCGCCAACAATCGCGGCAACGCCTATCGTATTTTTCTCGAGCTTGAACAGTCGCAGTTCAAGGCCGATAAGGAGTGATCTCCCCTCGGGAAGGACTGCGTGTCATGCCTGACTACACCGTCGAATTCGGCAAGGACGGCCGGCGCGTCGAACCCGATGGCCGCCTCGACGCGGCGGCGTTCCATCGCAATCATGCGGCGATCTGGGCGGTGCTGGAAAAATTCCTGCGTGGAAAAAGTGGCGATGTCGTTGAAGCCGGCAGCGGCACCGGACAACACGCGATCGAATTTGCGCGGCGGACGCCCGGCGTCACCTGGTGGCCAAGCGACCTCAACGACAATCATCTCAGGAGCATTGCGGCCTGGACGGCGCACACGGCGCTTGCCAACGTTCGGCCGCCGCTGCGGATCGATCTGTCGAATCCCGCGTGGTGCGCGGAGATGAATAACGGTCGCGGTCCTGGCGCGCTGCTTGCGGCATTCTGCGCCAATGTAATCCATATCGCGCCGTGGAACGTGGCCGAAGGATTGATCGCAGGTGCAGGGCGCTATTTGCGGCCGGACGGGCGGTTGTTTCTGTATGGACCGTTCAAGCGCGATGGCAAGCATACGGCGCCGAGCAATGCGGCGTTCGATACCAGCCTGCGCGACAACGATCCGGCGTGGGGCGTGCGGGATATCGGCGAACTTGAGCCGTTGGCGCAGCGCAACGGGTTGCAGCTCGCCGAGATTGTCGAGATGCCGGCCAATAATCTCATCGTCGTTTTCGAGCGCGTTCCGGCGCATCGAAAGTCTGGGTAACCTGCGGGAATTTGCGGTTGTCGGCGGACTGAAATCGGAGCATGGACTGCGAGCAGGATTGCTCCCTCAAAACGCCGCTCGCAGGTCATCATGACGATCGCAACCGCGCTCACGAAAAAGCTGGAGATCGAACATCCGGTGCTGCTCGCGCCCATGGCGGGTGTCGCCGGCGGCGCGTTGGCGGCGGCCCGGCTGCGGTCCGCGCAGGATTTGCTGACCTGATCCTCGTTTATCGCAATTGATTCTTTCTCCAATTTCAGGCTTTTTCGGAATAATTTTGCGGCGGCGCATTCGCTCGCCTGAAAAGCCGGGAATGTTCTGGAATGGCCGACCTCGCGATCGACGAAGCAACCGATGACGTGCGCGCGAAATCCAATGTCGTGCGCCTCGCCGCCGCGCAGGCGCTGACCGGCGCCAATTCGGCCGTCATCTTCGCCACCGGTTCGATCGTCGGCGCGACGCTCGCCCCAAGCATCTCGCTCGCGACCGTGCCGCTGTCGATGTACGTGCTCGGACTTGCCGCCGGCACGCTGCCGACCGGCGCGATCTCCCGCGCCTATGGCCGCCGCGTCGCGTTCATCATCGGCACCGGCTGCGGCGCGCTCACCGGCCTGCTCGGCGCCTTCGCCATTCTCCATGCGTCCTTCGCGCTGTTCTGCTCTGCGACTTTCCTTGGCGGTCTCTATGGTGCGGTCTCGCAGTCCTATCGTTTCGCCGCCGCCGATGGCGCGAGCGCCGGCTATCGGCCCAAGGCGGTATCGTGGGTGATGGCAGGCGGCGTGTTCGCCGGCGTGCTCGGCCCGCAACTCGTGCAATGGACGATGCACGTCTGGCCGCCCTATCTGTTTGCGTTCAGCTTCGTCATTCAGGCGGCGGTCGCGCTGGTGGCGATGGCCGTGCTGTCGGGCGTCGATCTGCCGAAACCGGCGGCGGCCGATCTGCATGGCGGACGTCCGCTGCTCGAGATCGCGCGGCAGCCGCGCTTCATCGCGGCGGCGCTGTGCGGCGTCATCTCCTATCCCATGATGAATCTGGTGATGACCTCGGCGCCCCTCGCCATGCAGATGTGCGGCCTCAGCGTCAGCGATTCCAACTTTGGCATCCAGTGGCATATCGTCGCGATGTACGGCCCGAGCTTTTTCACCGGCGCGCTGATCGCCCGCTTCGGCGCGCCGATCATCGTCGCGATCGGCTTGTTGTTGGAAGCGGCCGCGGCGGGAATCGGCCTCTCCGGCATCACCGCGCCGCATTTCTGGGCGACCCTGATCGTGCTCGGCGCGGGCTGGAATCTCAGTTTTGTCGGCGCCTCGGCGCTGGTGCTGGAGACCCATCGCCCGAACGAGCGCAACAAGGTGCAGGCCTTCAACGATTTCCTGGTGTTCGGCATGATGGCGATCGGATCGTTTTCGTCCGGCCAGTTGCTGGCGCATTACGGCTGGAATGCCGTCAATCTCGTCGTGTTCCCGCCGGTCGCGCTCGGTCTCGCCGTGCTGATGCTCGTGGTGGCCTCCGGGCGGCGGAGGGCTGTCCCGTAATCGGGTGGCGCGGAGGAACCGCTCACGCTACGAACCGGCCATCCCGACACCATAGCTGCCGCTTTCGGATACGTTTCGATGATAATCGAAGCAGCGGCCGGTTATAGCGTTTTCGAGCGAAGTGGATACCGGTTCGCATCAAGAAAACGCGTCACATCAAAATCATGGAGCCCCGCTTCTGATTTTATCGGAAGCGGAAAGGCTCTCGTCTGACGATCACGCCGGATAGGGTCACGCATGGATGCAACTGTCGGTCTGCCCGTTGAGGAATCCTCCATTCGCTACGACGGCTGGCGGGTCGTCGCCGTTTGCTTCCTGGTCGCGACATTCGGCTGGGGGCTCGGCTTTTACGGCCAGAGCGTCTATCTGGCCGAACTGCATCGGAGTCATGGCTGGCCGACCTCGCTGCTCTCGTCGGCGACGACCTTCTTTTATCTGTTCGGGGCGCTCGCCGTGGCGTTCATCAGCGAGGCGATTCGCGCGCTCGGCCCGCGCAACTGCATGATCGCGGGCGTGTGCGTGATGGCGGGCGCGACCGCGCTGCTCGGCCAGATCACGTCTCCCTGGCAGCTTTATGCCGTCAGCGCGCTGCTGGCGTTGGGTTGGGCCGGCACCAGCCTCGGCATGATCACCACCACGGTCGGCCTCTGGTTCGACAGGAAGCGCGGCATGGCGATCAGTCTCGCGCTCAACGGTGCGAGTTGCGGCGGTGTCGTCGGCGTGCCGTTGCTGGTTGCGGCGATCGGCCATTTCGGATTTTCCGGCGCGACCGGCGCAGCGGCGGTTGTGATGGTTGCGCTGCTGGTCCCGGTGATTTTCTTCGTCGTCGGTTCCCCTCCCGATCGCGGAACAGTGGGCGCGAAGGCCGCCGCAAACGATCCATCCTCCCTGCAGATCAGGTCGATGGCGTTCCGGGATGTCGCGTTTCTGACGCTGACGATTGCGTTCGCGCTGGTGCTGTTCGCGCAGGTCGGTTTCATCGTGCACCTGATTTCGTTTCTCGATCCGGCGATCGGCCGCGAGCGCGCCGCGGCGGCGGTCTCATTGCTGACGGCGATGGCGGTGGTCGGCCGGCTGCTGTTCTCGACCGTGATCGACCGTCTCAATCAGCGGCTCGCCTCGGCGATTTCGTTTGCGAGTCAGGCGCTGGCGCTCGTTATTCTCATCAATTCGCGCAACGGGATGCTGCTCATCGCGGCCTGCGGCTTGTTCGGGTTTTCGGTCGGTAATCTGATTACGCTGCCGGCGCTGATCGTTCAGCGCGAGTTCGCGCCGAAATCGTTCGGGGTTCTGGTCAGTCTTCTCACGGCGGTGACGCAGGTGACCTACGCATTCGGTCCGGGTGTCATCGGCCTTCTGCGCGACGCGGCGGGCAGTTACGCGTTGCCCTTTTTTGTGTGCATCTGTCTCGAACTCGGTGCGGCGGTTCTGATCATGGTGCGCGGGCGGCGCGCTCAGCCCTCGCGCTGACGCATGAGATCGTCGGGATCGAGCCTGCGGGTGAACATCGCGAGGCTGCGGTCGGCCGACGCGGCGCGCATCGGGCAGAGAATCGCGGTGTGAACAGGCCCGAGGTGTCCGGCGCGGGTCAGGCCCGCGCACGATACCGTTGTTTTACTCACGACAGCTCGGACACCTCACCGTCCGGCAGCGCAAACTGGAACGTGTTCAGCGTCATCGATACCATGGTGTAGTAGCCGCACAGGCCGATGATCTCGACGATGCCGCGCTCGGTGAGAACCTTCACGGCCTCGTCGTAGAGCGGTTGCGTCAGGCCGTGACCTTCATGCAGCGACCTGGCGACGTCATAGATCATCTTCCCTTTGGGATCGTCGAACACCGGTGTGCGGCGATCGCGAATGTCCTCGATGATCTTAAGGTCCATGCCGCCTTTCAGCGCCAGCCGCTTGTGCGCATACCATTCGTAATGCGAGGTCCAGTGCCGCGCGGTGACGAGAATCGCGATCTCGGAGAGTTTTGCCGGAAAAATCGTATCGAAGCGCAGGACGGCGCCGAGCCGGGTGGCGTGACGCGCCATCTCCGGGCTGTTGAGCCAGGCCATCATCGGGGGTGGCGGCGTGCCGCGCTTGCTGGCGATGGACTCGTCATAGGTCTGCTTCTGGTCCGCGCTCATTTCGCCAGGCGAAAGCAGTTTCAGGCGCATTGTCGTTTCCTCTCGTTTTTCCAGCGTCGCGGCATGGCAGTACCATTCCCCGCGCGCGACTTCCATCACCCGGAATAACATGCCCTCATCCAGAGACATGTTGAAATCTGTATTGCGCCCGCTAAGGTCTTTCGCAAAGGGCGCATCTGCGATGCGAACTGTCTCGATCATGGAAACGCCGCATGTCAGATCTTGAAGCCTTCCGCAGCGAAACCCGCGCCTGGCTCGAAGCCAACTGTCCGCCCGAAATGCGCAAGCCGATGGCCTCGGACGAGGATACGTTCTGGGGCGGCCGTAACGCAAAATTCTCCTCGGAGCCGCAGCGCGTCTGGTTCGAACGGATGCGCGACAAAGGCTGGACCGTGCCGCACTGGCCGAAGGAATATGGCGGCGGCGGCCTCGACGGCGAGGAGGCCAAGATCGTGCGGCAGGAAATGGCCGCGATCGGCGCGCGCCAGCCGCTCACCTCGTTCGGCATTTCCATGCTCGGCCCGGCGCTTCTGAAATACGGCACCGACGCGCAGAAGAAGGAACATCTGCCCAAGATCGCCGCCGGCCTGATCCGCTGGTGTCAGGGCTATTCCGAGCCGAACGCCGGCTCCGATCTGGCTTCGCTGCAGACCCGCGCCGAGAGCGACGGCGACGACTACGTCATCAACGGCCAGAAGATCTGGACCTCCTACGCCAATTTCGCCGACTGGATCTTCTGCCTGGTGCGCACCGATCCCGCGGCCAAGAAGCACGACGGCATCAGCTTCATCCTGTTCGATATGGCCTCGAAGGGCGTCTCGACCAAGCCGATCCTGCTGATTTCCGGCAAGTCGCCGTTCTGCGAGACCTTCTTCGACAACGTGCGCGTGCCGAAATCGCATGTGGTCGGCACGGTCAATCGCGGCTGGGACGTGGCGAAGTATCTTCTGCAGCACGAACGCGCGATGATTTCAGGCATGGGCGAGCGCGGCGTCGGCCGGCCGCTCGGGCAGATCGCCGCGGATTCCGTCGGCAGCGACGAGCAGGGCCGGCTCGACGATGCGATGCTGCGCGGCCAGATCGCGAGCTTCGAGGTCGACGAGGCGGCGTTGTCGGCGGCGGCCGAGCGGATGGTCGATCTCGCCAAGGCCGGGCAGGGCCATCCGGCCTTTTCATCGGCGATGAAATATTACGGCACCGAGCTGAACAAGCGGCGCCACGAAATCCTGATGTCGGCCGGCGGCATCGACGCGCTCGAATGGGAAAGCCCGCGATCGAAGGAAGGCGCGCGGCCGCGTGCATGGCTCCGCACCAAGGCGAACTCGATCGAAGGCGGCACCAGCGAAGTCATGCTGGGCATCGTCGCCAAGCGCATTCTCGATCTGCCGGGAGCTTAAGGCTTTCATTCCGTCGTGGCCGGGACGAGCGCGGGCCTGACGAAATCTCCCGGTTTGCGTCGAACGCCCGAATTCACAATTGGAATTTTCTCATGCCTCTCCTTCTTACCGAAGAACAATCCATGCTCCGCGACAGCGCGCGGGGGCTCATCGGCGGCAAGGCGCCGGTTGCGCATCTGCGCAAGCTGCGCGACAGCCGCGATGCGGCCGGCTTTTCTCCCGAACTGTGGGCGGCTTTCGCCGAGATGGGATTTTGCGGTCTGCTGATCCCGGAGCAATTCGGCGGCAGCGGTCTCGGTTGCGTCGAGGCGGGGGTCGTCATGGAGGAAATCGGCCGCACGCTGATGCCGTCACCGTTTTTGGCGACCGGCGTGGTGTCGGCCGCGGCGCTGTCGCGCGGCGGCAGCGCCGCGCAAAAATCAGAATACCTTCCGAAGATCGCGGAGGGAAAACTGCTCGCCGCGCTCGCGGTCGATGAAGGCGCAAAACATCGTCCGGCGCAGACCGCGTTGCGGGCCGCGCGATCCGGCAACGGCTTCAAATTGAGCGGCGCAAAGGCGCTGGTCGTGGATGGCCACGTTGCCGATCTCCTGATCGTCGCGGCGCGCACGGCGGGCGGCCCCGGCGAGCGCGACGGGCTGACGTTGTTTCTGGTCGATCCCAAGGCGAAAGGTCTCGCGGTCGAACGCACGGCGATGGTGGATGCGCACAACGCCGCGCGCGTCGCTTTCGACAATGTCGAGGTCGATGCCGATCATGTGCTCGGCGAGGTCGATGGCGGCGGCGCGTTGCTTGAGGACGTGCTCGGCATCGGCCGCGGCGCGGTCGCCGCCGAAATGGTCGGTCTGAGCGAGGAGGTCTTCGGCCGCACGGTGGCTTACCTGAAGGAGCGCAAGCAGTTCGGCAAGGCGATCGGCGAATTCCAGGCGTTGCAGCATCGCGCCGCGCAGCTCTATATCGATATCGAGATCACCCGCGCCGCGGTGCTGAAGGCGCTGCAGGCCCTCGATGCCAACATCGACAAGGCCGCGTCCGCCGTCGCGGTGGCCAAGGCGCGCGCGGGAACGACAGCGACCCGCGCCGTGCAGGAAGGCGTGCAGATGCATGGCGGCATGGGCATGACCGACCAGTTCGACATCGGCCTGTTCATGAAGCGCGCGCGCGTCTGCGAGGAATTGTTCGGCGACGCCAATTTCCACGCCGACCAGTTGGCGCGCGCGAAGGGGTATTGATCTCTTTCTTCACCTCGCCCCGCGTGCGGGGAGAGGTCGGAGCCGAAGGCTCCGGGTGAGGGGCGCTTCACGAGTGCGACGCCCGCATTCTATCAAGGGTCGGTGGCCCGTCACCCCAACCCCCCCCGTAAGAGCGGGGCGGGGGAGCAACTACCTCAGCGGCGGCGCGTACATGATGCCGCCGGCGTTCCAGAGCTGGTTGAGGCCGCGCGGGATTTTCAATTTCGAATCGGCGCCGATGTTGCGGTCGTAGACCTCGCCGTAGTTGCCGACATGGCGGATGATGCGCGCCGCCCAGTCCTTGGTCAGGCCGAGGTCCTCGCCATATTCGCCCTCGGTGCCGACGAGGCGCATCACGTCGGGCTTCTTCGATTTCATGGCTTCGTCGATGTTCTTCGACGTGATGCCCAGCTCCTCGGCGTTGATCATCGCGTAAAGCGTCCACTTGACGATCATCATCCAGTCGTCGTCACGCTGGCGCACGACCGGCGCAAGCGGCTCCTTCGAGATCACGTCGGGCAGGATAAAACTCTCATTCGGCTTGGTCAGCCGCAGCCGCAGCGCGTAGAGCTGGGAAACGTCGGCCGTGAGCACGTCGCATTTGGCCTCGTCATAGGCCTTCAGCATGTCCTCCAGCTTCTCGAATTTCATTTCCTCGTAGTTGAGGTTGTTGGCCTTGAAGTAGTCCGCGAGGTTCAGCCGCGTCGTCGTGTTGTGCTGCACGCAGATTTTGGTGCCGCCGAGATCGAGCGCGGAATCGGCCTTGCGCGAGGTGCGCGCCATGAAGCCCTCGCCGTCGTAATAGGCGACGGCCGGGAAATAGAGGTCATAGTTGGTCTCGCGCGACATGCTCCAGGTCGAGTTGCGGGCGAGGATGTCGACCTTGCGGCTCTGCAATTCCTTGAAGCGTTCGTTGGCGTCGAGCGGAACGAATTTCACCTTCCTGGGGTCGTCGAAGATCGCGGCGGCGACGGCACGGCAGAAATCGACGTCGAAGCCGGACCAGTTGCCTTTGTCGTCGGGAATCGAGAAGCCGGGCAGGCCGGTGTTGACCCCGCATAGCACGGCGTCGCGCCGCACCGTACGTTTCAGCGTCTTGGTGTCATAGCGCTCGTAGGTGATGGCAGCGGCCGCGATGGCGACGGCGATCGCAAGGCCGATCAGAAGGCCGCTTCTGAATGTTCGCATGGAGATGCCCCTGTTCCGGCAATGATTGAAAAACGGTTGGCAGAAACCGTCGGCGCGATCAAAGCTGTGGTTTCTGCCGCACGATGACTCGCGTGCCGACCGGGACGCGCTCGTAGAGGTCGGCGACGTCGGCATTGACCAGGCGGAAACAGCCCGAGGAGATCGCGGTGCCGATCGTATCGGGCTGGTTGGTGCCGTGGATGCGATAGACCGTGGTGCCGAGATACATCGCGCGCGCGCCGAGCGGGTTGCCCGGACCGCCCGCCATGAAGCGCGGCAGATAGGGCTGGCGTGCGATCATTTCCGGCGGCGGGGTCCAGTCCGGCCATTCGGCCTTGCGGGTGATGTTGAGAATCCCCTGCCACTGAAAGCCGTCGCGGCCGACGCCGATGCCGTAGCGGATGGCGCGGCCGTTGCCTTGAATCAGATAGAGATGACGTTCGGCTGTCTGGATGATAATGGTGCCCGGCGGCTCCGTGGTGCGGTAGAGCACCACCTGCTTGCGATATTCCGGATCGAGCTCGACCGTATCGTCGGGGATCAGTCCCGGCTGATCGCCGACGTCGGGTCTCTGCTGCGCAAAGCTGTGCGTGGCCGAGAGCATCAGGCCGGCCACGGCAACAACCGCCAGGGTCAGGCGCCGAAACGCGATCATCGCAGGTCTCCTTGCTGGTCCGGCGGCAGATGCCTGTCGCCAATGCCTCGCCAAATCGTGCGCACCATAAAATCTCACTGGCGGCGCGATGGCAAGCGACTGCGGCGCCGGCTGGAACGCCTGAAGTCGGCGGGAAATAATGCCGGAACGTCCGTATGACTCACTTCGGAGCGATCCAGAGCCGCAATCCGAAGGAAATCAGCGCCACTGTGCCGACCCCGCCGAGCCACAGCAGGGCGAACCAGAGCAGCCGTTGCGTCAGCGGCCGTGCTTTGTCGTCGTGGCCGGTCATGAATGATAGCCGCCGTGCGGATCGACCTTGCCGCGAAAGACGTAATAGGCCCACGCGGTATAGGCGAGGATCATCGGCATCAGCACGGCCACCCCGAACAGCATGAAGACCTGGCTGTCGCGCGGCGCGGCCGCCTGCCAGATGGTGATGCTGCGCGGGACGATGTAGGGCCACATGCTGATGCCAAGTCCGGCATAGGACAACGCGAAAAGCGCCAGCGCCAGAAAGAACGGCCGGTCATCCTGTCTCGCGGCGAGGCTGCGCAACACCAGCACGGTGACGGCCGCCACGGCGAGGGGCACCGGCGCCGTCAGTAAAATGCCCGGCCATGAAAACCACCGCTTGGCGTATTCGATGCTGAGGAACGGCGTCGCGAGGCTGATCGCGACGATCGCGGCGAGCATGGCGAACAGCAGCCACCGGCTCAGATGATAGGCGCGTTCGCGCAGATCGCCTTCGGTCTTCATAACGAGCCAGGTGGCGCCGAGCAGGCCGTAGCCGGCGACAAGCGCCGCGCCGGTCAGCAGGCTGAACGGGGTCAGCCAGTCCCACCAGCCACCGGCATAGTGACGGCCGCCGACCTGCACGCCTTGCAGGATCGCGCCGAGCGAGATGCCTTGTGCCAGCGTCGCGAGCAACGATCCGCCGGCGAAAGCCGCATCCCAGCGGTTGCGCTCGCGCAGCGTCCGCCAGCGGAACTCGAATGCGACGCCGCGAAAGATCAGTCCGACCAGCATGGCGATGATCGGTGTGTAGAGCGCGGGCATCAGCACCGCATAGGCCAATGGAAACGCCGCCATCAGGCCGCCGCCGCCGAGCACGAGCCAGGTCTCGTTGCCGTCCCAGACCGGCGCGACGCTGTTCATGATGATGTCGCGATCCGCCTTCTTCGGAAACAGCGGGAACAGCATGCCGAGGCCGAGGTCGAATCCATCCATGACCACGTAGACGAAGACCGCGAAGGCGATGATGAAAGCCCAGACCATGGCAATGTCGATCATCGCGGCCTCCTCAAGTCTTTCCGGCCGGCGCGGATGCGGGGGTGATCCCCGCCGCGCGGACCGGTTCGTCGCGGCGCGGGCCTTGCTCGCCGGGATGCGGCGGCGCGGCCATCAACCGCAGCAGGTAGGTGATGCCCGCGGCGTAAACGACGAAGTACGCAATCGCAAACGCGATCAGCGATGAGGCAACCGCGGGTGCCGCCAGCGGCGAGGCGGAATCGGCCGTCCGCAGCAGGCCATAGACAGTGTAAGGCTGCCGTCCGACTTCGGTGGTGAACCAGCCCGCCAGCACGGCGACGAAGCCCGCCGGTCCCATCGCGAGCGCAAAGACATGCAGCAGGCGCGACTCGTAGAGAGTGCCGCGCCAGCGCATCCAGAGACTGAGAAATCCGAGCGCCACCATCAGGAGCCCCATGCCGACCATGATCCGGAACGACCAGAAGACAACCGCCACCGGCGGCCAGTTTTCGCGCGGTACGGTATCGAGTCCCTTCATCGGCGCGTCCGGCGAATGCTTGAGGATCAGCGAACCGGCGTGCGGAATCTCGATCGCGTAGCCGACCTTGCCTTCGCTTTGGCTCGGAAGGCCGAACAGGATCAGCGGCGCGCCATGCGGATGGCTTTCGAAATGGCCTTCCATCGCCATGATCTTCAGGCTGGTGTTCCAGCGTGTTGAGGCCGTGCCGGTCGCCCGCGACGATCTGGATCGGTGCGACGATCGCGGCCATCCACATCGCCATGGAAAACATCACGCGCGCGCCCGCCAGCCGGGAATCCCGCAGCAGATGGAAGGCGCCGGCCGCGCCGACCACGAGCGACGTGGTGAGATAGGCGGCCAGCACCATATGCACGAGGCGATAGGGAAACGAGGGATTGAAGATCACCTTGAACCAGCTTGCGGCGACGAATTGTCCGTCGGCGTTGACGGCATAGCCCGCCGGCGTCTGCATCCAGGAGTTCGCGGAGAGAATCCAGAAAGCCGAGATCAGCGTTCCCGCGGCGACCATCAGCGTGGCGAGGAAGTGCAGTCGCGGTCCCACCCGCTTGAGGCCGAACAGCATGACGCCGAGGAATCCCGCTTCGAGGAAGAACGCGGTCAGTACCTCGTAGGCCATCAGCGGCCCGATCACGGGGCCGGCCCTGTCGGAGAAGGCCGCCCAGTTGGTGCCGAACTGGTAGGACATCACGATGCCGGACACGACGCCCATGCCGAACGCAAGGGCGAAAATCTTCAGCCAGTAATTGAACAGGTTGAGGAACACGTCGCGGCCGGTCCAGAGCCACAGGGCTTCGAGAACCGCGAGGTAGCTGGCAAGCCCGATCGAGAAGGCCGGGAACACAATATGGAACGACATTGTGAAGGCGAACTGCGCGCGGGCCAGAAACACCGCATCCCAACCTTCGAGCATCGGCGCCGTCCCTTGCGAGTGGATTGGAGCCCTACGCTATCACGCCACCCCGGCCATCGTCATTGCTCCAGAACAAAGTGCGCCTGACCCGCGCGCCTGCGCGATCGCGTCGCGGCGCATCATGCGGTGTCGATGCAAACCGGCCCGGAAGGGGGGCATCCCGTCCGGGCCGTTGGAGGTTCGATTTGAATTGGGCCGGGAAGCCAAATGCCCCGGAAACCGGAAAATCCGTGCGGCTCAGGCCGCCAGCGTTTCAACGCCCGCACCCTTGAGGAGTTCCGCGAGTTGTTTGCGGGCATAGAACATGCGGGTCTTCACGGTGCTCTGGGGAATGCCGACGATCGCGCCGGCCTCCTCGACCGACTTCTCATGATAGTAGACGAGGTGAATGATCTCGCGATGCGCCGGCGACAGCTTGTCGATGCAGGCGCGTAGAATGGCGCTGACATTGCTGCGGTCGAGCGACGCTTCCGGCGTGTCGGCCTCGTCGGCGATTTCGCGGACATTCTCCTGGTCGATATCCTCGTGGCGGCGCTGGCGCAGCGCGGTCAGCGCCTTGAAACGGGCGATCGACAGCAGCCATGTCGACACCTGCGAGCGGCCTTCGAACTGGCCTGCCGTGCGCCAGACGTCGAGGAACACCTGGCTGACGGTGTCTTCCGCCGCGGAGGTATTGCGCAGGCTGCGCAGCACAAAGCGATAAACCCGCACGTTGTGGCGCGCATACAGCGTATGCATCGCCGTGCGGTCGCCGTCTGCAATCCGCTCAAGCAGCGTCTCGTCGGATGTCGCCTGCGCGGCGATAATGCCTTGGCGGGCAACTGCGTTGATCGCGATGACGTTTTGCATGACTGGCTCCCGTTTTTCGTTGGGCAGATTTCTAGCCAGCGACGGTTTCAGGACGTCTGCATGAGAAACGGAAAATGGTTTCGTGGATGGGGAGAATTGTTTCGTCGCACCGCTCGCGACGAAACATTGGCGGAAAAAAGCCAGCAATTTTGGGGGGCTAAGCCTCAGCGGTCCTGCGGCTAGGCCTTGTCGCCGGAGGGCGAAAACAGGTAGCCGCCGCCCCGGATGGTACGGATCACGGCCGGTTTGGTGGGGTCCGGCTCGATCTTGCGGCGGATTCGCATGATCCGGAGGTCGACCGCGCGGTCGAAGGCTTCGCTGTCGCGCGCATTGGCCAGTTCGAGCAGCCGTTCGCGTGACAGAACCCGCTTCGGGTTGGCGGCGAAGACCTTTAGCAGGCCGAATTCCGACGCGGTCAGCGGATGCTCGTTGCCCTCGTCGTCGCGCAGGGCCTGAGCCTCGAGATCGAGCCACTTCGTGCCGAAACGGACGAGTTGCGCGGCGGCAGCCTTGGCGGTTGTCGCGTCCGCCGGCGCGGCCGCCGCCGGGGCGCTCCGCCGCAGCACCGAGCGGATGCGCGCCATCAGTTCACGCAGTTCGCAGGGCTTTGCGACATAGTCGTCGGCACCGAGTTCGAGGCCGACCACGCGATCGATCGGGCTCGCGGTGGCCGTCAGCATGATGACGGGCACGTTCATGCGGCGCTTGAGGTCGCGAATGATCGAAAGGCCATCCTCCTCCGGCATGTTCAGATCGAGCACGACAAGATCGGGCGTCGCATTGGCGATGGCTTCGCGCAGGCTCCGGCCGCCGTCGCACAGCGTGATGGAGAAGCCGTGCATCTTGAGATAGTCGCCGACCATCTCGCGGGCGGGCGCCTCGTCGTCGACAATGAAGATGTGTTGACCCTGGCTCATGTCAGACCGTCGCGGGCAGGATGATGGTGAAGGTCGATCCCTGTCCGGGACCGCGGCTGTCGGCATTGATCCGGCCGTCATGCATATCGACGATCCGCTTGACGATCGACAATCCGAGGCCGGTCGAGCTTTCCCCGGCGGTGGGCTTGGCGGACAGGCGCTGGAAGCGCCCGAACAGCCGTCCGAGATCTTCCGGCGACAGGCCTGCGCCCTCGTCGGTGATGCGGATGACCGTGTTGTCGGCATCGTGATCGACCAGCAGCGTGATCCTGCCGCCGATCGGGCTGTACTTGATCGCGTTGCTGACGAGATTGTCGATCGCCTCGCGCATCCGGTCGGCATCGCACATGGTGACGTGACCGGTCGGTGCCGACACCGCGATGGTCTGCTGCTTGTTGACGGCGGACGGCCGATTGGCTTCGGAGACCTCGGCGACCAGGGCCGCGACATCGACCGGTTCACGCCGGATGGTGATGTCGAAGGCATCGGCCATCGCGTCGGAAATCAGGTGATCCACCATCGTGGTGAGACGTTTCGTCGCGTCGCGAATGTGATCGACCTGCGACACCACGGTTTCCTTTTGCGCGCCGGCGCCGATCAGTTCGGTCAGCATTTCGGTGCGGCCGAGGATGACGCCAAGCGGATTTTTCAGGTCGTGGGCGACGGTGCCCAGAATTTCGTTCTTGAATCCGTTGGCGCGCTGCAATCGCAGCCATTGCGCCGAGAGCCTGCGGTTGGCCTGCATCAGCGCGCGCGTGCGCTGCGCGACGCGGTCCTCGAGTTGCGTGTTGGCGTCCTGCAGTTGCTGGTAGAGGATCACGTTGTCGAAGGCGATCGACAGCCGGCTGCCGAAAATCTCGACCAGCGAGCGGTCGGTGTCGGACAGGTCGCGCTCCGCTTGCAGCAGAACCACGACCTCGCGGCCGCTACCGGTCCGGATGTAGAGGACCGAGCGTTGATCGACGAATTCGTGCCCGCGGCGTTTGAACGCAGCCTCCACCATCTGCCGCAGATCGGGGTCGAGGGCATCCTGTCCCGCCGCGCCGATGAAGCGACTGTAGCAGCCGGAGCCGGCCAGCACCGAAAAGTCGTCGCCGACCGTGCCGCCGTCGCGCAGCACCAGAATGCCGGCGCAGTCGACGTTCAGCAGCGAGGCGATCTGGGTCAAAACGCCCTCGGCAAGGCGCTGCATCGATTTGAAATCGTAGAGCGTCGAGGCGGCGTCGATGATGATCTCGAGTCCGCGGCGGGTCTGCACCATCCGCTCGAGCTGCTGGTAGCTGCGCAACGCGGCGGTCAGCGAGGTGAACAGCTTGTCGGCGGTCAGTTCGGTCTTGGCCTTGTAATCGTTGATGTCGTAATCGACGATGACGCGGCGTTCCGGCGCCTGGCCGGGCTGGCCGGTGCGCAGGATGATGCGGACGGTTTCGTTCTTGATCTCGTTACGGATGAACTGGACAAGATCGAGGCCGGCGGAATCGGTCTCCATGATGACGTCGAGCAGCACCGCGGCGATATCGGGGTGCGCGCGCATCAACTGCTGGCCCTCGGCGGCGGAATAGGCCGACAGGATGTCGAGCGTCTGGCCGTTGAGGCTGTAGTCGCTGAGCGCGAAGCGCGTGCCCTCGTGCACGGCCTGATCGTCGTCGATGACGGCGACCTTCCATTTGCGGGCCGATGAGGTCTCCGGGCCGGCTTCGGAATCGTCGATCAGGTGGATGACATCGTCCGGGTCGGCCATTGCGTGGTCCCGCTGTCTGTTTCACCGCTCTCGGATGAGCCGCCGGCGGCGGATCGCGGCATGATAATGCGAAAAGTGGTACCTTGTCCCAGCCTGGACTCCAGCATCATGCGGCCGCCGAGCTGCTGGGTGACCAGATTGTAAACGATATGAAGCCCAAGCCCGGTGCCGCCCTCGTTGCGCCGCGTGGTGAAGAAGGGGTCGAAGGCCTGTCGCTGGACGTCCGGCGTCATGCCGGCGCCATTGTCGGTAAAAACGATCTCGATGTCATCATTGCCGCGGGGCTTCGCCGCGATGGAAATCGCGCCGGCCCGACCGTCGGGGAAGGCGTGGTTGGCCGCGTTGAGAAACAGATTGGTTAAAATCTGCCCGTAGGAGCCGGGATAGCCGTCGACGATCAGGCCTTCCGGCACCTCGACGGAAATGCTGATCGGCGACCGCTTGAGCACCGGCCGCAGGCTGGCGACGATCTGGTCGGTGGACTCGGCGAGGTTGAACTGGCGGCGTTCGGCATGGGAGCGGTCCGCCGCGACCTGCTTGAAGGACTGGATCAGTTGGCCCGCGCGGTGCAGGTTCGACACCAGTTGCTGGGCGGCGTCGCGGCTGGTTCGTACGAACTGTTCGAGCTGCGACCGCTTCAGCGGCGTCGCCGACCGCAGCTCCGCGTCGAACATCTCGGCGCGCCGCGCGAAACTCGATGCGACGGTCAGGCTGATTCCGATCGGATTGTTCACCTCGTGCGCCACGCCGGCGACCAGGCCGCCGAGCGCGGCCAGCCGCTCGGCATCGATCAGGTTCTGCTGTGCGGTGTTCAATTCGAGCAGCGCGCTCTCGGCCTTTTCCTTTGACGCGCGCAATTCGTCTTCGGCATCGCGTTTGGCGATGGCATTCTTGCGGAACACCTCGACGGCACGCGCCATCGCCCCGATTTCGTCGCGGGCGTCGGTGCCGGCGACCTTGCGGTCGTAATCGCCCGACATGATCGCGCGCATCGCGGTCATGATCTGCCGCAGCGGCAGGCGGATGCTGAGCGCGATGATGACGCCCGCGACGATGATGACCGCCAGGAAGATCGTGGCGATCGACAGCATCTTGCGGGAAATGTCCGCGAGCGTGCGGTCGAAGGTCATTTGCGCGCTCTGCTCGCGCTTGCGCATCCTGACCGACAGTCCGTCGATGGCGGCGATGGTTTCCGCCTGGCTGGCGTCGATGGCGTTGCGCAGCAGGTCGGTGCGTTTTGCGAGCAACTCGGAGAGGTTGCCAATGCCGTCGCGCAACGCCGAGGTGCGGGTCTTGAGCTTCTGCAGCGCGTCGCGCTGGAGATCGTTGTCCGAAAAATCGATCATCGCCGGGATGGTGTGCTCGATCTCGTCGGTGTTCTTGCGGACGTCGTCGGCGCTGGTCGATGCCGGCGCCAGATAGTAGGCGTTCGCCGCCACCAGCATCGCCGTGAAAGCCTCGTGGGATTTCCCGAGCGTCGGCCACAGCCGGGCGTCGCGGCGGCCGGTCGCGCCCTCGATGACCGAATACAGTCCGGCCATATCCTTCGCGGGCGCGAGGATCTGATCTTCGTAGGTTCCGGTAATCGTCGTTTGCAGCGCGCGCAGTTCCCCGAAGCCGCTGAGGAAGCGCTCGGTGGCGTGCTCCAGTTCGTCGACCGAGCCCGACAGCATCGGGTCGGTGGACGCACGCGTGCTCAGCGTCCCCAGAACGGCCTCGCGCAGCAGCAGGATTTCCGCGAACAGATCGGGGCTCGGCTGGTTGATGTAGCGATGGATCAGGTTTTGCAGTCGGCCGGTCTCGCTTTCGAGGACCGCGAGGATCTTGTCGGACTCCCGGACCTGGCGAACGTCATCCCATGCCGAGCCAAGGGTTTTGGCGCCGCTCCAGATCAGGAGCGCCAGCACCAGCACGACCGCGGAATTCAATGCGGCGATGGAAAGGATGCGCCAGCGGATCGGAATCGCGCGGACCAGCCCGACGATGCCTGAACGGCCCTGTGCCGCCAGGCTCTCCTGCCGCTCTCCACTCTCGTCCCGGGATTCCGCTGAAGCCAAGTTACTCTACCTTGCGGATTGGTGCGATCTGCTGCGTCGTCTGCGGGCCTCGTCGTGCCGTGACGGACCGCGGCGGTCGAAGCCTCGGACGCTGCCGGAAGGCGTTTCTAGCACTTGTCTAGCACTTGCGGGCTTTGTCTGTCGACGCGCGCAAGTCCACATCGTCACCCGCGACACAACAGCACGACCGAACACCGGCGATTGTCCCCCTTTGAGGGAGTCTGTCGTTCCCGGAAAAGGTTCAATGCGGCGACATACGGCGTGGCCGCGCCGGCAGGGTTTGCGGCGGGCGGCGATGGACTCGGCGGTGGTGCGCGGCATCAAACTGCTGCGGCAATTCGAGCGCGCCAATCCACGAAGGCGAGCCACGCGTTGACGCGTGATTTTCGGGATTGAATCATCTCCATTGTCATGGCCGGGACAAGCGCGGGCATGACGGCTGAATGCGTCCGTGCTCTATCGCAGCAAAAAATGCACCGGTATCGTGAAACTCGCGGTTGCCTGTTTCATCTCGGGCGGAAATGCCGGCAGCGGCTGGGCACGGCGGATCATGGCCAGCGTCTCGGCGTCCAATGAGGCGTGACCGGAGGAACCGGCCAGCCGGCTTGTCAGCACGCGTCCGTTCCGGTTCACGGTGAAACTCAGCATCGCGGTGCCCTGTTCGCCGGCGGCTCTCGCTGCCGGCGGATATTCCTGGAAACGCCGAAGATGCGCCGCCAGCCGCTCGCGGTAGGTGAGGGCTGCCGCCGCCCCGGCGGCTGCGCCGGCACGCGCGGAAGCAAGAGGGGCGCGCCGTTCCGCACGGGGCGCGGCCGTTGTGCGTGGCGCGGGCGGACGGTCCGACGGCTTCTTCGTCTCGATGTGCTTGGGCTTGACCGGCACAGGTTTCGGCGGCTCCGGCTTGGACTCCGTCTTCCGTTCGGGCGGAGCCGCGACCTCGGGTTTGTCCTGCGGCGGCGTCGCGGAAATTTGCTCCCGCACCGTCTCCTGCTTTGGAGGCTCCGGCGGTGGCGCGGGTGCATCGGCCTGCTGCATCGGCGGTCCGGGTGCAACGTCCGTCTGCTGCGGCTCAGGGGAAGCGGAGGTGGACGCCGGCGGCAGATCGACAAGGATGGTCGCCAGGGGCGAGCCCGCCGGTGGCGTATGGGCATACCATGCGATACCGAGCGCGATCAGTCCGGCATGCAGCGCCACCACGGCTGCGGCCGACGCGCCCCAGCGAAGGGCGCCGGAACTGCCAGCGGGCGCATGGAGAACTCCGGCGGTCATGTCGGCGAGCGTTTAGTCGCGCCCATCGAGACCGACCAGCGCGATCTTGAGATAGCCGGCGTCGCGCAACAGGTTCATGACGTTCATCAGTTCACCATAGCTCACCGCCTTGTCGGCGCGCAGGAAGATGCGCTCGCTCTTCTCGCCCCTGGTTGCGGTATCGAGCGCGCCGGTCAGCGCATCGCGCGCGACGATGTCGTCGCCGATCGCCAGCGTCAGGTCCGGTTTCAGCGTGACGAACACCGGCTTGTCGGGCCGCGGTCGCGGTTCAACGGTGCTGGCGGGCAGATCGACGCCGATGTCGACGGTGGCGAGCGGCGCCGCCACCATGAAGATGATGAGCAGCACCAGCATGACGTCGATAAATGGCGTGACATTGATCTCGTGCGCCTCGACCAGATCGTCGGCGCCGCCGCGCGAACGCGATCCATGATTGGAAAGGCTCGATCCGAGTTTCGCGCCCATCGCCGCGCTACTCGGCCGCGCGCGGCACGCGCAGGGCATTCCGGTCCTGATCGCGGCTGACCAGCAGCATCACCTGCGCGGAGGCGTCGCCCAGCAGCGCGCGCCAGGCCGCGATGGTGCGCGTCAGATGGTTGTAGATCACGACGGCCGGAATGGCGGCGACCAGGCCGAGCGCGGTTGCGAGCAGTGCTTCGGCGATGCCGGGTGCGACCACCGCGAGGTTGGTGGTGTGTGCCTCCGAGATGCCGATGAAGGCGTTCATGATGCCCCACACCGTGCCGAACAGGCCGACGAAAGGCGCGGTGGCGCCGATCGTCGCCAGCACGCCGGTGCCGACCGCGATCCGCCGCGACATCGCGGCCTCGACACGCTCGAGCCGCAATGCGACCCGCTCCTTGAAGCCGTCATCGCGGATGCTGTCGGACAATTTCGCCTCGCGCGCCGCCGACCGGATGAGTTGCGCGACCGCATCGTTACCCGCGCCGTCTCGCACCACGTCGGCCAGCGTGGTGTCGCTTTCGAGCAGCGCGAGGCGGCGCTTCGCCAGCCTCGTCGCCCGCGCGATCTCGATGGTTTTCGACAGCCACACCGTCCACGTCACCAGCGATGCGAAGGCAAGCCCGATCATGACGGCCTTCACCACGATATCGGCATGCAGAAACATGCCCCATGGCGACAGGTTGCGCGGCAGCAACGCCTCTGCCGTCGCAGCCGCGGCTATCCGGGGCGTGGCGAGAAGCGCCAGCGCCGCAATCGCCAGACTTCGGCGGATGGCAGGGATCATGAAACGTCCGGTGCTTTCTCGGTGTCGGGCTCGGTGTCGGGAGCGTCTTTGTCCGGGTCAATTAAGGTGAGTTTGCGGTGGTCCGCAATTCAATATTCGCCCCGCTCGGCTCCGCGACCGGCTTTTGCCGCGGCGGACTATCATCTTGCCGTGAGCGGGTGTTCCCGCGTAGAGCAAACGGAATAAGGGAGAAGGCCGGGAAATGACATCAGCCGCCGCCACGTCCGAAGCCGATGCTTCCGCTCTGTTCTTGACGCCGCAGGTGAGGGCCGCGCGTCATGCCGACGCCAGTATTCGCCTGACCTCGCCAGTGCCGCTGCGGGATTATGCGCGCTGCGCCGGGGATTGGCTCGAGCGCTGGGCGCGTGAACGGCCGGACCGAATCTTTCTCGGCGACCGCGCCAGCGTTGCGACGCCGTGGTCCACGGTGACCTATCGCGAGGCTTTGAAACAGGTGCGCGCCATCGGCGGCTGGATCCTGGCGCAGGGCATGAGCGCGGCGCGGCCGCTGGTGGTGCTGTCCGACAACAGCGTCGATCACGCGCTGTTCGCGCTCGGCGCCATGCATGTCGGTGTTCCCGTGGCGTCGATCTCGCCGGCCTATTCGCTGATGTCGAAGGATTTCGACAAGCTCGGAAGCATGATCGCGCTGCTCGAGCCCGGCGCGATCTATGTGTCGAGCGCAAAGCCGTTCGCCGCGGCACTCGCCGCGATCGCTCCGCTGCACAAGGCGGTCATCGTCAGCAGCGATGCCGCCGACGCGGGCGCGATTTGGTTTCGCGACATCGCCGCGCGCGGCGAAACCCCGGAGGTCGCAAGGGCCTTCGCGGCGATCGGTCCCGATACGGTGGCGAAATTCCTGTTCACGTCGGGATCGACCGGCACGCCGAAGGCCGTCATCAACACCCAGCGCATGCTGACGTCGAGCCAGCAGGCCAAGGCGCAGACCTGGCAGTTTCTGGAGAACCCGCACACCGATCTCGTCATTCTGGACTGGCTGCCGTGGAGCCACACCTTCGGGTCCAACCACAACTTCAATCTGGTGCTGCGCAACGGCGGCACGCTGTATATCGACGGCGGCAAGCCTGCGCCCGGCCTGTTCGCGACGTCGCTCGCAAATCTGAAAAGCGTCATGCCGACCGTTTATTTCAACGTGCCGCGCGGGTTCGACATGCTGATCGCGGCGCTGCGCGACGATCCGGATCTGTGCCGCCGCTTCTTCGCCGACGTGAAATTCGCGTTCTATGCCGGCGCGGCATTGCCGCAGAATCTCTGGGAGGCGCTGGACGCGCTGTCGATCACGACGGTGGGACGACCGATGCCGATGGTGTCGGCATGGGGGTCGACGGAAACGTCGCCGCTGGCCACCGATTGCCATTTCCAGGCGGCGCGTTCCGGCAACATCGGCGTGCCGATTCCGGGGACCGAGTTGAAGCTGGTGCCCTCCGGCGACAAGCTGGAAGTGCGTGTGCGCGGTCCGAACGTCACGCCGGGTTACTGGAAATCGCCGGAGCAGACCGCGCGGGCCTTTGACGAGGACGGGTTCTATCTGATCGGCGACGCCGTGACGTTCGCCGATCCCGGCCGTCCGGAACTGGGCCTGTTCTTCGACGGCCGTGTCGCCGAGGATTTCAAACTCAACTCCGGCACATGGGTCAGCGTCGGGACGGTGCGGGTGAACGGCATCGCCGCACTTGCGCCGCTGGCGCAGGATATCGTCGTCACCGGCCACGGCGGAGACGAGGTGCGCTTTCTGGTATTTCCGAATATCGCCGCCTGCCGTGCGCTGGCGGGCTTGCCCGAAGACGCCGCCGTTGCGGATGCCTTGAGCGACGACAAGGTGCGCGCGGCCATCGCGCAGGGCCTTGCGAAACTGAAGGCGAAGGGCGGCGGATCGTCGGCCTTCGCGACGCGGGCGTTGCTGCTGGCGGAGCCGGCTTCGGTGGATCACGGGGAGATCACCGACAAGGGCTATATCAACCAGCGCGCCGTGATCGCCCGCCGCGCGGCTGCGCTGGCGTTACTGGACAGCGCCGATTCGCGGGCCTGGATCGGATGCGCCTAAAGCAGGTCTGTCAGCGGGCCACCTTGCCGCCGCCGACGATCACAACGCGCGGGCGTTCCGGCGCGGAGTTGGCCGGCAACTGGCGGATTGCTCCGTCGGCATGGACGATCGCCTCCGCGCTGGCTCCGGGGGTTGTCTATCGTATCCGCCGGTTGAGGTGCGATTTTTATTACGACGCGGCGCTGCGGATGCCGAACGCATGCGGGTTTCTGGAAATCATCGGCGTAACCGACCCGATCAGACGCGCCGCGGCGGCGTCCACCGACAGGTCGGCGGTATCCACCACCGCCGACGCGCGCGCATAGAGCGGCTCGCGGCTGAGCAGGATGGTGCGCAGTTCGGCCATGGCGGAGCGATCGTCGGCCATCGGCCGCAGGTCGCCCTGCCGGCGCACCCGCGCCATGTGCTCTTCCGGCTTGGCCTTCAGCCAGATGGTGTAGAACGACGACAGGATCAGATCGAAGGTGAGCGGTTCGGACACGATGCCGCCGCCGGTCGCCAGCACCATCAATTCGTTGCGCGCCAGCAATTGTCCGAGCGCGGTCTGCTCCATGCGGCGGAAGCCTTCCTGGCCGTACAGCGCGATGATCTCGGCGACCGACAGCCCGTTCTGGCGCTCGATCTCCTTGTTCAGTTCGATAAACGTCCAGCCGACCTTGTCGGCAAGCCGCCGGCCGAGCGTGGTCTTGCCGGCGCCGCGCAGGCCGATCAAGGCAATGCCGGCGAACGACGCGCCGCGCGCCGCGGACGCCGGGTTGGCGCCGTGCCCTGAAAGAATCTCCTTGGCGTGTGCGATCTGCGCCGGTGCGGCCTTGCGCAGGAGGTCGCGGATCACAGGCCAGTCCGGTGCGGGATCGCCGTCCGGGATCAGGTCTTCGAGGTGCGCGCCCATCGCGTTGGAGACCCGGCGCAACAGCACGATCGAGACGTTACCCTTGCCGCTTTCGAGCTGTGCGATGTAGCGCTCGGAAATGCCGGACACCTTCGCCAGCACCTTGCGCGACATGCCGCGCAGTCCGCGCATGGTGCGGACACGCTGGCCAAGCTGGTCGAGAAAGACGCTTTCGGGATCGGAATGCTCGGTCATGGTCCGGCGTTTTGTTGTCGGCAACCGCGAATTCTGGAACGATAATGCCGATGAGGATTGACAGCAAGCACGGCAGATGACTTTATATGAATTATAATTCAAAAATCGGGAGGGTGGGCGCGGTGATCAACAGGGATTTTGATCGTGCCGCTCGGGAGAGCGGCGCATGAGCGGTTTGTCCGGGTCTTATAATGCCGTCACCTGGCTGCTCGACCGCAATGTCGAGGAAGGCCGCGGCGCAAAGCTCGCTTTCACCGATACCGTTTCCGAGCTGACCTACGGCGAACTGCAAACGCAGACCCGGCGTCTCGCCAATCTGCTGCGCCGTCTCGGTGTCCGCCGCGAAGAGCGCGTCGCCATGATCATGCTCGACACGATCGATTTTCCCGTCGTGTTTCTCGGCGCCATCCGCGCCGGCGTCATTCCCATTCCACTCAACACGCTGCTGACCGCCGACCAGTATGCTTATGTACTCGCGGATTGCCGCGCCAAGGTTCTGTTCATTTCGGAAGCGCTGCTGCCGGTCGTGAAGGATGTCATCGGCCGCATGCCGGCCCTTGAACACGTCGTGGTGTCCGGCGCCGACGCGTATGGGCATAAGAGGCTGTCCGACGAGATCGCGACGGAGAACGAGACGTTTCCGACCGCGGCGACCCATGCCGACGAGCCGGCGTTCTGGCTCTATTCGTCGGGCTCCACCGGCATGCCGAAGGGCGTGCGCCATCTGCACTCCAATCTCGCCGCCACCGCGGAGACCTACGCGCGCCAGGTGCTCGGGATTCGCGAGGACGATGTCGGTCTGTCCGCCGCAAAACTGTTCTTCGCCTACGGGCTCGGCAACGCCCTGACGTTTCCGATGTCGGTCGGCGCCACCACGGTGCTGAACGCCGACCGGCCGACGCCGGCGCGGATGTTCGAACTGATGAACAAATACAATCCCAGCATCTTCTTCGGCGTGCCGACCCTGTTCGCCGCGATGCTGAACGACGAGACGCTGAAGTCCGAGCGCGGCGGAGCCAGGCTGCGGATCTGCACATCGGCCGGTGAGGCGCTGCCGGAGTCGGTGGGCAATGCCTGGAAGGCGCGCTTTAACGCCGACATTCTCGACGGCGTCGGCTCGACCGAACTGCTGCATATCTTTCTGTCGAATGCGCCGGGTGACATCAGGTACGGCTCGTCGGGGCGTCCGGTGCCCGGCTATCGCGTGCGGCTTGTCAACGAAGCCGGCGCCGAGGTGGCCGACGGCGAAGTCGGCGAACTCCTGGTCGATGCGCCGTCCGCGGGCGAAGGTTACTGGAATCAGCGGGCGAAAAGCCGCCAGACGTTCGAGGGACGCTGGACCCGCACCGGCGACAAGTACGTCCGCGACGCGGAGGGCCGTTATACGTTCTGCGGCCGCGCCGACGACATGTTCAAGGTGTCGGGCATCTGGGTCTCGCCGTTCGAGGTCGAGAGCGCGCTCATCACGCACCCCGCGGTGGCGGAGGCGGCGGTCGTTCCCGAGGCCGATCTGGAAGGCTTGTTGAAGCCGAAAGCCTTCGTGGTGCTGAAGCCGGGGGCCGGGACCGACGGACTTCACGAGGCGCTCAAGGATCACGTCAAGCAGAAGATCGGGCCGTGGAAATATCCGCGCTGGGTCGACGTGGTCGACAGCCTGCCGAAGACGGCGACGGGAAAGATCCAGCGCTTCAAGCTGCGCGAGGGGGAGGCGAAGGCGTGATGTCTGCCTCGTCGGATTTGAGTGAAGACGTTGCCAGAGAGGACGACCTGCCGGCGGTTGCTGAATGTTCCCTCCCTCCCACAAGGGGGGAGAGAGCACGCAGCGCGATGCCGCGCACGCGGTGCGCATCATGACCGCGCTGTCCCCCACCGGCGTCCTCTCCATCGACGGCGCAGAACTCGAATACCGCACGATCGGGCCTGCGCCGGACGCCGCGCCGACACTCGTGATGCTGCACGAGGGTCTCGGCTCCGTCGGCCTGTGGGGCGACTTTCCCGACAGGCTGCAGGCCGCCACCGGCATGGGCGTGTTCGCGTATTCGCGTGGCGGTTATGGCGCGTCGAGCCCGGTCAGGCTGCCGCGTCCGGTCGATTACATGCATCGGGAGGCGCTCGAGGTGCTGCCGAAGGTGCTCGATGCCGTCGGCTTCCGGCGCGGGCTTCTGGTGGGCCATTCCGACGGCGCGTCGATCGCGACGATCTACACCGGCGGGATTCAGGATCATCGCGTCAGGGGACTGGTGCTGATGGCGCCGCACTTCATCGTCGAGGACATTTCGGTGAGGTCGATCGCCGAGATCAAGACGGCCTACGAGCAGGGGGAGTTGAAGGCCAAGCTCGCGCGCTGGCACAGGAACGTCGACAACGCTTTCCATGGCTGGAACGGCGCGTGGCTCGATCCCGCATTCCGCGACTGGGATATTTCGGAATACCTCGCCTATGTGCGCGTGCCGGTTGCCATCGTGCAGGGGGCGAACGACCAGTATGGGACCATTCGTCAGATCGAGATTGCGCGGGAAGAGTGCTATTGTCCGGTGGATATTTCATTGATTGCCGGTGTCGGCCATTCGCCGCACCGTGAAGCCGCGGAGACGACCCTTGCAACGATCGCAGGTTTTGCCGATCGGATTTTGCGCGTGCATGAAGGTGCGCCGGGCCGGGCGGCCTGATCCGCGCGGCGGTGCCGCCGCATGATCGCGCCGTCTCCCAGCGCGCCTCTGGCGTTGCCGCGCTGGGTCCATGTGCCCGGTGAGACCGGCGAGGCCGATCGCCAGATGCTGGCGCTCGCGCTCGCGTTGGTGCCGCCCCGGTTCGAGGGCTTTGTGCCGGCGCGGCATCCGGCGTTGCGCTATGGCCTCGGCCTGAACGACGCCGGCTATTTCTGGGAGTCGCACGAAATTCTCGAAGCGGTGTGGGCCGCGGCGCCTCAAGGCAGCCGCGAGCGAATCCTGCTGCGCGCCTGCATCCAGATTGCCAACGCCAACCTCAAGCTGCGAATGCGGAAAGCCCATGCGGCTGCGCGGCTGTTCGGCGAGGCCCTCGCCGAGCTCGACGAACTCGGCGTCCGCAAAGCGGCCGCCGGCGGTGCCGGCTTCGCGGACGGTTTTCCAAGCCCCGCGCTTGCGGCCGCCTTGAAGCTCCGGCTGGCCCAGGGAAGCCTGACGGAAGCCGACTATCTCGATATCTCAGCCGCGACCCGATCATGAAACAAAATGCAGATTTCCTTGTTTTTGTTCTAGACGCGTCCGTTAACATGCATTATTGTGCATATCAGGATCAGACATCAGAAACCACGGGTGGCAAATGGCCGGAGAAGATCGCGTCCTGTCGGGTGGCGCCAAATTCATCGATTTTCAGACCGATCCCTCGCGCTACCGGCACTGGAAGCTCGCGGTCGACGGCGACGTCGCCACGCTGACCATGGACGTGGACGAGAATGGCGGCCTGTTCGAGGGCTATCAGCTCAAGCTGAACTCCTACGATCTCGGGGTGGACATCGAGTTGGCCGATGCGGCGCAGCGGCTTCGCTTCGAGCATCCCGAGGTCAAGGTCGTGGTCATGCGCTCGGGCAAGAACCGCGTGTTCTGCGCCGGCGCCAACATCCGCATGCTGGCGGGATCGACCCACGCCCACAAGGTCAATTTCTGCAAGTTCACCAACGAGACCCGCAACGGGCTGGAGGATTCCAGCGAGAATTCCGGCCAGAAGTTCATCTGCGTCGTCAACGGCACCGCGGCCGGCGGCGGCTATGAATTGGCGCTGGCGACCGATCACATCGTCCTGGCCGATGACGGCGCTGCCGCCGTGGCGCTGCCGGAGGTGCCGCTGCTCGCGGTTTTGCCGGGCACCGGCGGCCTGACCCGCGTCGTCGACAAGCGCAAGGTGCGCCGCGACCACGCCGATTACTTCTGCACCATCGAGGAGGGCATCAAGGGCAAGCGCGCCGTGCAGTGGCGGCTGGTCGACGAGATCGTGCCGAACAGCAAGCTGGACGCCAAGGTGGCGGAGCGGGCCAGGGCGCTGGCCGCGGCTTCGACGCGCAACGGCGCCGGCAAGGGGATCGTGCTGACGCCGCTGAACCGCAAGGTCGACGGCGATGCCCTGCGGTATGATTTCGTCGCCGTGGATATCGATCGCGGCCAGCGCATCGCCACGATCACGATCGCGGCTCCCGAATCCGCGCCGCCGGCCGATGCCGATGCGATGCTCGCGCGGGGTGCCGCGTTCTGGCCGTTGCAGGTCGCGCGCGAACTCGACGACGCCATCCTGCATCTGCGCATCAACGAACTCGAAACCGCGATGCTGGTGTTCAAGTCGCACGGCGACGCGGCGCAGGTGCTTGCCTGCGACGCGTTTCTCGACGCCCACAGGACGCACTGGCTGGTCAACGAGATCAGGCATTACTGGAAGCGGGTGCTGAAGCGCGTCGACGTCACCTCACGCACGCTGGTCACGCTGGTCGAGCCCGGCTCATGTTTTGCCGGCACGCTGGCCGAACTCGTGTTCGCGGCGGACCGGTCCTACATGCTGATCGGCTCGAGGCAGGGCGACAACCGTCCGCCGCCGGCGATCGCGCTCAGTGCGATGAATTTCGGGCCCTATCCGATGAGTCACGGTTTGACGCGGCTGCAATCGCGTTTTCAGGCCGATCCATCGGACGTGGACACGGCGGAGGCGAAAATCGGCGAATCGCTGGATGCCGAAGCCGCGGAAGAACTCGGTCTTGTCACTTTCGCGCTCGACGACATCGACTGGGATGACGAGGTGCGCGTGTTCTTCGAGGAGCGCACCAGCTTCTCGCCGGACGGACTGACCGGCATGGAAGCCAACCTGCGCTTCGTCGGACCCGAGACGATGGAATCGAAAATCTTCTCGCGGCTGACCGCGTGGCAGAACTGGATCTTCCAGCGGCCCAACGCGGTCGGCGAAGAGGGCGCGCTGCGCCGCTACGGCACCGGCGTGAAGGCGCAGTTCGACATGACGCGGGTGTGAGTTTTTACCCTCGCCCCGCGAAGCGGGGAGAGGGTGGTGAGGACCGAGCCGTGCGAGGTCCGAGCCGGGTGAGGGGCATTGATGTTTACAGTCTGCCCCTCACCCGCCTCGCTTCGCTCGGCACCCTCTCCCCGTAAACGGGCGAGGGAAACAAGCTCAAGGAGCACGCCATGAACATCATGAACGTCGACTACACCACGAAAATTCCGAACAACGTCGATCTCGCCTCCGACCGTCAGGTGCTGAAGGCGCTGGAAGGCTGGCATCCCGGCTATCTCGACTGGTGGAACGACATGGGGCCGGACGGTTTTCAGGAATCGCTGGTGTATCTGCGCACGGCGGTCAGCGTCGATCCAAAGGGCTGGGCCAAGTTCGATTACGTCAGGATGCCGGACTATCGCTGGGGCGTGTTGCTGGCGCCGCAGGATGAAAACCGTCTGGTCAATTTCGGCCAGCACAAGGGCGAGAAGGCGTGGCAGGAAGTGCCTGGCGAATACCGCGCCATGCTGCGGCGTCTCGTGGTGATCCAGGGCGACACCGAACCTGCGTCGGTGGAGCAGCAGCGCCACCTCGGCAAGACCGCGCCGTCGCTCTACGACATGCGCAACCTGTTCCAGGTCAACGTCGAGGAAGGCCGTCACCTCTGGGCGATGGTCTATCTCCTGCAGAAATATTTCGGCCGCGACGGCCGCGAGGAGGCCGACGATCTGTTGCGCCGCCGCTCCGGCGACGAGGATTCGCCGCGCATGCTGGGCGCGTTCAACGAGGCGACGCCGGACTGGCTGTCGTTCTTCATGTTCACCTTCTTCACCGACCGCGACGGCAAGATGCAGCTCGAAAGCCTCGCGCAGTCCGGCTTCGATCCGCTGTCGCGCACCACGCGCTTCATGCTGACCGAGGAAGCGCATCACATGTTCGTCGGCGAGACCGGCGTCGGCCGTGTCCTGCAGCGAACCTGCGAGGCGATGAAGGCTGCCGGCATCGAGGATCCGAACGAGGTCGAGAAGGTCCGCGCGCTCGGCGTCATCGACCTGCCGACCATTCAGAAGAAGATGAACCTGCACTATTCGCTGTCGCTCGATCTGTTCGGCTCCGAAGTCTCGACCAACGCGGCGAATTTCTACAATGCCGGCCTCAAGGGCCGCTTCCAGGAGACCAAGATCGACGACGATCATCGTCTCACCAACGACACCTATCCGGTCGCGAAACTGGTCGACGGCAAGATCGCCATGGTGGACGAGCCGGCGCTCACCGCGCTCAACATGCGCCTGCGCGACGACTACACGCAGGACTGCGCCAAGGGCGTCGAGCGCTGGAACAAGATTGTCGAGAAGACCGGCGTCAACTTCCGTCTTGAGCTGCCGCACACCGCGTTCCATCGCGACATCGGCGAGTTCAAGGGCATCAACGCGACCCCGAAGGGCATCATCGTCGGCGATGCCGAATGGGCGAAGGTCAAGGACGGCTACCTGCCGTCGAAGGCCGATGGCGACTTCATCGAGTCGCTGATGCAGCCGGTCAGCGAGCCCGGCAAGTTCGCGGGCTGGATCGCGGCGCCGAAAGTCGGGATCGACAACAAGCCCGGCGACTTCGAGTATGTGATGATCGAGGCGTGAGGCTCGCCGCCACCTCTCCCCGCGTGCGGGGAGAGGTCGGATCGCGAAGCAATCCGGGTGAGGGGGCTTCGCGGCGCACGAGGCGATTCCTCGTTCGATCCTTGCCCCTCACCCCAACCCTCTCCCCGCAGGCCGGGAGAGGGAGCAGGACGCTCCACCCATGAACGCACCGCTCAAAAAGCAGCACCTGATCGATCCGGAGATCTGCATCCGGTGCAACACCTGCGAGGAAACCTGCCCGATCGATGCGGTGACGCACGACAACAACAACTACGTCGTGAACGTCGATATCTGCAATTACTGCATGGATTGCATTTCGCCGTGCCCGACCGGTGCGATCGACAACTGGCGGGTGGTGGCCAACGCGTATTCGCTGGAGGAACAGTTCTCCTGGAGCGATCTGCCGGCGCAAGAAGAGTTCGAGGCGGGCGACAGCGCGGCCACGTCGATCGAAGCGCTCGAGGATGAAGTCGGCGCGCTGCTCGAGGAGGCGCGCAAGGGTCTCGGCGGCAAGGCGGTGGCGCCGCGCTCCGCCAGCAAGCCGACCGTCAATCTCTACAATCGCGGCAAGCCCGCGAGAGCGACCGTGACCGGCAATTTCCGGCTGACCCACGCGGACGCCGATTCGGACGTGCGTCATATCATTCTGGATTTCGGCGATCAGCCGTTTCCGGTGCTGGAAGGCCAGAGCATCGGCATCGTCGCGCCGGGCACCGACGCGAACGGCAAGCCGCATCTGGTGCGGCTGTATTCGATTGCCAGTTCGCGCGACGGCGAGCGGCCCAACACCAACAATCTGGCGCTGACGGTGAAGCGTGAGTCGAACGGCGTCTGCTCGAATTATCTCTGCGACCTGCCGCGCGGCGCCACCGTGGAGGTGACCGGCCCGTTCGGCGGAACCTTCCTGCACCCGAACGATCCGGCGGCCAACGTCATCATGATCTGCACCGGCACCGGTTCGGCGCCGTTCCGCGCCTTCACCGAGCGCCGACGCCGCGCCATGCCGGACGCGCCGGGGCGTCTGCTGCTGTTCTTCGGCGCGCGGCGTCCCGAGGAACTGCCGTATTTCGGCCCGCTGCAGAAGGTGCCCGACAAGCTGCTCGGCAAGCACTTCTGTTATTCGCGGGTGCCCGGCGAGCCGCGGGTCTATGTCCAGGATCGCATCCGCTCCGAAGGTGCGGTCGTGTCGGCGCTGCTGAAGGATTCAGGCACCCACGTCTACATCTGCGGGCTGAAAGGCATGGAGACCGGCGTCGACGAAGCCTTCGCCGATGTCTGCCGCAGCGCGTCGGCCGACTGGGCCGCGCTCAAGACGGCGATGCGCGAGACCGGCCGCTATCACGTCGAGACGTATTGATGTTGCCGGGGAGATGTTGCCGGGGGGGATGCCTGCTCCCTCTCCCATGGTGAGAGGGGTGGGGTGAGGGAGGACGACCTCTCGATGTTAAATGCCCCTCACCGACGCCTGCGGCGTCGACCTCTTCCCGGCGGGGAGAAGTGAAAGGGCAAACGCACGCCGAAACTCGAAAACCTCTACTCGCTCTTGGTGTCCTTCGACATCCGCTCGAGACGATCCTGCATTTCCTTCATCTGGCGGCGGAGATCGTCGATGTTGCCGCCGGTGTCGGAGGTCTTCTCCGGCTCGGCCGCGGTCGTTCCCGGGCGCGGCGGCACGAACGGCTTGAACATCGAGAAGGTCCGCTCGAACATCTCCATGTTGCGGCGGACGTGCTCTTCCAGCGGCGCGAAGGGCGTTCCGCTGAACGTATTGGCCATCTGCTTGCGGAATTTTTCCTGCTCGCGGGTCAGGGTGTCGATCGACTGTTCGAGATATTTCGGCACCACCATCTGCATGCTGTCGCCGTAGAAACGGATCAGTTGCCGCAGGAAGGTGGTCGGCAGCAGGTTTTGCCCGGCCTTGTTTTCCTGCTCGAAAATGATCTGCGCAAGCACCGAGCGGGTGATGTCGTCGCCGGTCTTGGCGTCGAAGACCAGAAAGTCTTCGCCGTTCTTGACCATCGCGGCAAGGTCTTCAAGCGTCACATAGGTGCTGGTACCGGTATTATAGAGCCGCCGGTTTGCGTATTTCTTGATCGTGGTCGGTGTCTCTGATTTCGCCATTGGGCCCCACACGTGCCTACCGGGAAGAGGAACCCCGCCGCCGTCCACGGTAGGGGTAATGAGCGCATTGCAGCAAAGTAAGCATTTTCAGGGGGGTTCGGCTACCGTTTTGTGCAGCACGGTTAATCCGTTCCCGCAGGCATGTTGCAGCGGGGGTGCAGCATGGAATGCAGCAAAAGCTCCGGCTCGGATCGGCGCGCACGTCATTTTGCGTCTTGCCGATTGACACGCCAGCGCGAGGTTAAGAGGATAGCGCCGAGAGAGGCCGCGCCGCTCCGGCGATCGCCGTTCAAAAACCAGAACTTCAACCTCCAGGAGATGTCCATGTCAGACGATGTCGTCATCGTCAGCGCCGCCCGCACCCCGGTCGGCAGCTTCAACGGCGCGTTCGCCACCACGCCAGCCCACGATCTCGGCGCCGTCGCCATCAAGGCCGCGCTGGAGCGCGGAGGCATCGAGCCGGGGCGCGTCTCGGAGGTCATCATGGGGCAGATCCTGACCGCGGCGCAGGGCCAGAATCCGGCGCGCCAGGCGTCCATCGCCGCCGGCATTCCCGTCGAAAGCCCGGCCTGGGGCGTCAACCAGCTCTGCGGTTCGGGCCTGCGCACCGTTGCCTTGGGGTATCAGGCGATCCTCAACGGCGATTCGGACATCGTGGTCGCCGGCGGGCAGGAATCCATGAGCATGGCCCCGCATGCGCAGTACCTGCGCGGCGGCGTGAAGATGGGCGGCGTCGAACTGATCGACACCATGATCAAGGATGGCTTGTGGGACGCCTTCAACGGCTACCACATGGGCAACACCGCCGAGAACGTCGCCAGGCAATATCAGATCACCCGTCAGCAGCAGGACGAGTTCGCGACCGGCTCCCAGAACAAGGCGGAAGCCGCGCAGAAGGCCGGCCGGTTCAAGGATGAGATCGTGCCGGTTACGATCAAGGGTCGCAAGGGCGACACCGTCGTGGATGCGGACGAGTATCCGAAAGCCGGCGTGACGGTCGATTCCATCGCCAAGCTGCGTCCGGCCTTCGAGAAGGAAGGCACCGTCACCGCTGCCAATGCGTCGGGCATCAACGACGGCGCCGCCGCCGTGGTGCTGATGTCGGCCAAGCAGGCGGCCAAGGAAGGCCGGACCCCGCTGGCCCGCATCGTGTCGTGGGCGCATGCAGGCGTCGATCCCAAGATCATGGGCACCGGGCCGATCCCGGCTTCGCGCGCCGCGCTGAAGAAGGCGGGCTGGAACATCGGCGATCTCGACCTGATCGAGGCCAACGAGGCCTTCGCCGCGCAGGCCTGCGCGGTCAACAAGGATCTCGGCTGGGACACCTCGAAGGTCAACGTCAACGGCGGCGCCATTGCGATCGGGCATCCGGTCGGCGCTTCCGGCGCGCGTGTGCTCGTGACGCTGCTGCACGAGATGCAGAAGCGGGATTCCAAGAAAGGTCTCGCCACGCTGTGCATCGGCGGCGGGATGGGCATCGCCATGTGCATCGAGCGCAACTAGTGTGGTGGTTCAGAAGTCCGCCACACTATCGCAGCGAGTCGGTGAAGCGGACTTCTGAACCTGAACCACACGAGAATCATAAACTTGCTAGTGTCCCTTTCATTCCGAAGTTCGCATCAAAGGTCGCCGCAAGGACATGCGAACTTCGGAATCGGGATACTAGCAACCGGATGATCGGTAACGGAGTGCGTTGAGTGATCGGGGAAACGTCGAGTCGCCGCGCCGCACGTGAATAGAAAAATGCCTGGCCTTGTGCCGGGCATTTTTATCTGGAAGTCTTTGTCAACGACCGGAGGAATTCCGGCAAACCGAAGGAGGACAACATGGCACGGGTTGCACTGGTGACGGGGGGGACGCGAGGCATCGGCGGCGCGATCAGCAAGGCGCTGAAGGCGGCCGGTTACAAAGTCGCGGCAAGCTACGCCGGCAACGATGCGGCGGCGGAGAAGTTCAAGGCCGAAACCGGCATTCCCGTCTACAAGTGGGATGTCAGTTCGTTCGATGCCTGCACCGCCGGCATCAAGAAGGTGGAAGACGATCTCGGTCCGGTGGAAATCCTCGTCAACAATGCCGGCATCACCAAGGACGGCGCGTTCCACAAGATGACGATCGAGCAATGGAATTCGGTCATCAATACCAATCTCGGCTCGCTGTTCAACATGACGCGCCCCGTGATCGAGGGCATGCGCGCGCGTAAATTCGGACGCGTCATCAACATTTCCTCGATCAACGGCCAGAAGGGGCAGTTCGGTCAGGTGAATTATTCCGCCGCCAAGGCCGGCGACATCGGCTTCACCAAGGCGCTCGCGCTCGAAAACGCCAAGGGCGGCATCACGGTGAACGTGATCTGTCCGGGTTACATCAACACCGAGATGGTGCAGGCCGTGCCGAAGGACGTCGTCGAGAAAAACATCCTGCCGCAGATTCCGGTCAATCGCCTCGGCGAGCCGGAGGAAATCGCGCGTGCTGTGGTGTTCCTCGCCGCCGACGAAGCCGGCTTCATCACGGGATCGACGCTCACGGTCAATGGCGGTCAATATCACGCGTGAGACGCGTTCGTCATTGCGAGGAGCGCAGGCGACGAAGCAGTCCGGTTGAGGTATGGAACCGGATTGCTTCGCTCCGCTCGCAATGAAGGCCTGCATGACCTCCCGCACCGCGACGTTTATCGGCCTCACCGCCATCCTGATGTGGTCGCTGCTCGCGGTGATGACGGTGGCGACCGGCCGCATTCCCCCGTTCCAGCTCGCCGCGATGACCTTCGCGATCGGAGGTTTCGTCGGCTGCGCGAGCTGGCTGTTCCGTCCGGACGGCGCATGCGCGTTACGGCAGGGTCCGGCCGCGTGGATCGTCGGCGTCGGCGGCCTGTTCGGCTATCACGCGCTTTATTTTCTGGCGCTGCGGCTGGCGCCGCCCGCGGAAGCGGGTCTGCTCAATTATCTCTGGCCGCTCTTGATCGTGCTGTTCTCGGCGCTGCTGCCGGACGAGCGGCTGGCGCCGCATCACCTGATCGGCGCGCTGCTCGGTCTTGCCGGAACGGTGCTGCTGGTCGCGGGCAACACCTCGGTCCGGTTCGAGCATGCCCAGATCGCGGGGCTGGCCGCGGCGTTCATCGCGGCATTCGTCTGGGCGACGTACTCGGTCATGTCGCGACGGCTGGCGGCGGTGCCGACCGACGCGGTCGCGGGCTTTTGTCTCGCAACCGCCGGGCTCGCGGCCATCGTGCATGCTTTCGTGGAGACGACGGTCTGGCCGGAGACGCCGGGACAGTGGCTTGCGATCATGGCGCTCGGCATCGGGCCGGTCGGGCTTGCCTTCTATGTCTGGGACATCGGCATGAAGCGCGGCGACATCCGCGTGCTCGGTGCCGCCGCCTACGCGACGCCGCTGTTGTCGACGGCGTTTCTGATCGTGGCGGGTTTTGCCAAGCCGACCGCGGCGCTGGCGATCGCGGCGGTGCTGATCGCCGGCGGCGGATTGATCGCGGCGAAGGACATGATCTGGAAGCGCTAAACCAGCGGCACGAATCCGGGCGGCGCGAGTTCAAAACCGGAAAACTCAAATCCCGGCGCGACCGTGCAGCCGACCAGCGTCCAGTCGCCGCTGCTTTCCGCCGCCTGCCAGGCGTGCGCGGGTACGATGGCCTGCGGCACTTCGCCGGCTGCGAGATCGGGGCCGAGACGAACGGTATGCGCCATGTCGTCATGGATGCGCAGAATCAGGGGACTGCCTGCGTAGTAGTGCCAGATCTCCACCGCATCGACATGATGCCAGTGCGAGCGTTCGCCGCGCGCCAGCAGGAAATAGATCGCGGTGGATGCCGCGCGGCCGGCCGCATCGGTGCGCGTATCGCGAAACGTCTCGCGATAATGGCCGCCTTCCGGATGCGGCTTGAGACCGAGCCGTGCAATGATGCCGGCGGCGGTGAGCGAGGTCAGGTCAAGCCTCACGACTTGTTCTTGCGTTCGCGTAGTTCGCCGAACACCTCGGCGCCGCTCGCGCCCTTCATATGAACGCCGGCGGCCACGGCAGGATCGTCGGCGCGCAGGAACACGTTGGCCTTCTTTTCGTCGCCCATCAGCGTCGGCACCGTGGGTTTGTTCTCGGCACGCAGCCGCGTGACCTCCTCGGCGCGGGCCTTGAGCGCGGGGTTGTTCGGCTCGATGCCGAGTGCGAATTTCACGTTCGAGGCGGTGTATTCGTGGCCGCAATAGAGCCGGAAGTCGTCCGGCAGCGCGCGCAGCTTCAGCAGCGAGTCCCACATCATCGGATAGGTGCCCTCGAACACCCGGCCGCAGCCGATCGAGAACAGGGTGTCGGCGGCGAACACCACCTTCTCGTCGTCGAACACGTAGCTGATGTGATCCAGCGTATGGCCCGGAGTTTCGAGCACGCGCCCGAGCAGGCTGCCCACCTTGACGATGTCGCCCTGGCCGACGCGCAGATCGACGTCGGCGATCTTCGCGGCCTTGTCGTGCGGCGCGACCACCCGGCACTTGTATGCCTGCTTCAGTTCGGCGACGCCGCCGACATGATCGCCGTGGTGATGGGTGATCAGGATATCGGTCAGCGTCCAGCCTTCGCGCTCCAGCGCCTTGATGACCGGCGCCGCTTCCGGAGCGTCGATCGCCGCGGTCGCTTTGGTCGCGGGGTCGTGAATCAGGACGCCGAAATTATCGGTGAGGCAGGTGAACAGGCGAATGTCGGCGGTCATGTCGGCTCCGTGATCTCTGAGAAAGTCACGCTAGCACAGCGCTGCGGCCGGATAAAACAGGCCGTTAACGGCGATCCGGGTTTTTGGAATTGGCGGCGCGCGGGGGTGCCCGCATCCACGCGGCGTGATAGATTGCAGTCATGACGATCGATGTCATCGACCTCCGGGATTTCTATTCGCAGCGCCTCGGCATCGTGGCGCGGCGGCTCATCAACCGGGGCATTCAGGCGCACTGGCCGAGTGCGGAAGGCCAGCGCGTGCTCGGACTCGGCTATCCGACGCCCTATCTTGGATTGTTCCGCGAGAACAGCGAGCGCTGCATCGCCTTCATGCCGGCGGCGCAGGGCGTGCTGAAATGGCCGACGGCGCGGCCGACGCTGGCGACGCTCGTCGACCAGTTCTCGCTGCCGCTGCCGGATGCCGCGGTGGACCGCATCCTGCTGGTGCATGCGCTGGAAATGTCTGACGATCCGGAAGGCCTGTTGCGCGAGGTCTGGCGCGTGCTCGCGCCGTCGGGCCGGATGATGGCGGTGATTCCCAATCGCCGCGGCGTCTGGACGCGAACCGACAAGACGCCGTTCGGTCACGGCCGTCCCTATTCACGTTCGCAGATCACCGATCTTCTGCGGCAGACCTGGTTCACGCCGTCTGCCTGGGGCGAGGCGCTGTTCGTGCCCCCGGTGCGGGGCGGCTGGTTCCTGCGGTCGGCGATGGCGTGGGAGAGCGCCGGCGCCACGTTGTCGTTGCCGTTCGCCGGCGTCCATATCGTGGAGGCGACCAAGCAGGTCTATCGCGCGATTCCCGCCAAGCGGCAGCGCACAAGGCTGATCCCCGCGCTGCCTCCGGTCCTGGTGCCGTCGTCGATGCAGCGGTGAAGGAATCCGGAATTTCCGCGAGCCGTCCCGGCGAACGGCGGGATCCCTGACATCAATTGCGGCGAAAGACGTTGCCTTCGCGCGCGATCTTGAGTCCTCGCCGTATGGGTTCCCGCTTGCGCTCGCTTTGCTCGCGTGCCGGGACGACTCCTGAAAACCGGTTACTCGTTGCCGGGATTGAAGTCGTCGTTCGGCACGGACGGCTGCGCCATGCCTTCCGGGCGCGGCCCGTGCGGACGGCGGCGGCGGCGCGGGAAGCGGTCGTTGCGTTCGCCGCCCGGATGGCCATTGCCTTCGAATCCGCCGCCGTTCGTCTGCGGCTGCGGTCCGGTGATGAACGACGGCAGGCGGTCGACGCCGCCGTTCTCGGCCGGTTGCGCCGAAGGCTGCGGCTGATATTGCGGCTGCGGCTGATGACGATGCTCGCGGGGCTGCTGCTGGTCGCGCTGATAGGGCTGATGATCGCGGTGTTGATTGTCGCGCGGCTGCTGGTAGGCCGGTTGCTGGACCGGAACGAAGCCCGGCTCCGCGCCGAAATTCGAATAGTTCTCGCTGTCGTCGTCACCGCTTGCGTCGTCCGCCGTTTCGCCCTCGACCCGCGGTTGCTGCTGCTGTTGCGGCTGGTTCTGGCGAAACTGTTCCTGCGCCGCGGCGATCAGGCGGAAATAATGTTCGGCGTGCTGATAATAGTTCTCGGCGGCGACGGGGTCGCCGGAGGAGCGCGCGTCGCGGGCGAGCTGGACGTATTTCTCGGCAACATGCGAGGCGGTGCCGCGGATCTTGATGTCGGGGCCGTTCGATTCGAAGACCCGTGTCATCGGGTTCTGGCCGCGCCGGTTATTGTTGTTGTTACTGTTATTATTATTCCGGTTACGCATCCGCTTGTTGTTGTTCTGACCGTTTCTCATGTCTCGCCTTCAGTTAGCAGCCTTGAAATTTCCAGCCTTGGATATTGTCTTGAGTCCTGATCTTGGATCGTCGTTTGGATCGTGCGTTGTCGCCATCGCCGAGACGCCGCCTGTCACGTGCAGCGGGGATCGGCACACCTGTTTTCACGCCGGTTTTGTTTATCGTCGCGCTCAGCAAAGACGCGTTCCCCAGTCGCCGGCGGCGCATCGCGCCGGCACGGCCAAATCATTCAGCCCGCCACACCAAACCCAGGCTTTTCGCGTAAGTCTTCAAGCGCAATATCTGGCTTTCGTCCGCTTCGCGGTCGCAGGCAGCACAGCTTTTTCAGCTATCGCGCCTGATAGAACCTGCCTTTAGGAACCTTTCACTCGGGCCGGTTCTCGCTCTGAGAACTCTGGTCTCCACCCGCCTCGTGCGGGGCCAGTAAACCCTGGACCGATGTTGTGGCCGGAACGTAATCGCTCCGAAGGGATATTCCAAGTGGTTTTTTGCGGCATAATCGGGCTTTACGGGGGCTTTTTCCGGCCCACGAGAGCCCGGCCGATCCCTGCCAGATCGGTCCTGGCGGGGCCCGCCACCGTTAACCCTGCGGCGGTCATCAGCCGGACCACGTCGGTATCCTGATCCTGACCGATTTCCAGCACCACGAGGCCGCCGGGCGTCAACAGGTTTGCCGCCTGCGGTGCGATTTGGCGGTAGGCGTCGAGGCCGTCGCGGCCGCCATCCAGCGCGAGACGCGGGTCGTGATCGCGGACTTCCGGAGCGAGCGTGGCGATGTCGGCGGAGCGGATATAGGGCGGGTTCGAGACGATCAGGTCGAACCCGCCGGAGAGGCCGGCTGCATAATCGCTGATGAGGAAATCCGCGCGCGAGCCGAGGCCAAGTTCGCGCGCATTGGCGGCCGCGATGTCGAGAGCGGCGGCGCTGAGATCGGTGCCGATGCCCGTCGCCTCCGGAAGCTCGGTCAGCAGCGCGAGCAGAATCGCGCCGGTGCCGGTGCCGAGATCGGCGATGCGCAGCGCGCCGCCGGCCAGTCCTTCGGTGCGGAGAATGTCGAGCGCGGCCTCGACGACGGTTTCGGTGTCCGGCCGCGGCACCAGGGTGTCGGGCGACACGGTCAGCGGCAGGCCCCAGAATTCCCTGGTGCCGAGAATACGGGCGACGGGTTCGCCCGCGATGCGCCGGAGTGCGAAGGTTTCAAGGCGATCGGCTTCATCCATGGCGATCCGGCGCCGGCCTTGCGCGATCAGGCCGGTGAGGTCGAGCTGCAAGGCGGCGCCGATCAGGAGCCGTGCGTCGAGCGCCGCGCTGTCGATGCCTGACTCCGCAAAGCGGGCCGTCAGTATCCGTCGTGCGGCTTCGATGGATTGTCCGGTGAGCGGGCCGCCGTTGCTCACGCGTTGCCTTCGGCTGCGAGCTGGGCGGCCTGATGTTCCGTCGTCAGCGCGTCGATCAATTCGTTCAGCGCATCGCCCGCGATCACTTGCGGCAGCTTGTAGAGCGTCAGGTTGATGCGGTGGTCGGTGACGCGCCCTTGCGGAAAATTGTAGGTGCGGATGCGTTCGGACCGGTCGCCGGAGCCGACCTGATCCTTGCGGTCGGCGGAGCGCGCGGCATTGATGCGCTGCCGCTCGGCGTCGTAGATGCGCGAGCGCAGGATGTTCATCGCGGAAGCGCGATTCTTGTGCTGCGAACGGCTGTCCTGCATCATCACGACGATGCCGCTCGGGATATGCGTGATGCGAATCGCCGATTCGGTCTTGTTGACGTGCTGGCCGCCCGCGCCCTGCGCGCGCATGGTTTCGATGCGGAGATCCTCAGTCTTGATATCGACGTCGACGTCCTCGACCTCCGGCAGCACCGCCACCGTCGCCGCCGAGGTGTGGATGCGCCCCTGCGTTTCGGTGTCGGGCACGCGTTGGACGCGATGCACCCCGGATTCGAATTTCAGTTTCGCATAGGCGCCGCGGCCCTGCACTTCGGCGATGATTTCCTTGTAGCCGCCGACCGTGCCTTCGCTGGCGGAAACCACCTCCACCTTCCAGCCCTGCAAGGCGGCGAAGCGCTCGTACATCCGGTACAGGTCGCCTGCGAACAACGAGGCTTCGTCGCCGCCGGTGCCGGCGCGGATTTCGAGCATCACGTTGCGCTCGTCCATGGCGTCCTTGGGCAGCAGCGCGACACGGATCTTTTGCGCAAGCTCCTCGCTGCGTGCTTCCAGCGCGGGACGCTCGGCCTCCGCCATCTCGCGCATCTCGGCGTCGGTCGCTGGGTCCGATATCATGGCGTCGATGCCGGCGATCTCGGCATTGGCGGCGCGCCAGGTCTTCACCGCGTCGACCACGGGATTGATCTCCGCCAACTCGCGCGTCATCTGCACGTATCTGTCGGCGCCGACCTGTCCGAGCAGTTCGGCCTCGAGCGCGGCATGGCGGGCGAGCAGGATATCGAGTTTGGCTTCAGGAAGTGCGGACATGGCTGAGATTCCGGGATGCAAGGAGGGCGGGGCGCGGCGAGAGCCTCGCTACAACGCCAGCCCCTCGGCCTCGGCGAATTCCCTGAGCTTGTCCCGGATCGAGACGCTCCCGGACGGCATGTCCAGCAGCGGCTTCATCATCGCCTCGGCCTTGCGCGCATCGAGATCGAGGATCATGGCCTTGACCGGCCCGTGCGCGGTGGCGGACAGCGACAGCGTGCGATAGCCGAGCGCGATCAGCGCCAGCGCGCCGAGCGGTTGGGACGCCATCTCGCCGCACAGCGAAGCGCTCTTCTCGGCGGCGTTCGCTCTGGCGACGATATCGCGCAGCGCCCGCAGGATCGGCGCGGACAGCGTATCGAAGCGGTTGGAAACCTTGCCGTTGCCGCGATCGACCGCGAACAGGAACTGGAACAGGTCGTTCGATCCGACCGAGACGAAATCCACCTTCTCCAGCAACTCATCGAGCTGGTACAGCAGCGCCGGCACCTCGACCATGGTGCCGACATCGACGCGCTCCGGCAACGCATGGCCATGCTGGCGCAGATAGGTGAGCTCGCGCTCGAGGATGGTCTTGGCCTGGTCGAATTCGGCGACTTCCGAGATCATCGGAAACATGATGCGCAGCGAACGGCCGCCGCCGGCGCGCAGCAGCGCGCGAACCTGACCCCGCAGCAGACCGGGACGGTCGAGGCCGAGCCGGATCGCGCGCCAGCCCAGCGCCGGATTTTCTTCGACCACGGTTTCCATATACGGCAGCGCCTTGTCGCCGCCGATATCGAGGGTGCGGAAGGTGACGGGCTTGTTGCCGGCGGCGTCCAGCACCGCGCGGTACAGCGCAAGCTGCTCGCTCGCGCGCGGCAGGCTCTGGCCGACCATGAATTGCAATTCGGTCCGGAACAGCCCGATGCCCGAGCAGTTGGTGTCTTCGATGTGCGGCAGGTCGATCACGAGGCCGGCGTTGATCATCAGTTCGACCGGCTGGCCGTCCTTGGTCACGCAGGGTTTGTCGCGCAGCGCGATATACTGCGCCTGCCGCCGCGCGCGGAAGCGCACGCGCTCGGCATAGGCCGATTCGATTTCCGCCGACGGCCGGACATAGATCGAGCCCGAGGTGCCGTCGACGATGATGGCGTCGCCGGGGTCCGCGATTCCCGGCGCGTTCGGCACTTCGCCGACGGCGGGAATGCCCAGCGCGCGGGCGACGATGGAGACGTGCGAGTTGGCGGTGCCTTCCTCCAGCACCAGGCCGCGCAGCCGCTTGCGGTCGTAGTCGAGCAGGGCCGCGGGCCCCATGGAGCGCGCGAGCAGGATGGCGTTGTCGGGCAGTTGTTCGCGCGACGGCGCGTGATCCTGTCCGACCAGTTGCCGCATCAGGCGATGACCGAGATCCTCGAGATCGTGCAGGCGATCGCGCAGGTAGGGATCGGTCGAGCGCAGCATGCGCGCGCGGGTGTCGGACTGCACGCGCTCCACGGCGGCTTCGGCGGTCAGGCCGGTGGCGACCGCTTCATGCAGCTTGTGCGACCAGCCGTGATCGTTGGCGAACATCCGATAGGCTTCCAGCACCTCGCGATGCTCGCCGCCATCGGCGACGTCGCCGCGTTCGAGCAGACGGTCCAGATCGGCGCGCAGCTTGACCAGCGCGGCGTCGAGCCGCTTGATTTCTTTCGGCAGGTCTTCCGCGATGTAGTTGGTGATGACGACGCGCGGCTCGTGCAGCACCACATGGCCGAGCGCGATGCCGTCGGACAGGATGCTGCCGCTCTGGTGTACCGAGTGACGCGCCGCCGGCTCCATGCCGGGCTGGGCGAGCGCGGCCAGTTCGCCGGACGCGATCATCTCGGCGAGCACCATCGCCGTGGTCTGCAGCGCTTCTACCTCTTCCTCGACATAGGTGCGCTTGGCGCGGTTCTGCACCACCAGCACGCCGAGCGTATTGCCGGCGCGCAGGATCGGCACGCCGAGGAACGAGTGATAGATTTCTTCGCCGGTTTCCGGGCGGAACGCGAACGCCGGATGGCTCTGCGCGTCGGAGAGATTGAGCGGCGTCGCTTCGCTGGCGACGAGGCCGACGAGGCCTTCGTGCGCGCTCAGCACGGTGCGGTGGACGGCGTCGCGATTGAGACCTTCGGTGGCGTAGAGTTCCAGCGTGGTGTCGACGCGCAGCACGTAGGTCGAGCACACCTCCGCCACCATGTTGGCCGCGATCAGCACCACGATCTTGTCGAGGCGCTCCTGTGCGCTGACCTGCTCCGCCATGACTTCGCGGAGCCGTCTCAACAAGACGCGGGGGCCGCCCGACGCGCTCCGCATGTTCCGGTATCCTCCCGTACGAGGCTGTCCTTTGGTCAAGCCTCGGAAAACAATGATCTTTCCGCGCCCGAATCGCGGCAAGCCCGGTTAACGACCGAATCGGATTGTGCGAAACCGTGGCGCCAGCCGCAACGGCCACGACATCAGGCCGTATAGCCAATTGACGCCGGTTTTGCCAAGCAAAACGCCTGCCAGGGAGCGCTTAAAGGGCGGGTTTGCGGGCTGGAAAGACCCGCGCCGGATGGTCTCGGGTCGCGACGCGAGGTTCAGGCCACGGCCGCCGTCAGCGAGAGATAGCCGTTCCAGACGATCTGGATGCCGATGCAGAACAGGATGAAGGCAGACAGCCGCATCACCACGTTGGTGCCGCGCTCGCCGAGCAGGGCGACCACGCCGCCGGCGTAGCGGTAGCAGACGTAGACGGTCGCCGCGATCGCGGCCAGACCCGCGACCGCGCCGCCTCCCGAAAGCGCCAGTTGCGTCAGCCCTTCGGACGGGGACGGCCGCTGGCTGCCAAGCGTAACCGCCACCGAGATCGACCCCGGCCCGACCGTCAGCGGCATGGTGAGTGGATAGAATGTGTCGACCGGCGTGCCGGGCCTGGCGTCGGGGGCGCTGGCGCGATCGTCGGGCTGTTCGCCCGCGTGCAGCAGTTGCCATCCGAACGCCGCCACCACGAGGCCGCCGGCGATGCGGACGATCGGCAGCGTGATGCCGAAAAACTCCAGCAGATGCGATCCGATGAACAGCGAGCCGAGCAGCAACAGGAAGCTGTTGCTGGCGACGCCGCGCGCCAGCATGCCGCGCTGGTCGGCGTTGTACTGGGTCAGCCGCAGGAACAGCGGCGCGCTGCCGACCGGGTTCACGATCGGAAACAGGCCCGCATAGACCAGCAGGAAGGCGTTGACGGAGTTCGAGATGTTGTTCATCGCAACCCCGGCCTCATTGCGTCAGGTCTGGTCGAGCCCGTACAGCGTGTGCAGGGTGCGGACCGCGAGTTCGGTATAGGCGGTGTCGATCAGCACCGAGAACTTGATCTCGGAGGTGGTGATGGCGCGGATGTTGATGCTTTTCTCCGACAGCGCCTTGAACGCCTGCGCCGCGACGCCGGCGTGGCTGCGCATGCCCGAGCCGATCACCGAGATTTTCGCAACGTCGGTCGCGCTGTCGAGGCGCGCGTAGCCGATCCTGTCCTTGGCGCCGGTGATGGTTTCCTTGGCGCGCGCATGATCGGCGGCCGGCACCGTGAACGTCAGATCGGTGGTCTTGCCGTCTTCCGACACGTTCTGCACGATCATGTCGACGTTGATGTTGGCGTCGGCGAGCGGACCGAAGATCGACGCGGCGACCCCCGGCTTGTCCTGGATCTGGCGGACGGAGATCTGGGCTTCGTCCTTGGAGAAGGCGATCCCGGTGACGACGTGACTTTCCATGATTTCCTCCTCGCTGCAAATCAGCGTGCCCGGCGGCTGACTGGCGTGCGGGTCGATGTCTTCGGGCTTGTCGAAACTGGAGCGGACGAAAATCGGCATATTCTGGGTCATGCCGAGTTCCACGGAACGGACCTGCAGCACCTTGGCGCCCTGCGACGCCAGTTCCAGCATGTCCTCGAACGCGATCTTGTCGAGCCGGCGGGCCTTTGGAACCACGCGCGGATCGGTGGTGTAGACGCCGTCGACGTCGGTGTAGATGTCGCAGCGGTCGGCCCGGATCGCGGCCGCGATCGCCACGGCCGACGTGTCCGACCCGCCGCGGCCGAGCGTGGTGATGCGGCCGGTCTCGGGATTGATGCCCTGGAAGCCGGCGATCACGGCGACTTCCTTGCGATCCTTGAACCGGTTGACGATCTCGCTGCCGTCGATCTCCAGAATGCGCGCCGAGGCGTGGGCGTCGCTGGTCCGAATCGGGATCTGCCAGCCCTGCCAGGAGCGGGCCTGAATGCCGAGTGCCTGCAACGCGATGGCCAGCAGGCCCGAGGTGACCTGTTCGCCGGAGGCCACCACGGCGTCGTATTCGCGCGCGTCGTGCATCGGCGAGGCGTCGGTGCACCATGCCACCAGTTCGTTGGTCTTGCCCGACATGGCGGACACCACCACGGCGACGTCATGACCGGCATCGACCTCGCGTTTGACGTGCCGCGCGACGTTACGAATGCGGTCAAGATTGGCGACGGACGTGCCGCCGAATTTCATCACGAGCCGGCTCATGGCGGATGGTGCATTCCCCGAGGACAACTATATAAAATACCACGCGAAAAGCGGCGCGCGGGCCAAAAGGCGCGTATACATACCGGCGCAGTTGCGGGCAGGCAAGGCGGCTTTCGGCCATTTCGAGGGCCGTCTGAACGAATAGGGAAGGCGCGTAAGGCAGGCCGATGGGGCGCTATATCGACGATATTCTGCAGCCGGGCGAGAAGGTGCTGTATTCCACCAACGCGCACTGGGTCTTCTATCTGCCCGCCATCGCGGCCTGGATCGTGGCGTTTGCCCTGCTGATATCGTCGCGGATGTTCGTGACCGAAACGCCGGTGCTGCTGTGCCTGTCGCTCGCGGTGATCTCGGCGCTGGTCGCCTTGTACTGGATGCTGAGGGCATGGTTTCACCGCTGGACCACCGAGACCGATGTGACCAGCCTGAGGGTCGTGCACAAGACCGGCTTCATCAGACGGCGCACCTTCGAGATGAGCCTGGACAAGGTTGAGAGCGTGGACGTCAATCAGAGTATCCTCGGCCGCATTCTCAATTATGGAGACGTGACGGTGCGCGGGGTCGGCGAAGGGGCTGAGAGAATCAAGACCATCGCGTCGCCGCTCACCTTCCGCAGCCACATCACGGCGCGAGCGTAAGCCATGGCCATGTCCTCAAACGCATCCGGCACTCCGACGGTCGATCCGGCCGAGATCGCGAAATTCTCGAAACTCTCGCAGGAGTGGTGGGATCCCAACGGCAAGATGGCGCCGCTGCACAAGATCAATCCGCTGCGGCTTGCCTTCATCCGCGACGCCGCCTGCCGCAAGTTCGAGCGCAGCATCAAAAGCCTGAACTGCCTGTCGGGCCTGCGGCTGCTCGATATCGGCTGCGGCGCCGGCCTGCTGTGCGAGCCGTTCACGCGGCTCGGCGCGCAGGTGATCGGCGTCGATCCCTCCGCGACCAACATCGCCGCGGCGAAACTGCATGCCGAGAAGGCGCATCTGTCGATCGACTATCGCTGCACCACGGTCGAGGAAATGGACGTGCGCGAGCGTTTCGACATTATCCTGGCGATGGAGGTGGTGGAGCATGTCGCCGATGTCGGCCTGTTCCTCGACCGCTGCGCCGCGATGCTGAAGCCGGGCGGCATGATGGTGGTCTCGACGCTGAACCGCAACTGGAAGAGCTTCGCGCTCGGCATCGTCGCCGCCGAATACGTGCTGCGCTGGCTGCCGCGCGGCACCCATCAATGGGACAAGTTCGTCACGCCGGATGAACTCGCGCGCCATCTTGAGCGCAACAGGCTCGGCATCACCGAGCAGAGCGGCGTGGTCTACAGTCCCTTCGCCGACAAGTGGAGTCTCTCGGCCGATATGGACGTGAACTATATGGTGGTGGCGGAAGCGGTGGGGTGAGGTTTTCCTTCACCCTCCCCTGGAGGGGGAGGGTCGGACGCTCTCGGCGACGCAAAGCGTAGTCCGAAAGCGTCCGGGGTGGGGTGATGGTTTCGAACCATGCGTCTCTTCCAACTATGCCTTCTCAATGAAGATATGCAGCGGTGCGGGTACGCATTCCAAACCGGACGCTTTACAATCTCTCGGCCAAGAGAATCACCCCACCCCGACCGCCGCTGACGGCGGTCGACCCTCCCCCTCCAGGGGAGGGTGAAGAAAAGTCCCCCATGTTCACCATCGTCTCGCTCTGGGTCCCTTTCACCATCACGGCCGCGCTCGGACAGGTGGCGCGCAATGCGATGCAGCGCTCGCTGACAGGGCCGCTGGGCACATGGGGCGCGACCAACATCCGCTTCCTGTTCGGTTTCCCGTTCTCGCTGATTTTCTTCGCGCTGGTGATCGCCTTCACCGGCGACCATGTGCCGTGGCCGACCGCCGCGTTCTGGCCGTGGCTGCTGCTTGGCGCGCTCGCCCAGATCGTCGCCACCGGGCTGATGCTGCTGGCCATGAACGACGCCTCGTTCGTGGTGACGACGGCGTACCTGAAAACCGAGGCGATCCAGACCGCGATCTTCGGCTTCATCTTTCTCGGCGATCATCTGACCCTGTGGAAGGTGATTGCGATCCTCATCGCGACCGTCGGCGTGGTCATCACGGCGCTGCGGCCCGGAGGCGCAAGGCGCTTCGCCGATCTCAAACCGACGGTGACCGGCCTGATCGCCGCGGCGGGGTTCGCGCTGTCGGCGGTCGGCTATCGCGGCGCGATCATCGTGGTGCCGAACGTGTCCTTCGTCACGGCCGCCACCTACACGCTGGTATTTGGCCTGTTCGTGCAGACGCTGATCCTGACGGTCTATCTGTTGCTGCGCGCGCCGGATGTGCTCAGGAAGATCGTCGGCATGTGGAAGCCGTCGATGTTCGCGGGCTTCATGGGCGCATTCGCCTCGCAGTTCTGGTTCCTGGCCTTCGCGCTGACCGCCGCCGCCAATGTCCGCACGCTGGCGCTGGTGGAGGTGCTGTTCGCACAGGCGGTGTCGTACTACTCGTTCAAGCAGCCGCTGTCGGCGCGCGAACTCGGCGGCGTCGTGCTGATCTTGATCGGCGTGGGACTTCTGGTGGCGGTGTAAATCCGTTCCGTCGTTGCCGGACTTGATCCGGCAATCCATCATTCAAAATGATGGATGCACGGGTCGAGCCCGCGCATGACGCTTCAACAATGTTGATGAATCTATAGCATTTTCGAGCGAAGTGGATACCGGTTCGCGTCAAGAAAACGCGTCACATCAAAATCATGGAGCCCCGCTGCTGATTCCATCAGAAGCGGAAAGGTTCTGGTGTCCCGATTCCGAAGTTCGCATGTCCTTGCGGCGACCTTTGATGCGAATTTCGGAATTAAAGGGACACTGGCAAGTTTATGATTCTCGTGTGGTTCAGGTTCAGAAGTCCGCTTCACCGACTCGCTGCGATAGTGTGGCGGACTTCTGAACCACCACACTAGTTCCGATCTTCCGGCAGCACCGGCAGCGGCGCGACCTCGACGCCTTCCTCGATCAGCGATTTGGCTTCTTCCGCCGACGCCTCGCCGTAAATGGCGCGATGCTCGATGTCGCCATAGTGCATCTTGCGGGCTTCTTCCGGGAAGCGCTCGCCGACATTGTCGGCGTTCCTGACGATGTGGTCGCGCAATTCTTTCAGTTTTGCGCGCAACTCGCGCTCCGGCGTCATCATCAAGGGTGTGGGGGATTGTGCCGATGCGGCGGCCTCCGCGGCGGGGCCGGACGTATTCGCGTTCTTCTTTTTCGTGCCGGCAAGTTGCGGGGCCATGATGGCCTTCTCGATTTTGGTCGAGTCGCAGGACGGGCAGGTCACGAGCTTGCGCTTGACCTGCGAGTCATAGGCCGCCGAGTTCTGGAACCAGCTTTCGAAAGCATGGCCGCGCGCGCAGCGCAGGTTGTAGCGGATCATGCCGATCCCCGCACGAGGTGCAGGTGATCGGCGGTCGTGTGGTCGGCGAAGGCGAACCGCCGTCCATGCTGCAGCGAGGGAATCGTCTTGCGCGCGGTCGCGACCCTGGCGGGATCGATGGTCGCCATCACGATGCCGGGTTCGGTCGCGCTGCCCTCGGCCAGCACGACGCCCCAGGGATCGACAATCAGCGAATGACCGAACGTCTCGCGCTTGTTCTCGTGCAAGCCGGCTTGCGCCGCGGCGAACACGAAGCAGCCGTTCTCGATGGCGCGGGCGCGCAAAAGCGTATGCCAATGCGCTTCGCCGGTCTTTTTTGTGAAGGCCGACGGCACCGTCAGGAACGAGGCGCCGGCTTCCGCCAGCGCGCGATAGAGCGCGGGAAAACGAACGTCATAGCAGATCGTCATGCCGAGCCTGCCCCAGGGCAGGTCGGCGATCACGGCGGTCTCGCCCGGCTGGTAGTTCGCGGACTCGCGATAGCTCTCGCCATTGCCGAGATCGATATCGAACATGTGAATCTTGTCGTAGCGTGCGAGCAGATCGCCGGACGGTCCGATCAGGAACGAGCGGTTGACCGCCTTTTCGGGCGTCGCCCGCAACGCCAGCGAACCGACATTGATGTGGATTTTCAACTCACGCGCCAGATCGCGATAGGCGGCGAGCGTGCGGTCGTCATCCTCGCTCTGGAGATGCTCGAACAGCGCGGTGCGGTTGAGCTGCATCATGTTGCTGACTTCGGGGGTCTGCACGAAGCTCGCGCCCTGCGCCGCCGCCTCGCGGATCAGTTTCGTGCCTCGATCGAGACTCGGTCCCGGCAACAGGCCGGTCCGCATCTGGATCATCGCCGCGATGAAGGTGGTGTCGGCGGTCATGTCGCGGCCTTTTCACCGGCCAGCAGGCCGTCGAGTTTGCCTTCGCGATCGAGGGCGTAAAGCTCGTCGCATCCGCCGATCGGCGCGCCGCCGATGAAAATTTGCGGGAAGGTCGCGCCGGGATCGGTGCGGTCGTACATTTCTTTCCGATAATCCGGATTGATGCCGGCGTCGAATTCCGTGAACGCGGCTTTCTTGCGCGTCAGCAGCGATTTGGCGGCGCTGCAATAACCGCAGCCGGGACGTGTGTAGATTTCAACGGCAGCGGTCATGTCACGCTCGCAGTTCCAGTGAGCGGGCTCGGGCCCGCGAAGTCCAAATTATATGGGGGCCTTCATGGTGTCCACAACCCGGGCGAACACCAGCACGTCGACCTGCGCGGCCCTGGCGCGCAGCAGGGCGCGCGCGCAGGCGTCCACCGTCGTGCCCGAGGTCAGCACATCGTCGATCAGGACGACGCGGCGGCCGTGAATCCGGCCGGTGCGGCCGGCGGCAACCTTGAAGGCGCCCTGAACATTGCGGGCACGGTCGGCCCGCGACAATCCGACCTGTTGCTGGGTGGGGCGGACGCGCCGCAGCGTGTCCACCGCGACCGGCACGCCGGATTGCCTGGCGATGCTCCGCGCCAGCGCGCCGGACTGGTTGTAGCGGCGGCTCCAGCCGCGCCGCCAGTGCAGCGGCACCGGAATCAGGACATCGGCGCCGTCGAGCAATTCGGCTCCGGCGCGCGCCATCCAGCGGCCCATGGTGGGCGCGAGATCGGTGCGGTCCTGATACTTCAGCGCATGCACCAGCACTTTTGCGACATCGTCGTAACGCACGGCGGCGCGGGCGCGCTGATAGGCCGGAGGGCTGGCGATCGCTTCCATCGACAGCATGTCGGGGCCGGGATCGTAGACAAAAGGAATGCCGAGGCGCGGGCAGAAGGGCCGTTCGATGAACGCCAGTTTGGACCAGCATTCGGGGCAGACGCCTTCGCCCGCCACCGGATCGCGGCAGGCCACGCACAGCGTCGGCAGCGCGACGTCGAGCGCCGTCCGCGCCGCATGGGAGACGAGGCCCTGGCACGCCCGCCATGCGCCGCGCAGCGGATGAGCGATGGAACGTGACGGTGATGCCTCGGCGTCCATGGTTCGAGGCTAGCGCCGGCACGCGATGGGCTCAAGCGTTTCGACCTGTCACGCCGTCCCGGCCCGCGAGCGTTCCAAGGGACGACGCGTTGCGTCTCCGCGCATTGCCACGCCCGCCCATATCGGCGTACCAAGCCGCATAACGTCAAGGGATCATATGGCGCCGACCCCAAACGCCGCACCCAACCTGTTCGACCGCGCGCTGTTGCGCGCGCGGCGGCGCCGTGCGGTCAATATGGGGGCGGCGACGTTCCTGCTCGATCGCGCCGCGGAGGACATGGCGGATCGTGTCGCCGCCGTGCTGCGCGATTTCAGGCATGCGGCGGATATCGGTTCCCCCGGCGATCAGGTGCGCCGCGCGTTGGCGCCGCGCCTCGGAGCCGTCGCGGCGGTCGAGCTTCCCGACGACGAACGCACGGCGCTCGCGCTCTCGCCCGCGAGCCTCGATCTCGCCGTGTCCGCGCTGGCCCTGCAATTCGTGAACGACCTGCCCGGCGTGCTGGCGCAAATCCGCCGTGCGCTGAAGCCGGACGGCCTGCTGCTCGCCGCCACCGCCGGCGGCGACACGCTGACCGAACTGCGTCAGGCGTTCGCGGCCGCCGAAGCCGAGCTTGAGGGCGGCGTCTCGCCGCGCGTCGCGCCGTCGGCCGATCTGCGCGATCTCGGCGCGCTGCTGCAGCGCGCCGGCTTCGCGCTGCCGGTGACGGACGTCGATCGCGTGGTTGTGCGCTACGACGACGCGTTCGGCCTCATGCACGATCTCCGCCGCATGGGCGCGACCAATGTGCTGGTCGATCGCCGCCGCACGCCGCTGCGCCGCGCGACCTTGCTGCGCATGGCGCAAATCTGTCGCGAGCGCTTTGCCGACGCGGACGGCCGTATCCGCGCCACCTTCGATATCGTCTGGATGTCGGGATGGGCGCCGCACGAGAGCCAGCAGCAACCGTTGAAACCGGGCTCCGCGAAGGCCAGCCTGGAAGCGGCGGTGAAGGGTAAGTCCCCCTCCAGGGGAGGGTAGGAGTCACATCAGCAAATCCATCAGCGGCGGGATCAGCGGAATGTCCGCCGGCGGCATCGGATAGTCGCGCAGTTTGTTGGCGCGGACCCATGCCAGCGCCTGGCCTTCTTTGGAGGTCGCGTCGCCCTCCCAGCGCCGGCAGATGTAGAGCGGCATCAGCAGGTGGAAGCCGTCATACGCATGGCTCGCAAATGTCAGCGGCGCGAGGCAGGCTTCCTTGACGGCGATGCCGAGTTCTTCGTGCAGTTCGCGGATCAGCGCGGGCTCGGGACGTTCGCCGGGCTCGAGCTTGCCGCCGGGAAATTCCCACAGGCCCGCGAGTTGCTTGCCTTCGGGCCGCCGCGCGATCAGCACGCGGTTGTCGGCATCGATCAGGGCGCAGGCGACGACGAGAGTGAGTTTCATGCTTACCCTCCCCTGGAGGGGGAGGGTCGACTGCCCCGGGCAACGCCTGGCGTTGTCCGGGGCGGTCGGGGTGGGGTGGAGGTTTTGGTTCTTTCGTGGCGCGAGTGCTTCAAGCGAATAAACTCTGCATCCTTAAATCCGGCAGCTTCTGCGATAGCTTGAAGGATGCCGTCCATGTTGGCTGCAACGTCCGAATTCCAGAATCTCAACACGCGATAACCCTCAGCTTCCAACCATTGTTGCCTTATTAGATCGTGATGCGCTGTGCCAGTTTCGGAATGGTGACCTCCATCAATCTCAATCACGAGATGCAGCGCCGGACAAAGGAAATCGACGACGTAAGGTCCGACCGGGGCCTGCCGCCGAAAGTGCGTGCCGACGATCGGGAAAGCCTTGAGCGCACGCCACATCATGCGCTCGTGCGGGGTAGCATCTTGTCGAAGCCTTCGTGCTCTTGCGCGACGTATGGTTTGCGTAACCATCACCCCACCCCGGACGGCGTTGCCGTCCGACCCTCCCCCTCCAGGGGAGGGTAAGTCAACCCGACGCGCGATACCTACGACCGGTAGTCGCCGTTGATCGCGACGTATTCCTTGGTGAGGTCGCAGGTCAGCACGCGGTCGCGGCCCTTGCCGAGGCCAAGCGCGACCTTGATCTGGATGGTCGGGCTCTTCATCGCCGCCGAGACGTCCGCCTCGTCATAGGACGCATCGCGCGCGCCGCGGGTGGCGACGCGGATGCCGTTGAACGAAATCGACAGCTTGTCGCGGTCGGCGGGTTCGCCGGCCTTGCCGACCGCCATCACCACGCGGCCCCAGTTGGCGTCCTCGCCGGCGATCGCGGTCTTCACCAGCGGCGAGTTGGCGATCGCCATGGCGATCTTGCGCGCCGACGGCTTTGAGGCCGCGCCCTCGACGATGACTTCGACGAGCTTGCGCGCGCCTTCACCGTCGCGCGCCACCTGTTCGGCGAGGTTGGCCAGCACGCCGTGAAACGCCTTCGCAAATGCCTTCAGGCGCGGATCGCTCGCGCGCGAAATTTTCGGCGCGCCGTTCGCGGCGGCTGCGCCGGTCGCGAACGCCAGCAGCGTGTCGGACGTGGAGGTGTCGCTGTCGATGGTGACGGCGTTGAAGGTGTCGGCGACGCCGTTCTTCAGCAGCGCCTGGAGCGCGGCGGCCGAGATCGGCGCATCGGTGAAGACGAACGACAGCATCGTCGCCATGTCGGGCGCGATCATGCCGGCGCCCTTGGCCATGCCGTTGATGGTCACCGTCGCCTTGCCGAGCTTCACGCGCGCGGTCGCGACTTTCGGAAAGGTGTCGGTGGTCATGATCGCGCGCGCCGCGTCCATCCAGCGGTCCGGCGCGGCCTCCCTCGCCAGCGTGTCCAGCACGCCGTTGAACTTGGTGGCGTCGAGCGGTTCGCCGATCACGCCGGTGGAGGCGAGATAGACGTCGCCGGCCTTGCAGCCTGCGGCCTTCGCCGCGATGTCGGCGGTCAGTTTGGTGGACTGCCGGCCGGTCTTGCCGGTGAAGGCATTGGCGTTGCCGGAATTCACCACCAGCGCGCGTGCGCCACCGCCTTTCAGCCGGGCGCGGCACCATTCGACCGGCGCGGACGGGCATTTGGATGTGGTGAACACGCCCGCGACCGTGGTGCCCTTGTCCATCACCGCCAGCAGCACGTCGGTGCGGCCCTTGTAGCGGATGCCGGCGGCGGCGGTCGCGAGGCGCACGCCCGCGATCGCGGGCATGTCGGGGACATCGGTCGGGGCGAGGGGGGAGACGGCTGTGGACATGGGTCTGCGTGCCTCTGGCAACGAAATAATTCAGTCGTCGTGGCCGGATTTATTCCGGCCATCCGCGTCTTTCGCCATCGATGAGGTTTAAAGACGTGGATGCCCGGGACAAGCCCGGGCACGACGCCAAACTACTGAAGTCCGATTGCGAAGTCGATTTACTTCTTCGGCGGCGCCATCTTGCTTTCGGCAGGCGCGGCCGGTGCGGCCTTGTCGGGGCGCTCGATCTTGGCCTCCTGGCGCAGCCTGGCGACATAGTCGGTCTGCGCCTTGCGGGTCACCAGTTGCTCGAGCTGCGGCTTCACCTGATCGAAATCCGGGGCCTTGCGGGCGCGCTTTTCCTCGACCTTGATGATGTGCCAGCCGAACTGGGTCTTGACCGGGTCGGAAATCTTGCCCGGCTCCAGCGCGAACGCGACCTTGGAGAATTCCGGCACCATCTGCTCCTGGGTGAAGAAGCCGAGGTCGCCGCCGTCGGAGGAGCCCGGATCCTTGGATTCCTTCTTCGCCAGTTCGGCGAAGTCGGCGCCCTTCTTCAACTCGTCCTCGATCTTCTTGGCCTCTTCCTCGGTCGGCACCAGGATGTGGCGGGCATGCACTTCCTGCTCGCTGGACATCTGCTTCACCGCGTCGTCATAGAACTTCTTCACCGCTTCGTCGGTGGTCGCGGCCTTGCCTTCCGACGCCAGCAGATCGTCCATCAGCAGACGGTTGCGCGCGAAAGCGAGCTTCTTCTTGAACTCGGCGTTGTCGGCGATCTTCTTGTCCTCCGCGGCCTTGGCCACGATCTTCATGTCGATCAGGAACGACAGCACGTTGTCCTGCTTGGTCGCGGGGTCCATCTGCGCGAGGCTCGGGCCCAATTCCTCTTCCGCGAGATTGACGTCACTCTGGCGAATCTCCGAGCCGTTAACCTTTGCCAGCACGGGGTTCGAGTCCTCGGCCCGGACCGGCGATCCGGCGAGAAGAGCCGCGGCCAGACAGCCCGCGAGGGCGGTCGCGGCAAGGCCGACGCGTAGCCGATAGGTCGTTGCAGGCGATGAGGCGGTCATGGAAAGTCCTTAAATCTCAAGGGGGCCGAAGCGGCGGGGACACTCGCTCAACCGTGCTGACTTGGCAACGCGAAAACTCTGTCAAAATCATGAATTTCCGGAAAGGGACCGGACGTCGTCCGCCGGCCGGCGCGGCCCGTATCGCTGGCCGGACATGCCGCGAACCCGCGGCCCGCTGGACGTTGACAACCCCTGGGGCCGGCCATATCTCTGCTCGATCCGGGACGATAGCAACGGCGTGTTTTGATTATGCTTTTGCCGTTGAATCCCGGATCGCTGAACTTCAACCCATGACGTGGACACCTCGCTTTGGGACGTCAGTCCTTCAGCGTCACGATGAGTTGATTGACGGCTGGTGTGGTGGTTCGGACGTTCGCTTCGTGCTCTCGGCAGGTTCTGCAAGCGGACTTCCGGGCCCAAACCAGACCAGGACATCACCTCATGGCTGCAACGCCGAACCGTGAAGACAGGAATTTGGTATGATCGGCGCGCTTGCCCGCAAGTTTTTCGGTTCCGCCAACGATCGGCGGGTCAAGGGATACCAGTCCCGCGTCAACGCCATCAACGCGCTCGAACCCGAAGTCTCCGCGCTGTCCGACGACGCGCTGAAGGCGCGCACCGCGGAGTTCAAGCAGCAGCTCGCCGACGGCAAGACCCTCGACGACATTCTGGTCCCTGCGTTCGCGACCGTGCGCGAAGCTGCGAAGCGGACGCTCGGTCAGCGTCATTTCGATGTGCAGTTGATCGGCGGCATGGTGCTGCATGAGGGCGACATCGCCGAGATGAAGACCGGCGAAGGCAAGACGCTGGTTGCCACGCTCGCGGTCTATCTCAACGCGCTGGCAGGCCAGGGCGTCCATGTCGTCACCGTCAACGATTACCTCGCCCGGCGCGACTCCGGCTGGATGGGCCAGATTTACGGCTTTCTCGGCCTCACCACCGGCGTGATCGTTCACGGCCTCGACGACAGCGAGCGCAAGGCGGCCTACGCCTGCGACATCACCTACGGCACCAACAACGAATACGGCTTCGACTATCTGCGCGACAACATGAAGTACCGGCTGGAGGACATGGTCCAGCGCGAGCACTTCTTCGCCATCGTCGACGAAGTCGACTCGATCCTGATCGACGAGGCGCGCACGCCGCTGATTATTTCCGGCCCGCTCGACGACCGTTCGGAATTCTACAACACCATCGATACCTTCATGCCGAACCTCGAGAAGGTGACCGACTACGAGGTCGACGAGAAGCAGCGCACCGCGACGCTGACCGAAGCCGGCATGGAGAAGATCGAGACGTTGCTGCGCGATGCCGGCCAGCTCAAGGGCGACTCGCTGTACGACATCGAGAACGTGTCGGTGGTCCACCACATCAATCAGGCGCTTCGCGCGCATTCGCTGTTCACGCGCGACAAGGACTACATCGTCCGTGACGGCGAAGTCGTCATCATCGACGAATTCACCGGCCGCATGATGCAGGGCCGCCGCTACTCCGAAGGGCTGCATCAGGCGCTCGAAGCCAAGGAACACGTCGCGGTCCAGCCGGAAAACCAGACGCTGGCCTCGATCACCTTCCAGAACTACTTCCGGATGTACAAGAAGCTCGCCGGCATGACGGGCACGGCGCTGACGGAAGCCGACGAACTGTTCGACATCTACAAGCTCGAGGTCGTCGAAATCCCGACCAACCTGCCGATCGCGCGCCTCGACGAGGACGATGAAGTCTATCGCACGGCCAACGAGAAATATGCCGCGATCCTGGCCGAGGTCGAGCGCGCCAACGCCCGGATGCAGCCGGTGCTGGTCGGCACCGCGTCGATCGAGAAATCGGAAGTGCTGGCCGACTATCTGCTGAAGCACGGCTACAAGCAGATCGACTTCGGCAATCCGAAGTCGATGCAGAAGCTGTATGCGGCCGCCCGCGCGGGCAAGCCGGCGAAGCTGTTCGCGGTGCTGAACGCGCGCTTCCACGAACAGGAAGCCTATATCGTCGCGGAAGCGGGCGTGCCCGGCGCGATCACGATCGCGACCAACATGGCCGGCCGCGGCACCGACATCAAGCTCGGCGGCTCGCTCGAGATGCGCGCCGCTTTCGAAACCGCGGATATGACCGACGAGGCCGAGAAGGCCGCCAAGATCGAAGAGATCAAGGCTGACATCGAGCGCTTCCGCGAGATCGTGCTGAAAGCCGAGGATGTCGTCGAGATCGAGCCGGCCAAGGGCTCCAAGCCGGCCAAGACCGTGACCCGGCCCGGCGGGCTCTACATCATAGGCTCCGAGCGTCACGAATCGCGGCGCATCGACAACCAGTTGCGCGGCCGTTCGGGCCGTCAGGGCGACCCCGGCCGCTCGAAGTTCTTCCTGTCGCTGGAAGACGATCTGATGCGGATCTTCGGCTCCGACAGGCTCGACACCATGCTGACGCGTCTCGGCCTCAAGGAGGGCGAGGCGATCATCCATCCCTGGATCAACAAGGCGCTGGAGAAGGCGCAGCAGAAGGTCGAGGCCCGCAACTTCGACATCCGCAAGAACCTGCTGAAATACGACGACGTGCAGAACGACCAGCGCAAGGTGATCTTCGACCAGCGCGTCGATCTGATGAGGAGCGAGAGCGTCGCCGAGACCGTTGCCGACATGCGTCACGCTTTCGTCGAGGACGTCGTGACCAAGCACGTGCCGGAAAACCAGTATGCCGAGCAGTGGGACGTCGCCGGCCTGAAGGACGAACTGAAGCGCGTCCTGGATATCGATCTTCCGGTCGACGAGTGGGCCAAGGAAGAAGGCATCGCCGACGAGGAGTTGCTGTCGCGGATCGAGAGCCGCGTCGACGAACACATGGCGGCGAAGGTGGCTCAGTGGGGCCCCGACGTGATGCGCTACGTCGAAAAGACCATTTTGCTGCAGACCCTCGATCATCTCTGGCGCGAGCATCTGGTCATGCTCGATCATCTGCGCCAGGTGATCGGCCTGCGCGGCTATGGCCAGCGCGATCCGCTGCAGGAATACAAATCGGAAGCCTTCAGCCTGTTCGAGGCGCTGATCGCGCACCTGCGCGAGGCCGTGACGGCGCAGTTGATGCGCGTCGAGGTCGTGCCGCCCGAAGAGGAGCAGCCGGTGCTGCCCGCGATGGAAGCGCATCATTTCGATCCCAGCACCGGCGAGGACGCGATGGCGGTCGCAAACGTCTCGCTGGCGCCGGCGTCGAATGCCGACGCGGCGAGCCGCGATCCGAACAATCCGGCAAGCTGGGGCAAGGTCGGCCGCAACGAGGATTGCCCGTGCGGCTCCGGCAAGAAGTACAAGCACTGCCATGGCAGATACGCCTGACGGCCCGGGCGATTTAGAGCCTTTCCGCTTCTGATGGAATCAGAAGCGGGGCTCCATGATTTTGATGTGACGCGCTTTCGAGCGAACCGGTATCCGCTTCGTTCGAAAACGCTATAGATAGAGCCTTATCCGATATCTCGTATCGTATCCGGCGTCGTCCCTGCGAAGGCGGGGACGGCATCGGGTCGGGACGGTCTGAGCAAAACTACCGGATTGCCGAGAACCGGCTGTCGAACGACGTCGACGATACGACCGGCGCCGCGCCCGGAAGAGCGGCGGCGGGTGCCGCAGGCGCGGGCGGCGCGTCCGTTGCCACGGCGGCGGGCTTGAACGGCGGGCGGGCGGTCGCCACCTGCTTCGGCGCTTCGGTTTTGTCGTTGGCTCTGTACGGCGCGGGCTTCGCGGCCGCCAACTCGCGATGCGGAGCGCCGTGCTTCGCCGCCGCCGCCCTGGGCTTGATCGGCGCAGGCGGTTTCGTCTGTTCGGCGGTCTCGTTGCTTCCGAAGCCCATCTTGCGCGCCAGACTGCCGAAGATGCTGTCCGACTTCGCGTTCGGAGCCGAAGCGAACAGCGGCGACGGCTTGGTCGCCGCGACCACCGGCTCGGATGCGGGCGCGGCCGTTGCCTCGACCGCGGCGGGGTCGCGCGGAGGGTTCACGGTGGACGGGATGGTGCCGGGCGCCGGCGAGTACGCGGCCATCCGGAGGCTCGGTTCGACCGGATCGGACAATCCGGTCTGGCCTTCCGGCAGCTTGGCGGCGAACACGCGGTTCATGCCGCCATCGATGCCGGTGTTCATCCGCGCGACCGGCGTTCCCTTCGAGATCAGTTTCGCGATCTCGGCATTGTCCCGATGCTCTTTCTCCTGCACGGCGCCGGCGATGTCGTCGGGGATCACATAGGCGGGGCATTTCGCCGCGGCATTGAAGACGAGAGGCCTGGTCGATCCCGGAGGCGCCGCCGGATCGAAGACGTATTTGTGCTCGCAGAACTCGACCTGGGGCTCCCGATGCGTCACTTCGAAATGATCGTTGCCTTGCTTGATCATTTTCCAGAACGGCATGTTCGGATTGTCGCGGTGTTTCGCCAGATTCGCCGCCGTCATGCGGAACGGGTAGGCCTGAAACTGGAACGCGCGCTGGCCGCCGAAGAACGACTCGCGGCCGAGCGCGTAGATTTCGGCGATCTGCTCGTCGGTCATCGCGTAACAGCCGCGCGAGGAGCAGTCGCCGTGCACCATCAGTTCGGAGCCGGTGCGCCCCAGCGACTTGTCGAAGGCGTTGGGATAGCCGGTGTTGAACGAGAGGTAGTAGGCCGACTTCGGATTCATCTGCGCCGGCGAGATGCTGTAGAATCCCTCCGGCGCCTGACGGTCGCCTTCGCGGATCTTGGGACCGAGATCGCCGGACCAGCGGCAGATCGGATAGGTCTTGAGCAGCACGAACTTGCCGGAGCGGTCCTGTTTCCAGACCTCGAGTTCGGCTTCCTGCTTGAACAGACGGACCAGGATCGGCGATTGCAGCTCCATGTCCTTTTCGGTCATGGCGGCAACGAGCTTCGGCGGGACGGGCTGGTTGGCTTTGGCGTTGCTCGCGAGCGACGCATCGTCGCCGTTGCAGCCGGTCAACAGCGCGCCGGCCGCGAGCGCGACCGACGTCATCACCGCGCGAACGAGCGTGCGACGGATCAAAGCAAAGCTCCGCAGATGATGGGCAAGCCTCTACCCCGATTCATGGCGTCCATGCCCCGAGCCATTGAATAAATATTATCCTTAAACCCCCGTGCTCACAAGCGGACGGGAGGCCCAAAACCGGGCGCGAACCGGTCATGGTGAACGGAGGCTAAACCGTTGTTTCCGGCGCAATAATGCCGAATTTGAACTGCCTCGAAAAAGACCGAATCCGGCCCTCGCGCGGGGCGCTTAACCGAGCTTGCGTCCGATATCGAGGAACTTCTGGCGGCGCTGCTTGCGAATGGTATCGCGGTCGAAGTGGCCAAGCTCCTCGAAGGCTTCGGCGACGACGTCGCCGGTGGCCGCGATGACGGCTGCGGGATCGCGGTGCGCGCCGCCCGGCGGTTCCCTGAGGATCGCGTCGATCACGCCGAAGCGCAGCAGATCCTGCGCCGTGATCTTCATGTTGGTGGCGGCTTCCTGAGCCTTGGTGCCGTCGCGCCAGAGGATCGAGGAGGCGGCTTCCGGCGAGATCACGCTGTAGATCGCGTGTTCCAGCATCAGCACGCGATTGGCCGTCGCGATGGCGATGGCGCCGCCCGAGCCGCCTTCGCCGATGATGACGGCGACGTTGGGGACGCCGAGCATGAGGCAGGCATCGGTGGAGCGCGCGATCGCCTCGGCCTGGCCGCGTTCCTCGGCGCCGATACCGGGATAGGCGCCGGCGGTGTCGACCAGCGACAGCACCGGGAGGCCGAACCGATCCGCCATTTCCATGAGCCGGACCGCCTTGCGATAGCCCTCGGGACGCGCCATGCCGAAATTGTGCTTCAGCCGGCTTTCGGTGGAGGCGCCTTTCTCCTGACCGATGACGCAAACGCTCTCGCCGCGGAACCGGCCGAAACCGCCGATCAGCGCTTCGTCCTCGCCGAACTTGCGGTCGCCGGCCAGCGGCGTGAACTCGGTAATCAGGCCGTTGATGTAGTCGATGCAATGCGGCCGCTGCGGATGCCGCGCCACCTGGGTCTTCTGCCACGGCGTCAGATTGTCGTAGAGGCCCTTCAGCGCTTGCGCGGCCTTGTCCTCGATGCCGACGATTTCCTCGCCGATGTCGCTGCCCGACGCGGCAAGGGCGCGCAGTTCATCGATCTTGGAATCCAGTTCGGCGACGGGCTTTTCGAAATCGAGATAACTGCGCATGGGATCCGGCATTCCGACAATATAAAGATGAACTCGCCCCGGTGCGAAAGCTATTTCGGCGGAGGCGAAAGAAAAGCCATTGATTCAACGGGTTGCACCGTATGGCGGCTGTGGACGGGGCAGTCCGCGGCACGCCGGTGGAAAGAGCAGGCTCTTTCGCGGCAGATTGGGTTGAAGTCAAGGCGCGGCGCGGCCTGTGGATTCATGTCTCCGCCAGCGGGTGCAGGTCACGCACGAGGCTTTTCAGCCGTTCCTCGACGACATGGGTGTAGATCTGCGTGGTGGAGATGTCGGTGTGGCCGAGCAGCGTCTGCACGATGCGCAGGTCGGCGCCGTTGTGCAGCAGGTGACTTGCGAAGGCGTGACGCAACACGTGAGGCGACACCATCCGCGGCGCGAGGCCGGCGGCGGCCGCGAGGTCTTTCAGGTCGCGCGCGAAATGCTGGCGCGTCAGATGGCCGCTTTCGCCGAACGAAGGAAACAGCCACGTCGGCCGCGCGGCGGCCTTGCCCGGCCCGCGCTGATCGTCCATCGCCGCGAGATAGTCCGCCATCGCCTGCCGCGACGCCTCGTTGAGCGGCACCAGCCGCTCCTTGTTGCCCTTGCCGCGCACCACGATCATGCGCGCGTCGCGCCGTGCGGCGGCGAGCGGCAGCGACACCAGTTCCGACACGCGCAGGCCGGTGGCGTAGAGCACTTCGAGCAGGCAATACAGCCTCGCGGCGCGCAGCCTCTGCGCAGGCGAGACGTCGGGTGTGGCGATCGCGGTCCTGGCGTGGGCGAGCAGGCGGTCGACATCCGCGATGGACAGCACCTTCGGCAGGCTTCGCCCGCGCTTCGGGCCTGACAGGATGGCCGCGGGATCGTCGGTCCTGACGCGCTCGTTCAGCAGGAAGCGAAACAGATGGCGCATCGCCGACAGGCGGCGCGCGACGCTCGTGGATTTGAAGCCGCGCGTGTCGAGATCGGCGAGGTAGTCCCGCAGCGTCTGGGTTCCGGCGGTCAGGAACGTCCGGCGCACCCGCGCCAGGAACGCGGAAAAGTCCTCGAGGTCGCGGCGGTAGGCGTCGAGCGTGTTGGTGCCGGCCCCCTGTTCCGCCGCCAGCATGTCGAGAAACAGGCCCGTCAGTTGGGTGTCGGAGGCTTTGCCGGATGTCATGTCCGAAGCGTAGCAGCTATTTCTTGAGAAATTTGTCCGGATGGATGGTCGCCGTCATTTCCCGCGGCTTCGGGTTGACGAAATTCGCCAGCGCGAAAATCACGCCATAGCCGATCCCGCCGATCACCGCGACGACAGTCAGAAAGCGGAACAGGCTGGGCATTTGCGGTCCCGGGGCGCGATATTAACCTTTGAGGCGACGCGTCGAGTACGACCATGTTCGCACGGCCGGTGCAAGAGTCTCTGGCAACGCCCTCGACGAGAGTAGTATAGCTGGCGGAGAAGGCCCAACCGCTCGCCGACAGGTGTTTTTTTGACGTCCGAGACCGCTTCACCAGCCACTGCCGGCCCGTCCCCGGAGGCCGCGATCGTCGCGGCGCTCGGCGGGCGTTCGCTGGCGCTCGTCGGCATGATGGGCGCCGGCAAGTCCACCGTCGGCCGGCGTCTCGCGGCGCGTCTGGCGATGCCCTTCGTCGATGCCGACACCGAGATCGAGCGCGCGGCCGGGATGTCGATCCCCGAAATTTTCGAGAGTCATGGCGAACCGCATTTTCGTGATGGCGAAGCGCGGGTGATCGCGCGGCTGCTGAATGGCGGTCCGGTCGTGCTTGCAACCGGCGGCGGCGCCGTGATGCGCGAGGACACGCGCGCGCGCATCGCCGAGCGTGCGGTGTCGATCTGGCTCAAGGCCGATGCCGACGTGATCCTGCGCCGGGTCAGGCGCCGCGCCGACCGGCCGCTGCTGCAGACGGCGGACCCCGCCGCGACGATCGGGCGCCTTATCGCCGAACGCGAACCCATCTATCGGCTTGCGGACATCGTGGTTTCGTCGCGCGACGTGCCGCACGAAAAAATCGTCGAGGAATGCATCGCCCTGCTTCACCACGGGCTTTGTCGCGACGAAGCGCCCCGCTTGAAGCCATCCGGCTCTCTCGACCAGAAATTTGACGAAGGATTTGGCACCCCACGATGACCGCACCGCTGAAAAATTCCAGCCCCGTGACGGTCGACGTCGCGCTCGGCGACCGCTCCTATGACATCGTCATCGGCCGCGATATCCTGTCGTCGCTCGGTGAGCGCATCGCCGCGTTGCGCCCCGGCGCGCGCGCCGCCATCGTCACGGACGCGTACGTTGCCACGCACTGGCTGCGCAAGACCGAGGCGTCGTTGACAGGCGCCGGCATCGCCACCTCGCGGATCGTCGTCGACGAAGGCGAGACGTCGAAGAGCTACGAAGGCATCGAGTTCGTTTGCGAGGAACTGATCGCGGCGAAGATCGAGCGCAACGATCTCGTGGTCGCGCTCGGCGGCGGCGTGGTCGGCGATCTCGCGGGCTTTGCCGCCGCGATCGTCCGCCGCGGCCTCGATTTCGTGCAGGTGCCGACCTCGCTGCTGGCGCAGGTGGACTCGTCGGTCGGCGGCAAGACAGGGATCAACTCGCCGCGGGGCAAGAACCTCGTCGGAGCTTTTCATCAGCCGATCCTGGTGGTCGCGGATACCGCGGTGCTGGATACGCTGTCGCCGCGCCAGTTCCGCGCCGGCTATGCCGAGGTCGCCAAATACGGCCTGCTCGGCGACGAGGCGTTCTTCGCGTGGCTGGAAACCAATCACGCGGAGATTTTCAAGGGCGGGGCCGCGCGCGAGCACGCGGTCGCCACCAGTTGCCGCGCCAAGGCGGCGATCGTGGCGCGCGACGAGCGCGAGACCGGCGAGCGCGCGCTGCTCAATCTCGGCCATACCTTCGGACACGCGCTGGAAACGGCGACCGGATTTTCGGATCGCCTCTATCACGGCGAGGGCGTGTCGATCGGCATGATGCTGGCCGCGGAACTGTCGGCGCAACTCGGCATGATCGCGGACGCCGACGTGACCCGCATCCAGCGGCATCTCGCCGCGGCCGGACTGCCGACGCGGATGCAGGACATCGCCGGGTTCAAGCAGGAGGGCCTGCCCGATGCGGACGGCCTGATGACCCTGATGGCGCAGGACAAGAAAGTGAAACGGGGCCGGCTGACCTTCATTCTGATGAAGGCGATCGGACAGGCCGTGGTGTCCCCCGATGTCGATCCCCCCACCGTTCGCGATTTTCTGGCCCGCAAGCTCGCGCAGGCATCCTGAAGATATATCTGTAGGCTGTCGCAAACCTCGAGGTCGCTGCCGCCATGGACTGGATTTCGTTCGCCATCGTCGTCGGGCTGCTGCTGGTCTCGGCTTTCTTCTCGGCGAGCGAAACGGCGCTGACCGGCGCGTCGCGCGCCAGCATCTTGCGGCTCGCGAGTCAGGGAAGCAGCCAGGCCCGGATCGTGGCCGATCTGATGGACCGGCGCGAGCGCATGATCGGCGCGCTGCTGCTCGGCAACAACATCGCCAATATCGGCGCGTCGGCGCTTGCGACCGGCGTCTTCACGGCGTGGTTCGGTGACATCGGCGTGCTCTACGCCACCGGCGTCATGACCGTGCTGGTGGTCATTTTCGCGGAAGTGCTGCCGAAAACCATCGCCATCAACGCGCCGGACCGGGTATCGCTTCTGGTGGCGCAGCCGATCCGGTGGATCGTGACACTGTTGGGGCCGCTGCTCGTCGTGGTCGAGGAACTGGTCCGCGGTCTGACCAAGCTTCTCGGCATCAGGATCGGCCACAACCAGCCGATCCTGTCGCCGACCGAACGGCTGCGCGGCGCGGTCGATCTGATCCATCACGAGGGCGGGGTGGAAAAGCAGGACCGCGACATGCTCGGCGGCCTGCTCGATCTGCGCGAGTTGGAAGTCTCCGACGTGATGGTTCATCGCACCGAGATGGTGACGATCAACGCCGACCTGCCGCCGGAAGATCTGGTGCGCGAGGTGCTCGCCAGCGAATACACCCGCATTCCGCTCTGGCGCGACAAGCCCGAGAACATCATCGGCGTGCTGCACGCCAAGGATCTGCTGCGGGCGATCCGCGCGTCCGAGGGCGACATGAGCGGCATCGACGCCAGCGCGATCGCGTTGCCGCCGTGGTTCGTGCCGGAAATGCGGTCGGTCTCCGAGCAGCTCAAGGCGTTCCGCCGCCGCAAGACCCACTTCGCCCTGGTGGTCGACGAATACGGCGAAGTCGAAGGCATGGTGACGCTGGAAGACATTCTGGAGGAGATCGTCGGCGACATCTCCGACGAGCACGACGTCGTGGTGGCCGGGGTGCGCCAGCAGCCCGACGGCTCGGTGGTCGTCGATGGCTCGGTGCCGATCCGCGATCTCAACCGCGTCATGGACTGGCATCTGCCGGATGAGGAAGCGACCACCATCGCGGGTCTCGTCATTCACGAAGCGCGTTCGATCCCGGAGCGCGGCCAGAGTTTTACGTTTCACGAATTCCGCTTCCGCGTGCTGCGGCGGGAACGCAACCGCATCACGGCGCTGAAAATCCAGCCGGTGCCGCGCGAAGCCGAGGCGATGGAGAACAAGCCGAAGCGGGCGGGAACGGCGTTTTAGACTATCGCGTTTTCAACCAAAGGGGCTGCCGGTTCGCGCGAAGAAAGCGCGTCAAATCGATTTCCGGTTGCCCCATGTCATGGTTCACCGGCCCGATATGGTGGCCGGGTCCGTGCCGGCGGTGCTGCGTTCGGACCAGAATTTGACGGTGCGCTGCGCGGAGGACAGCGAGAGGGCGTCGAACACCGCCTGGCCCGCTGCAATATCCTCTTTGGTGAGGGGGCGGCAGTTCGGACGGTTTCGCAGGATCATGTGGGTCGTGGACCAGTTCAGCCGCGAGGCCTTGCAGGCCACGATCAGGCCGTCGGGGCGGGGGTTGACGATCAGGGGTTCGATCACGTCGGCTTTCACCGAACACAGCAGCGCGAGCGCGGCGACGATGTGGGTGTATTCGCCCTGCATCGCGAACCGGTTGATGCTCTGGTCCCCGAGCTTCCCGGTCCGGTTCATGGCGAGGACCATGGCGTCGGATTCCGCGTAATTGACGGGCGCGGCGGCCGGGGGCGCGATTTGCGTGACGGCCGACTGGACCGCCTCCTCGATCCTCGCCCGCATTTCCGGGGGCGCGGTCTTGAGCAGGCGGTTGCGAACCGCCAAGCCGGCCCTGGTCACAAGCTCGCGCAGCACCTGGGGCGGAATATCCCGCCGCAACCCCAGCTTTTCCGCAAGTTCGCTGTCTTTTTCAGAGTTCTCGACAAGCGTCGCGTAACCGGTGTCGGAAAACCGCGCGCCGGTATTCCTGGCCAGCGCGTGAGAGACATGCGAGTCGCCGCGTTTCATCAGGGCGTCGGTCACGCCCTCGCTCAAGGTGTTGCGGTTGGAAATCGCCAGCAGGTGCTGCGGCCCGCGCAGGGTCGCGATCTCGATCAGGTCGCTTTCGGACAGTCTGGCGGATGTGGTCAGAACCGGCGTCGCGACAGCGGCTTCCGTGTGGAAGGCGAGCTGCCGAACGGCTTCTTTCGGGGCGAGACGGGTGCCGGACAGCGTGGTGCTGAGATGCGCCAGCGTTCGCGCCTCCATCCGCGTCATCAGCAGGACGAGAACATCGTCGAAAACGCCGATCTGGTTTTCGCTCAGCCGATCGGCATCGGACAGGAACAGGTCGGTGACCTGGCGCAGCATCTGAAGCCGCCGCTGCGGCGAGCCGACCCGGACCGCCGCTTCCAGCTCCGCGATGAGCGCAGTTGAGGCCGCCTTGGACATACAGAATTCCCGGCAAATCCGAGTTTTAACGAGTCGCGGCGTTCGCCTTGTGCCGTAGCTGGGGCGGTATTCTCGCGCCGATGCCTTAGGCTGATCTTAACGTCCGCTGAAAACCGTATCGAAATTTTGCAAGTCCCCGGTTGGTGCGGCCGCCCTGGGATATTCGGGAGGCAACCGCCGGCGGGCGTCCGGTTGGCGATATGCGTCTGGCGCGGGTCTCCGGCGGATGATGAAAATTGGCGCAAATCTCATCCCGTCGTTCCCCCGGATCACGGATGCGCAACTCACACCCGATCGTCCGGCGAGCGGGTGTCCGATGGACGAGCGCAATCCGCCGCGGATGAACGGAATCGACGCCGGCACCTCGTTTCCGGCGAGAGGCCGTGGCGGCTCAGTGTCCGCGTTCCCCCGGGGTCAGCACCTTCATCGCCAGCGCATGAACGCGGCCGGCGAGTTCCTCGGCCAGCAGCGTATTTATCATGCGGTGACGCTCGATCCGGCTCTTTCCTTCGAACGCCTGCGACACAATATGAATACGGAAATGCGTCTCGCCGCCCGGCCGGTGCCCGGCATGGCCTTCATGAAGATGCGATTCATCCGCCACGTCGAGGCTTTCCGGCGCGAAAGCTTCGCTCAACTTCTTTGTGATGCTATCCTTGACGCTCATGGCGAGCGGCTTAACGTTCATTCCCCGCTGTCGTCAATGGCGCGGAAACCTGACGCAAGAAAAGCGATGTCAAGACTTGAAGCGTCCGGCGTTGCGGTGTCAAAGACGGTCATGCCCATCGATTCATCGAAATTCTTCGACAGCATCCGCATCAAGCCTACCAAGGCCGCTGGCGCGAAGCAGGCGCGCGTCCGCGAGGACGCTGCGATGTGCGAGTGGCCGGACTGCAAGAACAAGGGGTCGCATCGCGCGCCGAAGGGCCGCGGCAACGAGCGCGAGTATTTCCATTTCTGCCTCAACCATGTGCGCGAATACAATCAGTCCTACAATTTCTTTCAGGGCATGAACGCCGATGCGGTGGCGCGTTATCAGAAGGATGCGCTGACCGGCCATCGCCCGACCTGGAAGATGGGCGCCAACGGCACCAAGGGCAAAGGCAAGACCGGCGAGGCCGATCTCGACGGTGCGCTCGATCCGTTCAGCGTGTTCAGCGAGTTGAACGGTCGCGGCAAGTGGCGCCCGGGCCCCGGGGCCGAGGCCAAGCCGGAAACGCGCAAGATCTTCAATGCCGAGCGCAAGGCGCTGCAGGTGATGGGGCTCGGTCCCGAGGCCACGCTCGAAACCGTCAAGGCGAAATACAAGCTGCTTGTGAAACAGCATCATCCCGACGCCAACGGCGGCGACCGTTCGACGGAAGACCGCCTGATCGAGATCATCAAGGCGTACAACTATCTCAAGACGGTGGTGCGCGGCTCCTGAGCCGTTGCCGCTCAATGTCGCTGCCGCTTCACCGGCAGGTTGATCCCGCGCCGGCGGCGGATGCACCAGATCGCCAGTCCCGCGATCAGGCCCGCGATGAGCACGACCGGGCACCAGTCGTGACGGATCGCCGGGCCGTGGCGCTCGAACACCGATGCCGCCGCCATCCCCGGCAGGATATGGGCCGAGGCCCACCCCACGATCGCAACGGCGTTTACCCCTGCGAAGCGCCGCGGCGGCATTCCCAGCGCGCCTGCCGTGAGCGGCACGAAGGCGCGGATCGGCGCCACGAAGCGCGCGAACAACACCGCCAGCGTGCCGTAGCGGTGGAAGAAGGCCTCGCTCTGCGCGACCACGCCGGGATAGCGCGCCATCGGCCACGCATTCAGGATTTCCCGCTGCGAGCGATGCCCGATCCAGAATGCGCCGCCGTCGCCGATCAGGGCGCTGAGCGCGAGAATGATCGTCGATCCCGGAATCACCGAGCCGAACACCGGGACGGCTTCCAGCAGCGCGGCGAGAAAGACGGTGAGATAGGCGAGACCGGCATGGGCGGAGACGATGCCGGTCAGGTGCGCGATGTCGTCCGTCACGAAATGCCCGTCCTCGCGCTGCTGCCGGCGCAGCGGCCTGACGCCGCCGCCGTTCGCCCGGTTCGATAGGGTCTCTGTAGCAAATTTCGCCGAACCCGGCCCTGATTCGCAGGGCAGCCTTTCAAAAACCGCAGCGGGTTCCTATCTTGATGATATTCCATATGAATTTTGATTGTGCGATGGGCTTCTGCCCGCCGCCGCTCTCTGCTAGGTTTCGCGCGAGCCCCCCCCATCCGTAGCCAAGCGCAGTTCTGGTTTCGGGCGCGCCCCGGAGCCTCGGAGGATTGATGACGACCGCCGCCATGACCAAGACTGATGCCCCCTCCCGGTTGCCAGACATGAAGGTGTCGGTCCGGCAGGTGTTCGGGATCGATACCGATCTCGAGGTTCCCGCCTATTCCGAAACGGATTCGCATGTCCCCGACGTCGATCCGGATTACCGCTTCGACCGTCCGACCACGCTTGCGATCCTTGCGGGCTTCGCCAGAAACCGCCGCGTCATGGTCACGGGCTTCCACGGCACCGGCAAGTCGACCCATATCGAGCAGGTGGCGGCGCGGCTGAACTGGCCCTGCGTGCGCGTCAATCTCGACAGCCACATCAGCCGTATCGATCTCGTCGGCAAGGACGCGATCGTGGTCAAGGACGGCAAGCAGATCACCGAATTCCGTGACGGCATCCTGCCGTGGGCCTACCAGAACAACGTGGCGCTGTGCTTCGACGAATACGACGCCGGCCGCCCCGACGTGATGTTCGTGATCCAGCGCGTGCTGGAATCCTCCGGCCGGCTGACGCTGCTCGACCAGAGCCGGGTCATCAAGCCGCATCCGGCGTTCCGCCTGTTCTCGACCGCCAACACCATCGGTCTCGGCGACACCTCGGGCCTGTATCACGGCACCCAGCAGATCAATCAGGCGCAGATGGACCGCTGGAACATCGTCACCACGCTGAATTATCTGCCGCACGACAACGAGGTCGAGATCGTGCTGGCCAAGGCCAAGCACTATCGCACGCCGGAAGGCCGCGACACCGTCGGCAAGATGGTGCGGCTCGCGGATCTGACGCGCAACGCCTTCGCCAACGGCGATCTCTCCACGGTGATGAGCCCGCGCACGGTCATCACATGGGCCGAGAACGCCGAGATCTTCGCCGATGTGGGTTTCGGCTTCCGCGTGACGTTCCTCAACAAGTGCGACGAGCTCGAGCGGCCGCTGGTCGCGGAGTTCTATCAGCGCTGCTTCAACGCCGAATTGCCGGAGTCGTCCGTCAACGTGGCGCTGAGCTGATGATTTTTCACCTCTCCCCGCTCGCGGGGAGAGGTCGGCAAGCGAAGCGAGCCGGGTGAGGGGCTTCGTGTCACGCCATGTGTTGTTTTGCCCCTCACCCCGACCCTCTCCCCGCGAGCGGGGACAGGGAGAGGCGTCATGAGCACAACACCACCGAGCAACAAGTTCCGCGCCGGGCCGAAAGAAGCTCCGACCGAGCCGTTCAAGCGCGCCGTGACATCGTGCCTGCGCGCCATCGCCAAGCAGCCGGAGCTTGAAGTGACGTTCGCCGCCGAGCGGCCCGGTCTGTCGCCGGGCAAGGCGCGGCTGCCGGAACCGGCGCGCAAGATGAGCAGGCGCGATGCCGCCATCGTGCGCGGACACGCGGATTCCATCGCGCTGAAAATCGCCTGTCACGATCCGAAGGTGCATCGCAAGCTGATGCCGGGCAATCCGCAGGCGCGCGGCGTGTTCGAGGCGGTCGAGCAGGCCCGCGTCGAGGCGATCGGCTCGCGCCGCATGGCCGGGGTCGCGAAGAATCTCACCGCCATGCTCGACGATCACTTTCATCGCGGCAAGTTCGACGAGATCACCGACCGCGCCGATGCGCCGTTGTCGGATGCGCTGGCGATGCTGGTGCGCGAGCGGCTGACCGGACTCGCGCCGCCCGCCGCGGCGCGCAAGATGGTCGACCTGTGGCGCCCGATTCTCGAGGACAAGATCGGCGCGCGGCTGGATCGGCTCAGCCATCTCACCGAGGACCAGGCCAAATTCGGCGACGTGGTCCACGACCTGCTGTCCGCGCTCGACCTCGGCGACGATACCAATGCCGAGACCGACGAGGACGACGATCAGGACGACAATCGCGAGGGCGAGAACGATCAGTCCGGCGCCGAAGGGTCGCCCGACAGCGACGCCGCGCAGGAGATGAGCGCCGATCAGGCGCAGGAGACCGCCGACGAGATGTCGGACAGCGCGATGGAAAGCGCGCAGGCCTCGACCAGCGACACCTTCGACGACGGAGAACTCGGCGACGACGACACGCCGGGCGAGGCCACCCGTCCCAACGCCAACGGCGCCAACGAGCCGCGCGGGCCGGAATATCACGCCTTCGCGCCGAAATTCGACGAGGTGATCGCGGCCGAGGATCTCTGCGATCACGACGAGCTGGAGCGGCTGCGCAGCTATCTCGACAAGCAGCTCGCCCACTTGCAGGGCATCGTGGCGCGGCTCGCCAACCGCCTGCAGCGCCGCCTGATGGCGCAGCAGAACCGGGCCTGGGAGTTCGATCTCGAGGAAGGCATTCTCGATCCGGCGCGGCTGTCGCGCATTGTGATCGACCCCTATCAGCCGCTGTCGTTCAAGCACGAGAAGGAAGCGACCTTCCGCGACACCGTGGTGACGCTGCTGCTCGACAATTCCGGCTCGATGCGCGGGCGGCCGATCACGGTGGCCGCGACCTGCGCCGACATTCTGGCGCGGACGCTGGAGCGGTGCGGCGTCAAGGTCGAGATCTTGGGTTTCACGACGCGCGCCTGGAAGGGCGGGCAGTCGCGCGAGGCCTGGCTTGCCGCGGGCAAGCCGGTCAATCCGGGACGGCTCAACGACCTGCGCCACATCATCTACAAGTCCGCCGATGCCCCCTGGCGTCGTGCGCGGAAAAATCTCGGGCTGATGATGCGCGAGGGCCTGCTCAAGGAGAACATCGACGGCGAGGCGCTGGACTGGGCGCACAGGCGATTGCTCGGCCGGACCGAGCAGCGCAAGATCCTGATGATGATCTCCGATGGCGCGCCGGTCGACGACTCCACGCTGTCGGTCAACGCCGGCAACTATCTCGAGCGGCATCTGCGCTGGGTGATCGAGGAAATCGAGACCCGTTCGCCGGTCGAACTGATCGCGATCGGCATCGGTCACGATGTCACGCGCTACTACCGCCGCGCGGTGACCATCGTGGACGCGGAAGAACTCGGCGGCGCCATCACCGAAAAGCTCGCCGAACTGTTCAGCGAGACCCACGAGGCACCCGCGGCTCCGGCGCGCCGTCCGCGCCGGCTGCATTCGTAGCTCGCTCCCTCATGTCGGGTGGCTTTTGACTGCGGAATCGCGATAGGGGCATGGAGTTGCCGCGATGACAGCGTTTTCCCTCCCCCCTTGTGGGGGAGGGTCAGGGAGGATGGGCCACAAAGCCAGGCCTTCTTCTGCCACCCCCACCCCCAACCCCTCCCCACAAGGGGGAGGGGAGCCGATAGACCGCCGTCGCATTTTCGCGCTTGGCGCGGCGGCCATTTCTCTCTCGCTAATCCCTCATAGCGCCCGCGCGCAGTTCGCCACGCACCCGCCGGTACAGCCGCCGCCCGATGAACTGACGACCGCGAAGCCGGTGTCGATCGCGGTCAATGCCCGTCCGGTCGCCGCGTTCGACCTGCGCGACCGGTCGCGCACCCGCTTCGGCGCGTTGCAGTTCCGGAGCGGATTGATCCTGACCTCGCCGTTTCGCGGCTTCGGCGGCCTCTCCAGCCTGCGGCTCGATCCCAAGGGCGAGCAATTCATTTCCGCCAGCGACAGGGGGATCTGGTTCACCGGCCGCATCGTGTATCGGGACAAGGAGATGACCGGCCTCGCCGACGTCGAGGCCGCGCCGATGCTGGGTCCGGACGGCAAGCCGATCACCGCGCGCGGCTGGTTCGACACCGAGTCGATCGCGCTTGACGGGCCGCTGGTCTATGTCGGCCTAGAGCGTGTGAACAAAATCATGCGGTTCGATTTCAGCAATGGGTTTACGCGCGCGCATGGCGAAGAGGTCGATGCGCCGCCCGCGATCCGCAAGCTGCCGTTCAACCGCGGGCTGGAGGCGATGGTGGTGGTGCCGCGCGACAAGCCGCTCGGCGGCACGCTGATCGCGATTTCCGAGCGCGGCCTCGACGCCGACAAAAATATCACGGCGTTTCTGATCGGCGGTCCCTCGCCGGGCCAGTTCGCCATCCGCCGCACCGACAACTTCGACATCAGCGATGTGTGCCTGCTGCCGTCGGGCGATCTCCTCGTTCTGGAGCGAAAGTTCTCGCTGACCGGCGGCGTCGGCATTCGCATCCGGCGTATCGCGCTGAAATCGGTTGCGCCCGGCGCGCTGGTCGACGGACCTTCGGTTTTCGGCGCCGATCTCGGACAGGAGATCGACAATTTCGAGGGGCTGGACGCATTCGAGGATGCCGAGGGAAACACCGTGCTGACGCTGGTTTCCGACGACAACTTCTCGCTGATCCAGCGCACGCTGCTGATGCAGTTCACGCTGCCCGGCGATTAGGCGGGCCTGCCGGGGTCAGGCGACCGCCACGAGCGGGTCGGGAGACGCGCGCAGCAGTTGCCTGATGGCTTCCGCGGGGCGCGCCGCGCTGAACAGGTAGCCCTGCATTTCGGTGCAGCCGAGCGCGCGCAACGCCTCGCGCTGCGGCGCCGTCTCGACGCCTTCCGCGGTCGTCGTCATGCGGCGCGCCGTGGCGATGTTGACGACAGCCTGCACGATGGGGGCCGAGCCGTCCGAATCCACGATGTCGTTGACGAAGCAGCGGTCGATCTTGATCTTGTCGAACGGGAAGCGCTGCAGATAGCTGAGCGACGAGTAGCCGGTGCCGAAATCGTCCAGCGCGATCCGCACGCCGATCGCCCGCAACTGGTGCAGGATCGCAAGCGCGATCTCGTCGTCGCGGATCAGGACGGCTTCCGTGACCTCGAGTTCGAGCCGGTGCGGCGACAGCCCTGAGGAGGCCAGCGTGCTGGCGACCTTCAGCGGCAGGCCATGGTTTCTGAATTGGACCGGCGACACGTTGACGGCGATCTTGATGTGCTCGGGCCACGTCGCGGCTTCCGCGCACGCGCTCGCCAGCACCCATTCGCCGAGTTCGGCGATCATCCCGGTTTCCTCGGCAACCGGAATGAATTCGGCCGGCGAGATCATGCCGCGCTCGGGATGGCGCCAGCGCAGCAGCGCTTCGCAGCCGGTGACCCTGTCGTCGTGCAAGCTGACCAGCGGCTGATAGTGAACCTCGAAGCCGCCCTCGCAGAATTCGCCGTCGGCGATAATCCGCCGCAGGTCGAGTTCGAGCCGGCGGCGTTTCTTGATGCGCGCATCCATTTCCGGCTCGAAGAAGCGATAGGTGCGCCGTCCATCGGCCTTGGCGCCGTACATCGCAAGGTCGGCATTCTTGAGCAATTGCTCGAGATTGGTGCCGTCGCGCGGCGCCAGCGCGATGCCGATGCTGGCGTCGGTCGAGATCTGATGGCCCAGGCACTCGTAGGGCTCGCGGATTTCGTCGTAGATCCGGTTGACCAGTTCGGTCACGTCGTCGCTGCTGTGGATCGCGGTCTGGACCACCGCGAATTCATCGCCGCCGAGCCGCGCGACGAAATCGGTCTCGCGGACGCATCGGCTGAGCCGCTGCGCAACGCCCTTCAGCAGTTCGTCGCCGACGGCGTGGCCAAGCGAATCGTTGATGCCCTTGAACTCGTCGATATCGATATAGAGCACCGCGAATTGTTCGCCCCGGTTGATGCGCTTGATTTCCTGCTCGAGCTGTTCGTGGAACAGGGCGCGGTTGGGCAGATCGGTCAGGGCGTCGTAGTGGGCGAGATGCGCCATGCGGTCGCTGGACTGCTTGCGCTCGGTGATGTCGTCGACAAGATTGATGAGATATTGCGGCTCGTCGCTGCGGTCGCGGATGACGATCCGCCGCGCGGTGATGAACCGCGTTCCGGCGCCGAGATCCCAGTCGACGTCGTCGAGGAAATGGCCGTCGGGTGAATTCAGCGCGGCTTCGTCGGCGGCGGTGATCCTGTCTGCGAGCCCGCTCTCGAACACATCGTGAGCGGTGCCGCCGATGATCTCGTTGCGCGCCTTCCCGAACTGGGCTTCGGCGACACTGTTCGCAAGAACGTAGCGGCGGTCCTGCACGCTCTTCACGGTAATCTGCGTCGGGATGTGGTCGATGATCCGGTTCAGGAAAGCCCGGTCCCGATCGCGCTCCTGTTCGAGACTCCGGCGCTCGGTGATGTCTTCATGGGTCGCGACCCAGCCGTCGCCCGCCACCGGGCGATTGGTGATCTGGATCGATCTCCCGTCGGTCGTCTTGACCACGAGGACGTGCTCGCGCTCCGTGGCGCGCAGCGTGTCGCGGCAATATTTTTCGAGGTCGCCGCTGAACGATCCGGTCGCCTGGCGGTGCTCGATAGCCTCGCGGAAGCTGCAGCCCGGCTTGATGACGTCGGCCGACAGTCCGTACATCTCGATATAGCGGCGGTTGCAGACGATCAGCCGCTCCGAGGCATCGAACATCAGCAATCCCTGCGACATGTTGTTGATCGCGGTGTCGAGACGCTGTTTTTCGGCGCTGAGCTGCTCGCGCGAGGCGCGGTGCTGGCGGGAGAGCTGGCGGACGATCAGGAACAGGATCGCCGCGATGATCAGTGCGGAGAGGCTCGCCATGCCGGTCAGGAATCGCGTCTGGTCGCGCCAGTCGGCAAGCGCTGCGCTCACCGTCGTCGTCGCGACAAGCGAGATCGGAAAGTCCCGCAGTTTGTAAACGGCGCCCAGCCGGTCCTGCCCGTCGACCGGACTCGTGATGTGCAGCGTCGCGTGATTGCCGTTTTTCAGGAGCGACTGCAGCAGCGGTCCTTGCCGGAAATTCTTCCCGATCATCTGCTTGATGTGCGGATAGCGGGCGAGCAGGGTGCCGTCGCTGCGGAACATGGAAATGGCGGAGTTTTCGCCTAACGTCAGGGTGGCGAAGAACCGCTCGAATTGAATCGGTTCGACGCCGCGGGTGACGAGCCCGAGGAATTCGCCGTTCGCCCCGGTGATGCGCCGGGCGAACAGCGTCTTCCATGTCCCGGTCACGCGGCTCAACAGCGGTACGAGGATTTCCCGGTTCGGCGAGGGATCGATCTTCAATTCCTGGAAGAAGGAGCGATCCGACACGTCGGTCGGCTGCGCCGGCCAGGATAGCGAGGAATTGATCACCCGCCCGTTCGCGGCGACGAGCGTCAGGTTGCCGGTGTAGGAATCGCCGGTCTGCGATCGCAGCACCTGATGGATGTCTTCACCGGCCATGATGCGGGCGAAATCGCTCGGCGTCTTGACGCCGACGGTCTGCATATAGGTTTCGATGCTGCGCTGGATCCGCGACAGCTCCTCGAACTGCTGATCGAAGTGCCGTGCCAGCAGCAGGACCGTGTTTTCGAGCTGGTGTTTGCTGGTCGCGAGCGCGCGGTCGCGGAAATTGTTGACGGTGATGGTCGTGCCGATCGCGATGCCGGCGATCAACAGGCCGCCGCACAGCACCAGCCAGTGGATCGGGCTCCGCTGGACCAACGATTTGACGGCGGCGACGCCCGCGTTCGAGAGCATCGAACGGCGGCCGGCGTCGGCATGTTCCCCAAGCTGTTCTGGCATGGCCCCAAGTCCTTCCGGGGGACGTGGATACCGTGTACAGATGGAAGGCGGGTTAGCAATTCCAGTTATCAAACCGTTAATCCGGCAGCATATGCGGGCCTCAATGCCATCGTCTGAGCGGTCATCCCCGACAACGGCTTTTGTGTTCGCCGGCGGCGGGAGCTTTGGGGCCATCCAGGTCGGCATGATGCATGCGCTCGCGGCGCATGGCGTGGTCGCGGACATGGTGGTCGGATCGAGCGTCGGCGCGCTGAACGGCGCCTATTATGCCGGCGCGCCCACCCTCGACGGGGTGAAGGAACTCGCCAGGATCTGGCGCGGTCTGCGCCGGCAGGACGTGTTTCCGGTCTCGGTCCGGACCCTGATCGGATTTCTCTGGCGGCGCGACTTCTTGATCTCGCACGACGGCGTGCGCAAGCTGATCGACGACCATCTGCCGTACCGGAATCTGCAGGACGCGAAACTCCCGGTGCACATCGTGACCACCAACATTGTGACCGGCGGCAGCGTCGTGCTCTCGGAGGGGCCGGCCGCCGAGGCGATCGTGGCCTCGACCGCGATTCCGGGCGCGTTCGCGCCGGTCCCCTACCGCGGGATGTATCTGTCCGACGGCGCGATCTCCAGCAACACTCCGATCCGGGTGGCGATCGAGAAAGGCGCGCGGCGGCTCATCATCCTGCCGACCGGATTTGCCTGCGCGGGCGAGGCCCCGCCCAAGGGCGCGGTCGCCAACGTGCTGCATGCCCTGACGCTGCTGATCTCGCGCCAGATGATCGACGATCTCGAATATATCGATCCGTCCATCGCGTACCGCGTGGTGCCGCCGCTCTGCCCGCTGGTCGGTTCGCCCTACGATTTCTCGCGTACCGGCGAGCATATCGCGCGCGCGATCGAGAACACCGAGCGGTGGATCGCCGGCGGCGGGCTCGAACAGCACGGCATTCCCGGCGGAATGCGGCCGCACGATCACTGAATTTCCATGCGCCGCGCGGGCGGTGAGCGGCCATGCGCAACTTAAGCCTTGATCCCGCGCGGCTGCGATGATCGATTGCGCGTCCCGTCCGCCGGAAATTCAGCATGAGCGTTCTGTTCTCTCCGTTTCAGTCGCGTGGCCTGACTCCGCCGAACCGCATCGCGGTATCGCCGATGTGCCGGTATTCGGCCGACCATGGCCGCGCCGCCGACTGGCACATGGTTCATCTCGGCACGCCGGCCCTGTCGGGCGCGGCGATGCCGTGCATCGAGGCGACGGCGGTGGAAGCCATCGGCCGTATCACGCCGGGCTGCCTCGGCCTCTATGACGATGCGACACGCACTGACGGGGACACATGATCGAAGCCGTCATCTGGGATTTCGGCGGAGTGCTGACCACCTCGCCGTTCGAGGCATTCATGCGCTACGAGATGGAGCGGGGACTGCCCGCCGACATCATCCGCCGCACCAACGCCGAAAACCATCTCGAGAACGCCTGGGCGAAATTCGAGCGCGCGGAGATCGACGCCGCGACCTTCGATGATTTGTTCGCCGCGGAATCCCGCGCGCTCGGCGCGGAGGTCCGCGGCAGCGACGTGCTGCCGCTGCTGTCGGGCGATCTGCGGCCCGAGATGGTCGAGGCGCTGCGCCGGATCAAGCGGAAATTCAAGACCGGCTGCATCACCAACAATCTTCCGGCCAACGCCATCGGCAGCAGGACCGGCCGCTCGCTCTACGTCGCGGAAGTGATGGTGCTGTTCGATCATGTCATCGAATCTGCCAAGATCGGACTCCGCAAACCCGATCCGCGTATTTACAGGATGATGGTCGACAGGCTCGGCGTCGATCCGAAACACTGCGTCTATCTCGATGACCTCGGCGTCAATCTGAAGCCCGCGCGCGACATGGGCATGACGACCATCAAGGTGCTGAACGCGCCGCAGGCCATCGCCGAACTGGAGGCCGCGACGGGATCGGTGTTGCGGTAGCTCCCTCTCCCGCAAGCGGGGCGAGGTAAAAAGAAGCCGCATATGGATGAGCCCGACAACCGCTTGCCGCGCGGTGGGTGGAGCATGCCGCCAGGGCCGTTCCGATACTCGTGTGGTGGTTCAGAAGTCCGCCACACTATCGCAGCGAGTCGGTGAAGCGGACTTCTGAACCTGAACCACACGAGAATCATAAACTTGCCGGTGTCCCTTTAATTCCGAAGTTCGCATCAAAGGTCGCCGCAAGGACATGCGAACTTCGGAATCGGGACACTGGACATCCACCCCGATGGCGCGTAGCTCAGATTGGCGGCATGGGCCGCAGGTTCCGGCATAACGTGGAGCGACCAAACGTGACTGAGCATCGGCCCGCCGCCTCGATCGAGGCCGTGGAAAGCGGCCTTGCCGCGCAGGGCTACATCGCGAGCCGGCAGATCGCGACCGCGGTTTATCTCGCCGACCGGATCGAGAAGCCGATCCTGGTCGAAGGGCCGGCGGGCGTCGGCAAGACCGAGCTCGCCAAGGCGATCGCGGCCTGGCGCGGGCTGAAGATGATCCGCCTGCAATGCTACGAAGGGCTCGACGAGGCCAAGGCGCTGTACGAGTGGAAATACGCCAAGCAGTTGCTCTACACGCAAATCCTCAAGGACAAGCTCGGCGAGGTGCTGGGCGGCGCCGCGACGCTGCATGCGGCGCTCGCTCAGTTGCACGATTTCGGCGACGTGTTCTTCTCCAAGGAATTCGTCGAACCGCGTCCGCTGCTGCAGGCGCTGGAACAGCCGGCCGGCTGCGTGCTGCTGATCGACGAGATCGACAAGTCCGACGCCGAGTTCGAATCCCTGCTGCTCGAAATGCTGTCGGACTTTCAGGTCACCATTCCCGAACTCGGCACGGTGTCCGCCGTGACGCCGCCGATCGTGATTCTGACCTCGAACAGCGAACGCGATCTCGGCGACGCCCTGAAGCGGCGCTGCCTTCATCTGCATATCGGCTTTCCCGAGCAGAGGCTTGAGGAGCGGATCGTCGAGAGCCGCGTGCCCGGCATTTCGCAGACGCTGCGCAAGCAACTGGTCGGCTTCATCAACGAGGTTCGCACGCTGGATTTGAAGAAGCTGCCGTCGGTCAGCGAAACGATCGACTGGGCGCGGGTGCTGGTGCTGCTGCAGGCTTCCGACTTCGGCCACGAGATGGTCAAGGACACGCTCAACGTGCTGCTGAAATACGAGTCGGATATCGAGGCGACGCTGCCGCAGGTTACGACGTTCGTTGCCAAGGCCGCACGCCACAACGTGTTCGGGTGATGAGGCAACGAACCACCAGCACAGACGTCGTCCCGAGGTGCCGTTGCGTGGCGACGGCCTCGAAGGACGCGAGGCGGTCATCCTTCGAGGCTCGCGACAACCGTCGCTCGCACCTCGGGATGACGAACATGCAACGACCATGAAAGAAAACCTGCATCGGTTCTTTCGCGCCGCGCGCGGCGCCGGGGTCCGGGTGTCGCCGGCCGAAAGCATCGATGCCATGCGCGCGGTCGCGGCGCTCGGGTTTGAAGATCGCGGCATCCTGCGCGACACGCTGCTGCTGACGCTTGCCAAGACCCAGGACGAAAAGAAGGCGCTCGGTGCCTGCTTCGATCTGTTCTTCGCGCGGCCGCAACCCTCGCAGGCGGCCAACGAGAACGATGCCGCGGACGGCGCGGAACAGGCGGCGGATGGCACCGGTGACGAATCGTCCGCCGCGCAGCCTCCGCCGGGCGCGGCCGCGCCGGTTCCCGCCGAGGCGCTGTCGAACCTTGGTCCGCTGTCGCAGATGCTGCTGTCGCAGGATCGCAGCCAGATCGCCGCCGCCGTCGCCAACGCGGCGGACGCCACGAACCTGAGCGACATTCACTTCTTCACCCAGCGCGGCCTGTTCTCCTCGCGGATTCTCGACGAACTCGGCATCCAGCGGCTGCGCGACGATCTCGACGACCTGCTTGCGTCCGATCCCACGCTGGCCGAGCGGCTGGCGGGCGCGACCGAGCGGTTGCGCGACGACGTGCGCGACACGGTCTCGCAGGCGCTGTTGCTCTATGGGCGGGAGGAAGCGGAGAACCTGCGCAACGAGATTTTGCGCAACGCGCCGATGGCGCGGCTCGAGCCGCGGCAGGTCGAGCAGATGCGCGCGCTGATCCGCAAGATCGCCCGCCGCCTGCGCGAGCGCTACAGCAAGCCGCGCAAGCGGCAGCGGCGCGGTCATCTCGATGTCCGCCGCACCATCCGCCGCAATGCCGCCTGGGGCGGCGTGCCGTTCCTGACCGCGTGGAAGCGCAAGCATCGCGACCGGCCCAAAATCGTGGCGATCTGCGACGTCTCGGGGTCGGTGGCGCGGGTGTCCGATTTCTTCCTGCTGCTGATTCACAGTTTGCACGAGGTCGTCGACGACGTGCGCTCGTTCGCCTTCTCGGGCCACCTGATCGAGGTCAGCGACGTCCTCGAGGCCAAATCGCCGGAACAGGCGATGGCCGAGATCATGTCCAAGGTCGGCTTCGGCTCGTCCGACTACGGCTCGTCATTCGCCGGTTTCGAGAAGCTCGCCATGCGTGCGGTGACGCCGCAAACCACCGTGATCGTGCTCGGCGATGCCCGCAGCAACAATCTCGATCCGCGCGCGGATATCCTGAAGCGGATCGGCGAGCGCGCCAAGCGGCTGGTGTGGCTCAATCCGGAGGGGCGCACGGCGTGGGGGTTCGGCGATTCCGAAATGACGCGCTACGCGACGTTCTGTTCGGTGGTGCGCCAGTGCGCCACGGCGCGGCAGCTTGAGCGCGCGGTCTCGGACATCGTCGCGTCGTATCAGTAAGCCAAGATATCCTGCGTCAGACGCCGACGGAAGGCAGGCTCGCGGCGGCGATTGCGACGAAGCGCGAGAAGCCACGCATCGCCCGGCGAGAGGCGGACTTCAGCGGTTTGATCAATCGTGCCATCGGACACTCCCCATGCGGCGCCCAGAGCCTTTCCGCTTCTGATGGAATCAGAAGCGGGGTTCTGTCGTTTTGATTTGACGCCCTTTCTTCACGCGAACCGGTATCCGCTTCGCTCGAAAGCGCTATAGAACTCGCGCCGCACGGTCCGATATATTCCCCGCCCGCCTGCGGGGCGAGACGTGCACGAAAAAGACGATATTGCTGCTGCATGACCGGCTGGCGGCGATGGATTCGTTGTCCGGCGAACCGCGAAGACAGCAAAATTGTCTCGGGTTGTGAGGATGGCGAAGCGGCGGATGCCGCCGAAACGCGAAAAGCCGGATCTTTCGACCCGGCCTTTCGGAAACTTGCAGTTGCGAAGATCGGTCGGCGTGCCGTTGTCAGCCTGCCGTTCGCCTCACTGGCTCGCCTTGCTAGCTCGCCTTGGCGACCTGCTTCTTCTGGATCGCGCGCTTGATCTCGACCGCCTTCTGCGACAGTTCGGTATCCTTGGCCTTGAGCAGGAAAGCATCGAGGCCACCGCGATGGTCGACGCTCTTGAGAGCATTGGTCGACACCCGCAGGCGCACCGGCCTGGCCAGCGCTTCCGACTGGAAGGTGACGTTCACCAGATTCGGCAGGAAGCGCCGCTTGGTCTTGATGTTGGAGTGGCTGACCTTGTGGCCCACCTGGGGGCCCTTGGCCGTCAGTTCGCAGCGCCGGGACATGGCGAAAATCCTCTGTCGTCCCCGGCACCGGCCATCACGACAGGCTCGGGGGTTCAAAATCGCGTCCATTTCAGGAACCGCGGACGTATAGGGGGAGAGCGGCGGGGCGTCAAGGCGCCGCTGGCCGATATGGCTTCGCTCTCCAGCCGGGTCCGGATCAACCGCCTCATGCGGATGGATTTTCGGCATCTTTTCGGGCGGCTGTTCCATCATACAAAGGGCGCAATCCCTGCCGACATCAAGAGGGTGCGGGCTATCCGCTGCCCGAACCGCGTCCGCACCCGCCGGAGATCGCAGGCGAGGCCGGTTCCGGCGCGGCGGGGTGCGTTGCCCGGCCGCGATTTTCGTTTACATGAGTGCCTGTCGGCCGAGCGGCGGACCGATCCGCAGGGCCGATGCAAGCTGCTTGGCCCAATCCGAGACAGGCAGGACCAGAACCTCAGGATCCCATCTCCAGTGACGACAGCTTCGACGATGCCGACCCGCATGAGACTCGTTTCGGCCTGGGCTGCCGTTGCGATGGTTGCCGCGTTGCTGAGCTGCTCCGGGCCGGCCGCCGCGGAGGGCAAGCTCGAGGCGCGCTATGACGTGACCTTGGCCGGGATTCTGGTCGGCACCGGCACCTGGGCGGTTCAGGTTCTCGACGATCAGTATTCGGCGGCCGCGGCCGGGGGCACGACGGGATTGCTCAAGGCGTTTGCGCACGGCACAGGCTCCGGCGCCTCGCAGGGCCGTATCGTCAACGGCGCACCGGTTCCGGCGACCTATACGGCGACCATCGCCTCGTCGAAGAAATCCGAGACCATTCGCATGTCGCTGGCCGGCGGCAACGTGAAGGATTTTGTCATCGAACCGACCCCGCCGGTCGATGCCAAGCGCATTCCCGTCACCGACGCGCACAAGCGCGGCGTGTTCGATCCGATGACCGCGACGTTGCTGCGCGTCCCAGGCACCGCCGATCCGCTCGGACCGGAAGCCTGTCATGGCGCGACCGGAATTTTCGACGGCCGCATGCGCTACGATCTGCGTCTCGATTTCAAGCGCATCGAAACCGTGAAGTCGGAAAAGGGCTATCACGGTCCGGTCGTGGTCTGCGCGATCTATTTCATACCGGTCTCGGGTTACATCCCCGATCGGCTCGCGATCAAATATCTCGCCGCCCAGCGCAACATGGAAGTGTGGCTCGCGCCGATTGCCGGCACCCGCGTGCTTGCGCCGTATCGCCTGACCATTCCGACGCCGCTCGGCGTCGGCAAGCTGGAAGCGACCCAGTTCATCACGACGGCATTGCCGCCGAAGACCGCCGCCAAGACGCAATAGCAATGGGGATCGGCCGGTCGCGGCAGCGGCTCGCCCCATGATTTGCCGCCTTGGGTTTGCCGCATCGCTTTTCGGCGCTCCGTGGCGTCATGCGGCGGAAATCGGGCAGACAACGCGGCGCCGAATCCTGTTGACTCCGGCAGGGGATTTCGTGCGGGCGGCGGATTCATAATTTGGGTGGAAAAACCGCTCTTGTTGATCCCGGCGGAACTTGATCTAGTGCCGATGGTTGCTTTCAGCGCGAGATGTTGCGGTGACCGAAGCTCGAGATACCGGGAGTCAGCGATTCGGGCGCGATTCGTTCCGGACTCGTTCCAAAACTTAAGCCGCGGCCTTGCAAGCGTCGCATTGTGAAACACATTTAGTCCCTGGCCGATCGCCGGCGATGCGAAAACCCCCGGAAAACATGGTCTTTTCGTCTTCCACATCTTCGCCCGGCAACGGCCGCGCGCCCGGCGCCGGCGTCACCGCGGTGCTCGGCCCGACCAACACCGGCAAAACGCATCTCGCGATCGAACGGATGCTCGCGCATTCCTCCGGCATCATCGGCCTGCCGCTGCGACTGCTTGCACGCGAGGTCTACAACAAGATCGCCGATCGCGCGGGCGTGGACTCCGTCGCGCTGATCACCGGCGAGGAGAAGATCAAGCCGCCGCGGCCGCGGTATTGGGTTTCCACCGTGGAGGCGATGCCGCGCGACATCGACGTGTCGTTTCTCGCCGTCGATGAAATCCAGATCGCAGCCGATCTCGAGCGCGGCCACGTCTTCACCGATCGCATCCTGCATCGGCGCGGCCGCGATGAAACGCTGCTGCTCGGCGCCGCCACCATGCGCCCGATCGTCGAGCGGCTGCTGCCCGGCGCCAGTATTGTCACGCGCCCGCGGCTGTCGCAGCTCGAATTCGCCGGCGACCGCAAGATCACCCGGCAGCCGCGCCGCACCGCGATCGTCGCGTTCTCGGCGGATGAGGTTTATGCCATCGCCGAACTGATCCGCCGCCAGCATGGCGGCGCGGCGGTGGTGCTGGGATCGCTGTCGCCCCGCACCCGCAATGCGCAAGTCGCGATGTTCCAGTCGGGCGATGTCGACTATCTGGTGGCCACCGACGCGGTCGGCATGGGCCTCAACCTCGACGTCGATCACGTCGCCTTCGCCTCCGATCGCAAATATGACGGCTACCAGTTTCGCCGGCTGACGCCGTCCGAATTCGCGCAGATTGCCGGCCGCGCCGGCCGCGCCACCCGCGACGGCACGTTCGGCACCACCGGACGCTGCGCGCCGTTCGAGCCCGAACTCGTCAACGCGCTGCAAAACCACACCTTCGACAGCGTCAAAGTCTTGCAATGGCGCAATTCCAACCTCGATTTCTCGTCGCTCGGCGCGCTGCAGGTCTCGCTGGCGATGACGCCGTCGCAGGAGGGGCTGACCCGCGCGCCGATCGCGGAGGATTTGCGCGTGCTCGATCACGCCGCGCGCGACGCCGATGTGCGCGATATGGCGCATGGCGCGGCCGCGGTGGAACGGCTGTGGGACGCCTGCCAGGTTCCGGATTATCGGAAGATCGCTCCAGCCGCTCATGCCGAACTGGTGACGACGCTGTTCGGCTTCCTGATGCGCAAGGGCAGGGTTCCCGACAACTGGTTCGCGGCCCAGATCGCGCAGGCTGACCGGATCGACGGCGATATCGACACCCTGTCGGGACGGATTGCCCAAATCCGGACCTGGACCTTTGTCGCCAATCGCCCCGACTGGCTGGTCGACCCCGAGCGCTGGCAGGCGATTTCGCGGGATGTCGAAAATAAATTGTCCGATGCGCTGCATGAAAGGCTCACGGAGCGTTTCGTTGATCGCCGGACCAGTGTATTGATGCGCCGCCTGCGGGAAAACACGATGTTGAATACTGAAATCGGCAAGACCGGCGAAGTGATCGTAGAAGGCCATGTGATCGGCCGTCTCGACGGATTTACGTTTGCGCCGGATGCGGCGGAAGCCGGCTCCGAAGCCAAGGCTTTGCAGGCGGCCGCGCAAAAGGCGCTGGCCGGCGAGATCGAGTCGCGCGCCGAAAAACTGTCCGGCGCGCCCGACGACCAGTTCGTGCTGACCTCGGACGGCACCATCCGGTGGACCGGCGACGCGGTGGCGCGCCTGGTCGCGGCCGACGACGCGCTCCATCCGCGGTTGCGGATCATTTCCGATGAGCGGTTGACCGGCGCGCCGCGCGAGGCGGTACAGACGCGGCTCGATCTGTGGTTGAAGACCCACATCGAGAAGCTGCTGGGACCGCTGTTTGAACTGACGAAGGCCGAGGACGTCACCGGCATCGCGCGCGGGATTGCATTCCAGTTGATCGAGGCGCTCGGTGTGCTGGAGCGCCAGAAGATCGCGGCGGAGATGAAGGATCTCGACCAGCCGTCGCGCGCGACTTTGCGCAAGTACGGTGTGCGGTTCGGCGCCTACCACATTTATTTTCCCGCGCTGCTGAAGCCCGCGGGGCGCGCCCTGGCCTCGTTGCTGTGGACGCAGAAGCAGGACGGCGTCGACCTGACGGCGTTGTCGAACGCGCAACATCTCGCGAGCAGCGGACGCACCTCGTTCGCGGCCGACAAGGCGCTCGACCGCGACGCCTATCGCACGCTCGGCTATCGCCTGTGCGGCGAGCGCGCGGTTCGCGTCGATATTCTTGAGCGGCTCGCGGATCTGATCCGCCCGGCATTGGCATGGCGCGAAGGGTCGTCCGGAGAAAAGCCGGCCGGCGCATTCGATGGGCGCGGGTTCGTCGTGACACAGGCCATGACGTCGCTCGCAGGCTCCGCCGGTGAGGATTTCGCTTCGATCCTCCGTGCGCTGGGCTATCGCATGGATCGCAAGCCGCCCTTGCCGCCGGTTGTGCCGGCCAGTCCCGCGGCGGATGCGGCTACGGCTTCAGCCGATGGCGAGACGCTGGAGAACGCGTCGCAGGATGCGGCCGTGCCGGACATCGAGGCTGCGCTCAACGCTGAAACGGCGGCGCCGGTAGAAGCCGCTTCATCCGAAGCCGCTTCATCTGAAACGACGGAAGCAGCGCCAGCCATTGCTGAAGAGACTGCGCCATCGGCGTCGTTGCTGCCCGATGTTGCGTTTTCGCCGGCGCCCGATACGGCGGAGCCGGTTGCCGCCGACGCGGCGCGGGATGAGCCGGCGTCCGGCATCGATGCCACCGGCACGCCTGAAGGTGCTGCGACTGCCGAAGCGGCGAGCGTTGCATCTGAATCCGTTCCAGCCGAACCCGCTTCAGCCGAAGCCGTTGTGGCCGCGGAGACTGCCGCGCCCGAGATGGTTGAAGTCTGGCGGCCGGGTGGCCGCTCCGACGAACGGCGTCCGCGCCACGATCGCAATCGGCATCGCAAGCCGGAGCCTCGGCGGGATGCCGCGCAACCGGCGGCCGCCCGGGGCGAAGGTGCCGCGGCCGAGGGCGCGGAGAAGCGCGAGCGGCATGGTCACGGGCGCCGCGAGCGTCACAAGAATTTTCGGCGGCCCGATGCTGCGGCCGGGGGCACTCCAGCGAAGGCCGACGGTGCAACCGAGCGCGAGCCGCGCGAGGGTAAGGGACGTCCGCCGCGCGAGCGCTTCCAGGGCAAGGGACGCGACAGGGATCAGGACAAGGGCCGGTTTCAGGGCGCCCGCAAAGGCGGCCGTGACGGACGCCAGGACGGTGGGCCTTCGCTGCGGCCCTACGCCAGCAGCGCGCCGCGCGAGCGTGAGCGTCCATTGGATCCGAATTCACCGTTTGCGAAGCTGGCCGCACTCAAGGAGCAGCTCGCCAATCGTAAAGACTGAGCGGGGCAGACCAGATCTTCCACAATCCGGATCGGCGTTTGCTAGGCCGCATGTTCGGTCGGCTGTTCGAGGTTTGGCTTGGAGCGGCAGCGTCTCGATAAGTGGTTATGGCATGCGCGGGTGGTCAAAGCGCGCACCGGCGCCGCTGCGCTGGTCGAAGCCGGCCACGTACGCGTTAACGGCACCCGCGAGAAATCGCCCGGGCATGCCGTCAAGCGCGATGACGTTCTCACAATCAGCCTCGACCGCGCGGTTCGCGTCCTGAGAGTGACGGGCTTTGCCGAACGGCGCGGCGACGCGTCAGCCGCGCGCGTGCTCTACGAAGATATTCAGGACAAGGCTTCCGAAAAAAGCTGATTTGCAATCGTCGCGAATGCCATTACTTGCCTATTTCGCGCCGTTCCGCCGCTTGCGGCAGCGCGGTTCCTGCGCTACGCCAAACTGCAAACTGACCGTTCCGGAGTCCTGGATGACCTACGTCGTCACCGAAAACTGCATCAAGTGCAAATACACCGACTGCGTGGAAGTGTGTCCCGTCGATTGCTTCTATGAAGGCGAGAACATGCTCGTCATCCATCCGGATGAATGCATCGATTGCGGTGTTTGCGAACCGGAATGTCCGGCCGATGCCATCAAGCCGGATACCGAGCCGGGACTGGAGAAGTGGCTGGACGTGAATTCCGAATACGCCAAAAGCTGGCCGAACATCACGCAGAAGAAAGAATCCCCACCTGACGCGAAGGAGTTCGACGGTCAGGAGGGGAAATTCGAGAAATACTTTTCTCCCGCTGCCGGTGACGGAGACTGAATCCAGCGTTCGACCGATGGTCTGAATTCAGGTTCCGGAACCAAAGAGGTGGAGCTGAATTTAACCCTGTTCGCGACAATGAGTGCCAAGTGGCGGCCGGAAGGCGCCGCAGGGGCATAAATCATTGATTTTTGCGGGAAATGTGCTATATTAGGCACATTCTTGAAGCCGGACCCTGTTTTTGCCCGCTTGTGGCCCTTGAGGGGTTCCCGTGAAAACATCGAACAGGGGCGTGGCAGTTCCACGCGCAGGCTGTGTCACAGAAAACGCGTAAAAAGAGTGCTTCCAAGGCGCCTGCGGCTAGCCGCAGTGCAGCAAAATCTCGTGTCCGGACCGCCGCCAAGACCACCGCCAAGACCACTCGGACGGCGGCCAAGGGCTCGGCCGCCAAGTCCTCAAAAAATAAAAGAAGTGCAATGCCAAGCAAGACTGCCAAGACTGCCGCCGTCAAGACTGCCGCCCCCAAGACTGCCGCCAAAGCCGCCGGTTCGAAAGCGCCGGCTGCAAAGACCGCCGCGACCGTCTCGAAGGTGAACGCCAAGGCTCCGGCCAAAGCGGCTCCGAAACCCGCGGCGAAGGCCGTGGTCGCCAGCAAGCCCGCCGCCAAGCCGGTTGTCGCTGCCCCCCGCGTCGAGGAGCCGAAAAAGGTTCTGACCCAGCGGCAGGGCTTCAAGACCAACGAATTCGTGGTCTACCCGGCACATGGCGTCGGCCAGATTCTGGCGATCGAGGAACAGGAGATCGCAGGCGCGCGGCTTGAACTGTTCGTCATCAATTTCATGAAGGACAAGATGACGCTGCGCGTGCCGACCGCGAAGGTCGCCAACGTCGGCATGCGCAAGCTGTCGGAGCCAGCGCTGGTCAAGCGCGCGCTCGAGACGTTGAAGGGCCGCGCGCGCATCAAGCGCACCATGTGGTCGCGCCGTGCGCAGGAGTATGAAGCGAAGATCAATTCGGGCGACATCGTTGCAATCGCCGAAGTGGTTCGCGACCTCTATCGTTCGGAATCGCAGCCCGAGCAGTCCTACAGCGAACGTCAGCTCTATGAAGCGGCGCTCGATCGTCTGTCGCGCGAGATCGCGGTCGTTCAGCACGTGACCGAGACCGAAGCGGTCAAGGAGATCGAAGGGCAGCTCGCCAAGAGCCCGCGACGCGGCGCCAAGGCGGAATCGGAAGCCGAGACGGATGGAGACGCCGACCCGGATGCCGATGGCGACGACGCAGCCGTTGCCGACGAGGCCGCATAAGCGCTATCGCGCCGCTTGACGGGGTTTTGTTTCTGACTGAATGGGCCGCGGTTTCGCGTCGTCGTCCCCGCGTTCGCGGGGACGACCTATGCGGGTGCCGTCGGCCGTCAATCCACGACGATCTTGACCCGGTCGCGCACCTTGACCTGAGCGCGCGCGTCGAGTCCGTTGAGCACGCGAAAGCGTTCCGCCGGATGATCGACGCCCGTCATGCGGTGCGACAGCGATTCCACGGTGTCGCCGGGCTGCACGGTGATGACCTTGATCCGTAGCGGCCGCGCCGCCTGAATCTCGTCCAGGGTCAGGCGGCGGAACGAAGCGACCGTCTCGCGCGCATTGCGCTCGCTTTCCGTCGTCTTCTGGCGGGCCGCGAAAATGAAGCGATAGACGTCGCTGCCAAAGCGCAGCGCATAAACCTTGAACTGCCATTGATCGCCGTGGGCGACGGCGGAGGCCGCGGGGAAGCCGTTGATGGTCAATTCCTCGGTCGATGCCTTGTCGACGTTTTCCATCCAGCCGGAGTTGAGATAGTCGCTCAGCTTCTGCTCCGCGGGCACCCGGACAACGTCGAAGCGCATCGCCTGACTGCCGCCTTCGCGGACGCCGATTACCGCCTGCGCGGTGTTATCGAGCGTGAAGGCTTCCGGCGCCTGGAACGTGAAGCCGAGCTTCGGATGCAGGAAACGCCGGCCGCGAACGAAACCTTCGCTCGGATCCTCGCCATAGACGATGTTGTCGATCGCGGCGAGGTAAGCCTCGCGGTCGCGCTCGCCATTCTGGGGCGAGGTGTATTGCCGCGCGTTGGCCTGCGCGTTCTGGACGCGCTCCGGTGTCGCCGGATGCGACGACAGGAAATCCTGCGACCGGGGATCCAGCGACGGCTTGCCGGCCTTGAGCGCCGCGTTGCGCTCCATAGCGGTCAGGAAACGTGCCGCGCCATAGGGATCGAAATGGGCGCGTGCGGATATCCCAACGCCGATGCCGTCGGCTTCGAATTCCTGCGCGCGCGAAAAGCTCGCCATCGTCAGTTTGGATTTGGCGAGCGCCAGCGCCGTCAGATCCGGGTCGGTTCCCATGTCGGTGACGACGTGGGTGACGATGGCCGCCTGCCGCGCCTGATCCTCGCGGATCGCCGCATGCTTGGCCACCACATGCGCCATTTCATGCGACAGCACCGAGGACAGTTCCGAGGTGTCGTTGGCCAGCGCCACCAGGCCGCGCGTTACGTAGAGCTGGCCGGTCGGCAATGCGAATGCGTTGACCGCGCCCGAGTTGAGGATGGTGACCTTGTAGGAGAGGTCGGGCCGCTCGGAGGCCGCGACCAGCCGCTCCACGGTCTTGTTGATCAGCGCTTCGAGTCGAGGATCCTCATAGGCGCCGCCATAGGAAGCGAGAATGCGCTCGTGCTCGCGTTCGGCGGCAGGGGTATGAGCCATCGTGCGGGCAGGCTTCGCCGTGCCCGCAGCCGGATGCGATGCCGTCTGGAACCGGCTCATGTCGCCGCAGCCGCCGAGCACGAGGACAGTCCACAGCACGGCAGGCGCAGCCAGAAGGCTGCGGCTCATCCGGATACCGCGCCGTTCCACAAACCCTGTCACGATCGTCACGTCTCCGCCGGGAAAACAGAGCGAATTTCCGAACCGCCGCACCACTAGTCGCCGACCACTTCGATCTGCCTCAGCCGGCGTACTTCAATTCGTGGCCCGCCGCGCCGTTCGACCCAGCCGCGGACTCGAATTCGCCGGCTTGCGAAGGACTGGGGGGTGACGCCCGCAGCCTCGAAAAACGCCATCATGCGCCTTGAAATAGTCGCAGCAAAGTCCCGTGTCCAGCGCCGGCCGAAATTGACATATACGGTTCCGCCGGCCTGCCTGACCGACGAAACCCGCCCCTCGACAACGGTGAACCGCCCAACCCGGGTCAAAATATCGTCCGGACTGTCCGCGCTTTTCATGACGGGCGAACCGGCCCAGACTCCAAGCCGGGCCTGCCGTGCAACCGCTTCGGCGGCGGTCAGTTCCGCCGCGCAGGCGTTGTCGCCGACGTCGGATGAAATCAGGGCTTCACCCCGTGCCAGAAGTTCGCTTTGCACCGAGGGCGCTGACGGATCGGCGAACACGAACGCGGTTTGCCGGCCGTAGCGATCCGGTCCTTCGCCCTCGCCACGCAGGACCACATGTCTGCCGATCAGCGCGGCGAGCGCCGGTTTGCGGTTGCCTGCCTCGTTTGCGGCGACCTCGATGCCTGCGAGGCGGACGTCGCGGCCATCGTCGAGGCGGATTGTCCGCGGATCGATCGCCGCGCCGACAACGCCGCCGTCCAGAAATCCGAACGCGCAACCGGACGCAAACGACGGCACGGCCATGCAGAACCAGACGCTGCCGAGCAATGCTCCAAGCAGAACAGCACGCGTGTCAGAATGCCGTGCCGTCGGTGGCAACATGGCGCGATCCCGTGCTTCGCGAATGAAGCCATTCGCTATAGCATCTATTCCGCTTTGCGGAAAATGCGCGCTGTGTTTGCGCGACGGTTGCTTTGGCCGCGCCGAGTCGCGGCTTGCCGCTGTCAAATCATTGCGGCATGATCGCCGCAAAAATCATGAACATCGCCAGGCGATGCGGCGCAATCGGGGAGGCTGAAATGAAGGTGATTCTGAGGGGCTTGCTCATATCCGCGATGGTGGCGGCAAGCTCGGCTGCTCCCGCGCAAACCAAGCCGCCGCTGAAGCTCGGCGGCATCCTCGACATGTCGAGTCTCTACGCTGACATCACCGGTGTCGGAAGCGAGACCGCGGCGAAGATGGCGGTGGAGGATTTCGGCGGCGAGGTGCTCGGCCGCAAGATCGAAATCGTGGTCGGCGATCATCTCAACAAGGCCGATCTGGCCGCCAACCTCGCGCGCGACATGCTGGACAATCAGGGCGTCGAGATGATCTTCGACGTCGCGGCGTCGGCGACCGCGCTGGCGGCGGGCGACATCGCGAAGGCGCGCAACAGGATCATCATGTTCAGCGGGCCCGGGTCGATCCGCCTCTCCAATGAGGCCTGCGGTCCTTACACCGTGCACTATGTGTTCGACACCTACGGGCAGGCGAACGTGACCGGCCTCGCGTCGGTGAAGCAGGGTCTCGATACCTGGTTTTTCCTCACCGCGGACTATGCGTTCGGGCACGATCTTGAGAAGGATACCACGAACGTCATCACGAAGAACGGCGGCAAAGTGCTCGGCAGCGTCCGGCATCCGCTGAACACGTCCGACTTCTCGTCTTTCCTGCTGCAGGCACAAGCGTCCAAAGCCAAGGTCGTCGGCCTTGCCAACGCCGGCGGCGATACCATCAACGCGATCAAGCAGGGGGCCGAGTTCGGTCTGATGAAGGGCGGTCAGAAAATGTCGCCGCTGCTCGCGTTCGTCACCGACATCGACAGCGTCGGTCTCGAGACCGCGCAAGGGCTATTGCTTGCGGAAGCCTTCTACTGGGATCTCAACGACGACACCCGCGCCTTCTCCAAGCGTTTCATGGCGCGCATGAAGCGTCCGCCGACCTCCGCACAGGCCGGCGTCTATTCCTCGGTGATGCACTATCTTCAGGCGGTCAAGGCGGCGGGTACAACTGACGCCGCGCCTGTGATGAAGATCATGAAGGATACGCCGATCAACGACTTCTTCGCCAGGAACGGCCACATCCGCGCCGACGGCCGCATGGTCCACGACATGTACCTGTTCGAGGTCAAGAAGCCGTCGGAGTCCAAGGGGCGCTGGGATGACTACAAGTTGCTGGCGACGGTGCCGGGCGACCAGGCGTTCCAGCCGCTGTCGGAGTCGCGTTGCCCGCTGGTAAAGAAGTAAATCTCCGCGGGTTGGCCTTGGCTGTCCGCGATCGACAACAACAGAGAGAGAAACTCCGATGAACGACATGGTGCTTCAGAAACTCGATCGCGGACTGCTGACGATTACGATGAACCGTCCGGACCGCCGCAACGCGCTCAACCCGGACATGACGCGCGGACTCGTCGAGGCCGCGCGTCGGGCCGCGGAGGATCACGAGGTGCGCGCCGTGCTGCTCAAGGGGGCGGGCGGCACGTTCTGCGTCGGCGGCGACGTCAAATCGATGGCGGAAGGCCGCGCGCCGCTGCCGTTCGAGGCCAAGCGTGTCAATTTGCGGCGCGGCATGGAAGTCTCCCGCATTCTGCACCAGATGGCGAAGCCGGTGGTCGCGCAGGTCGACGGCGCCGCGGCGGGGGCCGGTCTCTCGATCGCGCTCGCATGTGACCTGCGGGTCGCGAGCGCGTCCGCCAAGATCACCACGGCTTTCGCCAAGGTCGGACTCTCGGGCGACTATGGCGGCACGTATTTTCTGACGCAGATGCTGGGCAGCGCCAGGGCGCGCGAGCTTTACCTGATGTCGCCGGTCTTGACCGCGCAGGAGGCGCTGGCGCTCGGGATGGTCAGCAAGGTCGTGCCGGATGCGGAGATCGACGCGGCCGCGCATGAGCTTGCGATGTCGCTGGCGCAAGGACCGAGCGTGACGCTGGGCTACATCAAGACCAACATCAACAACGCGGAATCGCTGTCGCTGGAAGCGTGCTTCGACGGCGAGGCGATCCATCACACGCGCTGCGGCGATACCGCCGATCACAAAGAAGCCGCGAAGGCGTTCGTCGAAAAGCGCAAGCCGGCTTTCCAGGGGCACTGAGATATGCCCGAGGGCGATCTAGGCTGTAGACTCATAAAACCGCAACCACAAGCGGATGGCGGCGAGCTTTGCGAAGGCAAGATAGGCTGAAGCCTTGCGGTCATAGCGTGTGGCGACATGGCGGAACTGCTTGAGCTTGTT
>Ga0153956_1000074_pt1 | contig 124534 bp, 112 predicted proteins | sample TSFL040MetaG_FD_104704 | JGI IMG/M metagenome (GOLD analysis project Ga0153956, IMG submission 104704) | Attine ant fungus gardens microbial communities from Florida, USA - TSFL040 MetaG | ecosystem: Host-associated > Fungi > Mycelium > Unclassified | place: USA: Florida, Wekiwa Springs... | reverse complement strand
CGGTGTTGGCCAGGGCAACGGCGGCTCCGGAAACGGTGGCCACGGTGGCCACGGCGGCGGCGAGGGCAACGGCGGCAACGGTGGTGGCCAGGGCAACGGCGGTTCCGGAAACGGTGGCCACGGTGGCCACGGCGGCGGCGAGGGCAACGGCGGCAACGGTGGCGGCCAAGGCAACGGCGGCTCCGGAAGCGGTGGCCACGGCGGCAACGGTGGCGGCCAGGGCAACGGCGGCAACGGTGGCGGCCAAGGCAACGGCGGCTCTGGAAACGGTGGCCACGGTGGCAACGGCGGTGGCGAGGGCAACGGCGGCAACGGTGGTGGCCAAGGTAACGGCGGCTCCGGAAACGGTGGCCACGGTGGTAACGGTGGTGGCGGCCAGGGCAACGGCGGCAACGGTGGCGGCCAAGGCAACGGCGGCTCCGGAAACGGTGGCCACGGTGGCCACGGCGGCGGCGAGGGCAATGGCGGAAACGGCGGCGGCCAAGGCAACGGTGGTCCCGGCAACGGCGGTTCCGGCCACGGCGGTGGCTTCGGCGGTGGCTTCGGCGGCGGCCACGGTGGCGGTTTCGGCGGCCACGGCGGCGGCTTCGGAGGCGGTCACGGCGGTGGCTACGGCGGCGGCAATGGTGGTGGCAACGGCGGCGGTCACGGCGGCGGCAACCACTAACCGATGGGCGATCCCCGCATCACGCGGGGCACCCATCGGGTGCGGAGACCGGCGTGCCGGTTTCCGCACAGAGCCCATCCGCGGCGGCGACGATGAAACTGCAACGACAACGCGGCAGCGGCAGAAGCAAACCAGGCAGAAACACACCAGGCAAAAGTACTCGAAACAGTGGACGGCCACCGCCGTCCACTTACCTCTCCAGCTCGATCACCTTGTTCTGCGCGACAAGAAAAACCCTCTCTCCAGCGACGCGCCCGGTCTCGCGCGCGCCTCCCGTAAAGCTCCCGAACGCAGGCAATATCCCGCAGTCGGCGCCGAACCGGAAACACGGCACTCGCACCGAATCGGTCCGCGTCGCGATCCGATACACCGGGTGCACATGACCCGCAAGCGCATACGCACCGTCGACCACGCGCGGGTGATGACATAGCGCCCACGGTCCGGCGCGCCACGGCTCGCGCGCGTATTCGACATCCAGCGTGCGCGGCAATGCACCCGCGTGCCGGTCGTGATTGCCTTCCACCAGCACGATCCGCAGCGGCGCATGCGTCGCGCGCCACGCATGCAATGCATCGAGCGTGAGCGTCGTCAGCGATTCGCGCGCGTGCAGCAGATCGCCGAGAAATACCAGCATCACCGGGTCGAATTCGGCAACCAGCCGATCGATACGCAGCAGGTTGTCGTCGGTCGAACCGGTCGGCACCGGAATGCCGCGCGCGCGAAATACGGCGTCCTTGCCGAAATGCGCATCGGCGATAAACAGCGCACGCAGTACCGGATCGAAACTCGCGCGCAAACTCGACAGCACGAGAGGCTGTCCAGCGATGTCGATCGCAAGCGACGAGCGTGTCATCGTTGCGCCGCCTTTTCGAGTTCGGCCAGCATCCGTTCGACGCGATCCACGAGCTTTCCCGTGCTGACTTTTTCGCGCAGGCGTCCGACGATCAATGGAAAGGCGAACGGGGTCGGCTTCTTCGGCCGCGTAATCACGACACGGCTCGCATTCATTCGCTCGAGCGCGCCGCGAATGCGCCGCACGTCGAGTTCCTGCAACAGCACTTCGGTATCGGCCTGATCCAACAGCAGATTGCCGCGATCATACTGACGGAAGATTTCATAGAAGAGTCCGCTCGACGCCTGCAATTGCCGCGCGCTTTTCTGTTGCCCCGGATGCGCCTGAAATACGAGCCCCGACACGCGCGCAATTTCGCGAAAGCGCCGCAACGATAATTCGGATGAGTTGAGACTCGCGAGAATGTCGTGATCGAGCTCTTCCACGGACAGCAAGCCGTTCTGCAATTGCACGTCCCAATCGAACGGTTGCGAGCACAGCAATTCGAAACCATAGTCGTTCATCGAAATGGAAAAGGTGCCCGGCTTCTCGCGCGCCACGCGCCATGCGAGCAGCGCGCCGAGGCCGATATGCGCGGTGCGCCCCGCGAATGGATAGCAGAAGAAATGATGCCCTTCGCGCGACTTCAGCAATTCGACGACGAGTACTTCCGGCGCCGGCAATGCCGACCATGTCTGCTGCAATTCGAGCAGCGGACGCACCGCGCGCATTTCCGGTTCTTCATAGATGCCATTGGCGGCGCGCGCGAGCATCGTCAGCGTGGCCTCGGCGAGTTCGGATGAAAGCGGCATACGGCTGCCCGCCCATTGCGGCATCGCTCCGCGCGATGACGTCGCGCGCTTCACCCACGCGGTCATATCCTGCACCCGGATCAATTCGAGTACGCGGCCGCCGAATGAGAAGACGTCGCCGGGTTTGAGCCGTGAAATAAACGATTCCTCAATTGCGCCAATTCGTCCGCCCGACAGATACGCGACATTCAGCGTACCGCCCGCGACAATCGTGCCGATGTTGTTGCGGTGCCGCCGCGCGAGATCGTCGCGCGGCACGCGATAGAGACCGTCGTCGCCGCGCGCGACACGGTGGTAGTCCGGATAAGCGCGCAGCGTGGCACCGCCGCCTTCGACAAAGCCCAGTGCCCAGTCGAATTCCATCTGGGTGAGATCACGGTATGCATAAGTACGCGATATTTCGCGGTAGATCTCGTGCGCGTCGAAGCCGCCGCCTATTGCCACGGTGACCAGATGCTGCACCAGCACGTCGAAAGGCTTTTCGGGCGTATCGCGGCTTTCGATCCGGCGTTGCTCGACGGCCTCGCGCGCGGCGGCGGCTTCGATCAGTTCGAGCGCATGCGTCGGCACGATCGTCACGCGCGATGGCAAGCCGGGCGCGTGTCCGGAGCGGCCCGCGCGTTGCATCAAACGCGCGACGCCTTTCGGTGAACCGATCTGGAACACGCGCTCGACCGGCAAAAAGTCGACGCCAAGATCGAGGCTCGACGTACACACAACCGCTTTCAGCAAGCCATTTTTCAAACCGCGCTCGACCCATTCGCGCACCTGCTGATCGAGCGAGCCATGATGCAGCGCGAGCGAGCCGGCCCATTGCGGCCTCGCTTCGAGCAGCGCCTGATACCAGACCTCGCATTGCGAGCGCGTATTGGTGAAGGCGAGCGAGGTTCGCGCGTCGTCGATTGCACGCGCGGCCGCATCGACCTGACGCATGCCCATATGACCGCCCCACGGAAAACGCTCGATCGTCTCCGGAATGATCGTGTCGACGATCAGCGCTTTCGGCAGCGCGCCGCGCACGCTGACGCGCGGCGTCGCGACCGGCGCGAGCAACACCTCTTCGGCAAACGGCAGATTGCCGAGCGTCGCCGACAAACCCCACACCTGCAATGCGGGCTGCCAATGCGTGAGCCTTGCGAGTGCGAGCTGTGTCTGCGTGCCACGCTTGTTGCCGAGCAGTTCGTGCCACTCGTCGACGATCACGAGCCGCACTCGCGCGAGTACTTCACGCGCGTCGGCGCGCGTGAGGATCAGCGTCAGACTTTCCGGGGTCGTGACGAGCGCCGACGGCATGCGCCGGTTTTGCCGCGCGCGCTCGGCCGATGACGTATCGCCGGTTCGCAGCCCGACGCTGAAGGGCACCGCCAGTTCGGCCGCCGAGCTTTGCAGTGCGCGCGCAGTGTCGGCGGCGAGCGCGCGCATCGGCGTGATCCATAGCACCGTCAGCGGTTCGGGCTGCTTGCGCGCCGCCGCCGATTCGTTCGTGAACGCGGCGAGCGCGCCGAACCAGACGGCCCAGGTCTTGCCGGCGCCGGTGCTCGCATGCAGCAGGCCGCTCGCGCCGTCGGCGATTGCGCGCCAGACCTCGCGCTGAAAATCGAATGGCTGCCAGCGGCGCGTGGCGAACCACGCGGCGAGTTTGTCCGCGAACGGCCGGCGTGCCTGTTCCGCTGTATAGGACGGAAACGGCAACGGTTCGAAAGCGGGCTCGCGCGCATCGAGCTGCGCCTGCTGCGCGCGACTGCGCGGGATCCGGCGCGGCCGCGGCGCACGGCGGGGTGTGTCGGACGTCGTCGTCGTCGGCGGCGGCGGGTTGGCGGGATCGTCGGATTGGGTGGGCTCGGTCATCGAAAGCGCTCGATAGCGTGCATGCGCAGGTGCGTTCCATATGTAAGCAGACCCCGGCAACGGATGCGCGTACCGGTGAATGGCTCGCCGGGAATATTCACGTGGACTTCAAAAAGGCCGCCGTGGTTCATCGAACGCCGGTTGACCGTGAGGCGCCGCCGCGCCTGGATCGGCCGACGGTACGCGCGACCCGATCCGCTACAATGCGGCGACCCACCCCTTACTGGAGATTTGCCTTGAAATCACTCGTTGCATTGCTGGCCGCAGCCGTTCTTTCGTCGACCGCAATGGCCGACGCGCCGACCACGGAGAAGCTGCCCTCCGGCGTTATCGTCGAACATCTGACGCAAGGCACGGGCCCGCAACCGTCCGCGACCGATGTCGTCAAGGTCAACTATCGCGGCACGCTGCCCAACGGCACTGAATTCGATAGCTCCGCGAAGCATGGCGGCCCGGCCACGTTCCCGCTCAATCGCGTGATTCCGTGCTGGACCCAAGGCGTTCAGAAAATGAAAGTAGGTGGTAAGGCAAAGCTCACCTGCCCGGCGGCGACCGCTTATGGCGATCGCGGCGTCGGCCCGATTCCGCCGAACACCGACCTGACGTTCGAAGTCGAACTCGTCGATATCGTCAAGTAATAGCGCGAGATTTTCCCAATGCGCTGAACCCGGGCCTCGCTACGGAAAACGCAGCGAGGCTTTGTTTTTTGCGGCGGCGAAATGGGACGGCCTGAAATTCGGCCATCAAACGCGACCGAAGTGTCGTGCGGGTGGCGAGCATCGGTTTCACCGGGACGAGCACGCGGAAGTTCTTCGCCTTACTGAAGGGCGCCAATGTGATGACGGTTCTCGGCATCCGGATGAACGACACACCGCAACTCGCCGGCTTCGCAAAAAAGGCGGGATCTGCGTTCCTTTCTGGAGAACCCGCGCGCCGAGTATGTCGAGCCGATTGCAAGGCGTCGGGTGTAAACCAATCCGGAAACCAATCCGGACGCCGCTCTATTTCAGTCCGGCTATCTGCTTTGCAGTGAGCATTTACCACATCATTGTGACCGGACGCCGATGCTCGATTATCTGCACAGCCATTGGAATAAAGCGGCTTTCCATTACGTATCTGACATGAGCGGCCCGGTCCAGGGACGGCTCACGCGATGTGTCGCGGGTCCCTTTTTGCGTGTTTGTCCATATATTCGTGTACCGGCCGCTTGAGCCGTATCGCATCGGCATTCTTATTTGCGCCCATCGATCAAACGCTTGACTGGCACAAAACGCAGAAAAGCATGTCTTTTTTGAAGTCTGGCGCCAATTGCTCGTTTACTATCTACCCGCACGCGACCCCCGACCACCTTTTCGCCCGGCCCAAGGAATACGCCGGCCGTTCTTCTTTGCGCGCCAGGAGCGCCTGCCATGAATATCGACTTCCACTACGGTGTGGTCTACATTGCCGCGCGAGTCGGCGGAATGACGCCCGGCGATGCATTGACGGTTGCCCATGCATGCCAGTATGTCGACGATGCGACGACGAGCGGAATACTGCGATTCAAAGGCGGCGAAACATTCGAGCGTTTTGCGACCGCGCACAAGTTATTCGATTACGCCAATACCGAGAACGACCAGAACCGCCTCGTCTGGACGCCATTTCATTTTCTGCCGGCCGGAGTCGGGGAAAGTCTGGAAGAAAAAGCCATTTGCCGGCCGGATAGCGAAGTAGCACGCGAAGTCGTGCGGCGCGCGATCCGGCAACGCGATTCGGAGACGGCGTTGCATCGGCTCGGCGTGACCCTTCATACGTATGTCGATACATGGGCACACCAGGGCTTCGCCGGAATCGAAAGCCCGTGGAACCGCGTGCATTCGCTGGAAGCCGAGGATTGCACGCACAAGGGCTGGCTGGCGAGCCTCCGGCGCGCAGTCCAGCATCTGATCGAGCATATCGAGGAAGACGTGCTGACGATCGCGCTGCCGGTCGGCCACGGCGCCGCCTTGCATTATCCGGATCAACCGTGGGCGCGCTGGCATTACATCGACGGCCAGGACAAGGTCGTCAAGCGACACAATCTGCCGGAGTTCGTGCGGGCCGCGGACATGGCCTGTCGTGCGGTGCGCGGCTTTCTGGCCGGCCAGGAGGATTTCGAAAACCAGCCCGGCATGCCCGCCGAAGTGAAAGACGCGGTCACCAGACTACTCGATACCAACCGGAATCTGGACGACAACGCCCGTTTGCACACCGTCCGCGAATGGGTGAAAGAAGGCCGTATTCCAGGCTTGAAAGAACCGGTGCCCGCTTATATCGGCAAAGGACACGGCTCGTGGAAATACCTGGCCACCGGTTTGGCCTGCGATGACGACACCGGCGATCGCCCGGTATGGACCAGTGACTTTGAGAAAAGCGACTACCGTCTTTTTCACGACGCGGTCAAACAGCACCGTTTCGTGACCACTCAGGAGATCCTTCCCGCTCGCGGATTACGCATTGCGTGAAAGCGCGGGGCAGGGTATTTTGCCGCCGGACTCGATTACGAGCATCCGCATGTGATCGAGTGCCGGCGGCGTGCCGCCTGTTTTCCGTGACTATTGCATTCCCGCCTGCGCGCTCCCGGCGGCTCTTACCCCGGGCTGTAGCGGAGGCTGCATGGTGGCGGCCTGTTCTTCGGCATGCTTCTTCGCCATATGCCGCCCCACCAGGCAGCCGCCCACCGCGCCGACCACCGCATGATGTCCCGCGTAATGTCCGGCGACACCTCCCACGACCGCACCTTTCAGGCAACCGGCCGCGTTAGCGGTGCCGGTCATTGCCGAAACGAGTGCCGCCGCCGCGAGGGCGGCTCGAATAAAACCAGCTTTCATTGCAAGTACCGTTATTGTCGAGTGAGTCGAAAATGGCGTAGGCCGGCGTCTTTTCAATAGCTTGCCGACGCCTTTCTTCCGGTGTCCCGCTATTGGCCGCCTGTGCGCCGAAGGCTACGAACATGCAGTGTAAGAGCATCGACCCGGCGCGGGCGCGGCGGATTCTGCAAGATTGGTAACCGCCTGTTACCGGCCGCGGCGAGCGTATTGGCCGGCGCAAAAAACCGCGTTTTCGTCTTTTCCAATGTACTGGTCTATAGCCGGGCGCAGGAAAAGAGCGCTTTCAATTAAAAAAATGAACGGGTCTCCTTTGAATATCCAAATGCTTGCCTATAGTAGAAGCGGTTATTGCCGCGGACGACGGCTGCGGCCTTTGCGTCGTTGACGCCGGTGACGGGGAATCAGAAATGACACCATCGAATGCTGCAATCTATCAGACCAGAACTTGCACGCCGCAGTCGTTGCGAACACTCGCGGGATACCTTGAATTGGCTCTCGACGAAGGAAAAAGCGTGGTCGTGATGCGAATTGGCAGTCAGGTACGCAGCGTTTATGTGGGAAATCCGTCGGGCGCATTGGAGGATCTAACGGATTCCGGCGTGGTGGATGCCTTTCAGGCGGACGAAATGTTGGTATTGACCCAGCTAGGGCTCAACCGGATAACGGCGGACGGTCAACACTACCGCTTCATACGCAGCGTGAGGTACATCGACGACCGTCAGGCCGTCGTTTTTACTCCGATCTGAGTCGCGCAACCGGCGAACAGACGGAGAAGAGTCGGGAGAAAGCAAAAAGGAAGAAAGGCTGGATGACGCAGTAGAGAAGCTGAAAGATTCGTACTTATGCTCACCGCAAAGTGATCGCATCGATGTACTGAAGTTGCAAATAGTCCAATAGACTGCCTTTCTTGCTTCATTCATGGCATAGTTCGACGATTACCACAAGGAGGAACCAAATGCCTTCGTTAGAGCAGATCCAAGCAAAGCTTAAGAAACTCCAGGCGCAAGCCGATGTTCTACTCGCCAGGAAAGCACAGGCCGCGGTCGATCAGATTCGCGAACTGATGCTCAAGCATGGCCTGACTACTGCCGATATCGAAGATCGCGCCAGGGCGAGACGCTCGGCCGCCGGCCAGAACGGCGCCACCGGAACTCGCAGGGGAAGACCCGCCGGTGCGGCAAAAGCGGCTAAATCGGTGGGCGCGGCGAAGTACCGCGATCCGAAAACCGGCGCGACCTGGACAGGCCACGGCCGCGCACCGGGCTGGATTGCCGGCGTGAAAGACCGTACATCGTTCCTCGTCGACGGTGCGAGCGAAGTGAAATCGGCGGTGGCGCCGGCCGGGCGCGGCAAAGGTCAGCCGAAAGGCGCACAGCCGCCGAAGTACCTGAATCCGAAAACCGGTGCGACCTGGAGCGGCCGCGGTCCGGCGCCCGCATGGCTGGCTGCGGTCAAGGACCGCAGCAAATTCCTGATCGACGGTGCATCGGCCGCTCCGCAAGCGGCTAAAGCAGTAACAAAAGCCGCAGCAACAAAAACCGCGGCAACGAAAGCCGGTAAAGCCAAGGCGGCAGTGGGCGGAAAGGCGGCGGCGAAAAAAGTAGTGGCTAAAAAAGCCGGCGCGGCACGCAAGGCAGCGGCGAAAAAGACGGCGGCGAAAAAAGTGACGCCGGCGAGCAGAAAAGCCGCGGTGAAGAAAACCGCTGGCCGCAAAAGCGCGGTGAAAACGGCACGAAAGGCACCGGTGCGCAAGGCTGCCGTGAAGAGTACCGCAGCGCCCGCCCCGGCCGCCGCGCAAGCTCCGGCAGCGGAAGCAAGCGCGTAATTGCAGCGGAGCCGTCAAGTAGATGGTCAGCACGTTCGATGTACCCCAGCAGGAGGACCTCGTCGTCCTGCTGGACTCCATTCCCCATCCGGCAGCCGATGCCGCCGAACCGTTCATCGTCGCGAGCGACCGCCGCGTGATTCTGACGTACCCGATCGCGGAGTCGGACTTCGAACGGTTCGGACCATTCGATCCCGACGACGATCCTTTTTGCGCGGTGCTGTTTTCCGACACCGCGTTTCATCGGCTTGGGCCGCCCGGCGATACCGATCTCGCAATTCATCCGTTGTCAGCGCAAGGATTGTCCGGCTATTCGGCGCATGAAGTCGTCAATTCATCGTTGTGCGCGGAAATTGCGGCCGTACCGGCCGGTTCTTCCGCTTCAATCGAGGCCGCCGTGCCGGCACGGCGTCATTTCGTGATTACGTTTCTCGAGTCGACGTTCGAATGCGTGGCGTCGGACTATACGGTCATCGGTGTATTTGGCGCGGGTGAAATAGCGAGCCGGGAAGCATTCGCGCTGGTTCGATAGAGCCGCGGACCTGACACATCGCGCGCTCATTCACGGCGGGCGTGCTAATTACCCGGCTCGAGTACCGGCTTGTCCGGATCCGCCTGCGTGCGGTACGGCAGTTGCGCGGCATGCGGATTGGTGACCGTGTTGTCGATCACGCGTTCGACGTCCGCCGTTTTCACGAGTTCGGAGAGGAAGGTCTTCTTGTCGAAACCGGGCGCGATGCAACCCTCGACATAAATAAAGCGGCGCTGCAGCGTGAGCCAGAGCGTCGACTGTTCGCGCCAGTGCGTCGCGGCGTTGAGGGTCGACAGGCGCCGTTGCACGCTCTCGGCGATGTCCGCGTCATACAGATACGCATTGGGCAAACGGCAACGTCCTTCTATCCAGCAGCTATTGCCGCGCTCGATCCGGTAATGACTATCGTCGAGCCATTCCTTGTCGGTTTCGAACGGCCCGAGCGGCGCCGGACAATCGGCGATCGCTTTGGAGATCTGCATGAATGGATCGTGGCCGCGATTGACGCGCGCCGGCTCGCTTTGCGCATGAGCCGTCGATGCGCAAATCAGCAGCGTGCCGAAAAGTTCGAACAGAGGTTTCATGCGCAGGCCGCTCCGGGTTTTTGAGCCATTATCGCGCGGCCGGAAATATCAGCGGCGCGCGCGGCGATGTTCGACCGCGAACTTGATCAATTCCGCCTGACCTTCTATATCGAGCTTGCGCTTCAGATTCAGGCGATGCGTTTCGACCGTGCGCACCGACAGATCATTGCGCTGCGCGATCTGCTTGCTCGACAGGCCTTCGGCCAGTGCGTCGAGAATGTCGAGTTCGCGCGGCGTCAGACGCTCGATCGGCGATTGCGTGGCCGACGCCTGAATCAGCCGCGAACTCAATTCCGCGCTAAAGGAGGTTTTGCCGTCGAGCACCGCGCCAATTGCCTGAATGATCTCGAGCGCCGGCGAATCTTTCAGCACATAGCCGCTTGCGCCCGCGCGCACCGCCTGGGTCACGTATTCGAGGTTGTCGTGCATCGACAGCATCAGCACGCGAATCGCCGGAAAGCGCTCGTGAAAAAGATTCGCCAACGCGATGCCGTTCATTCCATTCATGCCGACATCCATCAACGCGAGATGCGGCGCTTCTTTTTCCGCGAGCGCGAGTGCTTCCTGCGCATTGCCCGCTTCGCCGACCACTTCGAAATGACGTACCGCTTCGAGCCGCGCGCGCAAACCGTCGCGCACGAGCGGATGATCGTCGACGAGCAGCAGGCGTGCGATCGCGGCGGGGGTGGTGTCGTTCATGAGCTGATTTCCTGCAGGGACGGCAACGGCGTGCCGCTGGTGTGCAGCGGCACGTGCGCGGTGACCGTCGTATGACCCGCTTGCGAACTGAGCGACAGGCTGCCGCCGAGCGCTTCGAGCCGCTCGCGCATGTTGCGCAGACCGACCCCGGAACGCCGGCCGACGAACGCATCGGTCACGTCGAAGCCGCGGCCGTTATCGGAGATCGACAGCGAGACGGCGTCTTGCGAGATGTCGAGTGCGAGCGATGCGCTCGACGCATGCGCATGACGCACGATGTTCGTCAGTGCTTCCTGGGCGATACGAAACAGCACGGTGTTGACCGCATCGGGCAACGTTGCCGCATGCGTGTGCGCGATCTGCGTGAAACCGATGCTGATGCCGGACTCGCCGCCGAGTTCGCGCGTCAGCTGTTCGAGCGCGGCGGCGACGCCAAGATCGTCGAGCATCGACGGACGCAGCGCGTGCGAAATGCGCCGTACCTCGCGCAACGTATCGCCGAGCCGCGCAAGCCCGGTCGATAACGCCGCTTCGGCGGCGGGCACACGCGCGTCACCGCGTTCGAGCCGCGCGAGCGCGGATTCGAGCAGCAGCTTCACCGACACCATCATCTGACTGATACCGTCGTGCAATTCGCGCGACAGCCGCGCGCGTTCGTGTTCCTGCGATTCGACGACCTGCCGCGCGAGCCGCTTCAGCTTCGCGTCGGCGCTGCGATATTCGCTTACGTTGAGCACGAGCGCGCACAGCGCGATGACCGCGAGCCCGGTCACCGCGATCGCGTCGATCCAGCGCATCGTCCGAGCGATGTTGGCGGCCGCCTCGGCGTCGATATGCGCGAGCGCCGCGTCGACGTCGTCCAGGTAGATGCCGGTGCCGATCATCCAGCCCCAGCGTTCGAGCGGCACCACGTAGCCGAGTTTCGACGCGACCTTGCCGGTCGACGGCCGGTGCCACAGATAGCGCACGTAGCCGCCGCCGCCCATGGCCGCAGCGAGCAACTGCTGGATCGTCGGCGTGCCCTGACTGTCGCGCAGCGACCAGAGATCGCGACCGACCAGGTCGGGTTCGCGCGGATGCATCAGCGAGCGCCCATGCATGTCATAGACGAAAAAGTAGCCGTCCCTGCCGAAATCCATTTTCTCCAGCATGTCGAGCGCGCGCGTGCGCAACAGCGCGTCGTCGCGTGCGTTTTCGCTGCCGGCGTCATACAGCGGCGCAATCGCAGTGGTAGCTAGCTCGACGTAATGCTTGAGTTCGAGTTCCTTGCTCGCCATATAGGCGGCCTGGGTGATCGCGTGCTGCCGTTCGGCGAGTGCGGTGGCTTCGCGGCGCACGCCGGTTTCGATCGTGGCGATCGCGGCCAGAAAGGGCACGATCGCCAGCAACACAATCTTTGCTTTGAGTTTCATCGTGAAAATAAGCGGCCGGGCTACGTAGTAACACGTAGAACACGTACGTAGTTGCGCGCTTGTGGGGACGCTCGTGAAGGCGAATACTACATCCCCGCGGCGTGGCGCGCTTCCCGGGGCCCCGTGCGTTGTTTCGCGGGCGCTTCAAAGGCGCTCGATGCGAGCTTGGCCGTTGGCCGGCAAGTTATTGCGAGTCGAATCGCCGTGACTGTTTTTCCTGCTCAACCCCAGCGGTTTTTCCGCCTGACCTCAGGCAACTGGACATTCGTACCGGGCCACGAGCCACGATACGCGGTGTCGATAATATTAAGGAGATGTTCGTGGAGACCTCCCCGTCCGCCGGCCGTTCATGGCTATGGCTCATTTTGCTGATCCCGTATATCGCGCTGCTGTGGCTGCCGTTCTATAACGACACGCATCCGCCGCTCGCGGGCTTTCCGTTCTTCTACTGGTATCAGTTTCTGTGGGTGCCGTTGACCTCGCTGCTGATTTACATCGTGTATCGAGGTATCAAATGAGCGACCTGAATCCTGTGAACCCGGTCGCGATGTCGGTTTTCATCGCATTTTTCGTGCTCGTGACGGTGATCGGCTTTTTTGCCGCGCGCTGGAAACGCGGCGACCTGACGCAATTGCACGAATGGGGCCTCGGCGGGCGCCAGTTCGGCACGCTGATTTCGTGGTTCCTCGTGGGCGGCGATTTCTATACCGCCTATACGGTGATCGCGGTGCCCGCGCTGGTTTATTCGGTCGGCGCGTATGGCTTTTTCGCATTGCCGTACACGATCATCGTTTATCCGTTCGTGTTCGCGGTGATGCCGAAGCTGTGGAAAATCGCGCAGGCGAAGAATCACATTACCGCGGCGGATTACGTGCATGGTGAGTACGGCGGCAAGTGGTTCCCGGCAGCCGTTGCGCTGACCGGCATCGTCGCGACGATGCCGTATATCGCGCTGCAACTGGTCGGTATGCAGGTCGTGATCAAGGGCCTCGGCGTCGGCGGCGAAATGCCGCTGATCGTCGCGTTCGTGATTCTCGCGCTGTATACGTATGCGAGCGGCCTGCGCGCACCGGCGATGATCGCGTTCGTCAAGGACATCATGATCTATATCGTCGTGATCGCGGCGGTGTGGCTGATTCCGGTGAAGCTCGGCGGCTATGGGCATGTGTTCGATCTGGCCGACGCGCACTTTCAGGCGAAGGGCGGCGCGACCGGCATTCTGCTGAAGCCGACGCAGTACACGGCGTTCGCCTCGCTGGCACTGGGCTCGGCGCTCGCGGCGTTCATGTATCCGCATACGATGACGGCGGTGCTGTCGTCGGCATCGGCGAAGACCGTGCGCAAGAACGCGATCTTTCTGCCGGCGTACACGCTGTTGCTCGGTCTGATCGCGTTGCTCGGCTATATGGCGATTGCCGCCGACGTGAACGTGAAGTCCGCCAGCGACGTCGTGCCGATGCTGTTCGGCACGCTGTTCCCGGCGTGGTTCGTCGGCTTTGCCGCGGCCGCGATTGCGATTAGCGCGTTGGTGCCGGCCGCGATCATGTCGATCGGCGCGGCGAACCTGTTCACGCGCAACCTGTGGCGTCCGCTGGTGTCGCCGAACATTTCGCCGCAGGCGGAAGCGGCCAATGCGAAGCTCGTGTCGCTGGTCGTGAAGTTCGGCGCGTTGCTGTTCATCGTGTTCCTGCCGACGCAGTATGCGATCGATCTGCAACTGCTCGGCGGTGTGTGGATTCTGCAGATCTTCCCGGCCGTGGTGTTCTCGTTGTACACGCGCCGCCTCAATACGCCGGGTCTGTTCCTCGGCTGGCTGGTCGGCATCGTGCTCGGCACGGGTCTGGCGATCTCGCAAGGCCTGAAGCCGGTGTATGGGCTGCATTTCGGCCATGAGAACTATCCGCTGTATATCGGTCTGATCGCGCTGGCGGCGAATATCGTCGTGAGCTTCGTGGTGTCGGCGTTCTCGCCGCGGCGGGCTGCAGTGACAGCCTGATTGCAGGCTTCGTTGTCTTCGTTGAATACAACGCCGCGGCGCTTTGGCTCTGCGGCGTTTTTTATTGCGCGCTTTCGCCGGACCGCGTTATGCGTCGGCCCAGCGGCGCAGAAGGTTGTGATAGATGCCGGTGAGGCTTACGACGGTCGCGTCGTTCGAGCCTCGTTCAACTGAAAGTGTCTGTATGTCGTGATCGAGCTGAAATAGCGTCGCGCGCTGGCTGTCATCGCGCACCATGCTCTGGATCCAGAAAAAAGACGCGACGCGTACGCCGCGTGTGACCGGGCTGACGCGATGCAGACTCGATGCGGGGTACAGCACCATATCGCCGGCCGGCAGTTTTGCGCGCTGCATGCCGTAGGTGTCTTCGATGCAGAGTTCGCCGCCGTCATAGGTATCGGGCTCGGCGAGGAATAAGGTCGCCGACAGGTCGCTGCGAATACGGAAATCGGTGCCGCGCAACTGGCGGATCGCATTATCGACGTGCGTGTCGAAACCGTCGCCGCCTGAATAGCGGTTAAAGAGCGGCGGGAATACTTTTAGCGGCAAGGCGGCGGAAAAGAAGCGCGCGTTGCGGCCGAGCGCGTCCTGAATCGCATCGCCGAGCGCGCGCGCGGCAGGCGATCCTTCGGGCAGTTGCTGGTTGCGCTTGGCCCGCGCCGACTGCTGGCCCGATGTCGCATTGCCATCGACCCATTGCGCGGCATCGAGTGCTTCGCGGCATTGCGCGACCTGCTGTTTGCTGAGCACGGCTGGCAGATGCAGCATCATTGGCGCGGCTCCTGAGTGAAGTTCATCGCAGCGCGCGAGTGCTGGATATTCGTGTTTGCATTCACGCCCGCGGCAAGATTGCGTTCCAGCGCGCGAAACGCGCTCACCGGAGAAGCCGCCAACCACGCGCGCATCTTCGTGATGAACGCCCCGGTCGCCGTGCGCGGCACACGCTGTAGCCACTGGAGCGCTGCGCCGATGTCGCCACGATCCGCAAGCAGCCTCGCGTAGTTGAACTGGCCGCGAAAATCGCCGCCTTCGGCCGCGCGACGGTAATAGTCGCGCGCGATATCGGCATCGGCAGCGACGACCCAGCCGTCTTCGTAAAAGCTGCCGACGAAGTTCAACGATTTCGCGTGACCGAGTTCAGCGGCGCGCCGGAACCACTGCAACGCTTCCGTGCGATCGCATTCGATTCCATTGCCTAGCGCCAGCGCCGACGCATAGTTGTACATGCCCCAGTCGAGTCCGGCTCGCGCGGCGAGCCGGTACCAGTAGACGGCGACCGGCGCGCACGCGGCCGTGCCCCAGCCATGTTCGTAGCAACGGCCAAGCATGTTCATCGCCATTGGATGATCGCGCCGTGCCGCGTGCCTGAACCAGACGAATGCCTCGTCGGGATCGCGCTCGACGCCGTGGCCATCGAGCAGATACTGCCCATAGACGGCCTGCGCATCGACGATGCCGTGGTTCGCGGCCGCCGCGACCCACGCGGCGGCGCGCTCGGGCGGACCCGCGAGAATCGCGGCGAACTCGTCACGCGATACGTTCGCGAGCGCCTGTACCGAAACCTCGGGTATCGCGCGGGACATCAGTAGTGCGCGTTGAGCGTCAGAAACGCGGAGCGTCCCGGTGCGATCGACGCGTAGTGCGACGCATACGCCTGGTCGTAATACGTGCGGTTGAAAATGTTCTGCACGTTCAGTTGCAAATCGACGTGTTTGTTCACGCGATACGTCGCCATGCCGTCGAAGCGCCAATAAGAGGGCACCGCGCGCAGATTCGCGGTGTCGCCATAGACCTGCGACATATAGAACGCACCGCCGCCGATCGTAAACTTCGGCAGCACGTCGTAATTGGTCCACAGGCTGATGCTGTTCTTCGGCGTATTCGGAAACTGATGGCCATTATCCGACGTGGTCTTGCCGTTGTTGCGCAACTCGCTCTTCAGATAGGTATAGCCGCCGAACACCTGCCAGTTGTGGGTCAACTGACCGGCCACGCCGAATTCGAAACCTTGCACGCGTTTGTTGCCGACCATCGCGTATTCGTTGTTCGGCAGCGTGACGCGTGCATTGGTCGTGTCGATCTGGAATAGCGCGCCGGTCAGCGAGAGCTTGTTGTTCAGCACGTTCCACTTGCTGCCCAATTCGATACTGCGGTTCTTTTCCGGCGATAGCTGAGCGGCGTTCAGGCCGACGCCGTTGCGGCCCGGCGTCAGCGACTGCGACTCGCTGCCCTGGCCGAGCATCGCGCCGGCCGGCGTCGACGATGTCGCAATCGACGCATACACGCTGCCGTTCGAAGCCGGCTTGAACACGAGGCCGAACTGATAATTGAACAGCGTATCGTCGCGCGACACATGCGTCGCACCGTTCGCGACGGTGTTGCGCAGATCGGTCGAGTAATCGTCGATGCGCAGCCCGACGTTCGCCTGCCAGCGCTTCGTGAGCTCGATCGTATCGAACGCGTAGATCGATTTCGTCGTGGTGCGCTGTTCGCTCGGATCGTTGTTCCGCTTGACCGAACCGGCCCATGGATCGTTCGGATTGTGCGTCCATAGGCTCGTGCAGTTGTAGCCCGACGCCGCGCCGATCCCGTTGGTCCGGCAGATCGCGCCGGTCGCGGCGGCCACCGTGTAGGCGTCGTTCACGCTGGTCTCGCGCGACAGTTCGATGCCGGTCGTGAAGCTGTGCTTCAGGAAGCCGGTCTTGAATTCGCCGAACAGTTCGGTCTGGTTTGCCAGGCTGTAGACATTGCTCGCACGCGTATTCGCGCGGCGCCACACCATCCCGTTGACGACGTTGCCCTGGCTGTCGTCGGGCTGCGTCCAGATATAGTCCTGAGTCGCCTTCGTATAGCGCGTGGTGTTGCGGATCGTCAGATCGCTATTGATGTCGTGCTCGATGCGCACGGTGCCGATGTCCGACGTCGTCTGGCGGAAATCGCGGTCGATCAGGCCATAGAAATTGTGGCGATCCACCGGCGCCGGGTAGATCGTGCCGACGTTCGCCGGCTTGTTGGTGCTCGTATAGAAATACGGGATGCCGCTGTCGGGAAGATCGTCGGTGGCGAGGTGGTAGTAGCTCGCGGTGATGCGCGTCGGCGTGCCGAGCCCATACGTGAACGACGGTGCGATGCCCCAGCGCTCGTTGTTGACCGCGTCGCGGCCGGGCACGTCGTTGTTATGGCTCATCACGTTCAGCCGGAAGGCTGCATGATCGGCCATCTGCCAGTTGCCGTCGGCGGTGAAGCGGCGGTAGCGGTCGGTGCCGAGGCCGATACTGCCGTCGGCGGAGGTGCCGAGGTGCGGTGTCTTCGTGATCAGGTCGATGCTGCCGCCCGCGCCGCCGCGGCCGCCGAACGCGCCGTCCGAACCCTTGATCACTTCGATGCTGTCGATGTTGAACACTTCGCGCGTGGTCGCGCCGATATCGCGCATGCCGTCGACGAACGTGCTGCCCTGCGCGTCGTAACCGCGAATGAATGGCCGGTCGCCGAGCGGGTTGCCGCCTTCGCCGGCGCCGAACGTGATGCCGGGCACCGTACGCAGCGCTTCGGTCAGCGTCGAGGCGCCGGTGCTGCGAATCAGCTCCTGCGGAATCACGGTGACGGACTTCGGCGTATCGACGAGCGGCGCGGTGAATTTGACCGACGCCGAATGATCGGTTTTGAAGCCGTCGTCGGACTGGCCCTGCACGGCGATCGGCGCAAGCTGACCTTCCCGCTCGGGCGGCTCGACGGCTGGGGTGCCCTGTGCGAGGGCGGGGCCGGCAGCCAATACGCCGCACAGTGTCGTGCTGATTTTGCCGAGCTTCGGATCGTCGGACCGCAACTTCATGTTCATCCCCCGTCTGGTTCCGGAAACCGGGTAGGTGTCGTTTTCCTTACCCGGACATTCCATGTTTATTACAAATTGATTTCAGGTGGATTCTAAGCAAGTTGCGCGGTATTGAGAAGCGTTCTCAATAAAAAATTAAGAGAAAAGGGGAAAGCCGGGCGAGGATCGTGCGAGCGTTTCGCAAAAGAAGGACGATGAAGCGCGAAAAATGGCGCATTCTACAAGAAGTAGTGGGGTGGTTGGCGAACTGGGAAGTCCGCGCGCAGAACCGCGGCCCCTACATTTGAGAGACGATCGAGGCGTGGACGTCGCACCGGAACGACACCGGGCGATGTGTTCGATGGCTCGTTCGCGCTGTCTGTCGAGCTCGCTGCTTTCAGGAAATGACGAACTGGAGGTGCCGATCCGGTCATTCGCTAAAAACGCTCGACCCGGAACGGCTGTGGATCGACCAGCGTTTCCTCGCCGGTCATCATCTCGGCGATCAGCCGTCCCGTCACCGGGCCGAGCGTGAGACCGTGGTGCGCATGCCCGAACGCGAACCACAAGCCCTGATGATTCGGCGCGGGCCCGATGATCGGCATCATGTCCGGCGTGCACGGGCGGCGGCCCATCCACGGTTCGCTGTCCAGCCGCTCGCCGAGCGGGAACAGCGTGCGCGCGATCGGCTCGACCGCATCGAGTTGCACCGGCGTTTTGTCCGCGTCGGAACGGGCGATTTCCGCGCCTGTCGTCAGACGAATACCGCGCGCCATCGGAGCCAGCACATAACCGTGTTCGACATCGAGAACCGGATGATTGAGCCGGGCCGTCCGGCGCGGCGCGTAGTGCATGTGATACCCGCGCTTCACCGCCAGCGGCAACCGGTAGCCGAGCCGCGTGACGACGCGATCCGACCATGGCCCGAGCGCGACCACCACCGAATCGGCCGTCACCGCTTCCGGCTGCGTGTCGACCTGCCAGCCTTCGCGCAACGTCGCCGCATCGCCGATCAGGAACCGTCCGCCGAGCGCCTCGAAATAGCGCGCGTACGCGGTGACGAGCGCGTTCGGATCGCTGACGGAGTCGGACTGGGGATAGCGCAGACCGCCTTGCAGACGTTTGTCCAGATCGGGTTCGAGCTGCTGCAGGCGCGGCGCATCGAGCGCTTCGAATTCGACGCCGTATTCGCGGTGCCATTGCTCCGCAAGCCGGATTTCGGCTTCTCTCGCCGCATGGTTGCGAAACACCTTGATCCAGCCGATCGGACGCAGCAGCGCGCTCGCGCCGGCCGCGGCGGCGAGCGCGCGGTGTTCGGTCACGCAATGCTCGATCAGCGTCGCGTACGACCTTGCGATTTGCGCGTGCTTTGCAGGATGGGAATTGCGCCAGTAGCGCCACAGGAACGGCGCGGCTTCGAGCATTGCGTCGGCGTGGTAGCGAACGTCGGGCGACTGGTTGCGCGCATAGCGCAGCAACGTGCCGAGCCCGCGTGGAAACGCGTATGGATAGACCCCTTCGCGCTGGATCAGCCCGGCGTTGCCGAACGAGGTTTCATTGCCGGGCTGTTTGCGGTCGATCAGCGCGACGGCGCGCCCGCGTTGCTGCAGATGCACGGCCACGCACACGCCGACAATGCCGGCGCCGAGCACCACGGTATCGAATTTCATGCTGGCCGCCCTGTAGGTGTGTGGTCGCTGCGCTCGACGCTCCGGCGTCGCCGCCCTGGAGTTGCACGGCTGCGCAGCGGAGCGAGCTTTCATCTTATAAGGGATGGGCATGCTTATCTATTGGCGAAAAACCGTGTTCGGAAAACGCCTGGAAGCTTTGCGGCGGCTGTCGAAACAGCGTTTCTGAACCCAGGTTGAACTGATGGACTTCGGCCTTGCGAGCATCAGCGTGTAAACTGCTGACTTTTTTGCTTTCGGTGGTATGTCGCAAGTCCCCCAGCGCAGCGCCCTCAGCGGCCCCGCGCTAGTCCGTCTACTGGCCCGTCTCGCGGATGTCGACGCCGCCGAATCGCGGCAATCGCTGTCGGAGCGGCTCAGCCAATGGCTCGCTTGGACCGATGCGATCGCGCTGTCGTCGGCGTTGAACGGCAATCCTCCGGCCGTCGCAGCCGGCGCACGGTCGTTCGGCCAAGCCGACGATGACGAATGCGCGCGCGTGCGCCGCTCGCTTGCGAGCGCGATTGCCGGCGACAGCGTATTCGCCGCGCCGCGGCGGCGCGGGCCCGGCCTGCTGCCCGCGCAGCGCGTCGTCGTCGAGACGCCGGCCGACTACGCGGTGTTTCGGCAGCGCTATCTGGCGCTTCAGCAATCGATGGAAACGGCGATCGGCACGTTGCGCGGCCGCCTGCGCGCGCTGCTGGCCGCGCGAACGCCCGCGCTCGCGCGGCTCGCGGTCGTCGATGCGGTGATGGAGCGTGCGCTCGGCGAGCGCGAGCGGATTTTGCTGGCCGCGGTGCCGGGGTTGCTGAGCGGCCATTTCGAGCGGTTGCGCGCGGCCGCTGAGCGGGAAACTGCGCAAGCCGAAGCCGAAGCCGAAGCCGAAGCCGAAGCCGAAGCCGAAGCCGAAGCCCATGCCGCCGCACCGATCCAGGCGCACGCCGCCGGGAGGGCCGCCGTCCCCCCGGGTCACGCCGCACCCGTCACGCCCGACGCGGCGTGGCTCGACGTATTCCGCAAGGACATGCAGAGCGTTTTGCTTGCCGAGCTGGATGTTCGTTTTCAACCGGTCGAAGGGCTGCTCGCGGCTCTTCGCGCCTGCTAACCGGGACCCCATGTCCAGATATCGTATCGACTTCGTCGTGTTTTTCGCGGGACTCGCCGCGGCGTGCTGGATCGCCGCCGGCTATGCCGTCTCCAATCCGCTCGCGTTTGCGGTCACGCTGCTGATCGGCGTCTTCTATGTGGCGGGCGCGCTCGAATTGCGCCGCTATAGCCAGGCCACCGCCACGTTGACGCGCTCGCTCGCCGCGTTGTCCGGGCCGCCGCCGAGCGTCGCCGCGTTCGTCGAACCCGTGCATCCGAGCTTGCGCAACACGGTGCGTCTGCGTATCGAAGGCGAACGCGTCGCGTTGCCGGGGCCCGCGCTGACGCCGTATCTGGTCGGACTGCTGGTGTTGCTCGGGATGCTCGGCACGCTGCTCGGCATGGTGATGACGCTGCGCGGCACCGGTCTCGCGCTGGAAAGCGCGAGCGATCTGCAGGCGATTCGCGCGTCGCTCGCGGCGCCGGTCAAGGGGCTCGGTTTCGCGTTCGGCACGTCGATCGCCGGTGTCGCGACATCGGCGATGCTCGGGCTGCTGTCGGCGTTGTGCCGTCGCGAACGTCTCGATGCGGCGCAACAACTGGACATGAAGATCGCGTCGACATTGCGGGTTTATTCGCAGAGCCATCAACGTGACGAGAGCTTCCGGCTGCTGCAACGCCAGGCCGACGCGATGCCGCAACTGGTCGAACGTCTGCAGACGATGATGGGCGCGATCGAGCAGCAGAGCACCGCGTCGAACGAACGGCAGATCGCGAGTCTGGACGCGTTTTACGGCCGTACCGAAGCCGCGTATCTGCGCCTTGCCGGTGTGATCGAGCAATCGCTGAAGGACAGCGTGACCGGCAGCGCGCGCGCGGCGGGCGAGGCGTTGCAGCCGGTCGTCGCGGCGACGATGAGCGGTCTCGCGCGCGAGAGCGCCGCGCTGCACCAATCGGTGACGCAGGCCGTGCAGCGGCAACTCGACGGCATGTCGAGCGGTTTCGCGGCGACCGGCGCGAACATCGCCGAGATCTGCAACACCGCGCTCGCCGGACATCGGCAGGCGAGCGACGAGTTGGCCGCGCATCAACGCGCGGCGCTCGAGCGCGCGGCCGCGGCGTTCGAACAGCGCTCGGCCGCGTTGCTCGAACGCGTGTCGACGCAGCTCGAAGCGACCGCGAGCGGCATGTCGAAGGCGTGGGGCGATGCGCTGTCGCAGCAGCAGAACACTGGCGACAAGCTCGCAATAGCCAACGAGCAGGCGCTCGCGCGTGCCGCCGCGACCTTTGACCAGCATTCGGCCGCGTTGCTGGGTGCGCTCGGCCAGTCGCATACGGCGTTGCAGACGGAGTTGGCCGCGCGCGATGAGCAGCGCTTGAACGTGTGGGCGGAATCGCTCGGCGCGATGAGCGCGAAGCTGAACGAACAGTGGCAGCAGACGGGCGCGCAAACGGCGGACCGTCAGCAGCAGATCTGCGACGCGCTCGCGCAAACCGCACGCGATATTTCCGTGCAGACGCAAACGCATGCTAGCTCGACGATTGCCGAAATCGATCGTCTCGTGCAGGCGGCAGCCGAAGCACCGAAGGCCGCTGCGAATCTGCAAGCCGAACTCGCCGCGCGCGACGAACAGCGCTTCGCCACATGGACCGAAACGCTCGCCGCGATGAGCGCGAAACTGAACGAACAGTGGCAGCAAACGGGCGCGCAAACGGCGGACCGTCAGCAGCAAATCTGCGACGCGCTTGCACAAACCGCGCGCGATATTTCCGCGCAGACGCAAACGCACGCTAGCTCGACAATTGCCGAAATCGATCGTCTCGTGCAAGTGGCGGCCGAAGCACCGAAGGCCGCTGCGAATCTGCAAGCCGAACTCGCCGCGCGCGACGAACAGCGCTTCGCCACATGGACCGAAACGCTCGCCGCGATGAGCGCGAAACTGAACGAACAATGGCAGCAAACGGGCGCGCAAACGGCGGACCGTCAGCAGCAAATCTGCGCCGCGCTCGCGCAAACCGCGCACGACATCTCCGCGCAAACGCAGACGCATGCCAACGCGACGATCGCCGAAATCGAGCGCCTCGTGCAGGCCGCTTCTGAAGCGCCGAAGGCCGCCGCGGAAGTCGTCGCTGAGCTGCGTCAGAAGCTCTCCGACAGCATGGTTCGCGATACCGCGATGCTCGAAGAGCGCAGCCGTCTGCTCGCGACGCTGGAAACGTTGCTCGACGCGGTGAACCATGCGTCGACCGAACAGCGCACGGCGGTCGATGCGCTCGTTGCGACGTCGGCGGACCTGCTCGAGCGCGTCGGCAGCCGTTTCACCGACCACCTCGAGCACGAAACCGGCAAGCTTGGCGCAGTCGCCGCGCAGGTCACCGGCAGCGCGGTCGAAATTGCGAGCCTCGGTGAAGCATTCAGCGCGGCTGTCGGCCTATTCGGAGAGTCGAATGACAAGCTGGTCGCGCATCTGGAGCGCATCGAGGCGGCGCTCGACAAATCGCTCGCGCGCAGCGACGAACAGTTGGCCTATTACGTCGCGCAGGCGCGTGAGGTGGTCGATTTGAGCGTGATGTCGCAAAAGCAGATCGTTGAAGATCTGCAGTTGCTGGCCGCGCAGCGCGCGACCGCCGGAGCCGACGCGGTATGAGCGATGAAATCGACGGCGGCGTGGAAACAGCCGCGCCGATCTGGGCTGCTTTCGGCGATCTGATGTCGGTGCTGCTCGGCGCGTTCGTGCTGATTCTAGTCGGCGTAATCGGCGTGCAGCTCGAGTTATCGAGCAAGCTCGAGCAGGAGGTCAAGCAGCGCCAGGCCGAAACGCAGCGCCGTAAAACACTTGAACAGGCGCTCGCCGGGCCGCTGGCTGCCGGGCGCGTGACGCTCGTCAACGGCCGCATCGGCATTAGCGGCAACGTGCTGTTCGCATTGAATTCCGATCAGTTGCAGCCCGAGGGGCGTGCACTGCTGAAGAGTCTCGCCGGACCGCTATCCGCGTATCTGCACGCGAGCGACCAGATCCTGATGGTGAGCGGCTTTACCGACGACCAGCGCCTGCGCGAAGGCAATCGCCGTTTCGCCGATAACTGGGAACTGTCCGCGCAGCGCGCGTTGAAAGTGACGCGTGCGTTGATCGACGAGGGCGTGCCGGCGTCGTCGGTGTTTGCGGCTGCGTTCGGCTCGCAACAGCCGGTCAGCTCGAATGCCGACGAGCAGGGGCGGGCCAAAAACCGCCGCGTCGAAATCGCGCCGGTGCCGCGGCCGGCGAGCACGGCTGCAACGGAGAAGGGCGGTGCTTGACGATGATCGTGTCGATGGCGCCGATGGCATGGTCGCGAACGATATGAGCGGCCATCCGGCCCGCGCGACGCTCGATGCGTGGCGCGCGAGCGGCGCGGACCGCGTCGACCCGCTGCGTTTTCGTTTTATCGAGGCATTCGCGCGACGCGCTGCCGGTCACGAAGGCGAAGCACGCCGTATCCTCGACGGCCGGTTGTCGGCGCTGCTCGATGAATATGCAACTACGCTCGAAGAGGCTGACAGGTCGAAGGCCGCGGTGGCTGACGGGTCGTGCGAATCCGCCGCGAGCGCGGCTGATGACGCCACACTTGCGGCATTGATCGGCCGGATCGCCGATTATGCGCGCGCGGCCGATAGCGGTGGCGCCGTCTATCCCGAACTGGCGGCGCTCGATTACTTCAGGGAGGTCTGGTCGAAGGTTCGCGCCGACAAGCAGTTGCGCCAGTCGCTCGCGCCGGTGCCGGGCAACGCGGGGCCGCTCAATTCGAGCAGTCTCGTGCATCGGTCGCTGTCGTTGATGCGCGAGTTGTCGCCCGGGTATCTGAAGCAGTTTCTGTCGTACGTCGATACGCTGTCGTGGCTCGAGCAGATGAACAGCGGCGCGCCGGCCGGCAAGGAGCGCGCGCGCCACGCCGCGGAGTCGCCCGCGCGAAAAAAATAGCGCGCGGGGCTTCGCCGGTTCAGCTTAGCTCAGCTTGGCTCAGCTCTGGTTTTGCCGGCCATCCCGAGCCAGCGCCGCGCCCGGCTGCGCGTTACCGCTACGCGCTTGAGGCGAGCGCGTGACCAGCCAGATGCCACCGCAAACCAGAACGAGCGCGACCAGATTTTTCAATTCCATAATGTTCTCGTTCAGGCATATCGCGGATAACGCGGTACCGAATACGGGCACGAGGAAATTGAAAACGGTGACCTTGCCCACCTGATTGAACTTCAGCAGCAGGCTCCACAGCGTAAATGCCGCCGAAGACAGCAGCGCCAGATAACCGAGCAACGCGATTGATCCGGGCGTGAATTCGCCGAGCGCGCCGCCCGTCGCATAACCCGCCACCACCAGCACGACGCCGCCAAAGCCCAGTTGATAGCCGGTCATGACCATCACGTCCATGTTTTGCGAAATGCGCTTGCCGTAGATTGACGCCGCGGACAGCACGAAGGCCGCAATCACGATGAAGCCTTCGCCGAGCAACGTAAATGCGAAATCGAACAGACCGTTGCCGAAATTGACGACCATCACGCCGACGAAGCCGAGCAGACATCCGGCCGCCTTGCGGGGCGAGATTCTGTCGTTCCTGTAAATGAAATGGGCGAGCAATACGCTGAAGAACGTGGTCGTCGAATTCAATATCGAACCGCGGACGCCGGTGGTGTACGCTAGACCGATATAGAAAAAAACATATTGAATGGCCGTTTGCGTGAAGCCCAATAGCATTAGCTGACCGCCGTTGCGCAGATTCAATCTGAAAATCGGCTTCTTCAGCAATACCGCGAGTATCAGCAAAAACAGCCCGGCGAGAACGAACCGGTATCCGGCGAAGATCAGCTTGGACGGGATATCTTTCTGCGTAATGTCCAGCAATGCATAGCCGATCTTGATTGCCGGATATGAACTGCCCCAAAGCAGGCAGCATAGCGTCGCCACCATCACCAGCACTTTGGGTTGCGTAAAAAACCACGCGGAATCGCGCGGCCCGGCTGCTTGCGAGGGGACGGTCATATTTCGAATCGGATGGTTGTTGCGCACAGTGTGGCCGGGTGTCGAATAGCCACGAACGTGCCTCTCTTTTATTGCTTATCGTTTTTGCGTTTTTATTTGACGGAATACCACGACTTTCCGTTCAGACGACGGATTGAAGAGCGTAAAACGGCGTGATTTTCAAATAAACTGGCGGCGGCAATAATATGAAGGCTGGGCGAAATTATATATCAATGCAAATGTAATGTCAGGCCGGGCGCCTGCGCATTTCGCGCCGCTCCCCGGCCCTGGCCGGACAGGCATGCCGTTGCCGGGCGCGTCCCGGCGTATTCAATCGAAATCGAACATGTCGAAAATCGAGCGCTTTTTCTTATAGCCCGGCTTGTCCCTGCGACGCTCGTCGTCGTGGCGATGACGCTCGTTTTCATACGATCGCTCACCGTGGCGCGGCTCGTCGATAGCCACCGGCTTCGCTTTCGCGCGCCGCCGCGACAGCATGTTCACCGACTCGACGAACGCCGAGAACGCCATCGCCGTATAGATATAGGCCTTCGGCACATGCGAGCCGAAACCTTCGGCGATCAGCGTCATGCCGATCACCAGCAGGAAGCTCAGCGCGAGCATCACGATGGTCGGATTGCGGTCGATAAAGCGCGCGAGCGGTTGCGCGGCAAACAGCATCACCATGATCGACACGATCACCGCGGCGAACATGATCGGGGCATGTGTTCGGTCATGCCGACCGCGGTGATGATACTGTCCACCGAGAACACGATGTCGAGCACGATGATCTGGCCGATCGCGGCCGCGACACTCAACTGCGCGGTTGACGCCGGCTTCGCGGGCGCATCGTCTTCGCGCATTACGTGATGGCGGATTTCGCTGGTCGCTTTCCACACGAGGAACAGGCCACCGGCGAACAGGATCAGATCGCGCCACGAAAAATCGTGGCCGAACACGGTGAACGCCGTTTCGGTCAACTGCACGATCCATGCGACCGTGCCGAGCAACGCGAGCCGCATCACCAGTGCGAGCAGCAGCCCGATGCGCTGCGTGCGCGCGCGTTGCGCCGGCGGCAGCTTGTTGCTGAGGATCGAGATAAAGATCAGGTTGTCGATGCCGAGCACGATTTCCATCACGATCAGCGTGACTAGCGCGGCCCACGCGGTGGGATTGATGACGAGGTCGAGCAGATAGTCCATGATGTGGGCGGGGAAATTGGCGCGTCGAAGCGCGAGGAACCGCCATCATCGCCGGCTTCGCGGTTCGGATAAATCAGTGTTACGCTGAATGAAACATCGGTTTTTTCGAAGTATCGAGTAGTATTGAGGCAGCATGCTCAACTATCGTCACCTCTATTATTTCTGGATCGTCGTCAAGGAAGGCGGCTTTGCGCGCGCGGCCGAACGGCTCGACATGGCCGTGCAGACCATCAGCGCGCAGGTGCGCGAACTCGAGAAATCGCTCGGGCGTCAGCTGCTGAAACCGGCCGGGCGCGGCGTGGCGATGACCGAAGCCGGCGAGCATGCGTTCAATCGCGCGGAGCAGATCTTTCAGCTCGGCGAAGTGTTGCTCGACGAGATGCGCGAGGCGGCGGGCGACGGTGCGGTGCGCTTCGCGGTCGGACTGTCGGATGGTTTGTCGAAGCTCGCCGCGCATGCGCTGCTTGCGCCGGTGCTGGCGACGCCTTCCCTCAGGCTGCTGTGTCACGAAGGCGAGCCCGGGCAGCTATTGTCGGAACTCGCGCTGCATCGGCTCGATCTGGTGCTTGCCTGCCAGCCGGCGCCGCACGGCACGGATTTGCGCGTGGTGAGCCAGCGCGTCGCGAGTTCGCCGGTGGACTGGTATGGGCCCGCGCAGCTCGTGCGCAAAGCGTCGCGCGCGGGCTTTCCGCAATCTCTCGCGGATCTGCCGGTGCTGTTGCCGACGCGGCACGGCGCGTTGCGCGGGCGGCTCGACAGATGGTTCGACGCGCACGGTGTCCGCCCGCGCATCGTCGGCGAATTCGAAGACAGCGCGTTGATGGCGGTGTTCGCGGCGCGCGGGCTCGGTGTGTTTCCGCTCGCGGAGCCCGGCGCGGAAGAATTGACGCTGCTGCGAGGACTGCGCCGGCTCGGCCGCGCCGATGGCGTGATCGAGGAAATTTACGCAATCCGCTCGCGGCGGTGCGACCGTAAGCGCCTACGCGCTCGTGCTCACGACCGCGCGCGCCGCGGCAATCAGAACGCGTGACGCATACCCACGGTCACCGCGACCTGCGTATTCGTCGATGACGGCGACAGCGTGTTGATCATCGCGTGCGACAGCACCGAATCCGCCGGCGCGCCGTGCGCGTTCTGGTACACGCCTTCCAGATAGAAGTCGGTACGCTTGCTCACCGCGTAGTCGGTTTGCAGCATCGCGGTGTTCCAGTCCGGCGACGAGCCGTTGTACGTGCCATGCGTGTACGTGTATGCCCCCGACACGCTCCATGCCGGCGTCAGCGCGTACTTCGTATTGATCTCGTAGTTGTCGAGGCGCAGCGAGCCGCCGAGCGTTCCGCTCGCATCGCCGGCCGCCCCCAGGTAGCTGCCCGTGCCGAACGAGAACACCCCGGCGACGTTGTCGATCTGCGTGTGGCTCCACAGCAGCCCGACCGTTGCCGGGCCGAACGTGTAGTTGCCGCCGAGCGACCAGATGCGCTGCCGTTCGGCGATGAAGTTCGCGCTGGTGTCGCCGGCGGTTACGGCGCCCGCGCCGTTGCCCGCGTTGTTCAACTGCAGATAGCCGGCCGCGAGATTCAACGGGCCTTGTTGATACGACACGCCGAAGCCGTACGAGCGGTTATTCGCGAAGTCGCCGGCCTTGTTGCTGAACGAGTACATCGTTTCGAACGTGATGCCTTGATAGACCGGGCTCGCATATTTGACCGAGTTGTTGATCACGACCGAATTCGCCGCGAGGTTGTCGTTCTCGAACGGATGCGCTGCGAGGCTGCCTCCCCACGTATTGAAGCTCGCGGAGATCGGCCCGACGAGGTCGTTCATCACGTCGAACTGGCGGCCGAACGTCAGCGTGCCGTACTGATCGCTTTGCAGACCGACCCACGCCTGGGAGCCGAACGCGCTGCCGGCGAACGCCTGCGCGCCGTTGTTCATCAGGAAGCCCTGTTCGAGCTTGAAGATCGCGTGCAGACCCGCGCCGAGATCTTCCGAACCCTTGAGGCCGAACACCGTGTTTTGTGTCGAGCTGCTTGCGAGTTGCCAGTTGCCATGGCCGAACTGATTGTTGGTGTAGACGATGCCGGTGTCGATCAGGCCGTACAGCGTCACGCTGCTTTGTGCGTGCGCGGTCATCGTGAAGGCAGCGCACAGCGCGGCGGCAAGCAGGGTTTTTTTCATAGCGGGTCGTTCCTTGGTTAAAGCGATTGGTATTCAGCGAATAAAGTGCTTTGCGTTATTGCAGCGGGCTGTCGGTCGTGTATTGCGCGCGCTATCGCGCTATTGCCAAATTCGATACAAATTGCTTAATCCGGTCGGGCTCGAAGCGGGTAGTGGCTTACGAAATGTTTTGCATTGAATTTGTGCGAGCAATTGAATGATTTGGCGGATCAGCCAAAAGCACGCAATGTGCCAGAGTCGGCCAAAAGTGCGTGCGGGCCCGTGCGACGTGGGAGTACGGCGGAATTTCGAAAAAACGGCGCGATGGCGGAAAACGGCGAGGGCGAAGCTTACCCTGTTCCGGCGCGGCCCGGCAGAGGGCACGGTGCACCGGGCATGTTCAGCGTGCGTTCACGGTGCATCCGATGCATGGCTTCGGACGTCCTCGCCGCTGCTTCGAGACATGGCATATTGACGGGAAACCGCGATCACCGGAGTTCCATCATGCGCATTCAGACAGCCTTTCTGTTCGATCTCGACGGCACCCTCGTCGACAGCGTCTACCAGCACGTGCTGGCGTGGAAAGAAGCGCTCGACAGCGAGGGGATCCCGCTGTCGGTCTGGCGGATTCATCGCAAGATCGGCATGAGCGGCGGGTTGTTCACGAACCAGCTGCTGCGCGAGACACACGGTGAAATCAGCGCCGAACGCGGCGAGCGGCTGCGGCACGCGCATGCGGCCGCTTATCAGCGAATGCGCGCGCAGGTGTGTCCGCTGCCGGGCGCGCGGCAATTGCTCGATGCGCTGACCCAGGCCGGCACGCCATGGGCGGTCGCAACGAGCGGGCGCATGGAGACGGCCGCGCTCAACCTTGCGGCGTTGGGCGTCGATCCGGCGAAGGCCGTCGTCGTGACACGCGACGACGTCAAATATGCCAAGCCGGACCCCGACCTGTTCCTCGCCGCGGCTGAGCGGCTGGGCGTGCCGATCGAACACACGGTCGTAGTCGGCGACAGCATCTGGGACATGCTCGCCGCGCGCCGGTGCCGTTCGCTCGGCGTCGGTCTGCTGTCGGGCGGCTACGGCACGGAAGAACTCGAACGCGCGGGCGCGCTGCGCGTCTACGACGATCCGGCCAATCTGCTCGCACACCTGGATGAAGTGGCCTCGCGGCCATGACCGGGCCGGCATCGATGCGCGCGGCGCATGCGGATGACGCGCGCGCCGCGGTGCATAAAAAACATCGAATCCCGGTCGGCGACGCCAGTCGGAACGTTTTGCCGCCCGCGCGGCTGAACATCCACGTGCAAGGGCGTTTTTTCCGCGCCGATATCAGTGCTGCAGAATCGGCGGCTGTTGCATCGGCTGTCGTTGTATCGGCGCCACTTTCGAAGATTCCCTTACCAGTTGCTCGGTCATTGCCGACGCGACAGGATTCGAACTCCGGCCAACCGGCGCTTGTGTTTCCAGGCTCGGCACGCTGATGCCCGATGGCATCGGCAGCGACGGATCGGGCTTGGATGATTCCCTGACCAGTTGATCCGTCAGCAGCGCGGCGACCGGGTTCGAGCCGTTCGGATGCGGCTCCGCGGCGTACCGGCGAGGCTGTTGTGTCCTGTCGATACGCGGCCCGGGCTTCGGCTGCGCTTTCTGTTGCGCGGCGGGCTGCGTTTTGGGCTTCGCCTGGGCGGCGAGCTGTGCCGCACTATCGATGCGGCCAGTGGCGACCTGGCTGGAATCGGGGGCCACGCTTGGGGCGGGCGCGATAGCTGTCACGGCCGCTGTCGCCGGGGCGGAAGGCGTCGGGACCACGGCATTCGCTGAAGAGGGCGCCGGTTGCTGTACCACCGGGCCCGCGGCAGGCAACGAGGACGACAGCGCTACGGAACCCGTAGCGGGCTGCTGCGGCATAGCGCCCGCGGAGGACTGCACGGGCTGCTGCGCGACCGGACCCGCGGACGACGGCCCGGGCTGCTGCGGCACCGAGCCCCCGAAAGACTGCGCGGACTGCGCGGAGGGTGTCGGCAAACCGCCTGTTTGAGGCCCTGTTTGAGCCTCTGCCTGAGGCGGCGCGGACGGTGGCGCCATCGTCACATTTTCCGGCGCGCGCATCGGCGTGACCGGCGTCACGGGAGCCACCGGCGCCGCCGGTTTCGCCGGAACCTCCGGCATCACGCTGCCGCCGGTGACCTGCGCGGAACCGCGCCGTGCGTCCTGCGAGGCGTCATCGATGCTGCCGACCACCACGCCGCTTGCCGTCGGCGCACGCTCTTCGTCCTTGGGAAAAAGCAGATAACCGGCGACGCCCGCATCGATCACGAGCATCCCGATTATCAACAACTTGCCGGTATTCGTCATATCTAAGCAACTACGTTCAGGAACTGCGAATATCGATGATAAACGACAGGCCGGCTACCGACGATTCCCGCCGGCAACCCATGCCGCCGCCCGATAGCTGATGTCCGAATAGACCTGGGCACCGGAACAGTGCATCCGCGAGGTCACTACCATTACGCGCAGCCCCCGCGATCCGATGTTTTTTACGCTTGCTTCACTATTCTTTTTCGACCAGATTAATCGTCGCGCATTGGCGATGTATGTATGCGACAGCAATGCAACGCAAGTTGCACAGCTAAATGCGCGGAGCCTGTACTATATGAATCAGCGGAGACGACCGGCAGTTACGCTTTGCTTATCCGGCGTAACACTGACCATCGGAGCATGCGCCGGCACGCCAGAAAAAAGCGTGCGGCGCGCGGCGCTGACCGGAAGTTGCGGCAATAACCCATTGACCATGCGCGACCCGCGGGCAAAACATCGCCCGGCATTCCTTGGGCTGTCGCGCCGTGAGCCGGGATACGGGCCAACTGGCGCCGAGTGTCGGCAAGCGGCGGCGTGAGAACGACTTGAAAATATGAACAACTTTATTCGACCACCCGTTTTCTATCCGTCCACGGTTGTCTTCGTCGACGATAACGACAGCTATCTCGATGCGCTGCGCCGGTTTTTCCCGGACACCCGTACCAACCTGTTCTTCACGCGGCCGCAAACCGCGCTCCACTATATCCGCCAGCACGCGCGCGAGAATTCGCTGGAATTCGCGGCGGCGTCGGCGTGTCTGAGCGAGCCGGGCGTCGAGCGCTTCGTCGAAACCTCGGCCGAGCGCGACATCGTCGCGCGGCCGTCGCGCTTCGAGGAAGTGGCGGCCGTCGTGGTGGACTACGACATGCCCGGGATCGGCGGCGTCGAATTTCTCGCGTCGATTTCGCATCTGCGTTGCGCGAAGGTGCTGCTCACCGGCGTCGCGGACGAAACCGTCGCGGTCAAGGCGTTCAACGCCGGCATCGTCGATCTGTATCTGCGCAAGACCGATCCCGATTCGGCCAACCGTCTCGTGCACTTCCTGAAGGACGCGAAGAACCGGCACTGCGGCGAACTGGGCTGGCTCGCGCTCGGCGAAAACGGCATGACCTACTGCGATCCGCGCACGCGCAAGGTGATCGACGAGGTCGTGGCCGAGCAGGGCATCGTCGAGTATTACTGGCGACCCGAGCAGAACGTGATCCTGATGTTCGACGGCACCGGCAATCCGAGCGTGTTCGTTGCGTGGGCCGAGAACGACTGGATCTCGCAGGGCGAGATCGTCGCCGACGAGGGCGGACCGTCCGATCTGCTCAAGCAGCTTGCGGTGCGCGAGGTGATGCCGCTGTTCTGGCCGGACCTCGCTTACCGCGCCGGGATGCAGTTCCGCTCGCTGACGCCGCGCGGCATCCCCGGCTGGGACGATGGTTTCTACGGCTGGACCCGCATCGAGCCGGGCGAAGTCGGGCTCGATCTCGTCACGTTCGCGCGCTGGCGCGGCGAGCGCAATCGCTGACGCGGATCGGCGCTACGCCGATTCCGTTGCGCGATTGCGCAGAAAATCGCACACCGCGCGATGCATCGCCTGCACGCCGGGACTCGTGTCGAGCGCGCGCCAGCATCCATGCACGAGCCCCGTGCCGATCATCAGTTGCGCGTCGCCGCCGGCCGCGCGAATGCGCTCGACGAACACGCGCGCGTCGTCGCGTAGCGGATCGTGTTCGGCGCCGATCGCGAGTGTCGGCGGCAAGCCGTCGAAGCGGCTCGCGGCAAGCGGAATGGTCCACGCGGGGCCATGCGTCGGAGCCGCGCCGTTTGGGTCGTTCTGTTCGTTTTCCCCCCAATAGGTGTCGCGAAACGCATGCACATCGGCAAGCGTAAGCAACGGCGGCGTCAGCAGCGCGGCATAGCGGTCGTACAACGAACGTTGCTCGCGCGGTGTCAGCGCCGCGCGATGCGATGGATAGAGCTTGCTGGCTCTGTCGATGAATGCGGCGATTTCCGGCTCGAGCATGTCTTCTCCTTGCGCTTACGTTGTGCGCCGTGCAGCGGCTGGCAGGCCGATCACGTGTCCCGCGAAGCGAGCCGGCGGCAGCGCCGCATGCGCGTGCGCGAGTTCGCGCACGCGCGCGTCGACATCGGCATCGAACGCGACGCCGCGCGGCCCGCTGGTGTCGACATGCAGCAGCATCTGCTCGCTCGCCGCGACGGGTTCGGTGCGCGTGCTGTCCAGCGCGAACATTTCGAGATACAGATGCAGCCGTTTTGCGTCGTGCGCGAGCAGGCGCATGTCGACGCGCACGCGCGCGCCTTGCTTGATTTCATGCAGATAGTTCAGATGCGCTTCGAGCGTGTAGATCGAGCGCTGGCGTGCTTTGCGCACCGTATCGGTCAGGCCGATCAGATCGATCACGACGTCGGCCGCGAGACTGAAGACCAGCATGTAGAACGCGTCGCGCATATGGCCGTTGTAATCGACCCATTCGGCGCGCACGGTTTCGCGATAGGACGGCAGGACAACGGAAGGCGGCATGGGCGCGGTCTCCAGTCGAAGGCAATAGGGGCGGCGCGGCTCGCGCGTCGTGCTGCCTCGGCAGTTTAGTTCACGACGGCGCGGCTGCGCGGGCGCTGTCGTTCGAATCCGTGGATCAGGCGTGCAATTGGTGCGGCTATCGCAACAGTGATTTATGACTTTAGGTGTTTTCCCGAATCGAGGCGGCGCCTAGACTTCTTTCAACGCCGCGAAATGCATCAGATAGCGCCAGGTCGAGTCAGGTCGCATCGGGGCTTCGCGGCAACCCTAAAAGTACATTCTGGAGGTAGGAATCATGAAATCGTTCATCGAAGCTGCCGTTATCGCCGCCCTTGTCGCCACGCCGTTTGCGGCTTTCGCTCAATCGAATCAGAACAGTCAACCGGTTACGCGTACGCAGGTGCGCGCCGAGCTGGTTCAGCTCGAGCAGGCCGGCTACAACCCGTCGGCGATGAATACCGTTGATTATCCGCAGAATATCCAGGCCGCCGAGGCCCGGGTCGCTGGCCAGAACGCGGCTGCGCAGACGAGCGGTTATGGTGCGCCCGCGCAGGGATCATCGAGCGCCGGCAGCCGTACCGATTCGGCGGTGAGTTCTTACTCGGTGCCGGTCGTCAATTACCGCCATAACTGAAGTCGGCGCGCGAGCATCGATAGCGCGCGTTGATAGGGGTTTGAAACGAATGGCTTGCTTTCACCGGATGGTGCGGCAAGCCATTTTTGCATCCGGGCGAGCCGTATCACGGTGATTCCGGCTTTGTCTTTCGAAGCAGAAAACAGGATAAATCCAGTTGATCGGCCTTGCGCACAGGCACGCAGGCGCCGTGCGAGCGCGCCGCTTGGGCGCTCGGTGTGTTGTCCACCGGCGGGCTTTTGCGGCTGCGTTGGACGCCCAACGCTCAGACGCCTCGCAGCGGGCACGCGGCATCAGAGCCGGATCAGTACCGCCCCGAGCGTGACGAGTGCGCATGCAACGATGCGCCGGGTAGTCAGCTTCTCGCGCATGAAGATGCAGCCGATCAGCACCGCGAAGATCGAACTCAGCTCGCGCAGCGCGGAGACCGTCGCGATCGGCAGATAGCGATACGCCTCGATGATCAGACAGTAAGCGCCGAGCGCCAGCACGCCCGACGCGATGCCTTTCACCACCAGCGCGCGGCCGATAAAAAGCCCTTTCGCGCCGCCGCGCCAATGCCACGCAAGCAGGAACTGCGGGATGTTCCAGATCAGATAGACCCACATGATGTAGCTGAGGCCATTGCCCGCGACGCGCGCGCCGACGCCGTCGACCACCGAATACGTCGCGATGAACAACCCTGTCAGCAGCGCGAACGGCACGCTGTCGCCGGAAAAGCGCATCCCGCGGCGAAACGCGAGCGACATGATCCCGGTCGACACCAGCGCGACGCCGAGCGCGGCGAGCGGCTTCAGCGTTTCGCCCGCGAACACGAGCGCGCCGGCAAAGACGAGCATCGGCGACATCCCGCGCGCGATCGGATAAATCTGGCCGAAGTCGCCGCTCCGGTATGCGCGGATCAGCGCGAGCAGATAGCCCCACTCGAGCACCGCCGACGCGACGATATACGGCCATGCGGCCGGCGCGGGCAGCGGCAGCAGGAGCACGCCGATCGCGCTGACAGCGAGATACGGCATCGCCATCATGCCGAGCAGCCAGACGCGGTCCTCGGACAGATGCAGGAACGCGTTCCAGGTCGCGTGAAGCAGCGCGGACAACAGCACCAGCAGGACGACAAAGGTTTCCATCGACAACGGCAGCGGGCAGAAAAGGAAAGGCCGCGAGCGGCCGGCAAGCCCGTGATTATTCCAGCAGAACGCCGCGACAGTGGGAGTGGACGACTAAAACGAAGGGGCTTTATGTGGAGAAGCGAGGCATTTTACGGCGCGGCAAAATGCCGTGGCCATCTGCGCGCGAATGCACGAAAAAAAGCGCACGAAAAAAACGGACGAAGCGGTTGTCCGCTTCGTCCGTCCGGTATGTCGCGATGCTTGCGGCGGATAGCCGGGCAGCCAGGCGCGTCGGCGTCAGGTCACCCGCTCACGCAACCATGCGGAGCCCAGATCGATGACCGTCACGACGACGATCACCATGATCATCACCGCGGCGGTCTGCGCATAGTCGAACGAGCGAATCGCCTCGTACAGCACCACGCCGATCCCGCCCGCGCCGACCATGCCGACCACCATCGCCGAGCGCACGTTCGATTCGAAGCGATACAGCGCGTACGAAATCCACAGCGGCAGCACTTGCGGCAGTACCGCGTAGACGATTTCGTCGATGGGCGTGGCGCCGGTCGCGCGCACCCCTTCGGCGGGCCGTGGATCGATCGCCTCGACCGCTTCGGCAAACAGCTTCGCGAGCACACCGGTCGTATGCACCCATAGCGCGAGCACGCCGGCGAACGGCCCGAGCCCGACCGCGACGATGAACAGCATCGCGAACACCATTTCATTGATTGCGCGGCACGCGTCCATCAGACGGCGCACCGGCTGCACGACCCACATCGGCGCGATGTTGTGCGCGGACATCAGCCCGCACGGCACCGCGCAGACCAGCGCGAGCGCGGTGCCCCAGATCGCGACCGATAGCGTGACGAGCATTTCGTGCACATACGTGCGCCACTCGGTGAAGTCGGGCGGAAAGAAGTCTTTCGCGAACTGGCCCATGTTCGCGGCGTCGCTGATCAGATCGAGCGGACGCATGTCGGCGCCATGCCATGCGCCGCCGAGGACCGCGAGCACGGCGATCCAGCCGAGCAGCGACAGCCAGCCGCGTTTGCCGGCCCGTGCCGCAGCCGGCGTGATTGCCGCGCGCGGTTCGCCCGACCGCGGCGCCCGCGGTTGCGTCGCCGGCGCGGCGGACGGCTCGTCCGTGTGCGCCGCCGCGATCGAATCGGCCGTGTTCATTGCTTCGACTGCTCGCTGTTGAGCGCGCTCAGCTTCGCGTCGAGCGCGGCGAGCTGGGTCTTGCGCTCGCTATCGGACAGATGCGTGTCACTTTCGATCTTCTGTTTCTGCTGAAACAGCACGATCTCGCGAATCGGCAGCAACTGCTTATCCGACGATGCCTCGAAGCCGCTGTAATCGGTGATGCCGGCCATCACCGCCTTTTCGTGCGGATCGCTCTTCGCATAGTTCAGGAAGAAGTTGCGCAGCTTGTCCTTGGTCGCTTGCGGCAGATCTTTGCGCCATACCAGCGGGTCCGACGGGATCAGCGGCGAGGTCCACAGCACGCGCACCTGTGCGAACTTGTCCGGGTGCTCGTGCTTCAGGTTTGCCATCGCCATGCTGTTGTTGGTCGCGATGTCGATCTTGTTGTTGACCACGGCGAGCAGATTCGCCTCGTGGCTCGAAGGCAGCACGCTCTTGAACGACGTATTGACCGGCGTGTTGTGTTTCGCGAACAGGTAGTAGCCCGGCACCAGCGTGCCCGACGTCGAGTTCGGATCGCCGAAGCCGAGCGTCACGTCCCTGGTGTTCTTGAAAACGTCGTCGAGCGTCTTGAAGCGGCTGTTCACGTTGGTGATCAGCAACGAGTAGTAGCCGCTGTCGCCATTCGCGTGCTGTGCCTTCGCGAACACTTCGCCACCCGAACGATCGACCGCTTCGATTGCCGATGCATTGCCGAAATAGCCGACCTGAACCTTGTTGAAACGCATGCCTTCGATGATGCCGGCGTAGTCGGTGGCGAAAAAGGCCTTTACGTTCAGGCCAGTCTGCTTCTTCATGTCGTCGATCAGCGGTTCCCAGCGTTGTTTCAGCACCGTCGACGAATCAGTCGAGATGATGCCGAGGTTGATGTCTTCGGCATGGGCCACGGTGACGCAGGCGAAGGCAGCCGCGCCGGCGGCGAGCGTGATCAGTGAGCGCAGGAATTTCATCGGTCGAGGTCCGGTTGGGTGGACGGTATGGGTGGGTGGGCGAAAAACGTAATAACGTAATGGCGCGCACGGGCTCAGTGCGGGTGCGCGGGCTCGAGTGCGAATGGATAGTGCGCGGCGGTGGCGTCAGCGGCGTCCCGTGCGGGCGGCGCGGCGGCTTCGTGCGCGTCGTGCTGGTCTTGCGCGGCATCGCCGGCGTCGAGCAGTTCGTGCACGTCGTCGCCGTAGAGTTTTTTCAGCAACACCGGCGTGAGTGTGTCGGACGGGCCGTCGTAGACCACCTTGCCGCGGCGCAGCGCGATCGTGCGCGCGCAGTACTGCATCGCGATGTCGACCTGATGCAGCGACACGAGCACGGTGATCCGATGTTCGAGGTTTAGCGTGCGCAGCATGTCCATCACGCGGCGCGACGATTCGGGGTCGAGCGACGCGATCGGCTCGTCGGCGAGCACGATGCGCGCGCGTTGCATCAGCGCCCGCGCAAGGGCCGCGCGCTGCTGCTGGCCGCCCGACAGATTGGCCGCGCGTTCGCGCGCATGTTCGCCGATGCCGACTTCATCGAGCGCGGCGAGCGACTGCGCACGCTCCGCGCGCGAAAAGCAGCCGGTCAGACGCCGCCACCACGGCAGGCGCGACAGCGCGCCGATCAGCACGTTAGTTTCGACGGACAGCCGGTTGACCAGATTGAATTGCTGGAACACAAAGCCGATATCGCGGCGAATGCGGCGCACTTCCCTGACGATGCGGCCGTTCTGCTGGATCGGCCTGCCGAGAATCTCGATCTGCGACGGCTGCGCATCCGATGCTGTAAAGCCCGCGATATGACGCAGCAGCGTCGATTTGCCGGAGCCCGACGCGCCGATCAGCGCGACCATTTCCCCCGGCGCAATGCGCAGATCGATTTCATCGAGCGCTTTGCGGCCGTTGCCGAACGTCTTGCTCAGGCGTTCGATGCGAATAGCTTCACGAATCGCTTCCATCAGTTTCCCTTCGATGCCCCCGGCCATTGCCGGCATGTGTGGGGCATTCTAGGAAGCATCTGTGACGGTTCGGTGAAGGCATCGCAACGTCTAGACGACTATATCTATGGGCATCGTTGTATGTCGTCAGGATGGCGGATCAAAGTCGTTCTGAAGTCGTTTTCACGTCAGTGGACTGAACGAAGTATGACGTGCGTATGACACGTTACGCGCATCGAACGGACGCCGCACGAAAATGACTGACATGAATCCCCCGAACAGGAAATGGCATCGATCCGAACAGGAAAATGCTATCGATTCGCGGGTAAACGAAACGAAGGATTTCCGGGCGGCGCGGTAAATAATGCGTATATCCCGAACCAGAAGCCGCGCTGGCGCCGCGTTTGCATGTCCGAGCCGCTTTTTTACGGGAGATTTACGCGCGCCGCGCTACGCTAGCCAGCACCCACACAACGCACGAACAACGTGCCCGATCGCATGGCTTACGTCTATTCCATCGCCACAAACGGCGCTCTCGCCGGCGGCTTTCGTTCATCGAGCGTCGCGCTCGAAATCGTCATTGGTGGCAAAACAGCGGACGATACGCACGCGTATCTGACGCGACTGCTGCATTCGCCGCCTGGCGTCTGCGTGACGCATACGCACGACAGTGGCGGTTCGGCCGTCGTTCACCTCGACATGGCGCCGGACGATTTCAGCTTCATGCTGGACACGCTGTTTGCGCTCGTGCCGCAGGCGACGGTTCGCGCGTTGCGTCCGCGCGCCGCTATGGAGGGCAATTGATATGTTCGACGGCATCTGGCTTCCTCTCGTTACGCCGTTGCGCTCGGGCGTGATCGATATTGCCGCTTTGCGGGGATTGACCGAGCACTACGTGAATAGCGGGATCAACGGAATCGTCGCATTGGGGACGACCGCCGAGGCCGCGTTGCTCGACGGCAGGGAGCGCTCGCGCGTGCTGCGCGCGATCACCGAGACCGTCGCGGGACGCGTGCCGGTGATCGCGGGCGTCGGCGGTATCGATACGCGAGCGTTCGTCGACGAGATTCATCGTCTGGATGCGTGGGATCTCGACGGTTATCTGGTTTCCGCGCCGGCCTATCTGTGCCCGGATCAGGCCGGCGTCGTCTGGCATTTCGAGCAGATCGCGCAGGCGACCGGGCGCGCAATCGTGCTTTATGACGTGCCACATCGCACCGGCGTCGCACTGACCGAGGCGAGCGTCGGCACGCTCGCTCAAATCGCCAATATCAAAGCGATCAAGGCCTGCGCGCGCGAACGATTCGACGCCTATGCCGCGCTGCCGATTGCGCTGATGTGCGGTAACGACGACGCGTTTCTCGACTGTCTGCGCGCGGGCGGCACCGGCGGCATTCTCGCGAGCGCGCATGTGTGCGCCGATCTGCTGGCCGAAGTGCGAACGCTGACGAGCACGGGCCAGGATGGCGCGGCGAGTGCGCTCTTCGAGCGCCTTGCGCCGGTATTGCACATTCTGTTCGCGGCGCCGAACCCGAGTGCGATCAAGGCGATGATGGCGCTCGACGGCGGCTTGTCGGCCGAAACGCGCATGCCGATCGTGCCCGCGTCGAAGGCGCTGGTCAGCCGGCTGGAACTGGCGCGCGCCGTGCTCGACGAGTTGCGCGAGTCGGTGTTCGGGGCGCGTGCGGTCGCTGCGATGGATTCCGCGCGTCGCGGCCGGGTTCAGTCTGTCGCCGGATGAGGAGTTGGGACGGCGTTTCGATGTGTCGGGCCGTGGGTTAGTGTCTTCGATGGTGGTGGCCGCCGAAAGTCGGATAGTCGAAGAGAACCGGTCTCACACTTTGTGAGTAAGTGAGCGGGTCTGCGCAGGACCGCAAAGGCAGATCCGCAACTGTTCGACACGTTTCTGAGGCGGCAATCGCCACGTGAGAAGGTGGAACCTGGTCGCATGCGTTTTGCGCGGCGCGGTGCGGCGTAAGCGTGCTTCTATTGCCCGCTAGCCGATGGAGTTTGCCCTCGCCTTTGACGACTGAAACTCCCCGCGGGATCTGCCGGACATCCTGATTTCGATCGGCGGGACTATCGGCGCATCCAGTCTCACCCGCCATTAACTGTTCACGGCCGGTGCGGTCCATCGTCAAGCGCTTTTAGCGCGGGTTATCTCAAATTAAAGCCGTTGACCGCGATTCGTTTGGATGATTAATTAGCCCGACGTTTTCTGAAATCGGAAGAGGTCGGATGAAACAGCAGGAACAGGCAAGCACCGCAGCGCTTATGTCGGGCGAACAGGAATGTCTGCTCTGCCGTGTGACCTATTCGATATTTTCCACTTTCCCGCTAATGCCGTCCGCGCTGACGATGAACGTCGAAACTGGCGAGTTCTTGCCGCTGAACAGGCTTCGATCGTATGCAACCGGTTACGAGATGGCCGACGCCCTGGGTTACGCATGGGCTTGCAACTGCGGCGAGCGCATACAACGAGCGGACGACGGCATGGCAAGCTCACTGTATGGCGGCAACCTGTGCGTACCGCGGAATCTCGGCAACGCACAGCCGTTTAAACACGATGGGGATGGTTTGCCGTACGTTGGAGAAGCGGACGAGCTAGCCGGAACGACAAATGAGAAATACGCACGGAAAATATTTGGCTACGACCGCTCCACTTTCCGTGGAATGATCCACAAATTCAAGAAGAACCATAGTATCGGAGCGGCTGACAATCTCGAGTTCGAAAAGAATGGCGACGTGTATTTCCGTGGAATCTACCTTGACAATTTTCACGACTACCGCAATTAAGGAGCGTAAATGACAGACGTATGTGTTGCCTCGGCGAGTTTCACGATATCGGGTGATCACGTTTTGCCGGAATGGTGGACACGGTATTTTGGTGTGACGCCGGATATAGCGGTAGCCAAGGGGGAGCCGCTTCGCGATCACACCGGACAGGGCCGTACGCTGGTGCGACGAACGGGTGTGTGGGGGCTTAGTAGCGAAAAGGCGGTGCGCAGTGAGCACCTGGAGCCGCATCTGCGCTACCTGATCCAGCAATTGGCGCTGCCCCGGCCGGATTTGAAACAGTACGTTGAAAGCATCGGTGCGAAGATGCGCTTCGTCTGCTTTTGGGTCAACGAGTCCGGAGACCGTGTGCCGGATATTCCGGACGATATCCGCGTGATGATGGAAGCCCTTGGCGGGATCATCGAGATTGACGAATACCGGGATTGACGCACGCGCTATATCGATGCGCTATCTGATCGCACTGTGCTTTGCCGCGAGCATAGGCAACGCAAGCGCCCCTGGGCTGATACGAGAATCATCCAGCAGCCGGATCTCGATGACAAAGGCGCCGAGACGCTCGATCAGATAGCGGTCACCCTTGTTCCGATATGTGAAGGCGGATGCGAGCGTCTTGGCGACGATCCGCGCGTGGCGCCTGAAACGGCGAACAAACGCGCACTCCAGTGCGCAATCGGTCCATTTACGTGCACCGCCCCACATTCCCGATTCGCGGCCGTCACACGAAGCAGCTATATTGGCGGGCAGCGCAGCCCGCCGTCTCCGGAACGCGGCCTTTCCATCGACCGATCGACGCCTATGCAGGCTCTGAGCTTTCTACCCGACAGCTTCGAGGAATACGAGGACCTGCGGGCTTTGCTCGACGAGGGCGCGCGCTGGTTCGATACGCGTAGCCTTACGAGCGTCGAAGTGCGCGGCCGCAAGTTCGACGTCTATATGGCGGCGGTCGGCTCGGCCGATCCGCGCGCGCCGGCGGTGGCTTTCTTCGGCGGCATCCACGGCCTCGAGCGGATCGGCTCGCGGCTCGTGCTCGAATACATGCGCTCGCTGATCTCGCGCCTCGCGTGGGACGATCTTCTGATTCAACTTCTTGATTCCGTTAGGATTTACTGCTGTCCGATCGTCAATCCGGGCGGCATGTGGGCGGCCACGCGGGCGAATCCGCGCGGCGTCGATCTGATGCGCAACGCGCCGCAGGACGCCGACGCCCGCGTGCCGCTGCTGGCGGGCGGCCAGCGCGTCGGCGCGTGGCTGCCGTGGTATCGCGGGCGCGCGGGCGAGCCGATGGAGCCGGAAGCCGCCGCGCTGTTGCAGGTAGTCGAAACGCAACTGACCGCGCGGCCGCTCAGCTTCGCGCTCGATTGCCATTCCGGCTACGGCTGGAGCGACAGCATCTGGTTTCCGTATGCGCGAACCCGCAAGCAGATGCCGCATCTGCCCGAAATGTACGCGCTCAAAAATATGTTCGAGCACGCGCATCCGCATCACGGCTATACGTTCGAGCCGCAAAGCCATCAATATCTGTTGCACGGCGATCTGTGGGATTACGCGTACGACCACACGCCGTCGCCGAACGTCTTTCTGCCGATGACGCTCGAACTCGGCTCGTGGCTGTGGATCAAGAAGAATCCGCGCCAACTGTTTTCGCGTCAGGGCATGTTCAATCCGGTCAAGGCGCACCGCACCGCGCGTGTGCTGCGCCGGCATGCGAATCTGCTCGACTTTCTCGCGCACGCGGCGTTTTCGTCGTCGCGCTGGCTGCCGCGCGGCAGCGGTCGCGAGCGCTTGCTGCAAAGCGCGCTCGATCACTGGTACCGGCCGGAGCGCGCATGAGCACCTGGATCCTGCTGCGCGGGCTTACACGGGAGACGCGGCACTGGGGCCGTCTGCCGGAACTGCTGCGCGAGACGTTGCCGGACATCGCGTCCGAGCGTTGGCGCGCCGCCGCCGCAAGCAGCTCGGCGGGCATACGCGTGCTGCTCGTCGACTTGCCGGGCAACGGCGAATTTGCAGCGCTGCGCGCGCCGGCGGACGTCGCGGAGATGGTCGCGTTCGTGCGGCGTGCCGCGCTGCAAACGGGCGTGCCCGGCCCCTACAGCCTGCTCGCGATGTCCCTCGGCGGGATGGTCGCGACTGCCTGGGCGCAACGCTATCCGGACGAAATCGAACGGCTCGTGCTGATCAATACCAGCATGCGGCCGTTCAGCCGCCTGTACGAGCGGCTGCGGCCGTCCGCGTGGCCGGGGCTGCTCGGCGTCGCCGCGCACTGGAGCGCAGCGGCCGATGCCGAGAGCGGCATCCACCGGCTCACCTGCAATAACGTCGAAACATTGGGCGCCGATATTGATGCGTGGATCGCGATCCGCCGCGGCGCGCCGGTGAGCCGCGCGAACGCGCTGCGGCAGTTATGGGCCGCGGCACGGTTTACCGCCGCGCATGGCGCGCCGCGATGCCCGCTGCTGATTCTGTCGTCGCGGGCGGACGCGCTGGTCGATCCGGTTTGTTCGGCCCGGCTTGCCGCGGCGTGGGGCGCCGAGCATCGCCGCCATCCGTGGGCCGGCCACGATCTGCCGCACGACGATCCGGCGTGGACCGCCGCGCAGGTGCGCGCCTGGCTCGAGCGGCAGCGTGAGGAACGGAGCGGGGCCGTGCCGGCGCGCCGACCCGTCGCGGCGAAACCCGCGCCCTGAAGGACGGCGCGGATTGCCGCGCCGCAGCGAAGCAACGCAGCGAAGCAACGCAACGCAGCGCAATGCCCGCGCGTCCGTCACGAGCCGGTCACGCGTTCGTCAAGCATCTTTGGCGGAGCGGGTATTACCTGACTGCGTCGACCGCTCGCATCGGCGGCGGCAGGCGCATAATTCCCGTTCAGATGTTGCCTGCGAGTCACGCGATACTCACCATTGCCGCCAGCCGGGGGAGTCGATCATGCAAGCAAAGAACGAAGAAGCCGTTACCCATCTGCTGAACGATGTCGTCGAATTTGCGCGAGGCCGGTTGCCGGAGCCGACCTTCAACATCGTCGAACCCTTCCTGCGGCATTACTACGATTTCGTCGATGCCGGCGACCTGCAAAGCCGCTCGATCGCCGATCTCTACGGCGCCGCGCTTGCGCACTGGCAAACCGCGCAGCGCTTCGCGCCGGGCGAACAACGGCTGCGCGTCTATAACCCGATCCTCGAACAGCATGGCTGGCATTCCGATCACACGGTGATCGAAATCGTCAACGACGATATGCCGTTCCTCGTCGATTCGGTGTCGATGGCGGTCAATCGCCACGGGCTCGCGCTGCACTCGGTCGTGCATCCGGTGTTTCGCATCTGGCGCGCGCCGGACGGCAGCATTGCGCGAGTGAGCCAGGGCGCCGAGCAAGCCGGCGACACGCGCTCGCATCTGACCTCGTGCATCCACTTCGAAGTGGACCGCTGCGGCGATGCCGCAAAACTCGACGCGTTGCGCGACGATATCGCGCGCGTGCTCGGCGACGTGCGCGCGGCGGTCGAGGACTGGCCGAAGCTGATCGAGCGCGCCAAGGAAACGATCCAGGACATGAAGGCGCGCGAGACCGGCCCGGAAGGCGTCGAGGCCCGCGCGTTCGTCGAATGGATGGTGGCCGATCATTTCACGTTCCTTGGCCAGCGCGACTATGAACTCGTGCAGCAGGGCAACGGCTACGGTCTGCGCGCGCTGCCCGGCTCCGGTCTCGGCATTCTGCGCGATGCGCTGCGTCCCGCCGGTGCCGCCGAGGTGACGCCGCTGCCACCAGCGGCGGCCGAGATCATTACCGGTTCGTCGCCGATCTTTCTGACCAAGGCCAATTCGCGCGCGACCGTGCATCGGCCCGGCTATCTCGACTATGTCGGCATCAAGCTGACCGGCGCCGACGGCAAGGTGAGCGGCGAGCGGCGCTTCATCGGCCTGTACACGTCCACCGCGTATTTCGTGTCGGCGGCGGAAATTCCGATCGTGCGGCGCAAATGCGCGAATATCGTGCGGCGTGCCGCATTCCTGCCGAAAGGGCATCTGGCCAAATCGCTGGTCACGGTGCTCGAAACCTATCCGCGCGACGAGTTGTTCCAGGCCGACGAAGATCAGCTATACGACACCGCGCTCGGCGTGCTGCGTTTGCAGGAGCATCAGCGCACGCGTCTGTTCGCGCGGCGCGATCGCTTCGGTCGTTTCGTGTCGTGCCTCGTATTCGTGTCGCGCGATAAATACAACACCGATTTACGGCAGCGTATCGCGAACCTGCTGGCTGATGCGTTCAATGGCGAGAACGTCGAATTCACGCCGCTGCTGTCGGAGTCGACGCTCGCGCGGATTCATTTCGTCGTGCATGCGAAGCCGGGCGGCATGCCCGATGTCGATACGCGCGAACTGGAAGCGCGGCTCGTGCACGTCGCGCGCCGCTGGCAGGACGATCTGGCCGACGCCTTGCTCGACGCGTACGGCGAAGAGCACGGCAACCGTCTGCTGCAGCATTATGGCGGGTCGTTTCCGGCCGGCTACCGCGACGACTATCCGGCACGCACGGCGGTGCGCGATATCGAGCTGATCGAACGCGTGCAGGGCACCGAGCGGCTTGCGATGAACCTGTACCGGCCGATCGAATCGGGACCGCGCGCGTTCCGCTTCAAGGTGTATCGCGCGGGGCAGCCGATCGCGCTGTCGCGCAGCTTGCCGATGCTCGAGCACCTGGGCGTACGGGTCGATGAAGAGCGGCCTTATCTGATCGAAGCACCCGGTGCGACGCCGGCGTGGATTCACGATTTCGGCCTCGAGCTCGCGGACGATGCCGAGTTCGATATCGAGCGCGTAAAAGATCTGTTCGAAGAAGCGTTCGAGCAGGTGTGGACCGGTGCAATCGAAAGCGACGACTTCAACCGCCTCGTATTGCGCGCGCAACTGAACGCGCGCGAGGTGACGATCCTGCGCGCGTATGCGAAGTATCTGCGGCAGGTGGGCTCGACCTTCAGCGACGCGTATATCGAGCGCGCGGTGACCGGCAATCCGGCGATCGCGCGCATGCTCGTCGAACTGTTTATCGCGCGTTTCGATCCGGCGCTCGGCAGTGTGCGCGACGCACGCGTCGAGCACTGTCTGGAAGCGATCGACAGCGCGCTCGACCAGGTGCCGAATCTCGACGAAGACCGCATCCTGCGGCAGTTTCTCGGCGTCATCAAGGCGACGAAACGCACGAACTACTACCGCTTCGCCGCGGAGCGCACACCAAAGCCTTATCTGTCGTTCAAGTTCGATCCCGCGCAGGTGCCCGGTCTGCCCGAGCCGAAGCCGATGTTCGAAATATGGGTCTATTCGCCGCGTGTGGAGGGCGTGCATCTACGTGGCGGCCGCGTCGCGCGCGGCGGTTTGCGCTGGTCCGACCGGCGCGAGGATTTCCGCACCGAAGTGCTGGGCCTGATGAAAGCGCAGATGGTGAAGAACGTCGTGATCGTGCCGGTCGGCTCGAAAGGCGGCTTCGTCGTGAAGAACCCGCCGCCGCAGAGCGAACGCGATGCGTGGATGCGTGAAGGCGTGGCGTGTTATCAGACGTTCCTGCGCGGGCTGCTCGATGTGACCGACAATCTCGCGGGTACCGACATCGTGCCGCCGCCCGACGTGGTGCGCCACGATCCCGACGATCCTTATCTGGTCGTCGCGGCCGACAAAGGCACGGCGACGTTCTCCGACTACGCGAACGCGATCTCGCAGGAATACGGCTTCTGGCTCGACGACGCGTTCGCGTCGGGCGGCTCGGTCGGCTACGACCACAAGAAGATGGGGATCACCGCGCGCGGCGCGTGGGAATCGGTCAAGCGGCATTTCCGCGAGATGGGCGTCGACACGCAGAGCATGGACTTCACGGTGGTCGGCGTCGGCGATATGTCGGGCGACGTGTTCGGCAACGGCATGCTGCTGTCGCCGCATATCAAGCTGCTCGCCGCGTTCGATCATCGCCATATCTTTCTCGATCCGAATCCCGATCCGGCCGCGAGCATGGCGGAGCGCACGCGGCTTTTCATGCTCGACCGTTCGAGCTGGGCCGACTACGACCCGTCGCTGATCTCGGCGGGCGGTGGCGTGTTTGCGCGCAGCGCGAAGACGATTCCGCTTTCGACGGCGGTGCAAATGGCGCTCGGCATCAACGCGGCGGCATTGTCGCCGGCCGAATTGATGCGTGCGATTCTGCAGGCGCCGGTCGATCTGCTCTATAACGGCGGCATCGGCACCTATGTGAAGGCGAGCCGCGAAACGCATCAGCAGGTCGGCGATCGCGCGAACGACGCGATTCGCGTGAGCGGCTCCGATCTGCGTTGCAAGGTCGTCGCCGAGGGCGGCAATCTCGGCTTGACGCAACTCGGCCGCATCGAATTCGCGCAGCGCGGCGGCCGCATCAATACCGATGCGATCGATAATTCGGCTGGTGTCGATTGTTCGGACCATGAAGTCAACATCAAGATTCTGCTGGGGCTCGTCGTCGCCGATGGCGAGATGACGGAGAAGCAGCGCAACGCATTGCTCGCGGAAATGACCGACGAAGTCGGGCTGCTGGTGCTGACGGACAACTACTACCAGACCCAGGCGTTGTCGATCGCGGGGCGCTATGGCGTCGAACTGTTCGATGCCGAGGCGCGCCTGATGCGCTATCTGGAGCGCGCGGGGCGGCTTAATCGGGTGATCGAGTTTCTGCCGACCGACGAGGAAATCGCCGAGCGCGCGGCCGCGAAGCAGGGACTCACGACGCCCGAGCGCGCGGTGCTGCTCGCGTACAGCAAGATGTGGCTGTACGACGCGCTGCTCGAATCGTCGATGCCGGAAGACCCGCTCGTCGGCGATATGTTGATCGAGTACTTCCCGAAACCGCTGCGGCAGCGTTTCCGCGAACCGATGCAGCGCCATCCGCTGCGCCGCGAAATCCTCGCGACGCATCTGACCAATGCGCTGGTGAATCGGGTCGGCTGCGAATTCGTGCATCGGCTGATGGAGGAGACCGACGCGAAGCCCGGCGATATCGTGCGCGCGTGCATCATGGCGCGCGACGTGTTCGGCCTCGACGAGATCTGGCGCAACATCGACGCGCTCGATAACCGCGTCGCCGACGATATCCAGGCGCGCATGTTCGCCGAGGTCGCGCGGCTCGTCGAACGCTCGGCGCTGTGGTTCCTGCGGCATCTGCAATCGGGCGCGGCCGGCGACGACGTGGCCGGCCTGCTCGCGCGCTGCCGCGACGCCGCGCAGCGGCTTGCGCCGCAATGGCCGCAACTGTTGCCGGCCGCGGATCTCGAAGCGTTGTCCGAGCGGCAACGCGTATTCGTCGATGCGGGCGTCGATAGCGATCTCGCGGTGCGCATCGCGAGCGGCGAGATTTCGGCGGCCTTGCTCGATATCGCCGAAGTGGCGTCGACGTGCGGGCGCCGCCTCGAGCAGGTGGCCGGCGTCTATTTCGAGCTCGGCACGCTGCTGAACTACGGCTGGATCAGCGAGCGCGCGGCCTCGTTGCCGGCGCCGACCCATTGGGACATGCTCGCGCGCGCGTCGGCCCTTGCCGAACTTGCCCGGCTCAAGCGCGCGCTGACCACGAGCGCGTTGGCGGATGCGGACGACGCGTCGACAGCGCAGACGCTGGTGCACACGTGGCGCGAAAAGCGCGCGGCGCAGCTCGAGCGCTATACGCGTTTGCTGACCGATCTGCGCGCCACGGGCGGCGCGAGTCTTTCGGTGCTGCTGGTGGTCGTGCGTGAGATGGCGGCGCTCGAACGAGCGTAGCGGGGGAGTCGCGGCAAAGAGCGGGCGTGGCGGACGACGGGCGGATAAAGGCGGATAAGGGCGGCGCCCGGCGTTGCGCGCTAGCGGCCCGGCGCGTCGTCCATAATACGCAGTCGCGCCGGTGCTTCCGCCGATCAACGACTCCCAGCCAACTCACGCGCTCCGCCAAAGATGAAAGAAGAATCGCCGAAAGCCATTTTCTACGCACTCGCCGCCAACCTCGGCATCGCCATCTTCAAGTACGCGGCGGCGGCGTTCACGGGCTCCGGCTCGATGTTCGCCGAAGCGATTCACTCGAGCGCCGATTGCGGCAATCAGTTGCTGCTGCTATTCGTCTTGCGCGAGGCGCGCAAGACGGTGAGCGCGTTGCATCCGATGGGCAGCGGCCGCGAAATCAATTTCTACTCGCTGCTGGTCGCGCTGCTGCTGTTCTTTGTCGGCGGCGCGTTTTCCGTTTATGAAGGCGTCCACCGACTGATCGCCCGCGAGCCGTTGCAATTTGCGTTTGTCGCGTTGGCGGTGCTCGGTGTGTCGGTGGTGCTCGAATCGCTGTCGTTGTGGGGTGCGCTCAAGGAGATTCGCAAGACGCATCCGGACCAGAGCTTGTGGCGCTGGTTTCGCGAGACGCGCGAGTCCGATCTGCTGGTCGTGGCCGGCGAGGATATCGCGGCATTGTTCGGTCTCGCGATTGCGTTCGTCGCGGTGCTGCTGACGATGCTGACCGGCAATCCGGTGTATGACGCGCTCGGTTCGGTCGGCGTCGGCTTTCTGCTGATGACGATTGCGTGGCTCGTCGCGCGTGAAGTGAAATCGATGCTCGTCGGCGAATCGGCGAGCACCGGAAGTGCGGCGCGCGATCGAAGCGCATCTGCGCGCGCGTCCCGAGATTCGCGGCATCATCAATATGATCACGCTGCAATGGGGACGTCACGTCGTCGTCGCGGTGCAGGCGGAAATGATCGACTATGCGAGCGGCCGTGCGATGGTGGATGCGATCAACGTCATCGAAGCCGATTTGCAGGCGGCGTTTCCGCAAGTGCGTTGGGTGTTTTTCGAGCCGGACGTGCCGCGTGGTTGATCGCGGGTCATACAGCGGCGAAGGGCGGAATAAAGCGTGATTGGCCACGCTCCATTCCGCCCTTCGTCATTTCATGCCGCCGGGCAGCGCTTATTCGAAGCCGGAGACCGCATGCGGCACATACAGTTCTTCGAGGCGACGGATCTCGTCTTCGCTCAGTTTCAGCGACAGCGCCGCAACGGCATCGTCGAGGTGATGCAGCCTGGTCGCGCCGACGATCGGCGCGGTGATCGGCTTCTTCTGCAATACCCACGCTAACGCAACCTGCGCGCGCGGCACGCCGCGTTCCTTCGCAATCTCACTGACGCGCTCGACGATTCGCCGGTCCGCGTCCTGAGTCTGCGCATACAGCGTGCGGCCGAATGCGTCGGTTTCCGAGCGCGCGCTTTCGGTGTCCCAGTCGCGCGTCAAACGTCCACGCGCGAGCGGACTCCATGGAATCACGCCGATGCCTTCGCTGTCGCACAGCGGCAGCATTTCGCGTTCTTCCTCGCGGTACAGCAGGTTCACGTAGTTCTGCATCGTCACGAAGCGCGTCCAGCCATGGCGTTCGGCCACGTGCAGCGCCTTCGCGAACTGCCACGCGTACATCGACGACGCGCCGATATAACGCGCCTTGCCGGCCTTCACGACGTCGTGCAGCGCTTCCATCGTTTCTTCGATCGGCGTGTCGTAATCCCAGCGATGGATCTGGTACAGGTCGACGTAGTCGGTGCCGAGACGCCGCAGGCTATGATCGATTTCCGCCATGATCGCCTTGCGCGACAGCCCCGCGCCGTTCGGCCCCGCACGCATGCGGCTATTGACCTTGGTGGCCAGCACGATTTCATCGCGCCGGGCAAAGTCTTTCAGCGCGCGCCCGACGATTTCCTCGCTGGTGCCGTCCGAATAGACGTTCGCGGTGTCGAAGAAATTGATGCCGTGATCGAGCGCCTGTTTGATGAACGGGCGCGCGGCTTCGTCGTCGAGCGACCAGGGGTGCGTGCCGCGCGACGGCACCCCATAACTCATGCAGCCGAGACAAATCCGCGAGACATCGAGACCGGTGCGGCCGAGTTTCACATAGTCCATCGTGATGCTCCTGTGGTGAAGCGCATGAATACGCTGCGTGGGGAGTCATCGATTATAGGGAAAGGCCGGATGGAACGTCTTCGGCGCCTGCAGCGGCTTTAAAAAGCAATGCGCCCGCGGGTCGACGCCGCGGGCGCATGCCGGCAAATGCCGTGGTTCAGCGAATGCGCTTAATGTTGGCTGGGCCGGTACGGCGTCCACACGGGCGTATCGCTATCCCAGTGATCGAGTTCTGACGGTGTCATGATGTGCTCCTTGATAAAGACTGCGCCGGCCATCGCGTAACGACGATTTCTCGTGGAAAGCCTGTCGCGACGGCGGCCATGCATGGATCGATTCGCGGCCGGCTTATCGGCTTTCCGCAACGCGCGTCACGTCGCCATTGCGGCCTTCCTGCAATGCGATGCGCGCGGCTTGCGTTTGTCCAACCAGGCCTTTGTCCGGATACGACGTGCGGTTGAGTGCGGGCAACGAGCCGTCGCGATAGGCGGCGACCAGTTCCGCTTTGACCTCGGCGCGCGTTTTCGTGCTCACCGTCGGAGCCGGTTGCGTGTCATACGTGCCTGCGCGGCCGATACCGCCACCGCCTTCGGCGAATGCGGGAATGCTGACGAGCAGCGAGAGAGCGAGGCCTGCGAGCAGATTGCGTTTCATGATTCACTCCTGTCATTTCGTTGGCGGCGCATCGGGCGCTGCGACAGGGTGAAATGTAGACTTCCGCACAGTGCGGATAAATCGCACTTTCACGAAATGAATTGTCGCGATTTCGGAACAATCGCGGAAAGAGCCTTGCTGGAGCGTGTTATTGCGGATGCGCCAGCGTATTGGCGCGGCGGATGGAATTCATTGTTTCAATCGTTGTACTTCTTCCGCCGCTGCCTTTTTGCCGCTGCCTGAGTGCGGACGGGTGTTCGCTCCACACCCGGCCAACTCACTGATGCAACGGCTTGCCCGGACGCTTACGCAACCCACTCGGCCACCATCGGCGTATCGAGTGCCGGCGCCGACTCGCGCTCTTCGAACGTGCGCTTCGTGCAGGCCGCGTCGAGACTGCCGCGTCCGCTCAACAACGGGCAACGGTCGAACACCTCCGCAATCCAGTCTACGAAAACACGGACTTTCGGCGACAGATGACGACTGTGCGGATAGACTGCCGAAATCGGCATCGGCAGAGGCTTCAGGTCGGGCAGTACTTCGACGAGTTGCCCCGAACGCAGATGCGGCAGCACCATGAAGCGCGCCGGCTGAATCAGGCCGAAACCTTCGAGTCCGCAGGTCACGTAGGCATCGGCGTCGTTGACCGACACGATGCTCTTCATTTTCACTTCCACTTCTTTGCCTTCGACCACGAACGCCCAGTCGAGTGTGCGGCCCGTGCGGCTCGAGAAGTAGTTGACGGCCTTGTGATTGTCGAGGTCTTCGAGTGACGTGGGCATCCCCGCGCGCTCGATGTAGTCCGGCGACGCGCAGCTGACGCCCTCGAACAGACCGATGCGGCGCGCGACCAGCGACGAATCCTGCAACGCACCGACCCGCACTACGCAATCGACGCCTTCCTGCAGCAGATCGACCGGGCGGTCGGTCAGGCCGAGTTGCAGGTCGATATCCGGATAGCGCGTGTGGAATTCGCACAGCGACGGAATCACGATCAGGCGGCCGATCGAACCGGGCATGTCGATGCGCAGCTTGCCGTGCGGCTTCTTGTTGCCGCTCTGGAAACTGGCCTCGGTCTCCTCGACGTCCGCGAGGATGCGCACGCAGCGCTCGTAGTACGCGGCGCCGTCGGGTGTCAGCGACAGACGCCGGGTGGTCCGGTGCATCAGCCGCGTGCCGAGAAACGCTTCGAGATTCTGAATAATCGTAGTAACGGACGCGCGCGGCAGGTCGAGCGTTTCCGCGGCGCGGGTAAAGCTGTTGGTGTCGACGACACGGGTGAACACTTGCATGGCCTGAAGCCGGTCCATCGCAAACCTCCAGAAGGGACGGGCGCACTGGCGGGAGCGAATCCGCAGAGCAATCACATCGGATTGTTCAGAGGCACCGAATTGTGTTGCCGGATTATAGGCATTTATTTACGACTCTGCCGAACCGACAATTCACAGCATTGAAGTTCTATGCGCATTTGCGCAGCTCGACATGGATGCATTCAATTCGCCGTTCCCGCTCGTTCCCGCGGAAGCCGATCCGACGGACACAAGCGGCACGGCACTCGAAGTGACCGAAGTACGGATCGAAGGGCACGCACAGGAAATCCCTTTGCGGCTGTACCGGCCGGCGAAAAAAACCGCATTGCCGGTGCTGCTTTATTTTCATGGCGGCGGCTTTACGAAGGGGTCGGTCGATCACGCCGATTTCGCCGCGCGCTATTTCGCAGAACACTTACCCGCGCTCGTCGTGTCGGTCGGTTATTCGCTCGCACCACGGTTTCCGTTTCCCGCCGCGCCCGAAGATGCGCACCGGGCGGCGCTGTGGGTGCAGATGCGCTCGCGCGCGTTTGGCGGCAATAGCAGAAAAATCGGCGTAGCGGGCCATGACGCGGGCGGCCAGCTCGCCAATTGCCTCGCGTTCATTGCGCGCGATCGCGGCGACGTGCGGATCGTCGCGCAGGCGCTGTTCGGGCCGATGCTCGACCCGAGCCTCACGCGTCTGGGCGACGAAAAGCGGCTCGGCTCGGACATCACCGCGCGCGAGTGCGCGGCGTGCTATCGCGCGTACCTGCCGCAGGCGTCGCAGCGCATGCATCCGTACGCGGCGCCGCTCGAATCGTCGCGGCTCGCGGGGCTGCCTGCCACGCTGATCGCGACCGCGCAGAACGACGTGCTGCACGTCGAGGCCGAGAAGTACGCGAGCAGTCTGATCGACGCCGGTGTGCAGACCCAGGTGGTGCGCTTTCCGAGCGTGTCGCACGCGGCGCTCGCCGATCATCCGCCCGCTTTGCAGGAAGCGGTGCGCTTTTTTCAGTGGCGCTTCGACACGCGCGCTCATCGATAAACAGAACTTTAATCAACGATACCGGGAGCTTGACATGACTATCCTTCCTCTTTCCCGCCGCCGCGTGGCGGTCGCCGTGCTGGCCGTGGTCGTCGTCGCCGGGCTCGGCACGTTCGGCGCGATCCGCGTCGATGCGAGCTCACCCGCCGCGCCGACCATCGTGCCGGAGGTCGACGTCGCCACCGTCGTGCAAAAGACGATCACCGACTGGCAGAGCTATTCGGGCCGTCTCGAAGCGGTCGAAAAAGTGGACGTGCGTTCGCAGGTGCCGGGCACGATCGTGTCCGTCAACTTCAAGGACGGCGCATTGGTGAAGAAGGGCGACACGCTGTTCGTGATCGATCCGCGGCCGTACCAGGCCGAAGTGGATCGCGCGGCGGCGCAGCTCGCGGCCGCGCAGGCACGTACCGGCTATACGCAAAGCGACTGGGAGCGTGCGCAACGGCTGATCACCGACAACGCGATCGCCAGGCGCGACTATGACGAAAAGCAGAACGCCGCGCGCGAAGCCAGCGCGAACCTGAAGGCCGCGCAAGCCGCGCTCGAAACCGCGCGCATCAATCTGGGCTACACGAAGATCGTCGCGCCGGTGTCGGGCCGCGTGTCGCGCGCGGAAATCACGGTAGGCAACGTCGTGTCGGCGGGCGCGAGCTCGGCGCCGCTGACCACGCTCGTGTCGGTGTCGCCGATCTACGCATCGTTCGACGCGGACGAACAAACGTATCTGCAATACCTGAGCCGCGAGAAGGACGGCGGCAAGGTGCCGGTCGAGCTGGGTCTTGCCGATGAGTCCGGCTACTCGCGCAGCGGCACGATCGAATCGGTCGACAACCGTCTCGATACGTCGTCGGGCACGATCCGCGTGCGCGCGAAGTTCGACAACGCGGACGGCGCGCTGATTCCGGGCCTCTACGCGCGCGTGAAAGTGAGCGGCAGCGCGCCGCATCCGGCGCTGCTGATCGACGATGCCGCGGTCGGCACCGATCAGGACAAGAAGTTCGTGCTGGTCGTCGATCAGGGCAATCACGTCGTGTATCGGGAAATTTCGACGGGTGCGATGCAGGGCAATCTGCGCGTCGTCAAGGATGGTCTGAAGGCGGGGGACCGCATCGTCGTGAACGGCATTCAACGCGTGCGGCCCGGCGATCCGGTGCGCGCGCATATGGTGCCGATGACGACCGACCAGGACCCGAATAGCGCGCCGCTTGCGCAAGCGCGCGCGAAAGCGGCTACCGGCGCCGACAAGAATTCGTGAGCCCCGCGCGCCGTGGCTGTTGCGCTTGCACCCGATGCAAGCGCAACACGCGCAACGCGGCGCCTGCTCCAAACATTAAGAGCTTCCCATGAACATATCCAAATTCTTCATCGATCGCCCGATCTTTGCAGGCGTGCTATCGGTATTGATCCTGCTCGGGGGCATCATCTCGCTGTTCAAGCTGCCCATTTCCGAGTATCCGGAAGTGGTGCCGCCTTCGGTGGTGGTGCATGCACAGTATCCGGGCGCGAATCCGAAGGTGATCGCCGAAGCGGTTGCGGCGCCGCTCGAGGAGCAGATCAACGGCGTCGAAAACATGCTGTATATGCAGTCGCAAGCGAATAGCGACGGCAATCTGACGCTGACCGTCACGTTCAAGCTCGGCACCGATCCGGATCTGGCGACGCAACTCGTGCAGAACCGCGTGAACCAGGCGCTGCCGCGTTTGCCGGAAGACGTGCAACGGCTCGGCGTGACGACGATCAAGAGTTCGCCGACGCTGACGATGGTCGTGCACCTGATCTCGCCGAACGACCGCTACGACATGACGTATCTGCGCAATTACGCGCTGCTCAACGTAAAGGATCGGCTCGCGCGGATTCAGGGCGTCGGCGAAGTGCAGCTGTGGGGCTCGGGTGATTACGCGATGCGTATCTGGCTCGATCCGCAGAAGGTCGCGCAACGCGGCCTGACCGCGACGGAAGTCACGAACGCGATTCGCGAGCAGAACATTCAGGTGGCGGCCGGCGTGATCGGCGGATCGCCGTCGGTGCCGGGCACGCAGTTGCAGTTGTCGGTGAATGCGCGCGGCCGTCTGAAGACCGAAAGCGAATTCGGCGACATCGTCGTGAAGACCGCGCCGGACGGTGGCGTGACTTATCTGCGTGATATTGCGCGGATCGAACTCGCGGCGTCGGAATACGGTCTGCGTTCGCTGCTCGACAACAAGCCGGCCGTCGCGCTCGCCATCAATCAGGCGCCGGGTGCGAATTCGCTCGCGATTTCCGAGCAGGTGCGCACGGCAATGAAGGAACTGTCGGCGGATATGCCGGCCGGCGTCGAATACCGGATCGTCTATGACCCAACGCAATTCGTGCGTTCGAGTATCGAGGCGGTGATTCATACGCTGCTCGAAGCGATTGCGCTCGTCGTGATCGTCGTGATCGTGTTCCTGCAGACGTGGCGCGCGTCGATCATTCCGTTGATCGCCGTGCCGGTGTCGATCGTCGGTACGTTCTCGCTGCTGCTTGCGTTCGGTTTTTCGATCAATGCGTTGTCGCTGTTCGGGATGGTGCTGGCGATCGGGATCGTGGTCGACGATGCGATCGTGGTGGTCGAGAACGTCGAACGTAATATCGAAAGCGGCTTGAGTGCACGCGATGCGACCTATAAGGCGATGCGCGAGGTGAGCGGGCCGATCATCGCGATTGCGCTGACGCTGGTCGCGGTGTTCGTGCCGCTCGCATTCATGACCGGTCTGACGGGGCAGTTCTACAAGCAGTTCGCGATGACGATCGCGATTTCGACGGTGATCTCGGCGTTCAATTCGCTGACGCTGTCGCCGGCGTTGTCGGCGTTGCTGCTGCGCAGCCATGGCGAAAAGGAAGACTGGCTGACGCGCGTGATGAACCGCCTGCTCGGGGGCTTCTTCCGCCGCTTCAACAAGGTCTTTCATCGCGGCTCGGAAGCGTATAGCCGTGGCGTGACCGGCGTGCTGCGCCGTAAGGGCGCGATGCTCGCGGTGTACGCGATCCTGCTCGGCGCGACCGTATTGATGGCGCGCGTGGTGCCGGGCGGCTTCGTGCCCGCGCAGGACAAGGAGTACCTGATCGCGTTTGCGCAATTGCCGAACGGCGCGTCGCTCGATCGCACGGAAAAGGTGATTCGCGACATGAGCGCGATTGCGCTGAAGCAGCCGGGCGTCGAAAGCGCGGTGGCGTTCCCCGGTCTGTCGGTGAATGGCTTCACGAATAGTTCGAGCGCGGGCGTCTTGTTCGTTACGCTGAAGCCGTTCAAGGAGCGGGGCAACAGGAAGTTGTCGGCCGGTGCGATTGCCGGTGCGTTGAACCAGCAATATGGCGCGATCAAGGATTCGTTCGTCGCGGTGTTTCCGCCGCCGCCGGTGCTGGGCCTGGGTACGCTCGGCGGCTTCAAGATGCAGCTGGAGGATCACGGCGCGGTCGGCTACGCGGAGTTGAACAAGGCCGCCGAGGCATTCGTGAAGCGCGCGGCGCAAACGCCTGAACTGGGCCCGACGTTCTCCAGCTATCAGATCAACGTGCCGCAGCTGAACGTCGATCTGGATCGCGTGAAGGCAAAGCAGCTCGGCGTGCCGGTCACGGACGTGTTCGACACGATGCAGATTTATCTGGGCTCGTTGTATGTGAACGACTTCAACCGCTTCGGCCGCGTGTATCAGGTGCGGGTGCAGGCGGACGCGCCGTTCCGTCAGCGCGCCGACGACATCCTGCAACTGAAGACGCGTAACGCCGCCGGCGAGATGGTGCCGTTGTCGTCGCTCGTTACGGTGACGCCGACGTATGGTCCGGAAATGGTGGTGCGCTACAACGGCTACACGGCAGCCGACATCAACGGCGGTCCGGCGCCCGGCTATTCGTCGGGGCAGGCACAGGCCGCCGCCGAACGCGTGGCTGCCGAAGTGTTGCCGCACGGCGTGAAGCTCGAATGGACCGACTTGACGTATCAGCAGATTCTCGCTGGCAATGCGGGCATGTGGGTGTTTCCGATCAGCGTGCTGCTGGTGTTCCTCGTGCTCGCGGCGTTGTACGAGAGCCTGACCTTGCCGCTCGCGGTGATCCTGATCGTGCCGATGAGCGTGCTGTCCGCGCTGACCGGCGTGTGGCTCACCGGTGGCGATAACAACATCTTCACGCAGATCGGTTTGATGGTGCTGGTGGGCCTGTCGGCGAAGAACGCGATCCTGATCGTCGAATTCGCGCGCGAACTCGAACACGATGGACGCTCGCCGCTCGCGGCGGCGATCGAGGCAAGCCGTTTGCGTTTGCGGCCGATTCTGATGACGTCGATCGCATTCATCATGGGCGTGGTGCCGCTGGTGCTGTCGAGCGGCGCGGGTTCGGAGATGCGTCACGCGATGGGCATCGCGGTGTTCTTCGGCATGCTCGGCGTCACGCTGTTCGGTTTGATGCTCACGCCGGTGTTCTATGTAGTGTTGCGAACGCTGGCGGGCGGCACGGTGCATGTCGCGCAGAAGGATGCGCCGCACTATGGTCCGGCCGTCACGGACGTCTGAAGGAGAAAACAATAATGAATCGCTTTGAAACTCGCACAGGTTCGTTGAGCGGATGGGGCCGTGCGGCTGCCAGCACATTGCTGGTCGCGCTGCTGGCCGCGTGCTCGGTCGAGCCCGTGTACAAGCGGCCTGACGTCGATACGCCGGCAGCGTTCAAGGAAGCGCCCGCGGCGGCGTCCGCCGCGGCGGCCTCGGGTGTGACCGCGGCATCGGCGCAAAGCAACGGTAGCTGGAAGCCCGCGCAACCGAACGACGATGCGCTGCGCGGCGAATGGTGGAAGGTGTTCGGCGACCCGAAGCTCGATGCCCTCGAAGAGCAGGCGGCCGCCGCGAACCAGGATCTGAAAGCCGCGGCGGCGCGCGTGCAGCAGGCGCGCGCGGTCACCCGGGCCGCGAAGTCCGACTGGTTCCCGAAGCTCGACGCGGGCTTCGGCCCGACGCGCGAGCGCGCATCGGCGGCGTCGCAATTCCAGCCGGATAGCGTGGGCGGTACGACCGGCACGATCTGGCGCGCGCAGGTCGGCGCGTCGTACGAGACGGATCTGTTCGGGCGTGTCGGCTCGAACGTGAATGCGTCGCGTGCGGACGAGCAGCAGAGCGAAGCGCTGTTCCGCTCGGTGCAGCTGTCGTTGCAGGCCGATGTCGCGCAGAACTACTTCCAGTTGCGCGAGCTCGATACCGACCAGGACCTGTACCGCCGCACGGTAGCGTTGCGTGAGGACACGCTGAAGCTCGTCGAGCGGCGCTTCAAGGAAGGCGATGTCAGCGAGCTGGATCTGTCGCGTGCCCGCAATGAACTGGCGAGCGCGCGCGCGGATGCGGTCGGGGTTGCGCGTCAGCGCGCGGCGTCGGAGCATGGCCTTGCGATTCTGCTCGGCAAGCCGCCCGCGGATTTCTCGTTCGCGGAGGCGCCGCTCGCGCCGGTTACGGTGAGCGTGCCGGCCGGTTTGCCTTCGGCGCTGCTTGAACGGCGGCCCGATATCGCGGCGGCCGAGCGGGCGATGCAGGCCGCGAATGCGCGCGTCGGACTCGCGAAATCGGCGTTCTTCCCGAAGCTCGATATCACCGGCGCGTTCGGCTATGAATCGGCGACGCTCGGCGATCTGTTCATGTGGTCGAGCCGCGCGTTCATTCTCGGTCCGTTCGCGGGCAGCGCGCTGACCGTGCCGCTGTTCGACGGCGGACGCCGCAAGGCCAATCTCGCGCAGGCACGCTCGAAGTACGACGAAGACGTCGCGCAGTATCGTCAGCAGGTGCTGGTTGCGTTCCGCGAAGTCGAGGACAACCTTGCCGATCTGCGTTTGCTCGACGATCAGATCCGCGAGCAGAACGATGCGGTCCAGGCGTCCGAGCGGGCCGCGCATCTGTCGCGCACACAGTACACGGAGGGTGCGGTCAGCTACCTGGATGTGATCGACGGCGAGCGGCAGGTGCTGTTGTCGCAATTACAGGCGAGCCATCTGGCGGGTACGCAGGCGGTGTCGACCGTGAATCTGATTCGCGCGTTGGGCGGCGGCTGGGGCGATGTGCAGGCGGGCGACCCGGCGGTAGGGGCGGCTTCGGCGCCCGTGATGGCGGCCGGTGCTCCGGCCGTTGTTCCGGCCGGTGCAGCGGCTGACGCGGCAGCCGTCGCCGCACGGCAGCAAGTGGCGAAGCGCTAGCGGACTGCGCGCGCCGGTTGCACGGCCAATGCGTCATGAGTGTCACCTCCGACGCCGGGCCGCGCGTGAGCGCCGCCCGGCGAAATGCTCACGCGGCCCGATAGGCCGTATGCAAGCCTGCGCACGCCGATCTCGCGGCAGGCGCAGATCAATCTGTTCGCCGGCATCGCGCAGGGGTGCTCGAAGAGGCGCGCGCCTATGTGAATTGACACGGCCGGCCGTGGCGTGGATCAACGCCGGCGTCACGAAGGCCACCGACGATCCCTATTCGCTGCGGCGTTGCGGCGAAATGCGTGTGCAGACCAGCACCGCCGAAGCGCTAGCATGGCGAGCCGCGAAGCTACCCGACGACGCATGGCAACAAGGCCCGTCGCTCGATGCCGGCGCGCGCGCCAAGCTTGCGCTCGCGACATCTGAAGCGATGATCGTCGCGCATCGGGCCGCGCTCGATGCCGGCGAAAAGCTGTTCGATGCGTGCGGCGCCCGCGCGACGCAGTCGGCGCTCGCACTCGACCGCTTCCGGCGCAACGCGCGCGTACACACGCTGCATGCTCCGCTCGACTACCGCGTGCGCGAAGTCGGCGCGTTACGCGCCCTGCGGGACATTGCCCGAGGTTTCTTTGTACACTTGAGGCGGCTCGCGACTGCCCGCCTGCGGCGTCGCGTCGATTCCCCTCAAGAGACTTCCGGCTTGCTCTTCAAATTACCGACTACCGCCACTGCGCCGTTCTGCCCGTCCGAGGTACAAGGCTCGGTCGCCGTCTCGCCTGGCGCGCCATTCTGGAAAAAGATCCTGCAATTCGCGGGTCCCGGTCTGCTCGTTTCGATCGGCTACATGGATCCCGGCAACTGGGCCACCGCGATCGAAGCCGGATCGCGCTACGGCTACAGCCTGCTGTTCGTCGTGCTGCTATCGAGTCTCGCGGCGATGGCGCTGCAATGCCTGAGCATGCGCCTCGGTATCGCCACCGGGCGCGACCTCGCGCAACTGTCCAGCGCGCGCTACTCGCCGGGCGTCGCGCGCGTGCAATGGTTGCTCGCGGAGCTGTCGATCATCGCGTGCGACCTTGCCGAAGTGCTCGGCGGCGCGCTTGCGTTCCATCTGCTATTCAATTGCTCGCTGACCACCGGCGTGTTGCTGACCGCGTTCGACACACTGATCGTGCTCGGCCTGAAGGGCAAGAATTTTCGTGACCTCGAAGCGATCATGCTCGGATTGATCGCGACGATCGGCATTGGCTACATCATCGAACTTGCGCTCGTCAGGCCGCACTGGCCGTCGGTTGCGCAAGGGCTGATTCCGTCGTGGCAGGCGCTGAATTCGCGCGAACCGCTGTATCTCGCGATCGGCATTCTCGGCGCAACGGTGATGCCGCATAACCTCTATTTGCATTCGTCGATCGTGCAGACCCGTGCGGTGAAGCGCGATGCGGCCAGCATTCGTTCGGCGATCGGTATGTCGCGCATCGATACGATCGCGTCGCTGGTGCTCGCGTTGCTGATCAACATGGCGATCCTGATTCTCGCGGCCGCGGCGTTTCATGCGACCGGACACCAGGAGGTCACGCAGATCGAGGACGCGTACCGGCTGCTTGCGCCGATCGTCGGCACCGGCTTCGCGGCGATTCTATTCGCGATCACGCTGCTCGCGTCGGGACAAAGCTCGACTTTCACCGGCACCGTCGCCGGACAGGTCATCATGGAAGGCTTCCTGAAGATGAAGATTCCGTGCTGGCAGCGGCGCTTCGTCACGCGTGCGCTCGCGCTGATTCCGGCGCTGATCGGCGTGCAGTTGCTGGGTAACGGCGCGGTCGGGCAGTTGCTGGTCGCAAGCCAGGTGGTGCTGAGCCTGCAACTGCCGTTCGCGCTTTATCCGCTGATCCGCATGACCAGCGATCGTTCGCTGATGGGCGAATTCGCGAACTCGCTGCCGACGCGGCTGCTTGCGTGGGCGCTGTTCGCCGCGATCAGCGCGGCGAATTTATGGCTCGTCGCGCAGACGGTGGGGTTTGCGGGTTAGCGCGGGGTTCGACGAGCGCGGGCGGAGGCGGTTGCGCTGATGACGGGACGGGGTGCGGCGCGATGGCTCGAGATTGGACGACCCCGTTGCGCCTCTATTGCTCGCTATCACCTGCAATGAAAAACACCCCAAAGGCCGGATTGCTATCCAACTTTTGGGGTGCGAATTCACTACGCGAATTTTTTTCTTATGAGCTTCGGTTCGTTTGGGGCTGGCCGTGCCCCATCGAGCAAATCCGATTCCGCGTCGAGCCGTTCAGGCTGCCTGAGCGACCTGTGCTGCGTCGAGCGCTTCCTGGCGAGCGGCGGCTGCTTTCTTCGTCTTGCCGGCGCGCGACGGCGGCTGGCAGGCGCCACACACGACGTTGTGCTGCAGATCGTGCTTGTGCGCGACGAATTTGCCGGTGCAGCGGCAGCATCGGGTCAACTGCAGGATGTCGGCGTCGAAGAAACGCACTAGCGTCCATGCACGCGTCAGATCGAGCACCGGCTCGGTGTCGCTGTACTGGCAATGCTCCAGATACAGCCGATACCCCTTGGTCAGCGCATCCAGATGCGAGCAACGCGCTTCGTTCTTCAGGAACAGGTACGTGTTATAGAACAGCGACGCGTGGATGTTCGCGAGCCACGTCATGTACCAGTCGGCCGAAAACGGCAGCATGCCTTTGGGCGGCGATACGCCCTTGACTTCGCGGTACAGGCGGATCATGCGGTCGCGCGACAGCGTCAGTTCGCTTTCGAGCACCTGCATGCGCGCACCGAGTTTGATCAGCGCGATCGCGCGAAATACTTCCTGCGCGTCTTCGGTCAAGCTTCGCTTCAGCATTGCACTCACCTCGATCAGGCAAACTGCTCGGCGGGCTGCCCTGCAAGCAGGATCGCCGTGTGGGTCGGGGCAACTGCGGTGTGCTTCGTCGTTTGCGTCAATGCCGACAGCATTGAGTGGTCGTTGAAGCGGAAAAAGCACAGAAGCTGGTCGGAAGAGGCCAGCTTGACGATCTGCGCGAGCGACAGCCCAGCAAGCAGATCAGCCAGTTCCGACGACAACCCCAGCCGGAACATGCCGACCGGTTTGTCCTCGCGCAACATACGTTGCGCAAGCATGATGTAAGACAAATTTATTTCGCGGATTGAATCCAGCGTTTCGCTGCTGCGGTCCATTTTTTCTGTTTCCGAAGCCCCGAATTACTATGTCGGCTTTTTGCCGTTATGTCTTTTTTGCCTCACCGGATTCGATCCCCCGGCTACATGTCACTACCTGATACATTCAGTGAACTTTGATACAAGGAGTTACATTTCGTAACAGCTTGGGTCGAATTGTATGAAGGGTAAAATTAGAAAGCAATCCCTTGTCGCAAAAATATCTCAAAAAAAAGCAGCAATTTTCGGTAAGTCTTTCACACTCCCGTAATAGATGATGCCGGGTGAATTGTCGCCCGACCGAGACTCTCTACTAATTCTCGAAAACCCTTGCTCCACGGGCATTTGGCAAAATCATCAGAACAATTGACCGAGCCCCGATGGCCGCCTGAAAATCTAGAATCGAGTTAGAAAGGTAATAGAAAGAATCAAAATAAACGGTAATAAATGCTGTGCTGGAAGAGGGCTGCGGGGGACGGATGGAACGTGTAACGAGAGGATGCGGCCCCGGTTACAAATAGGGGGGCGCCGGAGTCGCATTTGTAACGACTTGTGTACGCTCCAGGGTCTGTTTACCGATGGAACACACGTGTGTTCCATCGGTAAACAGACCCTGGCAGCCGGACTGGCGGATGCGTTCGACTTCGAGACCGAACAACGGGCGCAGGCGCGTGCCCAACGCGTTGCCGGCGAACGCGGCGACGAGCCAGAGCCAGCCGTGCAAGCTGCCCGACACGATGCCGCTGAAATAGGCGCTGATATTGCAACCGTAGGCGAGGCGAGCACCATAACCGAGCATCGGTCCGCCGGCCACCGCCGCGATCAGCGAACGCGCCGGTCCCTTCCAGAGCGGTGCGTAACGGCCCGCTAGCGCGGAGGCCGTTATCGCCCCGAGCACGATGCCGAGGTCCATCACCGATGTGACGTTATGTGTAACAGGCTCGGCCAGTGAGCGGCTTGACGCGGTGCGCCGTTGCCCGCCAGGAGATTTGTTCGATGTTAGCCGGCGGTTCCGTCGCGCTGGCTTTCGGCGAACTCGCGCAGTGCAACGGCGGTTTGCTGATCCGCTGGAAAGAACGCTTCGATAGCCAGTTCCGACAGTGTGACGTCGACCGGTGTGCCGAACACGGTGGTGGTGCTGAAAAACGACAGTATGCCGATTGGCGTGCGCAGCCGCAGCGGTACCGCGATCTGGTTGAGCCCGGGGTCGTCCGGGTCCGCCGGTCCTGCATCCGCCGGCGCCGGATAGGCGGCCAGTTCGTCGCGCAGTGCGCTGAGCGTGTCGTCACCGCTTACTTCGATTTGCCGTTGCAAGCGTGCCAGCACGTGTTGCCGCCACGCATGCCAGTTGACGATGGATGCCGCGATGCCCTGCGGATGCAGGCTCAGGCGCAGCGCATTGACCGGTGGCTTCAGCAGTTCAGGGCTCGCGCCGCTCAACAACGGCGCGAGCGCGTTATTGGTCGCGACGATGGTCCAGTGCCGGTCGATCGCCAGTGCGGGGTAGGGCTCGTGGCCTTTCAGCACGAGCTCGACGGCTTCGCGTGCGGCGGCGAGTTGCGGATCGGACAGCGGACGTTCGCGAAAGAGCGGCGCGTAACCCGCCGCGACCAGTAGTGCATTGCGGGCGCGCAGCGGCACGTCGAGCCGCTCGGCAAGATGCATGACCATCTCCCGGCTAGGCAGCGCGCGGCCCGATTCGACGAAGCTGAGGTGGCGGGTCGAGATATCGGCTTCGGTGGCGAGCAACAATTGGCTCATCCGTCGCCGTTGCCGCCATTCGCGCAGCAGATCGCCAACCGTGCGGCCGGCGACGGGTGCGGGCGAAGAAGCGGTTGGTGCAAAAGCGAGCGAGTTCATGCCACCGATCATAGTCAAAGCGTACGAGCAATCGATTACGTGGAAGGTAAAGTTCGATCGATTTCAAGGCTCGCCGTCCGCGAGACACGAACAATCGCACTGGCCTCGACGGCTGGCCGCATTTGCACACCGCATCGCGGCGGAATGCGTAAGCCGATCCGGCCTGGCGCCGGCACGCAGCCCGAGACCGGGCGGGTCGACCCCAGCGGCCCGGCCCCGCCGACCAGCAATCAGGCGGCCGCCGCGCTGGCCGGCATTGCGCTGAGTCTGACGCCGAGTGCGCGCAGCAGTTTGAACACCGTGTCCATGCGCGGTTTCGAGCCGGGCGCGAGCGTCTTGTAAAGGCTCTCGCGCCCGAGTCCGGCGTCGGCCGCGATTCTGGTGATGCCGCGGGCCCTGGCGACGTCTGCGATCGCTGCGATCAGAAGGTCGGGATCGCCGTCCACGAGCGCGGCGTTCAGATATTCCGCGACCATTTCGTCGCTGTCCAGGTAGTGCGATGCATCGAACGGTGCTGTTTTGATCTTGCTCATGACCCTTCCTCTCTGATTGCTGCCCACATTCTTCCTGCATGCCTGATATCCGCCTGCTGCGTGGACTTGTCGCCCCCGCAAAGCAGCAGATACATCAGGCTCCCGTTGCGCGCGTAGTAGACCCGATAGCCCGGGCCGCAATCGATGCGCATCTCGAACACACCGTTTTCCAGCAACTTCACGCTGCCGAAATGCCCCCGTTCCGCGCGCCGGATTCGCACCAGAATTTTTGCCTTCGCCCTGAAATCGGAGAGTCCGGCAAGCCAGTCGTCGAACGCCTCGGTGCGATGGATCGTGTACACGGGTGGTGTGCTGATCTGGTCTAAATCGTATCCGTTGGGATACTTATTTGCAAGCGTTGAATTCATATCAATAAAGCGGTGCGACCGCCTCCCCGTTTGATTGCATCACCCGCCGCGGGCAAGCGCCGCGCGGCTTCCATTGATCACGAGATTAGCGGCCCGCGGGCGTTCTGACGACTCGGCCAAATGGCCAATTCAGCGAAAAGGTGCTGCGCTCACTAGGATCTGCTTACCTCCGACGTAATCGACGCAACGCGCGCAAGCGGCCAATCTTCACTCCGAGCCCGCCGCATGCGACGTGTGCCGAGCGTAGTGCTCAGGGTTGCCAACCAAGGAGCTTGAAATGAATGCGCATACCGATCTGATCGACCGTTATTTCGACGCCTGGAACGAAACCGACGGCGCGCGCCGCCGCGAGCTGATCGCGACGATCTGGAGCGCCGATGCCGACTACCGGGACCCGCTGCTCGCCGGGACCGGACACGACGGTATCGATGCCATGATCCACGCGGTGCATCAGCGTTTCCCGCATCACACGTTTCGCCGCACGACCGATGTCGACGGCTTCGCGAATCGCGTGCGTTTTTCGTGGGCGCTGACGACGCCCGCGGGCGACGCGATCGTCAAGGGCTCCGACTTCGGGGTGGTGGATGTGCACGGGCGCTTGCAGGCGGTCACGGGCTTTCTCGACGAAACCCCGGGCGCTGCCTGATAACCGTCGCGCAACGATGTTTTTACCGGAGACGATCATGTGCGAGCCCGCTGCGTCCACGAGTGTTCGGGCCAGCTTCGCACTGGCACGAGTATCGGCCGTCGCCGACGCGATATCGAGCGCGATTGCCGGCTTCGCTCTGCTCGCCGGCGCGCGGGCGTTCATGTTCATCGCGCTGCTCGGCTGGCGCGAACCGGTACTGGGCGGCGCGGGCCTGCTGCTGTTGGCGTTGATCGGTTGGCTGCGCTGGTGGTGCGGCCAGGAAAGCCGTGCCGCCGCCCGATTGTCCGGCTCACCGAGTTGCAGCCGGCGCGGCCCCGCGGCGACGGCCCGCGCCGCTGGAGCGCACGGTAACTGCGTGGTGCCCGCTTGCACCGACGCGCGGGTCGGGCAGGCGTGCAACGTTGCTTGCTACAATCGATCGATCATCGCCGTTCGGCGCGACGGCACCGCGTCATCGGCCGGCCCAAGGCTCGAGGTACGCTGCATGTGCGAACCATCGAGCGCCGGCTTCGCATCGCGTGAGCCCGGCCCGAACCGCGCGCGATCGATCATCCCAACCGCACCATGACGCACCACGAGGAGCCACAGTGCTGAAGAATCTCGACCCGCTGCTGAATGCCGACATACTGTACGCGCTGCGCTCGATGGGCCACGGCGACGAGCTCGTTATCTGCGACGCGAACTTCCCGGCCGAATCGGTCGCGCGCGATACCGTGCTCGGCAAGCTGTTGCGTCTCGATGGCGTCGGTTCGCCGCGCGCGGTTCGCGCGGTGCTGTCGGTGATGCCGCTCGATACCTTCATCGATCATCCGGCGTCGCGCATGGAAGTGGTCGGCGAGCCGGATACGATCCCGGCGGTGCAGCGCGAGGCGCAGGCCGAGGTCAATACGGCGGAAGCGCGTGACGTGCCGTTCGTGTCGATCGAACGCTTTGCGTTTTACGAGCGCGCGCGCAAGGCCTACTGCGTGATCGCGACCGGCGAAGAACGCGGCTATGGCTGCTTCGTGTTCACGAAGGGCGTGCTGCTCGCACCCGATGCGCCGCGCGTATAAGCACTTTCTCATCCGTCGCTTCACGACGGCGGAACCCGGGCGCAACGCGTAGGCGAAACACCAGGGCGGACCCGTGAGCTTCCGGCTGGACAATCTCGATCATCTCGTTCTGAACGTCGCGCACGTGGAAATCAGCGCCGACGGTGCGCGCGGCAAGATGACGTCCGTGTATTGCCGCGATCCCGACGGCAATCTGATCGAAGTCGCCACCTATGCGCAAGCCTGAGCATCGCACGGCGCCGCGGCGTCGCGGGGCGGGCTTGGAAAAGGCGCCCATTGCACATATGCTCAGGGGCGAGGCGGGAACTGCGGTGGCCCATCCGGGTCTGCTGCTTATTCAATTACAGGAGCTCCTCATGTCGCGTCCCGTTGATTTCGGCATTATTTTCATCGCCCGTCTCGCCCTTTCGGTGCTGTTTCTGTGGAGCGGGGTGATGAAACTGCTGGGCTATGCGGGTTTCGTCGGCTATCTGCATTCGAAGGGCGTGCCGTTCGTGCAGATCGCCGCGCCGATCGCCACCGCGGTCGAAGTGCTCGGCGGGCTGTTGCTGGTGGTCGGTTTCAAGGTGCGTCCGCTCGCGCTTCTCATGGCTGCGTACACGGTGGCGACCGCGGTGCTGGGCCACGATTTCTGGAACATCACCGACCCTGCGTTGCAGCACGACATGGTGATCCACTTCTGGAAGAACATCGGGATCGCGGGTGGTTTCCTGTTGCTGTTCGTGACCGGCGCGGGGCGTCTGAGCATCGATGGCGCGCGCGCGCCGCGCAGCAGTCTCGGCGGACTCTGATGCATTACCGGCGTTGCCGGTACAGCGTGCATTCGATTTCGCGCCATCAAGGGAGCACATGATGATTGAGAATTTCGAGCAGACGATCGGCGGCAAGACTACGCAGCTATGCGCGAGTCTCGGCGAAGGGCCGACGCCGCATCGCGTGATTATCAGCCTCGCCGAATCCGCGAAAACGCTGGTGATTCTCGATGCGTTCGGGTTCATCGGCACGCTCAAGGCGGAGATCGAGGAGCCGGAGAAGCTCATCGCCAACGCCATCGCCAAGGCGCGCAACGCTGGCCTGATCGAACGCGCGGTCGATACCGGCGTGATTCAGGAGGCATCGCTCTAGGCGATGCGGGTGAGATGGCGCGTCGCGGGGTCGCTCGTGGCGTCGCCGGTTCGGGATGTGAAAACCCTCGCAGTGCGTTGAGCATCGCGGGGGTTTTGTTTTGTCATCTGCGCCCGCGTGCCCGAGCCGCTATCGCGGTGCGGCCGCCCGGCGCGTGGGCGCCGGTGCGGTTGCGTGAGGTTCCGGATGCACGAGGCACGCGAGCACCCCGCCCAGCGCCAGCAGTACCACGGAGATAGCGGTCGCCGTTTGCATCCCCGGCACGATCTGCGTTGCGGCCACGCCGCTCGCGAGCGCGCCGAAGGCGGCCACACCCACCGCGCCGCCGGCCTGCCGCGCGGTGTTCAATACCGCCGACGCGGTACCGGCGCGCTTCGCTTCGGCGGATGCCAGTACCGCGGTCGTCATCGCCGGCACGGCCAGGCCCATGCCCGACGGAATCAGCAGGAACGGCAGCAGCAGGCCGATCAGCGGCGTGGCCGCATCGACCCGATGCAGCAGCCCATAGCCGAGGCCGGCGGTGATCGCACCCAGGATCATCGGCACGCGCACGCCGAAGCGGCCGATCACCCAGCCGCTCGCGACGTTCGAGATCAGAAAGCCGCCCGTCAACGGCAGAAACGCGAGGCCCGCCTGCAATGGCGTGTAACCGCGTACGCGTTGCAGATAAAGACTCAGCACGAACACCATGCCGTAGTACGTCAGATTCACGCAGATGCCGAACAGTACCGCCGCGCTGAACGTGCGCGTGCCGAACAGCGACAGCGGCACCATCGGGTTCGCGACGCGGGCTTCGACGGCTACGAACGCGCTTGCCGCAAGCAGCGCGACGGCGAGCCCGCCGGTCACGATCGGGTGCGCGAGGCCCAGCGGCCGCCATTCGATGACCGCGGCGACGAAGGCCGTCAGCGCGACGATCGCCAGACACTGACCGCCGGGATCGATGCCGCGGCGCGTCATTTCCGTGCCCGTGCCCATGCCCGTGGCCGCGGGCGTGCCTACGCCCGGATCCGCCTTGCCGGAGGCTGCGGCCCGCGCACCGGCTTGCGCGGATTGCGTGCGCGGGATCCACAGCAGCGTTGCGAGCAGGCCTGCCGCGCAGATCGGCAAATTGACGAGGAAGATGCTGCGCCAGCCGAACGCGGCGATCAGCAGCCCGCCGGCCACCGGTCCCGCTGCGATCGAGATCGCGCCGGACGCGGTCCACAGGCCGACCGCGCGGGCCCGCAACTTCGGATCGTGACCGAACGACTGGTTGAGCAGCGCAAGTGAATTCGGCAGCATCGCGGCCGCGCCGATGCCCTGCACCGCACGTGCGGCGACCAGCATCGGAGCGTCGAGCGCGAGTCCGCACGCCAGCGACGCGAGCGCGAACAGCACGATTCCGCCCGCGTACATGCGCCGCACGCCGAAGCGGTCGCCGAGCGCGCCGGCCGACAGCATCAGCACCGCAAACGCAAGCGTGTAAGCGTCGACGACCCATTGCAGCCCGGCGACATTCGCGTGCAGGTCCGAGCCGATTCGCGGCAGCGCGATATTGACGATGGTCACGTCGAGTTGCGTGACGACGAAGCCGACGCTGACCGTTGCGAGAACGCGGCCGAGTGCGGGCGGGAACGACGAAGTGGATGAGTGCATGACTGCATCGTAAACGTGCTGCGGCGCGACATGTTTCGATGTGGGCTGAAGTGTGGATGCGTCCGTTCGCGCCTGCCGCAAAAATCGGAATGCTCCGATGGGAGAAGAAGGGTCTGCCTTCGAGAATGACTGGCTTTCTCCCCTTCGAGATTCCTTTTATGCGTGTTGCCGTTCTTCAGCGTGACCCGGTCATGCGTCAATCGATCGAGTATGTGCTCACGAGAGCCGGTTATTTCTGCACCGCTTATGACGACGGCCTCGAGATGTCGAGGGCGCTTGCGCACTCCACGATGGATCTGCTGGTGCTCGACTGGCAGAGCACGCGGCTCGCCGGCGAATTGCTGGGTCTGGTGCGCAGGATCGTCGGCGAATGGTTGCCGATCATGTTCATATCGAGCGATCGATCGGAGGCGAGCATGGTGCGCGCACTCGCCGAGGGCGCCGACGACTACCTCGCGTTGCCGCTGGGCGCCGCCGAATTTCGCGCACGCGTCGCGGCGCTGCTGCGGCGCGCGTATCCGCAGCGTTGCGCGACGGCGAGTTTCGAAGTCGGCCCGTACCGTTTCGACCGGGTCCGCAACGCGGCGCTGCTGCGCGGCGAACAGGTGCCGCTGAGCAGCATTCAGTACCGGCTGGCCATGCTGTTCTTCTGCAACGTCGGCCGCCTGATGTCGCGCGATCACATTTACACGATGGTGTGGGGTCGCGAACTGATCGAATACACGCGCACGATCGACACGCATGTGTCGCAGTTGCGCGTGCTGCTCGAAATCGAACCGCGCAACGGCTTCGTGTTGCGGCCCATTTACAAGAGGGGCTACCGGCTGCTGCGCGTGGGCGAAGACACTGCGATGAGCTAGCCGCCGCAATCGCGCAGTTCCATGTGCATATCGATGTCCGTGCCGCCCGTTTCCCCGCCTCTGCCGCCTGTGCCGAAATCGGCGTGCGCCGGGTCGTGCCGATTCGCACCATGCATTGGCGCAGACCCGCAGCGCGTCCCCCGGCGACGGCACTGCGCGGTTAGTCATTCGACGGCCGCACGTCGAACTGTTCGACGGGCCCCGCACCGCTCGGACGGCACTCGCCACGCTATGCCGATATCGTCACAATCCGCGCGCACGCGCACCAAGACCCACTGGTCGGCGCTTTCTACCATGGCGTCATGAAAACCCTGAACATTATCGACTCGCACACTGGCGGTGAACCTACCCGCCTCGTGGTGTCGGGTGGCCCGGACCTGGGCGCTGGCACGCTCGCGCAACGGTTCGACGTTTTCCGCACGCGCTACGACGAGTGGCGCGCCGGCATCGTCACCGAGCCGCGCGGTTCGGACGTGGTGGTCGGTGCGCTGCTGTGCGAGCCCGACGACCGGACCTGCGCGGCTGGCGTGATCTTCTTCAACAACGTCGGCTATCTCGGCATGTGCGGTCACGGCACGATCGGGCTCGTCGTGTCGCTCGCACACATGGGGCGGATCGGACCGGGGCGTCATCGCATCGAGACGCCGGTCGGCGTGGTCGAGGCGACGCTCAACGAAGACGGCAGCGTCGCGGTGCGTAACGTGCCGGCGTATCGCTATCGCAAGGCCGTGCAGGTCGATGTGCCCGGTTACGGCGTGTTGACCGGCGATATCGGCTGGGGCGGCAACTGGTTCTTCCTCGTCGCCGATCACGGGCACGAACTGGAAGCCGCGCGGATCGCGAGCCTGACGACGTTCAGCTCGGCGATTCGCGACGCGCTGATCGCCCAGAACATCACGGGCGCGAACGGCGCGTTGATCGACCATATCGAACTGTTCGGGCCGGGCTCGCGTGACGGCCTCGACAGCCGCAGCTTCGTGCTGTGTCCCGGCAATGCGTACGACCGCTCGCCATGCGGCACCGGCACCAGCGCGAAAGTCGCGTGTCTCGCGGCCGACGGCAAACTCGCCGAGGGCGCGGTGTGGCGGCAGGAGAGCGTGATCGGCAGCGTATTCGAGGCGAGCTACCAGGCGGCCGGCGACGGCGTCCACGTGATTCCGACGATCACTGGTCACGCGCACATCATGGCCGAAGGGCGTCTCTGTTTCGACGAGCGTGACCCGTTTGCGTGGGGCATTCCCACCGCATGAGCCCGGATGCGCTGATCATCGGGGCGGGCATCGTCGGTGCCGCGTGCGCGGCGGAGTTGGCCTCGCTCGGCATGCACGTCGACGTGCTCGACGCGCAACGCATCGGCGGCGGCGCGACCGCCGCCGGCATGGGCCATATCGTCGTGATGAACGACTCGCCGGCGGAACTGGCGTTGAGCCTTTATTCGCGCGATCTATGGCTGCGGCTCGCACCGCAACTGCGCGCGCGCGATGCGTTCGCGCGCTGCGGCACGCTATGGATCGCCGCCGACGAAGAAGAATGGCAAGCCGCGCGCGCAATGCACACGGGGTTCGCGGCGCACGGCGTGGCCGCGCAATTGCTGGACGCAGCCGAATTGCGCGCGTGCGAGCCGGCGCTCGCGGAATCGATGGTGGGCGGCCTGCGGATCGAGCACGACAGCATCGTGTACGCGCCCACTGCCACCGAATGGCTGCTTACCCAGTCGCCGCAGGCGGCGAATATCCGCGTGCGGCTCGGCGCGCAGGTTGCGTCGATTGGCGCGGGCGGCGTGACGCTGGCCGACGGCGAGCGCCTCGGCGCCGCGCACGTCATCGTGGCGAATGGACTCGGCGCGGCGCAACTGCTGCCGTCGCTGCCGTTGCAACCGAAGAAGGGCCATCTGCTGATCACCGACCGATACCCCGGACTGATCCACCATCAATTGCTCGAACTCGGTTATATCAAGAGCGCGCACCACGCGACCGGCACGTCGGTCGCATTCAATGCGCAGCCGCGTCCGACCGGACAATTGCTGATCGGCTCGTCGCGCCAGTTCGAGACCACCGATCCTGCGGTCGAGATGCCGGTGCTCGCGCGGATGTTGCAACGCGCCACGCAATATCTGCCGGCCTTGCCGACGCTCAATGGCATCCGCGCGTGGACCGGCTTTCGCGCGGCGTCACCAGACGGACTGCCGCTGATCGGGCCGGTCGGCGATTTTGCGTCCGGGCCGGCGGCCGGCCTGTGGCTCGCGGTCGGCCACGAAGGACTCGGCGTGACGACGTCTCTCGCCAGCGCGAAGCTGCTTGCCGCGCAGATCGCCGGAAGTGCCGTGTCGATTCCCGTCGAACCCTATCTACCGGTCCGTTTTGCAGAACAGGTCGCCCATGACTGATACACCGGCGGTTTCTATCCGTCTGACGGTCGACGGCCGCGACATCGAAGTGGCAGCCGGCACGACCGTGGCCGCGGCACTCGCGATTGCGGGCGTCAGCGCTTCGCGGCTGTCGGTCAAAGGCGAGCCGCGCGCGGCTTTGTGCGGCATGGGCGTGTGCCACGAGTGCCGTGTGACGATCGACGGCCGCGCGCACGCGCTCGCTTGCCAGACGCTGTGCCGCGACGGCCAGCGCGTGCAGACGCCGAACGGGGCGGGACACGCATGACCCAGTATGTCACTCGGTATTTTGATGTCGTCGTTATCGGCGGCGGCCCGGCCGGGCTCAATGCGGCGCGGGCCGCGGCACGCGCGGGCGCGACGGTTGCGCTCGTCGACGACAATCCGCGCGCGGGCGGCCAGATCTGGCGCCAAGGCCCGGCGCATGCTCCGCAGCCGCCGCTGCACGCGTTGCTTGCCGCGTTGCAAGCGGAACAGCGCTTCACGCACTGGCCGTCGACCCGCGTGATCGCGCCGCTCGGCACGCACGGCTTGCTGCTCGAATCCGCCGCGCACGGCGGTGTTTCAGTCAGCTATGGGCGTTTGATTCTCGCGACCGGCGCGCGCGAACGGCTGCTGCCGTTCGCCGGCTGGACGTTGCCCGGCGTGACCGGCGCGGGCGCGTTGCAGGCGCTGATCAAAGGTGGCACGTCGGTGCGTGACGAGCGGATCGTGATTGCCGGCAGCGGTCCGCTGCTGATCGCCGCGCTCGCCACTGCGCGCGCGGCTGGCGCGCGCGTGATCGCGGTCGTCGAGCAGGCGCCCGCGGCCGAAGTCGCGCGTTTCGGCGCGTCGTTGCTGCGCGAGCCCGCGAAGCTGCGTCAGGCGATCGCTCTCACACGTGGTTTCGCCGGGCTGCGCTACTGGACCGGCAGCATCGTGCGGCAAGCACATGGGGACGACCGCGTGCGCCGGGTGACGATCCGGCGCGGCGAGCGTGACGTAACGCTCGATTGCGATCGCATCGCGTGCGGCTACGGGCTTGTACCGAACCTCACGCTCGCGCAGGCGCTCGGCTGTGCGATCAGCGACGCGGGCGAGATCGTCGTCGACGATGAACAGCGCACGTCGCTCGAACATGTCTATGCGGCGGGAGAATGCACGGGCGTCGGCGGTGCGGAACTCGCTTGCGTGGAGGGCGAGATCGCCGGCATGGCGGCGAGCGGCGCCGCCACGACGCAGCGCGCGGCGTGGCCGGCGCTGCTTGCGCAACGAGCGCGCTGGCGGCGCTTCGGCGCGCGCGTCGCGACGTCGTTTGCATTGGGCGACGCCGCGCGCACTCCGCCCGCGGACGCGACGCTGCTGTGCCGCTGCGAAGACGTCAGCGTCGGCGATGTGCGCCACTGTGCCGACTGGCGTGACGCGAAGCTGCAAACCCGCTGCGGGATGGGGCCGTGCCAGGGCAGAATCTGCGGCGCCGCCGCGAACGTCTACTTCGGCTGGCCCGCGGCGGCGCCACGCCCGCCATTCAACCCCGCGCAAATCGGCACGCTGATGAGCGCGGCCGACACGCCCACGCTCGCACGGTGACGACCTCACGCCGACGTGCGGCGGATATTGGCGGCTTCCGCGCCGCTCTATAATCGTTTGCAATCGATCGCACGTGCGGGTCGGCCGGTTGCCGTTCGCGCGGCGATTCGCGAACGCATCCGGAAAGCATTCAACCAGGCACCGACCAACGGGATCCGCATAATGAACACGCTGGCGCATCCGCTCGAACCGGACGATACGACGCTGTCCGGCATGCTGTCGCATTTCAGATTGCTCGAGCCGGTATTCGACGCGATGCCCGACGTCGTGTTCTTCGTCAAGGACGCCGACGCGCGTTACGCGCTCGTCAACCGCACGCTCGCTTCGCGCTGCGGCTTCAAGGAGAAGACCGCACTGCTCGGCAAGACCGCCGAGGACGTGTTTCCACGCCGCTTCGGACGCATCTACACCGCGCAGGACAAGGCGATCATCGGCGTCGGCAACCAGATGCTCGATCAGCTCGAATTGCATCTGTATCCGGGCCGCCAGCCGGGCTGGTGTCTGACCTGCAAGCAGCCGCTGCGCGATGCGAGCGGCAAGGTGGTCGGCCTCGCCGGCATCTCGCGCGACCTGAGAGCCGATGAACGCAGTCACCCGGCCTATAGCCGGCTTGCAGCGGTCGTGCAATCGATCCAGGAAAACTACGTGCAGCCGCTGAATCTGAAGCAACTGGCGGCGATGGCCGATATGTCGGTCGCGCAACTGGAGCGCTATTTTCACAAGGTGTTTCATCTGACGCCGCGCCAGGTGCTGCTGAAGACGCGGCTCGATGCGGCGACCGCGCTGCTGGTGTCGCACGACAAAGTCACCGACGTCGCGGCGCGCTGCGGCTATACCGACCACAGCGCGTTCACGCGGCAATTCAAGGCGACAGTCGGCGTCACGCCGACCGAATACCGGATGCTGCTGCACGGCACGCTGCGCAACTGAGCTCCGTTCTGTCTCATGGCCGGCCGGCATCACTACTATGTGTACGTCGTTGCACTCGACGACCGCGTCTGGAACGAAGCACGGTTTCGCCGCGCGAATCCCGACTACCGGTTCGACAAGCCTTGCGTGTACGTGGGCATGACAGGGCTCGAGCCGGATCTGCGATTCGATCGGCATAAGGCGGGCATCCAGGCCAATCGCTATGTGCGCGATTACGGTCTTCGCCTGATGCCAGAACTCTATGAGGTGTTCAATCCGATGCCGTACCGTGGCGCGCAGGACATGGAGGTCGAACTGGCGATCGGCTTGCGTGAAGCCGGGTATGGCGTGTGGCAGGCCTGAGCGGCTTAAAGGGCTGGCTTGCCTACGGGGCTTCTTCCGGCAGCGCGGCGGATCGCCGGTCAGGAACTGATGGACGGCTGCAAAGACGAAGGCCGCGTCAACGCAAAGCGTCGGCCGCGGCCTTGAATGGAGGGCGTGCTTGATCTCGTTACTTGATGCCGAGTCCTCGCAATACCGCATTGCCTTCCTGTGTCAGACGGATATGCGGCGTGCCGGCATCGTTCGAAACGGTCTCGACGAGACCGGCTTCGTAAAGTTGCGGAATTTCGGGTTTTGCGGATGCGTCGATCGGTGCGTGCAGCAACAGCAGCAGCGTCGCCAGTTCGTGATGGCTCAGCAAACGACGCAGGATAGTGGGCCGCTTGGCCGGTGTTTCGTTGGTATTCGGTTCGGGCTGATTCATGGAGGCGCACCTCGTGCGGGACATGTCCGAGGGATCATGAGGACGAAGTCTTAAACGATTCTTAAGACTCCATTGTCCTGTAACACCGTGACATGAACGTTGCAATAGACCGGATTCGGGCGCCTGGAACTTCTCTTTTTTGCGCGAAAAACCTTACGGGGCGCAGGTCTTCCCTGCCGATTCGATCCACAGATTGCTTACGTGACGCTTGCCCGCGTAGAAACGGTAAGTTGTCGCGCCATTGTCGCTGCGGATCTTGACGATATTCGAGTCGCCGAAATCGAGCATCTGACCCTGCGGGATTGCGGTGGACCTGAACGCGGCGTCGTGCTGGTTGGCCAGCTGCGTCATACATGCGATCACGTCGTTGACGGAGCGCTGCGTCGTGGTGTCGGTGACGGGCTCGCCGGCATCGGGGTTTTTCTGGAAATATGCGCAAGCGCTGAGCAATAGCGGAACGGACAGGACTACGGCGAACTTCTTCATATCTCTCCTGGCGTTGATTCGGCGATTCGGCTGATGGTCCGCCACGTCGCACCGCGCGTGACGCCGGTGCGCGGCGGGACCGCGAAAACAGGCGCCATTATATCGAGACGGCGAACCTGTTCCGGCTGGCGACGCAGGCGGCGTGCCCGGGCCAGCCGATCGGCATGGCCTGAGCCGCGCTGGCCTGGCGCTGGCCTCGCGATGGCCGGATGGGATTTATTCGCTGTTGTTCACGGTGGCGGCTTTGCGGCCCATGGTTTTTCAATCGCCCACTTTCCCGTTCCTTCCGGTAAGCGATCGCTGAAGAAATCGATGTCGGCTGGCCGCCAGCCGGCAGGAAGCGGCCATACCGCTTCGCTATTCGCTATTCGCTACTTGCGCCGCTGCGCCTGCGCCGCAAGCCGCACCGCCGCGTTGGCCGCGCCGTAACCGTCATAGCCGCCGCGTCGCTCGACGATTTCGAGGAAAAAGCGCTGGTCGAGCTGTTCCGTATAAGCGTGGAAGAACTCGCCGCCGCGTTCGTCGCGGTCGTAAAGGATATTGTTCGCGCGCATCGCTTCGAGCAGCGCGTCGGATAGCGCGTAGCGGGCGGCGAGATCATCGTAGTAATTGCGCGGAATGCGCAGCACCGGCACGCCATCGGCGACGAACTCGGGGATCGCGCTGAAGATGTCGCCGGTGGCGAATGCGACGTGGTTCAGGCCGGAGCCGTGATACGTGTGCAGCGCCTCGGCCACCGCCGTATGGCGATCCATCGACGCATTGAGCGCGATCCGCACCGAGCCGTCCTTGCTGCGCAGCGCGCGGCTGCGCACGAGCCCGTACGGATCGGGCACGAGCACGCCCGGCTCGGCCAGGAAACCGAACGCGGTGCGCAGAAACAGCACCCACGTATCGAGCGAATTCGCCGGCACCGACAGGCACACGTGATCGATGCGCGTGAGCGGCCCGATCTCGGTCGGCCCGTTGATGTCGGTGAGCACGAAATCGGCTTCGAAGAGCGTCGGCTGATCCGGTGTTTCGTCGACGAAATAGTTGAGGCTGCTATCCGGCGCCTGCACGGCGGGCAGCACCCGCTCGTTCGGACCGATCTGCCCGGAGAACGGCGCGTAGCCGAAGCCGGCCGCGCGCTCGAACGCCTGGCTTGCGTCGTCGACCCGAAACGCCGACGCGCACAGCGACAAACCATGTTGCTGGAAAAACGCATTCGCGAACGAATCGGGCTCGGCATTCAGCACGATCGACGCCGCGCCGTGCTGGTACAGCGTGACGTCTTTCGAACGATGCCGGCCGGCCTGGCGAAAGCGCAGGCGGCCGAGCCAGTCGGCGAGTTGCGCGCGGGTGGTGTGATCGACCGCGAATTCGAGGAACTGATAGCCGACGTGCGCCGGCGCGGCGGGCGAGCGGTACAGGTCGCTCGCCGTCTGTTGCGGCTGCTGTTGTGCTTCGAGCAACGCGCGCGTCTGCTCTTCGAGGAACAGCAGCGAGCGATGGCCGTCGGCGGCGGTGATCGTCGTCGGTGCGGCGCGAAAACCGTCGTTGAAAATTTCCAGTGAAAGCGGGCCCTTGTAGCCGGTTTTGACGACCTGCGCGGTGAAGTTGGCGAGATCGAAGTCGCCCTGACCGGGGAAGCAGCGGTAGTGACGGCTCCATTCGAGCACGTCCATGGCGAGCTTCGGCGCGTCCGCGATCTGCACGAACGCGATGCGCTCGCCCGGAATCCCGGCGATCGCGTCGGGCGTGTCGTTCAGCGACAGCGTATGAAAACTGTCGAGCACGAGGCCGAGGCTCGGATGATCGACCGCGTCGACGAGCTTCCACGCGTGGCGGTAAGTTTTCACGTGCTTGCCCCACGCAAGCGCCTCGTAACCGGCAATCACGCCCGCCGACCCGGCCGCGCGGGCCAGCGCGCCCAACTGGTCGATCATCAGCGCGTCGTCGCAGATCGTATCTGGCGACACGTTGCTGCACACGAGGATGCGGTCGGTGCCGAGTTCGTGCATCACGTCGAACTTGCGCTTCGCGCGGTCGAGATTGCGTTGGAGCCGCTCCGGACTTACGCCGTCGAAATCGCGAAACGGCTGGAACAGCATGATCTTCAGCCCGAGATCTTCGGCGATGCGGCGTACGTCGGCCGGCGAGCCGTCGAAATACAGCAGATCGTTCTCGAAGATCTCGACTCCCTCGAAGCCCGCCGCGCGGATCGCGCTGAGCTTCTCGACGAGGGTGCCGCTAATCGACACGGTGGCAATCGAACGTTGCATGAACGGCTCCTGCGAAAACAAATCGGACGATGGGTGAAGGCGGGCGTGGTACTGCGTGTCGAAGCGCCTTCCGGCGCGGCCTGGTGCTCTTGTTGCGTTGCGCAAATTGAGCCACTTCGTTATGCGCTTGAGCAGGACGCAGGCCAGAATCCCGCACATTAGCCGCAAGTTTGGCAAGTTTATACAAACTAACTAGATGGTACAAATTCGTAGAAACCCCGAATGACGGCGAGGACGGATGCGCGCACACTTCGCTACGCGTCGAAGAACTGCCACGGTTCGCCGCGCCCTACCTAGCAGGAGTCGTTGTCATGAGCTTTGCTTCCGTACTGGTCCTGAACGGACCGAATCTCAATCTGCTCGGCACGCGTGAGCCGACCATCTACGGCGCGGAAACGCTCGACGATGTCGCGAAGCTCTGCCGCGACGCGGGCGAACGTCTGGGCCTCGCGATCGACTTCTGCCAGTCGAACGCCGAACACCAGCTGATCGACTGGCTGCATGCGGCGCGCACCAAGGTCGACGGCATCGTGATCAATCCGGCCGCGTACACGCATACCTCGGTGGCGATTGCCGACGCGCTCACCGCGATCGAAAAGCCCGTCATCGAGGTGCATATCTCGAACGTGCATCGCCGCGAGGCGTTTCGGCATCACTCGTACGTGTCGGCGGTCGCGGACGCGATCATCGTCGGGTGCGGCACCCAGGGTTACGTGCTCGCGTTGGAACGGATGGCGACGATTCTTAAGAATAGGGCAGCGAAATGAACACTCGGGAAAACACCCGGCCGGACGCGCAAAGCGCCGCGCTGGCCAATGCGCAGGCGAATTCGCGGGCCACGCCGCACTCGTATCTGGTCGGGCTGATCGGCGCGGGCATCGGCGGCTCGCTGAGCCCCGCGATGCACGAGGAAGAGGGCGGCAAGCTCGGTTTGCACTACATCTACCGGCGCATCGATCTCGAAGCGTTGAAGCTCGACATCGGCGCGCTGCCGGAGCTGCTGAGCGCGGCCGAGCGGATGGGCTTCAACGGCCTGAACATCACGTATCCGTGCAAGCAGGCGGTGATTGCGCTGCTCGACGAACTGTCCGACGACGCACGCGCGCTCGGCGCGGTCAATACGGTGCTGTTCAAGGACGGCAAGCGCATCGGTCACAACACCGACTGGTCCGGTTTCGCGCGCGCGTTCCAGCGCGGCTTGCCGGACGTGTCGCTCGAGCGTGTCGTACAGCTCGGTGCGGGCGGCGCGGGTGCGGCCGTCGCGCATGCGGCGCTGAACATGGGCGCGCAAGCGCTGACCCTGTTCGACGTCGATGCCGCGCGCGCGCAGTCGCTCGCCGACGAATTGCAGAAGCGCTTCCCCGCCGCCAAAGTCAGCGCGGGCGCGTCGCTCGAGCAAGCGCTGGCGGCGGCGCAAGGGTTGATCCACGCGACGCCGACCGGCATGGCGAAGCTGCCGGGCCTGCCGCTGCCCGCCGAATTGCTGCATCGCGATCTGTGGGTGGCCGACATCGTCTATTTTCCGATCCGCACCGCGCTGCTGGAGGCCGCCGAAGCGCTCGGCTGCCGCACGCTGAGCGGCGGCGGCATGGCCGTCTACCAGGCGGTCGACGCAATGCGCATCTTCACCGGGCTCGAGCCGGACGCCGAGCGCGTGTACACCCACTTTCAATCGCTTTTACAACGCTAACCGGCCGCGTAAAGACCGGCACACACGCCGACTGAGGAGATCAGCACGATATGCCGCAACCAATTCAATCCAGCTCCGCGGGCGCACCCGCGCAAAACGGCAGCGCGGTGAGCACCGCACGCCGCTCGAAGGCCCGTTACAAGATTCTCGTGCTGCTCGCGGTCGGCACGATGATCAACTATCTCGACCGCACGGTGCTCGGCATCGCCGCGCCGCAACTCACGAAGGAGCTCGGCATCAACGCGGCGCTGATGGGCCTGCTGTTTTCCGTGTTTTCGTGGAGCTACGTGGCCGCGCAGATTCCGGGCGGCCTGTTTCTCGACCGCTTCGGCAGCAAGCTCACTTACTTCCTGTCGATGACGTTCTGGTCACTGTGCACGCTCGCCCAAGGTCTCGTGAGCGGCATCGGCGGGCTATTCGCGCTCCGGCTTGGCCTCGGCGTATCGGAAGCGCCGTGCTTTCCGACCAATAGCCGCGTGGTCGCCACCTGGTTCCCGCAAAGCGAACGCGCGATGGCGACCGGCACTTACACGGTCGGCGAATATATCGGCCTCGCGTTTTTCAGCCCGTTCCTGTTCATGCTGATGGGCGCGTTCGGCTGGCGCTCGCTGTTCTTCGTCGTCGGCGGAGTGGGTATCGCGTTTGGCGTCGTGTGGTGGCTGCTGTATCGCGAGCCGCGCGATCATCCGTCGGCGAATCAGGAGGAACTCGACTATATCGAGGCGGGCGGCGGTCTCACGCAACGCAACAAGGATGCCGCGCATGCGGATAGCGCAACCGCGAAGAAGAGCGGCTTCGAATGGCGCACGATCGGCCAGCTGCTCAGGCATCGTCAACTGACCGGCATCTGTCTCGGCCAGTTCGCCGGCAATTCGACGCTGGTGTTCTTCCTCACGTGGTTCCCGACCTACCTCGCCACCGAGCGTCATATGGCATGGCTGAAGATCGGTTTCTTCGCGATCATGCCGTTTATCGCGGCGTCGATCGGCGTGATGTTCGGCGGCGTATTTTCCGACTGGCTGCTGCGTCGCGGCAAGTCGCCGAACGTGGCGCGCAAGCTGCCGATCATCGCCGGTCTGCTGCTCGCGTCGACGATCATTCTCGCGAACTATGTCCAGAGCAATGTGCTGGTGATCGCGATCCTGTCGGTAGCGTTCTTCGCGCAGGGCATGGCCGCGCTCGGCTGGACGCTGGTGTCGGATATCGCGCCGGAAGGGCTGCTCGGCGTGACCGGCGGCATCTTCAACTTTGCCGCGAACCTGGCGGGTATCGTCACGCCGCTCGTCGTCGGACTGATCGTTGCCGCGACCGGTTCGTTCGTCGGCGCGCTCGTGTTTATCGGCGTGATCGCATTGATCGGCGCGCTGTCGTATATCTTCGTGGTAGGCGACATCAAGCGGATCGTGCTGGTGAACTAACCGGTTGGCAGGTCGCTGCGCCGGCCGACGGCCAGTTTGATTTCGGATCCCCGGTTATTGCCGTGCAAGCGGCGATAACCGGGGATTTTGCGTTTGGAGCCATCGACGCTGCTTATAAGGCCAGGGTTTGCCGGGGCGGTAAGCGGGGTGGCGATGCAGCCTCGCTTCACTCTTCCTTTTTCACAAACCGCAAGATTGCATCGACGATCATCGCCCGGTGCCGGGCCCGCAAACGCGGATGCGATGGGTCGCGGCCAAAGGCGGTACCGAACGTATGCCGGTTGCCCACGCGATGAAAGCACAGTGAACTGATCATCAGATGCAGGTCGATCGGATCGATATCGTCGCGGAATTGCCCGGCCGCGATCCCGCGCGCGAGCAGATCCTCGATCGTATGAATAACGGTGACGTTGCGGCCTTTGAATGTCTTGACCTGCTCGACGTATTTCGCGCCGTGAATATTTTCGATCGTCACGAGGCGCACGAAATCGCGCTGGCGGTCGTGATAGTCGAACGTGAATTCGACCAGTGCGCGCATCCCTTCGAGCGGATCGAGTTCGCTGATGTGCAGATCCTGTTCGAGTGCGCGAATGTCGCCGTACACCTTTTCCAGCACCGCCTGGTACAACCCTTCCTTGCTGCCGAAGTAGTAGTACAGCATGCGCTTGGTGGTGTGCGTGCGTTCCGCGATCGCGTCGACGCGCGCGCCCGTCAGCCCCATGGCGGAGAACTCCTGGGTCGCGACGTCGAGGATATTGCGCTTCGTTTGTTCGGGGTCGTACTTGCGCCGGGCGTCGCTACGTCGGGCGTCGCTACGCCGGGCGTCGCCACGGCGGGTGTCGGTGCGTTTGGCGTCGGCGTCCGGCGTGCCGGATGCGATGCCGGCGGTATCAGGCTCGGCGGCCTTGCTTCCCTTTTTCATTGTGGATTCGAGCGGCGGTGACCGGGCATTCTAGCATGGCGAAACCGGCCTCTGGCGCGGGGTTCGGGCATCGGCGGCGGCATCTCGACGGGGCCTCGCGCGCCTCTCGTGCGGCCATAACGCCGCACCCGGACGCCCATTAGCCGCGCGTCAGGCGGCCGGTCGGGCGGGGCGGCGGCGCGCGGCGAACGCGTCGCGTGTCTGCATGGCCGTGTAGGTGAGTTGCGCGGCGGCGAGGCCGAACGCGCCGTACGCACGCGTCAGTCCGAACCTCGCGAACGCGTCGGGCACCGGCCGTTCGCCGGCGATTGCCGCGGCCAGCAGTTCGCCGGATACGGTGGTCGGCGCCATCCCGTGCCCGCCGAACGCGACCGCGTACCAGACGCCGTCCGCGCTACGGCCGATCTGCGGCATCTTGTGTCGCGCGTAGCTCATCAAACCGCCCCACGCATGCTCGATGCGCACGTCGCGCAATTGCGGATAGACCTTCAGCAGATCCTGCCGCAATAGCCGCGCGATCGCGTCGGGTTCGCGGTCGCGCACCGAGATGCGCCCACCCCACAGGATGCGCGTGTCCGGCAGCGGCCGGTAGTAGTCGAATGCGAAGCGGGTGTCGTAGATCGCCGCACGCGTGCCGATCGCGTGTTGCAGACGCGCGCCGAGCGGTTCGGTCGCCATCACGTAGGTAGCGATCGGCAGGACCGCGCGCTCGACGCGCGCATACACGTTGCGCGCGTAGCCGCCGCCCGCCATCACGACGTGGCGCGCTTCGAGCGCGCCCTGCGATGTCTGCACGACAAAGCCCGCGCCGTCGCGCTGCAAGCCGACGACCGGCGAATGCTCGTGAATCGTCACGCCCGCCTGCGCTGCCGCCGCGGCAACGCCGAGCACGTATTTGAGCGGATGAAAGTGGAATGCGTTGCGCTCGAACAGGCCGCCATGATAGCGGTCGGTTTTCAGTTGCGACGCGAGTTCGCCCGGAGAAATCGGCTCCCATTCGACGCCGAACGAATCGTGCATCAGGCGCCGTTGGGTTTCGAGCCGCGCGGGTTCGTCGAACCAGTTCGCGAGAATCACGCCGGCGTCGGTGGCGTCGCAATCGATCCGGTAGCGCGCGATGCGCTTGCGCATCAGATCGACGGCGTCGGTGGTCAGCGCATACAGTTCGCGCGCGCGGACCGGGCCCAGCGTTTTCAGCAGATCCGCGCAATCGAGGCTGTAGCCGCCGAACACGAATCCGCCGTTGCGGCCCGACGCGCCGAAACCGACCTGCTGCGCTTCGAGCACGACGACATCTGCGACGCCGCGCTCGGCGAGTCCCAATGCGGTGGAGAGTCCCGCGAGGCCGCCGCCGATGATGCAGACATGAGCCGCGCGCCGGCCGTTGAGCGGCGCATAGTCGCGCGAGCGGGTGACGGTGGCCTCGTAGAAACTTTGCATAAGGGCTAGGTTAGCGGCAATTGCGTGCCGCCGTCCAGCGTCGCCGGGACCCCGCCCGCGCGATGCGGCCCGCCTGCATCCCCTGCATCTCGACGCGCTTCAACGACCCCAGCGCAGCACCAGCGGATCGAGCCGTCGTGCGATTTTCAGCAGCCCTTCGCGCGTCGCCGGATGCATCTGCGGCAGCGGATGACGCACCGCGTCCGAGCGAATCACTCCGCCTTCCTTCATCAGCGCCTTGCACGACGCGAGTCCGCCCTGGCGATTTTCGTAGTTGATCAGCGGCAGCCACTGCTGATAATGCGCGGCGGCGGCTTCGGTGTCGCCGGCCGCGTACGCATCGATGATCAGCCGGATGCCGTCGGCATAGCCGCCGCCGGTCATCGAACCGGTTGCGCCGGCATCGAGGTCGGCCATCAGCGTGATCGCTTCCTCGCCGTCCCACGGTCCCACCACCGCATCGCCGCCCAGTTCGATCAACTCGCGCAGCTTGTTCGCGGCCTGCGGCGTTTCGATCTTGAAGTACGACACGTTTTCGATTTCGCGTGCCATGCGGGCGAGAAACGGCGCGGACAACGGCGTGCCGCTGACCGGCGCATCCTGGATCATGATCGGAATCCGGATCGCGTCGGACACCGTGCGATAGAACTCATCGATGCCGCGCTCGCCGATGCGGATCGTCGCGCCGTGATACGGCGGCATCACCATGACCATCGCGGCGCCCGCGTCCTGCGCGGCGCGGCTGCGCTCCGCGCACTGGTACGAGCTGAAATGCGTGGTCGTGACGATCACCGGCACGCGGCCCGCGACGTGTTCGAGCGCGACATGCATCACCGTGTTGCGCTCGTCGTCGGACAGCGCGAACTGCTCGGAGAAGTTCGCGAGAATGCACAGGCCGTTCGAACCGGCGTCGATCATGAAGTCGATGCAGCGCTTCTGGCCTTCGGAATCGAGGCGGCCGGCATCGTCGAAGATCGTCGGCACGACGGGGAAGACGCCGCGCAAGGCGGTGTTGGCGGCAGAGTGAATTGTCTGGTTCATGGCGTTGTCGTGGTCCGTGCTGGGGTTCGGGATGAACGCTTGCTGGTGAAGGGCGGCGCAACTGACTGCCGGCGCCTCCGACTATACGGCGCCGCGCGTCGCAGGTATATTGAAATGTTTCCATAGGGTGATCGCTTTTACGACTCACCTCGAATGCATGCTTACTTGCGGCACACGATGAAAGACACACTCGATATCCTGCTGTCGAAACTGCGGATGAAGCAACTGCATCTGCTGATCGCGCTCGACGATCATAAGTCCCTGCACAAAGCCGCCGGCGTGATGTCGATGACGCAATCGGCCGCGAGCAAGGCATTGCAGGAACTCGAATCGATGCTCGACGCGCCGCTTTTCGAACGCTCGAAAAGCGGGATGATCCCGAATCAGCTCGGTCATTGTGTGATCCGCTATGCGCGCGTCGTGACCAGCGACCTCACCGCGCTCTGCCAGGACGTCGCGGAAATACGTTCCGGGCGCGGAGGCCGGCTCGCGGTCGGCGCGATCATGGGCGCAATTCCCGAATGCGTGGTACCCGCGCTGAACGAGTTGCATGCGGCGCAGCCGGATCTGTCGATCGAAGTGATGGAAGACACCAGTGCGCGAATGCTCGCGCAACTCGACGACGGCCGGCTCGATCTCGTCGTGGGTCGCGCGGCGGTCGCGGCCGATCCGTCCAAGTATCAGTATCGGCCGCTCGGCGACGAGCCGCTGTCGGTGGTGGTCGGCTATCGCCATCCGCCGTTGCCGCGACGGGACATGACGCTGCGCGATCTTGCCGGGCATCGCTGGGTGATGTATCCGTCGCATATGCCGTTGCATGCGCTGCTCGAACGGGAGATGGATCTTGCCGGCCTCGATATGCCGGACAATCCGATTTCGACGGCTTCCACCTTCGTGACGGTGGCGCTGCTGCAAAGCAGCGCCGAACTGGTGTCGCTGTTGCCGAGCGCGATTGCCGGGCCGTTCGTGCGGCACAAGATGCTGCGCAGCGTGCCGGTCACGCTCAAATCGCCATCGCAGACGTTCGGCATCGTCACCCGCAAGGGCGGTGTGCTGTCGCCGCCGGCCGAACGCTTCATCGCACTGCTGCGCGCACAGACGCAGACAAAAGCGCGCGTCGGCGCGAAGCCTCGAACCAAGGCGCAGATGCCTGAACAATCGAGCGCGCAAGCAAAGCCGCAGCAGCGCGCGGCAAATCCGGCAAAGCGTCCGTAAAGTCTTTGTAAGACCGGCAAAGCCGCGGCGAAACCCGGCCGGAAAACAGAAAAACTGCCCGAATCGACGGTTTTTTATGGCGTGAAAGACCTTCAATGTCGCACGCCGCTTCGCGTTTTGCCATCCGCCTCCGGCAGGTGTTGTAGCCGCGACACTGTGGGGTAATACGAGCCGATGGCGGTTTCTCGTTCCGCGCTACACTGATTTGAATGAAGTGAGCCGGGCCTCGCAGCCTGGCGATCGCTCGGGGAGAGCAGCCATGAATCGGCCACCGCTTCGGTTTCCGCTTCGCGCAACCGGCACCGTGCCGGCGCGGAGTTGGCGTTGGCTCAAATGGGGGCTCGCGGCGGTATTCATCGTTGCGCTCGTACTGATTGCACGCGTCGCGCAGATCGAGATCGAAACCTCGCGACTGCAGGCGCGTTACCTTTCCGAGCTGACCCGCGACGTGGCCTTTTCCGTCGACGAAGGTCCCAGCCATTCGATCCGTTTCCCGCAAGCCGATAAGGGGCCGTACGACACGCGCCTCGGTTACGCGTTGCTGCCTGCGATCCAGCAGCGTTTGCTGCAACGTGGCTTCGAAATCAGCGCGCAGGCGCGCGATTCGCAGCGGATGCTGTCGCTCGCCGACGATGGTCTTTTCCTGCCCTACGAAGAGAAAGACACGGCCGGCCTGCAACTGTTCGACGGCACCGGCGCACCGCTTTTCAGCGCGCAGTTTCCGGGCCGCGCCTATCGGAGCTTCGACGCGATTCCGCCGCTCATCGTGAATTCGCTGCTGTTCATCGAAGACCGCTATCTGCTCGATCCGAATCAGCCGAATCGTAATCCGGCGATCGACTGGGGGCGTTTCAGCCGCGCGCTGGTCGATCAAGGGGCGCGCCTCGTCGATCACCATCAGCAGACGCCGGGCGGCAGCACGCTCGCGACGCAGATCGAAAAATTCCGCCACTCGGCCGGCGGGCGCACCGCGACGCCGCCCGAAAAACTGCGGCAGATCGCATCCGCTTCGGTGAGGGCGTATCTGAACGGCCCACAGACGATGCCCGCGCGGCAGCAGATCGTCGTCCATTATCTGAACTCGGTGCCGCTTGCCGCGCAGCCGGGCGCCGGTGAAATCAACGGGATCGGCGATGGCCTCGCCGCGTGGTACGGACGCGATTTCCGCGAAACCAACCGCCTGCTGAAGGCGCCGTCGACCGACGCGAATCTGCCCGAGCAGGGCCTTGCATTTCGTGAGGTGCTGTCGTTGATGATCGCGCAGCGCGCACCGTCGTTTTTCCTGCAGCGCGGCTATCCCGAACTCGAACGGCTGACCGACAGCTATTTGCGGCTGCTCGCGAGCGGCGGCGTGATCTCGGCGCAGTTGCGCGATGCGGCGTTGGCCGCGCATACCGATCTGCATCACGCGTCGACACGTGCGCCGGATGCCGGCTCGTTCGTCTCGCGCAAGGCAGTCACGTCGATGCGCTCGCATCTGCTCGCGGCGCTCGGCGTGCGCAGCTTCTACGAACTCGACCGCCTCGACGCGCAGGCGCAAGGCACGCTGAACAATGCCGTGCAGCAGGCGGTCGCCGAACGGCTCGCCGCCGCCGCCACCCGCGATGGCGCGAAAGCCGCGGGGCTCGTCGGTTTTGAAATGCTGCGCGCGTCCGACGACCCGTCGCATATCGCCTACAGCTTCACATTGTTCGAGCGGCACGGCGGCGCGAATCTCGTGCGCGTGCAAACCGACAGCGTGAATCAGCCGTTCGACATCAATTCGGGTGCGCGGCTGAACCTCGGTTCGACCGCGAAACTGCGCACCGTGGTCACCTATCTGCAGATCGTCTCCGACCTGCATGCGCGGTACGGCTCGCTCAGCAATGCGGAATTGAAGGCCGTCAACCCCGATCCGAGCGATCGGCTCACGCGCTGGGCCATCGACTATCTGCTGCACACGCGCGATCACTCGTTGCAGCCGATGCTCGACGCGGCCGTCGAACGCAAGTATTCGGCCAGCCCGGGCGAGACGTTCTATACCGGCGGCGGCGCGCAAACCTTCACGAACTTCGAATCCGACGACAACAGCCGCATCCTGACCGTGCATCGCGCGTTCCAGCATTCGGTGAACCTCGTGTTCGTACGGCTGATGCGCGATATCGTCCACTACGAAATGGTGCAAACCACTGGAGCGTCGTCGCAATGGCTCGGCGATCCGGCTGTCCGCAAGATGTACCTGACGCGCTTCGCTGATCAGGAGAGCCGCGTGTACATGAAACGCTTCTACACGAAGTACCACGGCAAGACACCCGATCAGGCGCTCACGCTATTGCTGCTCGGCGTGCGCAAGTCGCCGCCGAAAGTGGCGACCGTACTGCGCAGCGTCGCGCCCGACGAATCGAACGCATGGTTTAACCGGATGATGCGCACGGCGTTGAAGAACACGCCGGCAGCTTCGATACTCGACGATGAAGACCTCGCGAATCTGTACACGAAATACGGTATCGACCGTTTCAATCTGAACGACCGCGGCTATATCTCGGGCGTGCATCCGCTCGAGCTGTGGGCGCTCAATTATCTGCGCGCGCATCCGGACGCAACGCTCGCACAGATCCAGAGCGCGAGCCAGGACGTGCGTCTGTCGACCTACTCGTGGCTGTTCAAGACGCGCTACCACGCCACCCAGGATCGCCGCATCAAACGGATGGTCGAACTGCGGGCATACGACGCGATCGGCAAATCGTGGCAGGCGCTCGGTTACCCGTTCGCGAATCTCACGCCGTCGTATGCGGCGGCGATCGGCGCATCGGGTGACAGGCCCGCGGCGCTCGCGCAACTGATCGGCGTGATCACGAACGACGGCAAAAAAATGCCGACCGAAACACTCACGCAGATCGACTTTGCGAAAGACACGCCATACGAAACACATTTCCGGCGCGCATCGGTTGCGCCGCGGCAGCAGGTGTCGCCGGAAATCGCCGGCGAGGTCCGGATGCTGTTGCGCGACGTCGTGACGGGCGGCACCGCGAGGCGTCTTGCGCAAGGCATGACGTTCCCGGACGGCAAGACGCTCGACGTCTACGGCAAGACCGGCACCGGCGATCAGCGCCTGAATGTGTACGCGAAAGGCGCGCGGCTGATCGAGTCCCGCAAGGTGAATCGCAGCGCGACCTTCGTGTTCGCGCTCGGCGACCGTTTCTACGGTACGCTGACCGCGTGGGTACACGAGCCATATGCGGCGCGTTACGACTTTACGAGTGCACTGGCCGTGCAGTTGCTGAAATCGATGGCGCCCGCGTTGCAGCCGTTGCTCGAGGTTCCCGCCGATAAAACCGTGGCGGCGCGGGACGGATCGGAACCGTCCGACACGAAAGTTGCCGGACAGTGAACGGCGTTGTTATCGAGTCTGGAGAACGACAGAAAGGGAGCGCGGCAACGTTGGAATCCGGAAGAGCTGCCGTTATCAACGCGGCGCACCGCCGAACAGACGCTCGCGCTCACGCTTCTTCATAACTCGCATCCGCGGCCGCGGGTTTCAGAAACAGCTCATGCACCGGCGCGAAATGCGCATAGAGCGGCAGAATTGCGCCGCCCATCGCGCGCGCATCGGCGCCGATTGCGCCTTCGAGCAGTTGCGGCCGCACCATCCCTTCCCATTCGAAACGATCGAGCACGCGCTCGGTGCGGCGAATGATTTCGCGCAGCAATTGCCGGTCGAGTTCGCCATCGATCACCACTGCTTCGAGATCGAGCAATGCCGCCGCATTGGCCAGCGCGTTCGCAATCGCCGGGCATGCGCTGTCGAGCCACTGCTCGGTATATCGCCACAATTCGGGCGACAGCGCGCGATGATCGTGCGCGGCGGCGGCCGGCACCCCGGCGTCGCTGAACAGCTTTTCGAGTACGAAGCCGGAGGCCGCGTGCAGCAATTGCCGCGCGGGCTTGCGCGCGCGGCCCTCGCGCAATGGAATCGAACCGACCGCGCCCGCGTTGTCGTGCGGGCCGCCATGCAGGTGCCCGTCGATCACGAGACCACCGCCGATGAACGTGCCGACGAACAGATACAGAAAGTTATGAATGCCGCGGCCCTGGCCCATCACGAGTTCGGCCGCGCAGGCAGCCGTGGTGTCTTTCGCGAATTCGACGGGCAGACCCGTCATCGTCGCGATGCGCGCGCGCAGATCGATGTCGTGCCATGCATCGAGCGCATCGGGCGGCGCGCCGAGAAAATCGCGCCAGCCGCCAAGCCAGAGCGGCGCCGCGACGCCCACGCCGACCACCTTGCCGGCTTCCGCACCGAGTGTGCGATGAACGCGCGCGAGCCTGCTTTCGAGCGCGGGAAACAGCGCGCGCGGATCGGGGTACGCATACTCGAATACGTCGCGGCTCACGACATGGCCGGCGAAATCCATTGCCAGTACATCGAGGCTGCGGCGGCCGACCTTGATGCCGATCGTGTACGCGCCGTCCGCGCGCAACGCAATCGGCACCGACGGCTGGCCAATCCGGCCGCGCACGCGCGCCTGCTTTTCGAGCAGCCCGTCGTCGATCAGACGATCGACGATCATCGACACCGTCTGCATCGAAAGACGCGTGAGGCGGCCCACGTCGGCTTTCGGCAGCGGTCCATGCAGGCGGATCGTTTGCAGCACGATGCGCTCGTTGAACTGCCGCATGCCGACCTGGTTCGAGCCCACCGTGCGTTTGGCGGGCGAGCGGGCCTTGGTGCCGGTGTCGGGGGTGTCCATCGTCGTATGGACCTGGCTGCGCGTCATGCGATCGCCTTGACGTCGGCTTCCTTCGCGCCGGTCATGATAGCGACCGCCTCCGACATATGCACGTCCTTCGTATTGACGAGCGCCGCGCGCCGGCCGAGCCGCTGGATATGGATGCGGTCCGCGACCTCGAACACGTGCGGCATGTTGTGGCTGATCAGGATCACCGGCAGGCCGCGCTCACGCACGCGCCTGATCAGTTCCAGCACCATGTTGCCTTCCTTCACGCCGAGCGCGGCGGTCGGTTCGTCGAGAATCACGACATGCCGCGCAAACGCCGCGCTGCGCGCCACCGCGACACCCTGGCGCTGGCCGCCGGACAAGGTTTCGACCGCCTGCCGCATCGAGCGGATGCCGATCTGCAGATCCTTCATATGCGCGGTCGCTTCGTCGAGCATGCGGCGTTTGTCGATCATTTTGAACAGCGAGCCGCGCCAGCCGGGCTTCAGCAATTCGCGCGCGAGGAACAGGTTTTCGGCGATGCTCATCGCCGGCGCGACCGCGAGTTCCTGATACACGGTTTCGATGCCTTGCGCGCGCGCATCGAGCGGGCTGCGGAATCTGACCGGCTTGCCGTCGAGCAGAATCTCGCCTTCATCGGGCACCGTCGCACCGGACAACGCCTTGATCAACGACGATTTGCCCGCGCCGTTGTCGCCGATCACCGCGAGTATTTCACCGGGCAGCACCTCGAAATCGCAACCGTCGAGCGCGGTCACATTGCCATAACGTTTAACGAGTCCGCGCGCCTGCAGAACCGGCATCGCGGCAGCGGCGGAAGTGGAGACGGAGGTCGACATGACAGGGCTCCTATGCGTGCTCAACGGCCGCGGTGCGAGAGTTTATCGGCGGCGACCGCGAGAATCACGAGCATGCCGGTGATCAATACCTGGTACACCGACGACACGCCGATCAACGTCAGGCCATTGCGGAACACGCCGACGATCAGCGCGCCAAGCAGCGTGCCGACGATCGAACCGCGTCCGCCGAACAGACTCGTGCCGCCGAGCACGACCGCGGTGATGCTGTCGAGGTTTTCGGTTTGCCCCGCCTGCGGATCGCCGACGCCGGTGCGCGCCACCGACAGCAGCGCCGCGATGCCGTAGATCGCGCCGGCGAGCGTGTACACGGTCAGCAGAATCCGCTGCGACGACAGGCCCATCAGGCGCGCAGCCTCCGCGTTATTGCCGAGCGCATACAGGTGCCGGCCCGGCACCGTATCGCGCAGCACGAACCATGTGGCCAGATACATCAGCAGCGTAAGCACGGTGCCGTACGTGACTTCCGCCGGTCCGAGCCTGAACGTGTTGCCGAAGAACATGATCGCGTCCGGCAGGTTCGATACGCTTTCCGCGTTCGAATAGATCTGCGTGAGCGCGAATGCGATGTTCAACGTGCCCAGCGTCACGATAAACGCCGGCAGTTTGATGCGGGTGATCAGCACGCCGTTCAACAGGCCGAACAGCGTGCTTGCGCCGACGCCGCACAGAATCGCGAGGATCGGCGGCACACCGAGCACGACCGCGAACTTGGTCATGATGATCGAGCCGAATGCCATCACCATGCCGCACGACAGATCGATGCCGCCTGTCAGCACGATCAGCGTCTGGCCGATCGCGATGACCGCCACGACCATCGTCTGTTGCAGGATCAACGACAGGTTCTGGAACGACAGAAAGCGATTGCTCTGCGAGATGAAAAACGCGCAGGCGAGTACCAGCGCGATGAGCGGTCCCGCTTCGGATAGCGAGGGCAGATGCTCGGTGAAAGACGGGCGCGGGCGGCCGGCGGGCGCGGAAGGGGTCGACATGATGGCAGTCCTCGATACATGAGCGTGACCGGGAGGGTGAGGTGAAGCTCACATGAAGCTCATGCGGAGCTCACATCGGGGTCACGCGGTAAATCCTCTGGCGGCCCGGCATCGCGGGCCGCGTTTGCAGTACGCGTTACTTGTTGCCCCAGCAGTTCTCGAGGCCGAACTTCGTGTCCTTGCTGTCGATGCCCGACAGCGGTTTATCGGTGATCAGCGTGACGCCGGTGTCCTTGTAGCCGGATACCTTGTTGCCGGTCTTCGCATAGTCGACGCCGGCGTTCACGCCGAGCGCGGCCATCTTCAGCGGATACTGCTGCGAGGTCGCGGCGATCGCGCCGGCCTTCACGTTGCGCACGCCTTCGCAACCGCCGTCGATCGATACGATCATCACGCCCTTGTCCTTGCCGGCCGCTTTCAGCGAGCGGTATGCACCCGCGGCGGCCGGTTCGTTGATCGTATAGACGACGTTGATGTCCGGCGCTTTCTGCAGGCAGTTTTCCATCGCCGTCTGGCCCTTCGCCTGATCGCCGCGCGTGTCCTGGCTGCAGACGATCGACGGATCGCCTTCCTTTACGCCGAAGCCCTGCAGAAAGCCGTTATGGCGCAGCACGCCGACCGACACGCCGGGCGCGAGATCGAGCGTCGCGATCCTGGCGGGTTTGCCGTTCAGCGCGGCCTTTGCGTATTCGCCGATCAGCACGCCGGCCTTGAAGTTATCGGTCGCGAAGAGCGCATCGGTAGCCTCTTGCGGCTGGGTCGGCGTATCGAGCGCAATGACCATTACGCCGGCCGCGCGCGCTTTTTTGATGCTCGGCACGATCGCTTTGGTGTCGCTCGGCGTGATCAGAATCGCTTTCGCGCCGGCCGTCATCATGTTTTCGATCGCGGTGACCTGGCTCGCGTTGTCACCATCGAACTTGCCGGCGGCGCTCATCAGTTTCGCGCCGTCTTTCGACGCCTCGGCTTCGGCGCCCTCGCGCATCTTCACGAAGAACGGATTCGTGTCGGTCTTCGTGATCAGACCGATGACGGGCTGATCGGCCGCCTGACTCGCGCTCGCGCACCACACCGCGGATGCCGCGACGCACATCGACACGATTCTCCTGGCCACAGGATGCCTGCGGGAATTCAGCTTCATGGGACGCTCCTCCGATTGAATGGGCAACGACGTAACGAACTGCGTGGGGCAACCGCATGCGCGGCCAGGTTTGTTTGGTGAACTGGCGTACGCGTGGCGACTGGAGCCGCTTAAATCACTCTGTTTGATTTAGTACAGCAGGCGCGCCGCCAATCGTCAAGGAAGCGCGATGGGCGGAATTTGCCGCACGCGAATTGGCGCCAGTCCGGTGAGGCTTGTGGAGTAAGGCCGCAGCGGTCTGATGCAGGGCGCGGCGACGAGCCGCGACTTCGGGAAAGTCCTGGCTCGGTTGAAATTGCTTTGAAAGACTAACGATGTGTTTTGAACGCTAAACCGGCTTTGGCGATGGGCCGGCTAGCGTTTATTCAGCGTGCTCTGAAATGCGCACGCCGGTTGCCGCCGTGCGAAGGCCCGGTGTTTCGCGGTCGCATTCAATGCGCGGGTGAAGGACGGGTCGAGCGCGGCGGGGCGGTCGATGCTCGCACGACCAGCTTCGGCTCGGATGAAATCCGCATCGGCACGCTTTGCGCACCGGGTCCGGCCTGCCCATACGAAGACTCGATCAACTCGCGCAACAACGCTACCGCCAGTCCGGCGACCTCGACGGTCGGCACGGCCACCGTCGTCAGAGCGGGACGGGATTCGCGCGCGAGCTGAATATCGGTGATGCCGACCACGGACAGATCGTCCGGCACGTGCAAGCCGAGATCCGCGGCTGCGTGCATTGCGCCGAGCGCGGGCAGGTCATTGGTCGCGAAGAGCGCGGTGAGTTGCGGATCGGCTTCGAGTAACGCGCGCGCCGCCACGTAGCCGCCGTGGATCGTATCGACCGCATGACGCACGCGGTTCCTCTTGACGCCGCCCGTGCGCAGCGCGTCGACAAAACCTTCGTAACGCGCCGCGTGAATGCCCGGCACCTTGCTGCCGACGATTGCACCGATGCGGCGATGCCCTAGCTCCAGCAGATGCTTACCGGCCAGCTCGCCGGCCAGACGGAAATCGACCGCGACACACGGCAAGCCCGGCGGCTCGTTGGGACGCTCCCACATGCAGAGTACGACGGGGGTGCCGCGGGCTTCGGTCGCATGCAGATCGACGAAATCGAGATTCGCATTCGTCACGAGCACGCCCTCCGACAGCGTGCCGGCGATCTGATCGAGATACGCGCGGCCGGTCAGCGGATCTTCGTTGGTGTTGCAGATGATCACGAAGTGGCCGCTCGTGCGTGCCGCGCGTTCGACCGCAAGTGCGAACTCCGGATAGAACGGATTGGCGATGCTCGACACCATCAGTGCGAGCGTCGGCGCGCGGCCTTCGGCGAGTGCGCGCGCGGCCAGATGCGGACGATAGCCGAGCGCCTGGACCGCATCGAGCACGCGCTGCCGCGTGGTCGCGCCGACCCGGCCGCGATTGCGCAGCACATTGGATACCGTGGCCGGCGTAACGCCGGCATGACGCGCAACTTCACTGAGTGTGGTCATGATGCATTCAATATTTGGGATGGCTGCCCGGCATTTGCGTCGCGACGCGAGGCGCGGCAACATCTGTCGTCGAACAGCCGGACAAAACGATAACGGAGACAGCCCAACGATCGCCTGCGATCGATTTTTTCGGGCCCGCTGATTAAGCGCTTAATCTCCTGCATCGGGCCGATTAAATCACGGAGTCGATTCAATGGCGAGCATTTCGTTACGAGGTGTGCAGAAAGCGTATGGCGACGGTGCGCCGGTGATTCGCAACGTCGATCTGGACATCGGCGAAAACGAGTTCTGTGTGTTTCTCGGGCCATCGGGCTGCGGCAAGTCAACGCTGCTGCGCATGATAGCCGGTCTCGAAGACGTGACCGATGGCGACCTGTCGATCGACGGGCGTATCGTCAACGACGTGCCCGCCGCGCAGCGCGGCGTGGCGATGGTGTTTCAGAGCTATGCGCTGTTTCCGCACATGAGCGTGTTCGAGAACATGGCGTTCGGACTGAAGCTCGCGAAGACGCCAAAGGACGAAATCGAGCGCAAGGTGCGTGAAGCCGCGCGTATTCTGCAGCTCGAAGCATTGCTCGAGCGGCGGCCGAAGGCGCTATCCGGTGGCCAACGCCAGCGCGTTGCGATCGGCCGTGCGATCGTGCGCGAGCCCGGCGTGTTTCTGTTCGACGAACCGCTGTCCAATCTCGATGCGACGTTGCGCGGCCAGACGCGCGTCGAAATCGCGCGTCTGCATAAGCAGTTCGCGAAGGCGAGCGTGGTGTACGTGACACACGATCAGATCGAAGCGATGACGCTTGCCGACAAGATCGTGTTGCTACATTCGGGCAAGGACACCGAGCGCTACGGCAGCATCGCGCAGATCGGTGCGCCGCTCGAGTTGTATCACCGTCCGAAGAGCCGCTTCGTGGCCGGCTTCATCGGTTCGCCGCGGATGAATTTTCTGCCGGGCAAGGTCGCGTCGCTCGATGCACAGGGAGTGGTCGTGACGCTCGATCACACGGGAGAAAACCTGCGCGCGCCGGTGAGCGCGGAGGGATTGCAAATAGCGCAGCCGGTCACGCTCGGCGTGCGTCCCGAGCATCTGGAGTTGATCGATACAGCCGGTCCGGGGGCCGCAACCACGTCGTCGGATGGCGTGCTCACGCGCGGCGTATCGCTCGTCGAACAGCTCGGCGAACACAGCTACGTTCATCTCGATCAGCCCGGCGGCGCGGTACTCATCGCGAAGGCGCCCGGCGCGACGCGTCTCGCACCCGGCGAGCGCGCGAGTCTGCGCGTGCCGCGCGCGGCCTGCCATCTGTTTACCGAAGACGGCTTCGCGGCCCCGTCGCTCGAAACCGTCGAACACTACGCCTGAAAAACATTGGGGACATAGGGATGCGTTTAGGAGTCTGTTATTACCCGGAGCACTGGCCGGAGTCGATGTGGGAAGACGACGCGCGCCGGATGAAAGCCCTCGGCATCGAGCAGGTGCGGATCGCCGAATTCGCGTGGAGCCGCATGGAGCCGACGCCCGGCGAATACGACTGGGGTTGGCTCGATCGCGCGATCGACGTGCTCGGCGCGGCCGGGTTGCAGGTCGTGATGTGCACGCCGACCGCGACGCCGCCGAAGTGGCTGATCGATCGTCATCCTGACATCCTGCCGGTCGGTGCGGATGGCCGTGCGCGCGCATTCGGCTCGCGGCGTCATTACGACTTTTCGTCGCCGGCGTATTGCGAAGCGTCGCGTCGCATTTGCACGGCGGTGGCCGAGCGTTACGGTAAGCATCCGGCGGTCGCGTACTGGCAGACCGATAACGAATTCGGTTGCCATCACACGGTAGTCAGCTATTCGAGCGCCGCGGTGACGCGCTTTCGCGAGTGGCTGAGGGCGCGTTATCGCACGATCGGCGCGTTGAACGAAGCGTGGGGAACGGTGTTCTGGAGTATGGAGTACCGCAGCTTCGACGAAATCGATGCGCCCATTGCGACCGTCACCGAAGCCCATCCATCGCATCGGCTCGACTATCGCCGTTTCGCGTCCGATGAAGTTGCGCGCTACAACCGCATGCAGGTCGAGATCATTCGCGCGCATTCGCCGGGGCGGCCGGTCGCGCATAACTTCATGCAGCTTTTCACCGAGTTCGATCACTACAAGGTGGCGGCCGATCTCGACATCGCGACATGGGATAGCTATCCGCTCGGCGCGCTCGAAGAGCAATGGTTCGCGCCGGAAGTCAAAGCGCGCTGGCTGCGCAGCGGTCATCCGGATTTCGCGTCGTTCAATCACGATGTTTATCGCGGCATGTCGAAACTGCCGTTCTGGGTGATGGAGCAACAGCCGGGACCGGTGAACTGGGCGCAATGGAATCCTGCGCCGCTGCCGGGCATGGTGCGGCTATGGAGTTGGGAGGCGTTCGCGCACGGCGCGGGCTGCGTGTCGTATTTCCGCTGGCGGCAGGCCCCGTTTGCGCAGGAGCAGATGCACGCGGGCCTCAATACGCCCGATAACCGGCTCGATATCGGCGGTAGCGAAGCGTCGCAGGTGGCCGCCGATGTCCGCGCGGTGCTTGCCGCGAATGCGGACGCGAATGCAACGGTTCGCTCGAAAGTCGCGCTCGTCTACGACTACGAGGCGAAGTGGCTCTTCGAGGTTCATCCGCAGGGCGCGGACTTTCACTATCCGCGTTTCGCGTTCGAGTACTACTCGGCGTTGCGCTCGCTCGGACTCGATGTCGATGTCCTACCGGTCGATGCATCGCTCGATGGCTACAGCCTGATCGTCGTGCCGCCGCTGCCGGTCGTGCCTGACGATCTCGGCGAGCGTCTCGTGCGCTCGGGCGCGCAGGTGGTGCTCGGTCCGCGCACCGGCTCGAAGACTCGCGACCTGCGAATTCCGGCGAATCTGCCGCCCGGCGTATTGACGTCCGTGCTGCCGTTGCGCGTATGGCGGGTCGAATCGATGCGGCCCAACGTAACGGAGGAAGTACGTCTCGCGGAGAATGATGCGGCAGTTGGCGTCGCGCGTCATTGGCGCGATTTTATCGACAGCGATGCGCGATCGTTGCTCGACGTGCGCGCGCGTTTCGCCGACGGTCATCCCGCGGTTGTGCGAAGCGGCGCGTTCCACTATTTCGCGAGTCTGTTCGACGACGCATTGACCGTGCGTCTGTTTCAGCGGATCGCAGAGGAGGCCGGTATCGCCACCGTGCAACTCGGCGATAGCGTGCGTACCAGCCAGCGCGGCGCGCTGACCTACGTGTTCAACTATGGCGCCGAAGCGCACATGCTCGAGCACGTCCCCGCCGACGCATTCGTGATCGGCTCGCGCACGGTCGCGCCGCAAGATGTAGCGATCTACCGGCCGCAATAACAGAGTCTGACCGCGGTAATTCCACGCAGTAATTTCACATGGAAGCGACAACGACGTAAAACCATCGAATAAAGGAGACAGTCGGAATGAAACTCAAACCACGCAAGATTCTGCTGGCGCTCGCGCTGACTGCGTTCGCCGCGGGGACATCCTTCGTCAGCGCCGCGCAGGCGGGCACGCTTGCGCTCAACATCGCGTACAAGGGAGCGAGCCAGCGCACGGTCTGGCAGCAGGTAGTCGATGAGTTCAAGAAAGCGCATCCCGGTATCGACGTGAAGGTGTCGTTCATCGACGAGGAAGCGTACAAGGTGCAATTGCCGGGCTGGCTGTCGACGGTCGCGCCCGATGTCGTCAACTGGCACGACGGCGAGCGCATGGCCTATTACGCGCAACGCGGTCTGTTCGAGGATCTGAGCGGCGACTGGCAGAAGAACGGCTGGAACGACATGTATGCGTCGACCAGGGAAGCGTCGTCGTATAAGGGCAAGCAGTACGCGGCGCCGACCGTGTATTACTCGTGGGGGATGTTCTATCGCAAGGATCTGTTCGAGAAAGCCGGTATCAAGGGCGAGCCGAAAACGTGGGATGAATTTCTCGATGCGGCGAAGAAGCTGAAAGCCGCCGGCATCGCGCCGATTGCGGTCGCGGGCCGGGATGCATGGACGCTCGCCGGCTGGTTCGACTATCTCGATCTGCGTCTGAACGGCAACGCGTTTCATCAGAAGCTGATGGCCGGCGAGATTCCGTACACCGATCCGCGCGTGAAGAAGGTTTATACGACGTGGAAGCAATTGATCGACGACGGCTATTTCATCAACAACTCGCTGTCCTACGATCTCGACGCGGTGCAGCCGTTCCTGTTCCAGGGCAAGGCCGGCATGATGCTGATGGGCACGTTCATCGCGGCGGGCTTTCCGGACAACGTGAAGCCGCAAATGGGCTATTTCCAGTTTCCGATCATCGACTCGAAGGTGCCGACCGCCGAGGATGGCCCGGTCGAATCGCTGCATATTCCGTCGAAGGCGAAGAACAAGGCCGATGCGCATACGTTCCTGGCTTTCGTCGAAACGCCCGAGATCGGCGCGCAACTGGCGAAGGGGCTCGGCTCGCTATCCGCGAACAGCAAATCGCCTGAACCCGAAGATCCGATTTCGAAGATCGGCTTTCAGATCCTGTCGAATACGAAGGGCGGTATTGCGCAGTTCTACGATCGCGATATGACCAAGGAGATGGCCGACGAGGGGATGAAGGGGATGCAGCAATTCGTCTCCGATCCTTCGAAACTCGACGACATCCTCGCGCAGCTCGAGCAGACGCGTCAGCGCATCTACAAGAAGTAAGCGGCGGCGGCCGCGAGGCCGCCTGCCGCTGTTCGTTGCGGTTCTTTGCAACGGATTGGATCGGGAGATTGATCGTGTCGCATTCCGTCAGCCGTCATAGCGTCGGCGGTCCTGTTGAACCCGGCGGGCCGGGCATGTCCGCGCCCGCCGGCGCGGTGCGTTCGTCCATCGCGTCGCGCCGGCGCGGTCCAACGCCGACCGCGCGGCGGCAACGGCGTGCCGCGTTGCTGTTTCTGGCGCCGGCTTGCATCATGGTGGCCGTGTACGTGGTGTGGCCGATCCTGTCGACGATCCGATTGAGCTTTTTCAATTGGGACGGCATGACCGAGCCGACGTTTATCGGTCTCGCGAATTACATCGAGCTGTTTCATACGCCGACGTTCTACACCGCGTTGAAGAACAACCTGATCTGGCTCGTGCTGTTCCTGCTCGCTCCGCCGATGGGGCTCGCGGTCGCGCTATATCTGAATCAGGCGGTGGCGGGTATTCGCATCGTCAAATCGCTGTTTTTCGCGCCGTTCGTATTGTCGGGTGTCGTGGTCGGCCTGATCTTCTCGTGGTTCTACGATCCGACTTTCGGCCTGCTCGCGATGATCCTCGGCCACGGCGTGCCGGTGCTCGGCGATCCTCGCTATGCGACGCTCGGCATCGTATTCGCGGCGCTGTGGCCGCAAACCGCGTATTGCATGATTCTTTATCTGACCGGTTTGACCACGCTGAACGCGGAGCAGATCGAAGCCGCGCGCATGGAGGGCGCGCGCGGCTGGTCGATGCTGTGGCACGTGATCCTGCCGCAACTGCGGCCCACCACGTTCATGGCGATCGTCGTCACGATCATCGGCGCGTTGCGCAGCTTCGATCTGATCGCGGTGATGACAGGCGGCGGTCCGTTCGAAAGCTCGACCGTGCTCGCGTATTTCATGTACGACCAGGCGATCAAGTACTACCGCATCGGCTATTCGGCGGCGATCGCGGTGGTGCTGTTCGGCATCATGCTCGTGTACATCGTTTATCACCTGCGGCGGATGCTGCGCGCCGAGCAATAAGGAGCCGACGATGTTTCCGATTCCAATCGACAAATGGAAGCCCACCACGCGCCGCGCGTACAAACTGACGTTACCGATTGCACTGTTGATCTGGCTATTGCCGATGATCGCGGTGCTCGTTACGTCAGTGCGTTCGACCGAGGAATTGAGCGAAGGTAACTATTGGGGATGGCCGCGGCACTTCGCGATGTTCGACAACTATCGCGAGGCACTGACCACGTCGCCGATGCTGCATTACTTCTGGAATAGCGTGCTGATCACGGTGCCGTCGGTGGTGGGTTCGATCGCACTGGCCGCGATGGCCGGGTTTGCGTTGGCGATCTATCGCTTTCGCGGCAATTCGACGCTGTTCGCGACGTTCGTTGCCGGCAATTTCGTGCCGATTCAGGTGCTGATGATTCCGGTACGAGATCTGTCGTTGCAGCTTGGCCTGTTCAATACGGTCGGTGCACTGATTCTGTTTCATGTGTCGTTTCAGACCGGCTTTTGCGCACTATTTCTGCGTAATTTCATCAAGCAGTTGCCGTTCGAACTGGTGGAGGCCGCCCGCATCGAAGGGGCGAATGAGTGGACCGTATTCTTCAGAATCGTGCTGCCGTTGATTCGTCCCGCGCTCGCCGCCTTGGCGATTCTGGTGTTTACGTTTGTGTGGAACGACTACTTCTGGGCGCTGTGTCTGACGCAAGGCGATGATGCCGCGCCGATCACCGTTGGCGTGGCCGCGTTGAAAGGGCAGTGGACGACTGCGTGGAATCTCGTTTCGGCGGGATCGATTCTGGCGGCGCTGCCGTCCGTCATGATGTTCTTTGCAATGCAGAAGCATTTCGTCGCGGGGTTGACGTTCGGCGCGACGAAAGGGTGAATGCATTGGCCTCGTAACGCATTGCGATGCGTGGAGAAGGGTTGCCCGCGAAAGCGGGCTTTTTTTGGCGAGGATTCCATGGCATCGACAACAGCCCGGCGTCGTTCCAGCCACCGGTTCGCGACGCACGGGCCGATCGGATAAGATACGGCCCGCCATACGTTTTTAGAACAGAAGGAGTGGTTTCGATGATCCAACCGAGCAACGTTTTCAAGGAAAATCTCGCCCTGATGCCTGCGATCGACGGCATCGCGCGTATCGATCTGGTCGACGGCAAGGGTGCCGTCGTCGCCAGCATCGAGAACAAACCGGGCAAGCAGGGCTCGCTCGCGGTGTACAACTACCTGTGCGGGACCTTCGGCACGCTGGACGCGAAGGCGGCCGAACACGGCCTGGCACTGTTCGCCGAACATACGGCCGACGCGCGCAACCGGCCTGGTGCGCATCCGAACGTCGATCATCTGCTGGCGATCGCGGCCGGCGGCGACGCGCTGCGTATCGACGTAGTGCCCGCTTAAGCGCCTTTCAACGCATCGCAGGTTATCGTTTTCCTGCGATGCAACAACCGTGTACACAACGATTGCGCGCCCTCCGAAAGACGATTTGCCAGCCGTACCGGCGGTGACTCAGTGAAAACCCTCGTTTTTCTCAAAAATGTGGATTGGCTTCCCAATCGGCTTCTATTCAGCGAATTGAAACGCAGCCGGGCGGCGCACACTGATTTCGTGCCAATCGTGCTCGTTGCGCCAGGAGCCTCAGATGTCCTCCCGCCACCCCAAGACCCGCCGGTTCGACCCCTGCCAGCCGGACATTTGCGCCCCGGAATGGAACGGCCTGTCACTCGACGCTGACGCCGCTGCGATGCGCGAACTACAGCACGCGTCCGAAGCCGTGTTGCATCTGGCGACGCAGGCCCATGCGGCCGTCGCGCGCAGCGACGTGGCCAATGCACAAGCCGCGCGCAAATCGCTCGAAAAGCAGCTGACGCTTGCCAGAGGGCTGATCGACGAATTGCTGTTCGGCGCGCCTGGCGAGTCCGTGCTGCATTGACGGCCGCTGCGGCACCGACCTGAATTAACCCGCATCCCGCCGTTGCCGGAAACTGAAATGAGCACTTTGACGATAGTTCTTTGCATCTGGGCGATGCTTGCTTTGTGCGCGGTCCTGTTTATCCGCGGTGCAAGCCCGCGCGTCGACCGTGCGGTGAAGCAAACGCGCAATCGCACGTCGCGCTATTCGATCGCGGAGTAACGGCGAGAGGCCAACGGGGTAACATGAAGTGCGCCGGCGCTGACGCCGGATTGCTCTGCCGATGTTTCCACCGGAGGTTCTCGCATGGACACTCATTCGATTCTCGGCATGATGCATGCCGAAGAGGCCTTGCTCGTTTCGATCGTGCGATCGTTGCCCGACGATATCAAGCGCAAGATCGCCGATGACTTTCACGAGCAGGCGCAACTCGCCGAAACCTCGCATCTGAACCCGACGTCCAGCCGCGAAGCAAGCGCTGCGTTCAACGCACATATCCGGCGCCTGTCGAACATGCTCGCGTCACTCTCCTGACTGAACAACGCATTGCACCGGAAAGGGCGAAGCACCGCGCTTCGCCCCTCGTCCAGACCCGATGGCCAGCAGCGCGATTCCGGTAAGGTTGCGATAACCGCGTGGTTCGCGCGCCGGCTTGCGCTGCCGTCTTTGCGCTGCCGTCTATTAGGGGCAGCTTAAGGTTGACTTAAGAAAGCGTCCATAGGCTTGCCCATCAATCTTCTGTGGCGTCTCACGCAGTGACTGGAGACGCCGATTCAACGAAACCACCCGAACGTGCATGCGTGCCGCGCACGCGACGGTCGACCGCTTGTTCATGAATCAATGCCTCTATCCGTAACCCGCATTCTGTCGGGGCGTACCAGCAAAATCATCGTTGTATGTGCAATGAGCTCGGTGTGCGCGGCGTATCTGATGACCTACCACCGCACGATGCGCGACGACGAGCCGGACGTGTCGCTGGTAAGCAAGGATTCCACGAAAGCCGCCGGCAATATGCCCGCCACAGCGCCGGCCGCACCGGCTGCCGCAGTCCCTGAGCCCGCTCAATCCCCCGCATTCACCGTCAAAACAGCGTCGATCGACCACAGTTTCGCCGCAGCCGCGAAAAGCATGGGCGTCGACGCGGGCACGACCGCGACTCTGGCGCGAGTATTTCGCAACGAGCTCAACCTCGCGCGCGATCTGCGTCCCGGCGACCATGTGAGCGCGGTATTCGACAACAGCGCCAATAGCGAAAACAAGTCAGGCGATAGCGGCAGCGCGACGGGTCGCCCCCTCGCGGTTCGCATCGCCCGCGGAACGACGACACACGATGTGTTTCTCTACAAGGATCTTCGCGGTCAACCGTTCTACTACTCGAAAGACGGCGCCAGCACGAAGCCCGCTTTCGAGCGCTATCCGCTGAAATTCAAGCGCGTGTCGTCGGGTTTTTCGCTGAACCGCTTCGATCCCGTGCTGCATCGTTGGCAAAGTCATGACGGCGTCGATCTCGCGGCGCCGTCCGGCACGCCCGTGCACGCGACCGCGCGAGGCGTCGTTCGTTTTATCGGCCATCAGACCGGCTACGGCAAGGTGATCGTCATTCAAAACCCCGCGCCGTACTCGACGACGTTCGCGCATCTATCGCGTTTCGCGAAGGGACTGCGGCGCGGCAGTCATGTGACGCGCAATCAGGTGATCGGTTATGTCGGAGAGACGGGCTGGGCGACCGGGCCGCATCTGCATTACGAGGTTCACGTGAACAACGTGCCGCAGGACCCGCTGACCGTCGAGCTGCCCCGGAGAACGCATCTGCAAGCCGATGAATTGCGGCACTTCAAGGCGCGTGTCGCGCAATTGACGGCGTTGCTGTAAGGCGAACCACTGTATCGGCGTCTCAGCTTTGCAACATGACGGTCCGCGTCCGGTAAGCACTACTTCCGCCGATAACGCGTCGGCAATCCTGACCGGCGCGTGCCTCGAAGCTTTGCCTGTCAATCTTCATACGGGTTTTCCCGTTCGCGTTGAACGACGCGTATGGATGAGCGCGCAACGGCCGCCGCGCGACGGCGGCGTCTCAATTCCGATGCATTGCGTGCAGTCCACTGTCTCGCGCACGCCTCGCGCGCGTCTCCCGGAAGCGCACACCGTTGCCTGGCAAGGCTTAGACCGCCGATGGCATAGCCGTTGCAATAACAGAATTACAACAACTACACATTGCAGCCGGCACCCAGGTATCGATGTAGCGAATAACAGCCGACGTCGGCAAATGTCTTCGTGATTCGCGTTCGGGGAGGTTCAGGGAGGTTGACGCGTTTTGCGAGGTGCGGCGGGGCCAACTCGAAACGGATGTCGATAAACAACGACGACGCGAGTGGGCGATGCGCAAGTATCGCCCACTCGCGATCGTGACGGCGTGAAGCGATGACCTCGCCACTTTTTCCGCTCCTGCGGATCGACCGGTGTTCGCTATAACGGCATGCGTGACGGTCGTTCAAAGCGGACTCGAAGCGGGATCAAATCGGCTTAAAAGCGCAGGGCCGCCGCCAGATCGAAGCGCGCTTGCGCGCCGCTCGGCGGGCTGCGAAGATCACACTAATGCTCGCCGCGTTTTTTTTCGCGTCCGCGGCATGTTTCGTGTTGGTGTTCGTGCTGGTTCGAGCTACACCGCTCAAATCGCCCAAACCAACTGGATGGAGCCGCCACGCGCAAACTCACGCACGGGAGCGGCCACTGCGCGGTCGAAGCCTCTACGCGGGGAAAGCCATGTTTGCGTCAAGCGCGTTTCCTGAACTGCTGCACCACGCGAGGCTGTGGTTGCAAGCCTACGCATTCGTGCTGCTGATGATGGGAATCGGCGCATTGCTGGAGCGTCGCTGGCCCGCCACGTTGCTGCAATCGCGCGCGGGGCAGCGTTTGAACATGGCATATGCGGCGGTATATCTGGTCATCGTGGAGGCCGCGAAGCCGCTTACCGCGGCAGCGAGCGTCGCGATCGTGAACGCATTCGGCGGCGGCATGGTGGTGCTGGTGTCGCGAGGATGGGGCGCGCTTGCATCGTTCGTGATCGTGCTGCTCACGATCGATCTGCTCGAATACGCGTTTCATCGCTTGCAGCACACGTGGCCGGTGCTGTGGAAACTCCATTCCTTGCACCATAGCGCGGTGGATTTCAACGTGACGGTCACGTTGCGGCATCACTGGCTCGAAGTGCTGATCAAAGGGTGCCTGCTTTATCCGATGGTCGGCGTGCTGTTCAGGGTTGATCCATCGATTGTCGGCGCAACGTCGATCGTCTTTATGATCGGCAATTACGTCGCACATCTGAATCTGCGGGTGGACCTCGGCCGCTACGTCAGCTGGGTGATCAACCCGCAATATCACCGGCTGCATCACTCGATTCGCACCGAGCATCTGAATCACAACTTCGCGCAATTGCTGCCGATGTGGGATCACGTATTCGGCACACGCTGGATACCGGCGAAACACGAATGGCCTGCTACGGGTCTCGACGACGGCACGCAGCCGCGTTCATTGCTCGGCGCATTCGGCTGGCCGCTGGCTCAGCATGCGGGGCGCGATGCGATGCCGGTTCGCAAGCCGGCGGTGGCGCTGGACAAGGACGCGAAATAGGCCTGCCGCGCTGCGGGCCCTAACCGGATCGAATGTATGAAGGCCGGTCGCGATCAAGTGAGCCGCGCATTGCGCACCGCCTTGCCGCCCAGCAGCGAAACGATCAACGTGGCCATCACGAGTACGCACAACGCGCTGCGCAAGCCCAGCAATCCCGCACCGAAACCGATGAGCGGCGGCCCCACCAGAAAGCCTGCATACCCGGCGGTGGCCGCCATCGAAACGCCGATTGCGGGCGTCGCGGTCGAACGGCCCGCCGCGCTGAAAATCACCGGCACGATATTCGCGAGACCCACGCCGACCATCGCGAAGCCGACGCATGCGGTCCACACGGTCGGCAGACTCAGCACGAGTGCAAGTCCCGCCAGCGCGATCAGGCCACCGAGCGCAACGACCCGGCTCGAACCGAAACGGCGCACCGATGCATCGCCGGCAACCCGGCAGGCCGCCATCGAAAACGCGAACGCGGAATAGCCGATCGCGGCGACGCTCGCTTCCTGATTTAACGTCGAGCGCAGATAGACGGCGCTCCAGTCGGCGATCGCACCTTCCACCAGCATGCAGAGAAACGCGAGCATCGCCAGTTTCATCACGCCGCCGTCGGGCCACGCGAAGCCGCTCGATGCGGCGGCCGTGCGCGGACCGATATCGCGCAACGCCAGCAACGCGGCGACGACGATCAGCGTTGCAATTGGCAGGTCGGGCGCCAGCAGCCCGCCGACGACACCAATGCCGCCTTTCTGCAGCATCGCGCCCGTCGCCGCGCCGAGCAGTCCGCCCGCGCTCCACGCCGCATGGAACGACGACATGATCGGCCCGCGCCATTGCGTTTCGATGGCGCTTGCGTGGCCGTTCATCGATACATCGAGCGCACCGTTCGACGCGCCGAGCGCGAACAGCATCGCACACAGCGTGAGCATGCCGGGCGCGAGCGCCGGCAACGGTAACGCGATTGCGAAGGCCGCGCCGAGCAGCGCGGTCGCGCGGCCGCTGCCGACGCGCGGCGCCAGTTGCCCCGCGAGCGGCATTGCGACGATCGCGCCGAGCGCGAAGCAGAACAGCGCAATGCCCAGCGATGCGTCGCTGAGCGCCAGGCTTTCCTTGATGCGCGGCACCTCGACCGCCCATGCGCCGATACCGAATCCGTTGGCAAGAAAAACGCCGATCGTCGCGATGCGTTCCCTGACCAGCGTGTGGTGTGAAATAGCGGGAGAAGTCATTGGCGCGCTACCTTCACGCTGTCGAAGACGGCCCTCAGACTCACGAGTCGCGCAGCCGGCACGTCGGCTTCGACGACCAGACAGTCGATTTCCGACGCGGGCGCCACCGCGAACGGCGCGGCTGTCATCAGTTTTTCCGACGTCAGCGCGATCGCGATCCGGCCGCTCGACTTGATCATCGCGCGCTTGAGTTCGGCATCTTCCGCGTCGAATGCGGCAACGCCTTCTTCCGGATCGAGCGCGCATGCGCCGAGAAAACAGATATCGGCGCGGATCTGCTGGATCTGCAGCAAGGCGGTTGCGCCGAGTGAGCCCGCCGCGCCGTGCGCAACGCGGCCGCCGACGAGTATCACGTCGATGCCGGGCCGGTTCAGCAGCCGCACGCAGGCCTCGGGCGAATTCGTGATGACGGTCAGCGCCGCGTTGTCGGGCAGCGCCGCGGCGATTGCGACATTGGTCGAGCCGGCGTCGAGCAACACGATCTGCTTCGGACGCACGATCGACGCGGCCGCCGCGGCGAGCCGCGCCTTGCGATCGACGGCTTCGTGCATGCGGAGCGCAGCCGGCTTGTCGGCGGGGGACATCAGCAGCGCGCCGCCGTACACGCGCTTGCAGTGCCCCTGATCGGCGAGGTCGCGCAGATGACGGCGCACCGTATGTTCGGAGGTCTGCAACTCGGCGGCGAGCTCCGCCGCCAGCACGCGGCCGTGCGTGCGCAGCCGCTCCAGAATCAGCGCCTCGCGCTGTTCGGGCAGCAGCCCGTTGATTGCTTCCTGTCGCGTTCGCTGCATCGCGGTTCCTCGCTTGCCGGTGTCAATCGATCATAAACGAGCAAAATGTATCGTAAACAATCAGTGCGTGCAAGCGGCTCGGACCGGCGCTAAACAGCGCGATTCAGACTTCGCGCGGCGCGGCCGAAAACCAGCCAGTCGAGCAGCGCCACCGCAACGAGCGTCGCGCCCATCAGCGGAAATATCACGCCGAGCAGAATCAGACCGGCTTTCCAGCCGCGCATCGGCGGCGCCGCGCGTTCGCGCGACGGCGCGCCGAGCGAGCGTTGCGGGCGCCGCTTCCACCACATCACGCAACCGCTGACCGCGAGCGCGGCGAGGCCGAGCGAAATGACCGTGCACAGGATCTGATTGGCGACGCCGAAATAACGGCCCATATGCAACGACGTGCCGTACGACACGGCCTTTGCGATCGCGCCGTAGTCGCGGTAGCGAATGTCTTTCAGTATCGCGCCGCTGTATTGATCGACATACAAAGTGCGCTCGTTTTGCGGCTTCGCGGGGAAATACGAAACGGTATAGACGCCGCTGGCCGAGCCCGGCAGCACGATGTTGTAGTCGTCCGTGATGCCGAGCGAAGCCGCGAGCGCGACGATATGTCCGAGCGACAACGGCTGTGCGGCGCCGGGCGCCGCGGATGCGGGCACGCGCGTGTCGCCGGCCGCCCACGGCGCGAGCGGCAACGGCAGATCGTCCATCACCATGCCGGGCATCGAATCCATGTCGGCGTGATGCTCGGGCGCCGTGGCCGTTGCATGCGCAGTCGCGGCAGCAGCATGCTGCGCGTGCGCACCCGGCGGCGCGGAGCGCAGCTTCAGCCCGCGCCACGCACCGGGCGGCGCGCCGAGATGCGTGGCGGTGGCGAACGCCTTGAACTGCTTGCCCCACGAGCCGGTCCACGGCAGGCCCGTCAGCACGAACGCGAGCGCGCCGAGCGCGAGCCAGATGCCGAGCGCCGCATGGATGCTTTTCCACAGCGGGCGTCCTCGCAACCCAAAGCGCGGCAGCAGTGCCGCACGCTTGCCGGTTTTGCCGCGCGGCCACCACAGTGCGATGCCGGTGCCGATCATCACGAGCGTCCAGCATGCGACCAGTTCCATCAGCAATTCGCCGGGCTTGCCGAGCAACAGCTTGCGATGAACCATCCGATCGACCTGCATCAGACGATCGTCGACGCTGAGCGTGCCTAATACCTGTCCGTCGTACGGATTCAGATAGACGCTCTGTTGCGTGCCATCCGCGACGCGAAACACGAATTCGGCGCTGCGGCGCGGATCGCGCGTGATGACCGCGGTCAGCGCGGCGGAGCCCTTTGGCATCGCCGCGCGGGCTCCGGCCAGCAGCGCGTTGTCGGGCAGCCTCGGCACCGCCCGCGGTTCGACGATCAGGCGATGCCGATAAAGCAGCGGCTCGATCTGCGGCTGGAAGCAGTACAGCGTGCCGGTGATCGCGAGGACGAGCAGGAAGGGCATCACGAAGAGCCCCGCGTAAAAATGCCAGCGCCACAGCGTTCTGTAGCCGGGGTGGACCGGGCCGGTGCCGGTCGTTGTACCGGCGCTTGTGCCAGCGCTTGTACTGGCGCTTGTGCCGGCCTTCACGTCGGCAGTCGGATTGCCTGGCGCGCGAATGCGCTCTTCAGCATGAGTCGTGGACATGAAATCCTCGTCGGGCAAGATTGAACGATGGCGTTAAAGCGAGAGGCGGTATGTATTGCGCGGGGGTATTGCTCAAATGCTGCTCAAATGCGCAGCTTCGCTTCCACGTAGAACGTGCGGCCCGGATACGGGTGATAGACGAAGTAGCGCGCGTCGAACAGGTTGTCGATGCCGACGCCGATTTCACTGAGCTTCGTCGGCCTGAACGTGAACTTCGCATCGGCCACGGTGTAGGTACTGGTGCCGCCGAATACATCCGGATTCGTATCGGTATTGGTCAGCGTGTTGTACTGGCGCCCCGAATAGCGCGCGGCAAGTGTCAATGCCGCACGCGCATCGAAGCGATAGGTCGCGGCGAGATCCGCGCGCCATAGTGGAATACGGTAAAAGTACTTGCCGACGGTGGCCGGATTCTGTGCATTCGCGATGATCTTCGATTGCGTATAAGCGACGCTCGCGATCAGATCGAGGCCCCGCACCAGCACATCCTCGCCGGAATAACTCGTTTCGACACCGCGCGAGCGCACCTTGCCGATGTTCTGAAAGTTCGTCACGTTCGGAATCACGGTCGTGTCGGTCTGACTGAAAATCGTGTTCTTCACGTCGTCCTGAAACAGCGAGAAACGAAATACGCCATTCCAGTGGGCCCATTCGGCACTGAGTTCTTTCGAAAGATCGTCTTCGGGCTGCAGATTCGGATTGTTATTGACGAGCGCGGAGCCGTTGATTTGCCCCTGGAACAACTCGCTCACCGTCGGAAAGCGGTAAGCGCGGCCAATCGACGCACGCAAGGTCAGATCGTCGCTGACGTCGAACGACAGCGATGCTTTCGGCGAGAAATGGCGCTGGCTGGCGTCGCTGTACGGAACGGTTTTGCCGGGCAGCGACTGCGCGCCGTCATACGCTTGCCAGTCTTCATAACGCACGCCATAGACGAACTTCCAGCGCGGCAGAAAGCGCCATGCATCCTGCGCATAGAGCGCCTGAGTCTGCGTCTTGCCGGTAAATGCATTGGCAAACGACGTCGCGTCTCCGTCGCGCCAGTTCAACGTGTTGTAGCTCTGGTTGTCGAGAAAGTAGTTGTCGTAGTGATAGCCGAAACTCAGTGCGTGATTGCCGAGCCCGGCTTGATTGGTCACGGGCGTGTACGTGCCGCGCAGATCGAGCGTTTTCCAGCCCGTGCCGTCGCCGAACAGCACGGTGCCGGGGCCGCTGCCCGGCCCCCCGGCATTCGCGGTGCGCGCGACGCTATTGCCGATGTCGTAATACGATGCGATCGCTTCGCCATTCCAGCCGCTCGCGTTGCGTGTTTTCAGCGATACGCCGTACAGCCAGTTTTCGCTGTGACCGAGGCTCGGCGCAAGCGCGGCGGCTGGAATCGCATAGTGATAGCCGTTGATCGACACATTGCCGCTATACACCGGATTGCCGTTTGCGTCGCGCAGGAATGTCGAGCTCTCGCTGTCGTAGGTCTGGTGCCAGTAACCGAGCGTGAAGCCGCCTTGCAGCGTCGGCGTGAAGTCGTACTGCATCTTCAGCTTGAACTGGTCCTGCACCGTGTGCTCGATGCCTTCACCGTTCACGCCGAGCACGACGGTCGGCGCATTGGTCTGGTTGTTGTAAAAGTACGCGCCATTGACCGGCGTGTCGCCGGGCTTCGCAGGCGTGCCCGATTGCGCGAGCGTCGCGAATTGCAACGGCTGGCTGGTGTTCTCGAGATGATTGACGCCGAGCAGATACGAGAACTTGCCGATGCGGTCGCCAATCGACGCGCTTGCTTCGCTGCCATTGAAATTCTGGTTCACGCCGAACAGGCTGAAGTGCTGCGTGAATGCCTTTACATCGGCATTCGCCTCGAACCGTTTCGGCATCCGCGTGCTGATGAGTACCGTCGCGCCGAGAGAATTGCCCGGATAAAGCGCGGAAAACGGCCCATAAATCACATCGACCTGCTGGATCTCGTCGGGAAACACCATCGACCAGCGCGGCGGAAACGAATAGCTATTGCCGAGCAGGTTGCTCAGCAACAGGCCGTCCGCATAGACGAGCCCGCGCGCGCTTTGCGTATTACTGGTGCCGCGTACCGCGATGATCGAATTCAGATCGCCGATAAAGCGCTTGCGTACCGCGAGATTCGGCATGTACTTCAGCACGTCCTCGGTGTTGACGACGTTCCAGTTGGCAAACTGCTCGCGCGTGACGGTTTCGACGGAGGCGGGCAGGTTCGGATCGAGCGCGCGCGGCGCGGCGCTCGCGCTTGCGTTGACGCTAACGGCCGGCAGCGTGGCGTCGGTGTTCGTGCCGTCCGCCTGCGCGGGAGTCGCAATAAAGGCCGGCACGAGTGCGGGAACGAGCGTCGGCACGAGCGCGCGCCAACGGGCGGCACGATGAATGATGCGGCGACGCGGGCATACAGCGCCACGGCGGGCGCAAAAGGGCAAGCTTCGCAGCGCGAAGTTGAACATGAAGGTTTCCTCGATGCATTGAACAGGCGATCGCACGCGTCGTCGAAGCAGGCGACGAAGGCACGATCAGGGCTGGCAGCGATCAGGAAACGGCAGGCGGGGCTCGGGGACGTCCGGACGGGAACGCGCCGAGCGGCGTGAAGCGGGTGGACAGCGTGGGTGGCATGGTGCCGGCGAGCCGCAGCGCGGCCGGCGGTTCGACGGCGGCGAGCGTCGGCATCGCGACGTGATGTTCGAGCAGATGACAGTAGCCGCACGCGCCGAATGCATCGGCGTGGCTCAGATGCACGGGGGCGGTGCCGATCTGGGCGGCGAGCCCTGCGTCGCCCGAATTACCCGCACCGTTTGCACCCGTGGGGTGAAGCGCGGAACATAGCGCGGCGATGGGCTCGTTCGACTGGTTCGACGCAAGCAACTGACTCACGAGCGGCGCGAACACGACGAGCCACATGGCGACGAGGCCAAGCCATGCGGTCATGTGGTTGCGCGAGCGTGAAGTCATGATGGTCAGAAGATGAACGCGGCGATTCTAGCACTGCCTTGCGATCTTTTTCTTCGTGATGCGCAGCATGTCGGCCGATTAGACGCCAAAAAGCCTGTCAGTTCGGCACGCTGGCGCCGCGACGGATCGCCTAAGCTGTGGAGGATCGCGGAACGTGCGCGCGCTGTTGTCGCAGCGCTGGCGCGCCGCCTGGACATCGCTGGAATACGCGCGACTTCCTTCGCCACGACTCATGACGCCCACGCCTGCTTCTCCGACTGGCTCTCCGATCGCCGCTTCGATCGCAGCTTCGGTCGCCGATATCAACCAGCGGGCGGCTTCGCTCTGTTCGGCCGGACAGTTCGCCGATGCGTTGCCGCTCGTCGCGCCGTTTCTCGACGATGCGTCGTTGCCACGCGATGCGCGCGCCGATGCGTTGAATATCGCCGGCATCTGTGCGTTCGCGTTGCATCGGAGCGAGGAAGCGGAGCACTACTGGCGCCGGTGTCTGCAACTGAAACCCGATTACGCCGACGTATACGCGAATCTCGGTTCGCTGCTGAGTTCGCTCGGCCGCCTGTCGGCCGCCAAATTCGTCTATCGGCAACTCACCTTGCTGCGTCCGCTCGATGCGCACGCGCATCATCGGCTGGGCAATGCGCTGTACGGGCTCGGCTACAAGGACGAGGCGGAGGCGTCGTATCGCGACGCGGTGGCGATCAAGCCCGACCACGCGGAAGCACACTACAACCGCGGCATCGTATTGCGTGAACTGCGGCGCCTGCCGGAGGCCGAAGCGTCTTTTCGCCATGCGTTGCGCGGACTGCAAGACCAGGCGCAAGCGCACAACCATCTCGGCGGCGTGCTGATGGAACTCGGGCAGATCGAGCAAGCCGACGCGGCGTTTCGCCAGGCGCTCACGCTAAAGCCGCACTATCCGGAGGCGCTGAATAACCTCGGCGCCGTGCTGAAGGCGATGCGGCGTTTGCCGGAAGCGGAGCTGGCGTTCCGCCTCGCGCTGGCTATCCGGCCCGGATACCCGGAAGCGCATCTGAATCTCGGCGTGGTGCTGCTCGAACTCGGCCGGGTGCCGGAAGCCGAGTCGGCCTACCGCGAAGCGCTGGTTCATCGCGCCGATTATGCGGACGCGCATTACAACCTCGGCGTCGCGTTGGCCAGTCAACAGCGCTTCGCGGAAGCGGAGCAAGCCTATCGCGATGCGATTCGCGTCCAGCCGGACCTGGCGCATGCACATAACAACCTCGGTTGCGCGCTGCGCGTACTCGATCGTTTGTCCGACGCGGTCGAGGTCTTTCGTCAGGCGCTCGTCATCGATCCGCAACTCGCGCAGGCGCATGCGAACCTCGCGATTGCACTCGTGCAACTCAGGTGCTTCGACGAAGCCGAACGCGCGTATCGCGACGCGCTCGCGTTGCGAGCCGACTATGCGGAAGCGCGTTTCGGGCTCGGCGTGCTGCTGCTCGGCAAGGGGTGTTTCGACGAAGGCTGGCCGCTGTACGAAGGCCGCTATGAGCGACCCGGCCTTATTCATCAGAAGACCCGCGCAATGCTGGGCGCTTCGCAATGGACCGGTGACTCGCTCGCCGGCAGGTCCGTACTGCTATGGCAGGAAGATGGTCTCGGCGACATGCTGCAATTCAGTCGCTACATTGCGTTGCTGAAAGCGCGCGGCGCCACGCATATCGCGTTCGCATGCGTACCGGCATTGCATCGGCTGATGGCGAACGTCGATGGCGTGGACACGGTACTCGATCACCACACCGCGCTTGCACGTGCATCGACGTACGATTGCTGGACGAGTCCGTTGAGCCTGCCGTTCCATTTGCGTACGACCGTCGACACGATTCCCCGGCCCGTGCGGCTGCGCGTCGACGCCGCGCTTGTCGAGCAATGGCGGCCGGCGCTCGATACGTTGCCGCCCGGCCGCAGAATCGGGCTCGTGTGGAAAGGCAACGCAAAGCATCATAACGACGCGCATCGCTCGCTGCCTTCTGTCGCAACGCTCGCGCCGCTTTGGACCGTGCCCGGCCTGAGCTTCGTGAGTCTGCAAAAAGGCCAGGGCGAGGACGAGGCGCGTAATCCGCCCGCGCATCAGCCGCTGCTCGATGCCGGCGCGCGGGTAACGGACCTGGCCGACAGTGCGGCTATCGTTGCACAACTCGATCTGGTGATCTGTGTCGATACGTCGATCGCGCATTTGGCCGCGTCGCTCGGCAAGCCGTGCTGGGTGATGCTGCCTGAGCGCGATGTCGATTGGCGCTGGATGCACGAACGCAACGATTCGCCCTGGTATCCGCACACGCTGCGGCTGTTTCGCCGCGCGCCGGGCGAGGATTGGGCGGCCTCGGTCGAGCGCGTCCGGCGCGCGTGTGTCGAGCGCTTCGGTGCAGGCAGCTAGGTTGCGGCGAGGTTGACGGTACGCGTCACGTCGACGACCGACAGACGGATTGCATCGATCAACGCGCGCGCGGCCGGCGACGGCGTGCCCGCCGCGCGCATGGTTAGCCCGATGTCGCGCAGCGTGTTGCGCAGCGGCACGTCGAGCACCACCAGTTGTCCGGATTGAATCTCGTGATGCAACTGCTGCGCGGACAGCACGGCTACCATGTCGGTGCCGAGCAGCAAGCCGCGAATCACCGCGAGGTCGGCGGTCTCGACGGTTGCCAGCGGCGGCTTTACCTTGAGCCGCTTGAATTGCGCCTCGAACAGCGCGCGCGTCGGAGCATGACTGCGCGGCAGAATCCACTGCGCGTCGCGCAGACCCGTGATCGTCAGGTTGCGTGCGCGAGCGAGCGGATGATCGCGCCGCACGAGCACCACTAATTCTTCCGACATCAACCGCTCGTTTTTCAACCCGCTCGCCGCGTCGTTGTCGCGCAGCGCGCCGAGAATAAAGTCGACGTCGCCCGCGCGCAGACTGGCTACGAGTGTTTCGTACGCGCTCTCGTCGGTGACGACGCGCACGCCCGGATGCGCCGCGCTCATGCGCGCGATCGCTCTGGGCAGCATCAGCGTGCGCCCGAGCGGCAATGCGCCGACCGTCACGGAGCCCTGAATCTTGCCGTGCAATGCGGCAATATCGTCGGGCACGTGGCGCAGTTCGTTCAGCGCGCGGCGCACGTGCAGCAGGAATGTTTCGCCTTCGGCGGTGAGCAGAAGTCCGCGCGGGCTGCGATGAAAAAGACTCAAACCGGAGCCGCTTTCGAGTACGCGGATCGCGGTGCTGACCGCGGGCTGGCTGATACCGAACGTCTTGGCGGCGCTCGGCATATGCCGATGCCGTGCCAGCGCCGCGAACAATTGCAGCCGCCGCGTGTTCAGCAAATAGGCGGGCAGTGCGCCTTTCGCGACGGCGCGGCGGCGCGGGAGGCGCGCCGCGCACCATTGCGCGAGTTCTTCGAGTTCGGCGAAGATGCGCTCGCAGCGATGCAGCACCGCGCGGCCGACCGGCGTCGGCAGCATCCCCGACGGACCACGATCGAACAGCGGTTCGCCGAGCGCCGCTTCGAGTTCCTGCACGGAACGCGTAACCGCCGATTGCGCGCGGAACAACGCGGCTGCCGCGCGCGTTGCGCTACCCATGTCGGCGACGAGTCTGAACGCGCGCAACTGCGCGAGGTTGAGCAGGTCTTTGCTGCTCGCCGACAGCGATGCCCTTGCCGGCGCCGGATGGTTCTCAGTGCGCGCGATGTCGTTCGTCATGCGGCGCCCGCGATCAGATGCAACGCCGGCAGCGACAGATTGAGGCTCTCTTTCGAAATGTGCGTGTGTTCGCGCATCAACGCGTCCACGCGCGCGCCTTCGCCTTTTTTCAGCGCATCGACGATCGCATGGTGTTGCCGATGCGCGTACATCAGCATCATGAATTGACGCTCGCGCGCGGATTCGTCGAAGGCGATCGTAAATGGCGACACGAATGGAATCCTGTCGTTCAGAGTCAGCGCTGCCGTGACCGCGGTGTTCTGCGCGGCGTCGATGATCAGCGCATGCAGGCGGCCGTTCATTTGCGCATAGCGCACATCGTCCCCCTGCCGCAGATGCCGTTGAGCGAAGGTGTCGTCGCCTTCGCGCGGACAGTCATCGAGCGTGGCGCCTCGACCAGCCGTTGGCCGGGCGACAGTTCGCCCGACAGAATCCTCTCGCGTAAGGTCTGGACAATCGTCTGCTGGGTCGTCTCGTTCATCGTCGTTTGACTCGCTGGAAGCACCGAAGTATAGACACGCGTGCAACGCTGTACCAAGCGATAAAAAGTGCGTTGCGAGTTGTTTTCGATGGCATCTGTTTTATTTATCGGTTACCAGTCTCAATGCGTGCGGTTCGATTCCCGCCGTACGGCTTTGGGATACCAAACAAGCCATACGCAGCGCGGCTCACGACGCATGCGTTTGCTGGTTTGAGGCCAATTTACACCGTTTTTTCCGATTTCCATCGCTTTAACCGAGGTTTACCCATGCTTCCGGTAAAGAGGCACAATCCCTATCTCTGTATCCCAAAGCGGTTGCGGCGGCTAGCGGGGCGAAAACTCGAAGCTATCCGATCGACTCGCAGCCCGTTCGCGAGTTACCTGCGGTGCAGACACGATCCACACGTAACACGAAGTGACGGAAGAGAGCGAATATGGCAACGATCATTGGTGGTATCGGCACATCGCATGTGCCGACTATCGGCCTCGCGTACGACAAAGGCAAACAGAACGAGCCGGCGTGGGCGCCGCTTTTCAAGGGCTATGAGCCGGTCGCTCAGTGGCTCGCGCAGCGCAAGCCCGACGTGATGGTGATGTTCTACAACGATCACGCGAACAGTTTCTTCTTCGATTGCTATCCGACCTTCGCGCTAGGCGTGTCGGCCAATCACGAATTCGCCGATGAAGGCGCGGACAAGCGTCCGCTGCCGGACATCGCCGGGCATCCCGATCTCGCGATTCATATCGCCGAGCAACTGGTCGCCGACGAGTTCGACATGACGATCTTCCAGGACCGCCCGCTCGATCACGGCTGCAATTCGCCGCTGTCGTTGATGCTGCCGCATCGGGACGGCTGGCCGCTGTCGCTGGTGCCGCTCGAAGTCAACGTGCTGCAATATCCGTTGCCCACCGCGAATCGCTGCTACCGGCTCGGCCAGGCGCTGCGCCGCGCGATCGAATCGTTCGGGCCGGATCTGAAGGTGGTGGTGGTCGGCACGGGCGGGCTGTCTCATCAGGTGCATGGCGAGCGCAGCGGCTTTAACAACACCGAATGGGACATGGAGTTTCTCGATCTGATCGTCAACGATCCACGGCGTCTTGCCTCGATGAAGCACGTCGACTATGTGCGCCTCGGTGGCGCGGAGAGTGTCGAGACGATCATGTGGCTCGCGATGCGCGGCGCACTCGGCGAGAAGGTCCGCGAACTGCACCGCAACTACTATCTCGCGACCAGCACGGCGATGGCCGTGACGATCTACGAAGACGAGGTGGCGCAATGAATCCGCAACTGGTTGGCATCGAAGAACTGACGGGCACCTATCCGTTCGATATTCGCCAGAGTATCAAGGCGATGCGCCTGAACCGCTTCTTCTGGCAGATGCGCGAAGCACCGGCGCGTACGCTGTGGCTCGAAAATCGCGCGGCCGCTTATGACGCCGCGAAGCTCACGCAGGAGGAGCGCACGCTGGTCGACAACACGGACTGGATCGGCCTGGTGCGCTATGGCGTGTGCTTTTTCGTACTGGAGAAGTTTGCGCGCGTGGTGAAGATCACGAACCTCGGGATGTACGCGAGCATGCGCGGTGAAACGCTGGAAGAGTTTCTGAAGACGCGGCAGGTGCCCGAGGCTGTTTAAAGCCGAGACGGCGGGGCGCGGAGTTTGGAGAACCTGCGTTGCCCGATCCTATTGCCGCCGTCGACAACGACCGCGCAATTTTCTCGCTCCATAGCCATGTATGATGGCGGGCTCGCGCCCGGACACCACGTCCGCGACAGCGGCGAGCGCAGACCGTGCGCCGCCCGTCGCACATGCCCGGCGCTAAAACGCATCCCTTCACGACGATCCAGAGGAACACCGCCATGACGGCCGCAACGCAATTCGATCAGGTTTCTGTTGTCAAACGAGCCAACGTCTACTTCGACGGCAAGTGCGTGTCGCACACCGTGCTTTTCGCCGACGGCACGCGTAAGACGCTCGGCGTGATTCTCCCCGGCACGCTCAACTTCGGCACCGACGCGCCGGAACTGATGGAAGTGCAGGCAGGTAAGTGCCGGATTCGCCTGGACGGCAGCGACGAGTGGACAACCTACAGCGCCGGCGAGTCGTTCTCGGTGCCGGGCAAGAGCCGTTTCGATATCGACGTGGTCGAAACGCTCGATTACGTTTGCAGCTATCTGTAAGCGATAGGCGGTAAGCGATAAGCGGCGCGGGCTCCGGCTACGCGTCGTCAGTCAGACTCGTCCGTACCCCCAACGTCTGATACAACCGCGCCCAGCCACGCCGCGTAACCTGCACCGCGCGCGACGAAGGCGAGCGTGACAGCCAGCCGTTATCGCACAGCGTCGACAGGAACTTCGCGCCGAGCGGGCCGGCTAGATGGTGCTGCCGCGCAGGCGGCAGGGCGCCCGGCTAATTGCGGTTCAAGCTTCGGTGTCTTCTTTCGCGACGATCTCCTGAATCGCCTGCACGAACTGTTCGACCGGTTGCCCGCCTGTTATCAGATAGCGACGGTTGAAGATAATCGACGGCACCGACTGAATGCCCATCTGCTGATTGCGCTTCTCCGCCTCGCGAACCTCGTCGGTGTAGGCGCCGCTCGTCAGCACCTCGCGCGCCTCGTCGGCGTCGAGCCCGACGGACTGCGCCGTTTCGATCAGCACGTCATGATTGCCGGGGTTCTTGCCGTCCGTATGGTAAGCACGCAGCAGCGCGAGCTTGAGCGGCAACTGTTGGCCCTCGAGGCCTGCCCAATGCAGCAGGCGGTGCGCGTCGAACGTGTTGTAGGTGCGCGTGCGCGGACCGAAATTGAAGCCGACGCTCGCGCCGCGCTCGCGGATCATCGCCTGCGTTTCGGCGATTTGCGCCGGCGTGCGGCCGTATTTCTTGCCGAGATAGTCGACGATGTCTTCGCCGGCCGGCCCCATCTCCGGATTCAGTTCGAACGGGTGAACGACGATCCGCGCGTCGACGGTATCGTGAAGGCGCTCCAGCGCGAGCTGAAGCGACGACAGGCCGATGGCGCACCACGGGCAAGCGATGTCGGAAACGAAATCGATCGTGAGCTGTTGTTTCATGACGGTCCTTACGTGTAGTAACGTGCTGTGCGCCGGCTGGATGCCGGAACAACGAATAGCGACAGCGTAGCGTGATTCGCCCATGCGTGCAGCCGCGCCGAATTTGACCGCAAGACCCGGAGTGTTTTAGCGCTAGCGCGCTCGTACACTGGCGATATCCAACTCTTCTACAGAGCCGCCGGCGAACCGACAATGAACTCACACCAAACCTCGACTTCCACGCTCGCAGCCACATCTACGATCGACCGAGCGGCGATCGACCGCGCGACGCTCGACCGCCCGACGATCGACCACCGCGTCGAAGCGCTCGACTGGCGTCAGATCGAACACGACCTCGATCAATACGGTTGCGCCGCCGTGCCGCAATTGATCAGCCCACGCGAATGCGACTCGCTCGCGGCGCTGTATGCGCGCGACGACCTTTATCGCAGCCGTATCGTGATGGCGCGCCACGGTTTTGGCCGCGGCGAATACAAGTACTTTGCCTATCCGCTGCCGACGCTCATCGGCGCGTTGCGCGGCGCGCTCTATCCGTACCTCGTGCCGGTCGCGAACCGCTGGAACCGCGCGATGGACATCGACGTGCGTTATCCGCGGCAGCACGCGGATTTCATTCGGCGCTGCCATGACGCCGGCCAGGTTCGCCCGACGCCGCTGATCCTGCAATACGGCGAAGGCGATTACAACTGTCTGCATCAGGACCTGTACGGCGAGCACGTATTTCCGATCCAGCTCGCGATCCTGTTATCGGAGCCCGGGCGCGATTTCACCGGCGGCGAGTTCGTGATGACCGAGCAGCGTCCGCGCATGCAGTCGCGCGCGGAAGTCGTGCCCCTGGCGAAGGGCGACGCGGTCGTATTTACCGTGAACAGCCGGCCGGTGCAGGGCACGCGCGGCCCGTATCGCGTGAATCTGCGGCACGGCGTGAGCCGTTTGCGCTCCGGGCATCGGCATACGGTCGGAATCATCTTCCACGATGCGTTGTAGCAAGCGGCGTTCAAGCCAATGGCGCGGCGCCGTACTCCATGAGACGATAAAGACCCTTCCTTCAGCGATTCGCCAGCATTGGCGAAATAGCCGCCACGTCCGATGGAAAACCTGCTCAAGAAACTCGACCTCACGTCGCTGCGCCTGTTCGTCGCCGTCTGCCAGGAGCGCAACATCGCGCGCGCGGCCGAGCGCGAGTTCATTGCGTCGTCGGCGGTGAGCCGGCGCATCGCCGAGATCGAGACGATGATCGGTCTGCCGGTCATTCAGCGCCAGTCGCGCGGCATCACCGTGACGCCGGTCGGCGAAACCGTACTGCGTTACGCGCTCGCGATCATCGGCAATATCGAGCGGATGAGCGCGGAGCTGTCGCGCTTTTCGTCGGGCGTGAAAGGGCGCGTGCGGGTGGTCGCGAATCTGTCGTCGATCGTGCAGTTTTTGCCTGAAGACGTCGCCGCGTTCGGCCGTGCTTTTCCCGATGTGTCGATCGAACTCGAAGAAGAGAACAGCGCGGACGTACTGCGCATCGTCGATGAATACGGCGCGGATTTCGGTATCTGCAATCGGGTGGACGGCAGCGACGCGTTCGAGCAGGTGCCCTATCTGCAAGGACCGGCTCGCGGTGCTGGTGCCGGGCGCTCATCGGCTCGCGGGCGCAACGCGTGTCGCCTTCGACGAGCTGCTCGACGACAGCTTCGTCGGCCTGCGCAGCGAAAGCGCGCTGACGCGTCTGCTCGCGCAGCAGGCCGCGAATGCGGGGCGGCCGCTCGATGTGCGGATTCGCGTGAGCAGTCTCGATGCGCTGTGCCGGATGGTGCATGCGGGGCTCGGCATCGCGATCGTCCCCGAGCAGGTCGGGCTGCTGTATGTGAATACGCTCGACGTGCGCTTGCTGTCGCTGGCCGATACATGGGCCGAGCGGCACCTGATCATGATCTTCAAGGCACGCGAGCAGTTGAGCGCGAGCGCGGCGGCACTGGTCGCGTTTCTCGGCGGGCAGGGTTGGAGCGTGTTAGGCACTTTGGATAATAGGTGCGGCATGAACAAGCATAAGCATGGCGAAGACGACGAAGTACAGGCCTGCCAGGGTTTCAGGCAGGCGGTCGTAGTCGCGTGCCAGCCGCCTGAAACGATTCAGCCATCCGAAGCTGCGCTCGACCACCCAGCGACGCGGCAGCAGCACGAAGCCTTTCTTCGCCTCGGACAGTTTGATGACCTGCAATTCCATGCCTTCGTCG
>Ga0153956_1000073_pt1 | contig 125170 bp, 109 predicted proteins | sample TSFL040MetaG_FD_104704 | JGI IMG/M metagenome (GOLD analysis project Ga0153956, IMG submission 104704) | Attine ant fungus gardens microbial communities from Florida, USA - TSFL040 MetaG | ecosystem: Host-associated > Fungi > Mycelium > Unclassified | place: USA: Florida, Wekiwa Springs... | reverse complement strand
TGACCAACTCGAACACGTCGGCGATGGATGTCGGCAACGACGTCGACTCGATGTACGGGATCCGCGCGTACCTGCGCTCGACCGGCGAGTACGTGATCACGAAGGACAACTACAACGGCTCGAGCATCGTCGTGTATCGCTGGCACCCGTGACACGTGCTAGCTACGATGCGCTGAACCAAGGGTCGCTTCAGGAAGGGGCTGACCCAGTCCCGTCATGAACGAATCGGCTCATCGGACTCGCTACGAAACGCGGCTGGCTCGCGTGCTCGACCCTATCTACGATCATCTGGACGAACCGCTCGACATGGGACGGCTGGCGGAGATTGCGTGTCTGTCGCCGTATCACTGGCACCGGATTTATCAGGCGATGTATGGCGAGACGGTCGCGACGACGGTGCGGCGTTTACGGCTGCATCGCGCGGCGGGGTATCTCGCGAATAGTTCGATGCCGATTGCCGAGATCGCCGAGCGCTCGGGCTACAGCAGTTTGCGGTCTTTTTCGCGGACGTTTCGCGCGGTGTGCGGCGTGCCGCCGGCGCGGTATCGCCGACAAGGCACGCATAGCCGGTTCCGGCCGGCGCTTTCAATGGACTTCGCCCGCGCTCGCGCCAGAACCTGGTCTCTTTCTGCTTGCTGTCGAAAAGCCGCGGTCAGATGCCAAGCGCCTGTCGAAGCACATGGCTGCGCGAACAAAATTCCGGAAAGATGGCTAAAATGGGCTCGCTATAATCGTCGCTATGAAATTTTTTCGGACCCTCTTCATCCTCCTGCTTTGCGCGGTGCTGCCCATCAGTGGGCTGGCAGCCAGCGGCATGGCCGGGGAGTGTCCGATGCAACAGACCATTGAGATGGACGACGGCATGTCTGCCGCCATGCCCGGTTGTGACTCAATGAAATCGACCTCGCCCGACAAGGCAAAAGGCGGTTTCTGCAAAGTGACAGCCCAGTGCCAGTTCGGCAGTCTGTACTATCCCGCCGTAACCGCGACCATCAGCCATCCCACGTCCGTGGGAAGTCGCGTTGTCTTCCACTATGTACAGTCGCTCACCGTCCGGGAACCGGGCGGCCTGTGGCGACCTCCTCGATCAATCTAATCCCTTGCTGACTGGTTCACCGCGTCTGCGGTGAGGTCGTCCTGCGTCCAGGACGTGGATTCCCTTTGGGTTTCCGCCGTTGGGGTTAGAACATGCAACCAAGAACTATCGGCACGCCGCATGGGCGTGCATCCCTGCGCGCACGCTTGCCCGTCGTCGCGCTGATACTCGCGAGTGCCGCCGCGCACGCCCAGAACGCGTCCTTCACGCTGGAGGCCGCTTTGAAGTCCGCGATCGACCGCTCAGCTGCGATGCAGGCGGCACAGGCATCGGAACGCGCCAGTTCGGAAGCCGCTGTCAAGGCCGGCCAGTTACCCGACCCGACGCTCAAAGCTGGTATCGACAACCTTCCGGTCACCGGGCCACAGAAATTCACCATCGGCCAGGACTTCATGACGATGCGTCGAATTGGTATCGAGCAGGAATGGGTTTCGGGTGAGAAGCGACAGTTGCGCTCGACGCTGGCCAACCAGATGGCCGGTCGTGAACACGATGGGTATCTGCTGCAACTCGCCAACGTCCGTCAGCAGACGGCCAGTGCATGGCTGAACGCTGTCTACGCAAAGAAGGCCGTGTCACTGCAGCAGGAACTGCAAGGCCATATGAACCACGAACTCGCAGCGACCAAAGCCTCGTACCGGGGCGCGAAGGCGACGGCCGCCGATGTCGTGCAGGCTCAAGCGATGCTTGCGCAAACGCAGGACCAGGTGCTCAAGGCCGAGCAGACATACACAACCTCCCTCATTGCGCTTTCGCGCTGGACCGCGACACCCGTCTCGGATGTCACGGGTGAGCCGCCAGCGCCGGAATCGTTCGTCTCGTCACTACCCCCTGAGGAACTGAAGCAGGTCCAACCCACCCTGGTAGCCGCAGCCGACGACATCGCCGTCGCCGATGCCGACACGGCGGTCGCGAATGGCGAGCGCAGTCCCAACTGGACGTGGGAGGTGGCGTACCAGCAACGCGGTGGTGCGTACTCGAACATGGTGTCCGTTGGCGTCAGCATTCCGCTGCCGATTAACCGCAAGAACCGCCAGAACCGCGAGGCCGCCGAGAAGGCGGAACTCGCCACCAAAGCACGTCTGCTGTACGAGGACACACAGCGGCAGGTTCAAGCTGACATCCAGGCCCGGTCAGCCAATCTCGCCAGCGGACGCGAACGCATCGCCAATCTCAGCCAGTCGCTGTTGCCTGCGGCCGACCAGCGCGTGCAGCTTGCGAACGCTGCCTACCGGTCAGGGACGGGCTCGCTTGCCGATGCGTTCGCCGCGCGGCGCGCGCAGCTTGATGCGCAGCTTCAGGTGCTCGACCTCAAACGCGATGTTTCCCAGACCTGGGCCCAGCTCGAGTACCAGGTTGTGCCATCGACGATGGCTGCCGGCCAGTGAAGGAGAGAACGATGGTGAATAAACCGCTGGCACGCGCGGTTCTATTGGTATTCGCGGGCGCGGCCCTGCTTGGCGCAGGCTACTTCATGGGTACACGTCACGCTGCAACAAATGGATTGAGCGTATCCATGAATGGTGCTGCTACAACGTCGGGCGACAAGGTCGACCCGAAGACAGGCCGGAAGGTGCTCTACTGGCATGACCCGATGGTGCCTGCGCAGCATTTCGACAAGCCCGGCAAGTCGCCCTTCATGGATATGCAACTGGAGCCCGTCTACGCGGACGAAGGCGGCGGTGCGGCTGGCGTCAAGATTGACCCGGGTTTGCAGCAGAACCTCGGCATCCGGTATGCGACGGTGCGCCGGCAGGACACCTCGGATGGATTCGACGCGGTTGGCACCACGCAGTTCGATGAATCCCGCGCTGATGTCGTGCAGTCACGCGTCACCGGCTACATCGACCATCTGTACGCCAGCGCCCCGATGCAGCGGATAAGCAAGGGAGCGCCGATAGCGTCCCTGTTCGTCCCCGACTGGCTCGCGCCGCAGGAAGAGTATCTGTCGCTCAAGCGCGGCGGTATGGACATGGGTCTGCTGGAGGCGTCGCGTGCACGGATGCGCGCGCTCTCGATTCCGGACGGGCTCATATCGAGCCTTGAGCGCACCGGAAAGGTCCAGACACACGTTGTTCTCCCATCACCCGAAACGGGTGTCGTGAGCGAACTGAATGTGCGAGACGGCGCGCAGGTTACGCCTGGCCAGACGCTTGCCAAGGTCGCGGGTCTCGCGAAGCTCTGGCTCATCGTCGAGATTCCCGAGGCCCTCGCTTTGAGGGTACAGCCGGGCATGACGGTGGATGCCACGTTCTCCGGCGACCCGACGCAGCACTTCAGCGGGAAGATTCGTGAAATCCTGCCGGGTATCAGCACAACCAGCCGTACGCTTCAGGCACGGCTCGAAATCGACAATGCCGCGCTGAAGCTGACACCCGGCATGTTGATGCGTGTGCGTGTCGGCGGCGAGAAGACAGTTTCACGACTGCTGGTGCCCTCGGAGGCGGTCATCACGACGGGTAAGCGCTCGGTGGTCATCGTGAAGAACGCGGATGGTCGCCTGCAACCCGTGGCAGTGAGCGTCGGCAACGATGCCGGCAATGAGACCGAGGTGCTCAGCGGTCTGAACGATGGCGAGACCGTCGTCGCATCTGGCCAGTTCCTCATCGATTCGGAAGCCAGCCTGAAATCGGTGCTGCCACGGCTCGAAGGCAGCACGGGCGCTGAGGCAAGGCGTGAGGCATCGGCGTCCGCGCCCGCGGCAACTGCGGCAGCGAGTGCGGCTGCGACCTATGAGACAACCGGCAAGGTCGAACACGTCACGGCAAAGGACATCACGTTCTCACATCAACCGGTGCCAGCGCTCGGCTGGCCGGCGATGACGATGGCGTTCGGCAAGCCTGCGTCTGATGCATTCCCGGACGTGAAGCCTGGCCAGAGGGCCCATTTCGCCTTCAAACAGTCGGACGACGGTTACACGCTCACGAAGGTTGAACCAGTAGGAGGCACGAAATGATTGCGCGCCTCATTCGCTGGTCCATCCACAACCGCTTTCTGGTGTTGCTTGCGACCGTGCTCGTCGCCGCGTGGGGTGTGTACTCGGTGACGCATACGCCTCTTGATGCGCTGCCCGACCTCTCCGATACGCAAGTCATCATCAAGGCGTCGTATCCGGGCAAAGCACCGCAGGTCATCGAAGACCAGGTGACCTATCCGCTGACAACGACCCTGCTGGGTGTACCCGGCGCGAAGACCATCCGTGCGTATTCATCGTTCGGCGATGCGTTCGTCTACGTGCTGTTCGATGACAAGACCGACCCGTACTGGGCGCGCTCACGCGTGCTCGAATACCTGAACCAGGTGCAAAGTCGTCTTCCTCAAGGTGCGACAGTTTCGCTCGGACCTGACGCGACAGGTGTGGGCTGGGTGTACGAATACGCGCTCGTCGACAGGACCGGGAAACATGACCTTGGACAACTCAGGGAGCTCAATGACTGGTTCCTGAAGTTCGAGCTCAAGGCCGTTCCGGACGTGTCGGAAGTGGCGAGCATTGGCGGGATGGTGCGCCAGTATCAGGTCGTGCTCGACCCGGACAGGCTGCGCGCGTATGGCATCACCCAGGCGATGGTGGCCGACGCGCTCGGCAAGTCGAACCAGGCGTCCGGCGGCTCGGTAGTCGAACTGGCCGAATCCGAATACATGGTTCGCTCGTCTGGCTATCTGCACTCGCTCGATGATTTCCGCAATGTCGTTCTTCGGACCAATGATGCGGGGACGCCGGTGCTGCTCGGCGATGTTGCGCGCATCCAGATTGGGCCCGAGCCGCGTCGGGGCATTGCCGAACTCAACGGTGAAGGAGAAGTGGCGGGCGGAGTCGTCGTAATGCGTTCTGGCAAGAATGCACTGACCACCATCGAAGGTGTGAAAGCCAAACTCGCCGACCTGAAGCGTTCGCTGCTGTCGGGCGTGGAGGTCGTGACGACCTACGACCGCTCACAGCTCATCGAAAACGCAGTGGACAACCTGAAGGACAAGCTCATCGAGGAGTTCATCGTCGTCGGCATTGTCTGTGCCGTGTTCCTGTTCCATCTGCGCAGTGCGTTTGTGGCCGTCCTGTCGTTACCGCTTGGTGTGCTCGCCGCTTTCATCGTGATGCGCTATCAGGGCGTCAATGCGAACATCATGTCGCTGGGCGGCATCGCGATTGCCATCGGCGCGATGATTGATGCTGCCATCGTCATGATTGAAAACGCCCACAAGCATCTGGAGGCGTTCGAGCACCAGCATCCGGCCACGAAGATAACAGCCCCTCAACGCTGGGAGCTCATCGCCGTGTCAGCGGCGGAGGTCGGACCGGCACTGTTCTTCTCGCTGCTCATCATCACCTTGTCCTTCATCCCGGTGTTTTCGCTGGATGGGCAGGAGGGCAGGCTTTTCTCGCCGCTTGCTTTCACGAAAACATACACGATTGCCGCTGCTGCCGGTCTGTCGGTAACGCTTGTGCCCGTGCTGATGGGGTACCTGATTCGCGGACGCATCCCGCATGAGACATCCAATCCCATCAATCGAGTGTTGGTGCGCCTATATCGGCCGCTGCTGGAAGCCACGCTGCGGCTCCCCTGGTTCACCATCGGACTCGCAGTCGTCGCGCTCGTTCTCACCGCGATTCCACTGACACGGTTGGGGGGAGAGTTCCTGCCGCCGCTCGACGAGGGGGACCTGCTTTACATGCCGACGGCGCTCCCCGGCATTTCGACCGCGAAAGCGGCCGAGCTGTTGCAGCAGACCGACCGGCTCATCAAGACGGTACCCGAAGTTGCCACGGTATTCGGCAAGTCGGGCCGGGCCGAGACTGCCACGGACCCGGCACCGGGCCTCGAGATGTTCGAAACCACGATTCAGTTCAAGCCCCGCAGCCAGTGGCGTCCCGGCATGACGCCGGAGAAACTCATGGACGAACTCGACCGGATCGTAAAGGTGCCAGGGCTGTCAAACCTTTGGGTCCCGCCGATCCGTAACCGGCTGGACATGCTGTCCACGGGTATCAAATCGCCGGTCGGCGTGAAGATTTCCGGGCCCAACCTCAATCAGATCGACAAGGTGGCCGCGCAGGTCGAGGCCACAGTCAGGACTGTGCCAGGCGTCACGTCAGCCCTTGCCGAGCGGTTGAATGGCGGCAGATACATCGACGTCGACATCAACCGCCAGGCAGCCGCACGTTACGGCCTTTCCGTCAGCGATATCCAGTCCGTCGTGTCATCGGCTGTTGGGGGCGAAAACGTCGGCGAAGTGATTGCGGGGCGCGAGCGCTTTCCCATCAACATCCGCTATCCACGTGACGTACGCGACTCGCTCGAGAAGCTGCGCCAGTTGCCGGTGGTCACGGACCGGGGCGCACAAATCCAGCTCGGCGACGTGGCCGACATCAGGATTACCGACGGGCCGCCGTCGATTCGCAGTGAAAACGCGCGGCTCTCAGGCTATGTCTATGTCGATATCCGGAACGTGGACCTGCAGTCAGCGGTGAAAGCGATGCAGCAGGCCGTAGCAGAAAAGGTCGCACTTCCGCCGGGGTACTCGATTAGCTGGTCGGGCCAGTTCGAGTACCTGGAGCGCGCGGAGGCAAAGTTGCGAACCGTCGTTCCCGTGACTCTCGTGGTCATCTTCGTCCTGCTGTTTCTGACGTTCAACTCGGCTGCCGACGCGCTCCTCCTGATGTCGACGGTGCCATTCGCGCTGGTCGGCGGATTCTGGTTCATATGGATACTGGGTCACGCGGTATCGGTCGCGACATCCGTGGGTTTCATCGCGCTCGCCGGTGTGGCGGCTGAGTTCGGCGTCGTCATGCTGCTATATCTGAAGGGGGCTCTCAACCGGCGACTCGAACTCGGTGAGCCTCTTGACGAGGCCACGCTGCTTGATGCGATTCGCGAAGGCGCTGTTCTGCGAGTACGGCCGAAAGCCATGACGGTCGCGGTCGTGCTCGCCGGCCTTGTTCCCATCATGGTCGGCCATGGTGCTGGCTCCGAAGTGATGCAGCGCATTGCCGCGCCGATGGTTGGCGGGATGGTGACCGCTCCCATCCTGTCGATGTTCGTCATTCCCGCCGCCTGGTTCCTGTTGCAGCGTCGACGCGTTGCGCGAAGCCAGGACACGCGGGTTCCTCATGCAGTACCTTCCGGCCCGAAAGTGCCGTCAACTGAAACTGGAGAAATCTTATGAAGAAGATGATTGTTGCGTTCTCAGCTCTCGCAGCCATTCTGGCTACGCCTGCCTTCGCAGGTGACGGCATGGCCGGCATGAGTATGTCGGGGAAAACTTCGGCGACGAAGACACCAGCCAGCTCGGCCCTGACCGATGCTGAGGTCAGGAACGTCGATACGGCCTCGGGCATGGTCACGCTGAAACACGGCGCGCTGGAGAACGTCGGCATGCCGCCGATGACCATGGCGTTCAAAGCGAAGGATGCGGCGATGGTCAAACAGGTTCACGAAGGCGACAAGGTCAAGGTGCGAGTTGAAAACGTCGATGGCACGCTGACTATCGTGAAGATGGAAAAGCAGTCTTGATGCAGTGCTGATACGGTTGCCGCAGGCTGACCGTTAACCGTTGGCCGGCGGACCTGTCACACGAAGGAGGAAGAGATGGGGGACGTATCAATCAACGTCGGGCGATTCCGTTGCGCGTGCGCCCGACTTGTTCAGTCGGGCGTTGCACGTCGCACTTGCGCTGTTCGTTGCGTTGACGTCTCTCGCTGCCCATGCTGTAAGCGAACCGAACTGCTGCCATCGATGGGTTGACACCACAAAGACAAGTGGACTGCGGTTGTGGATGGCCCGGACTTGACTCAAGGGGAAACTCCACAGTGAGAGAGGTTGTGTCGAAAAACAATCCATGGCTCTTTACTTCGACAGATGCAGCTTCTTCGATAGCACGATACCCCGCCGCGGGCTCACCAGCCAGATGGCGTGAATGTTGGTGTAAAGGGTCGAGGTTCTTGTTGTGATGTCCGTGGGCTCGTCATTGCTGGCATCGCTATGTTCGCGTCGGTCGGTCAGGTAAGGCGGCGCCATGCTACACATCAGCACAATCGCGAAGTCTCCGTTCGCTTCGTAGAACGCCGCCTGCGAGAGTGTCACGTGTCCGTGAACCCTGGTTTTGGTCCGTCCACCGGACTTGAGGACAATCAGATCGATATGTTGGATGTACCCCTTGGCCTTCGCCTCTAGCGCCACCACAAGCCCTCGACCGCGTTGTCCGGTAATGGTTTTCTTGAGTAGGATCGCTCCCGGCTTGTCGTCATCGGACAGATCTACGTCTACCGTCAACAGGTGCGTCTTTGACTGATATCGTATTCCGTAGGGCGCAGGTACGACGAAAACCAGGTCGCGCTCGAGACTGGCTTTCGTCGGGTCGAGCTCGCCTGGTGCCTTAAGGACAGGGACGTGGATCAGGTTCCTGATGCGATCGCTCAACGAAGGCGAGTTGGCATTGAAGCTCTGGCCCGCCAAGGCGTCCCTGATGGCAACCGGGTCATCGCCGACGAAAGGCCGAGTCGACAGGACATCTGCAGAGGCAGAAATTTCAGGCCCAGTTGCATGGGGAACAGTAGCTGAGTCTGCCGACATCCCCGCGTGCGCCAGCAGCGACATGCAAACCAGGGCGCATGCAGCGTTCGAACGGAACAGGATGATTTTAAGATCAGCCACGACAAAGCCCTCCAAGATTAAGGCAGTCTATCGCAAAGCCTTGCATGGTCAACTCGACCGCGCGATAGCGGCCGTAGGAACGGGCTCGATCCGTCCTTCGTCAGTTCAGCGATCCCAACGGCATCAAGGCCGAGAACTTCCCGGCCAAGGCGGCTGCTCGAATGGCTGTTCCGCTTTGGAAGCCGCGGTAGCGATTGCATTGGGTCGAGCCCGGAGCCCACTGCGATAGCCACGACGATGGTTCCCACCACGATTGCGGCAACCGGCAGGGCCACAGTGCCGGCCAGTCCGGCCACGATGGCACCAACCACGACGGAAGCAATTGCGGCACTTAAACCTGCCTTGGCAAGATCGATATTCTCCGCTTCGCCTGACCTGGTCGGCCACGAACCTGCCGAAATCGATGCCGTTCAATTCCCCTTTCCCTTCTCCATCCAGGACAACGTTGTGCACCACCCCGTCCTCGGATGCGAGCTTGCCCGCCGAGTCATTGAGCCGCCGCGCAGGAGGACCGCCCAACCCGACTGGTTGGCTTCGGTGGTACGACGCAATGCCGCTGTGCTGCCGGGGGCGGAGCCACCGGCAGCGCGCAGGGGAAAGCCGAGAATTGGTTGGTTGATGCTGGGTGCTGGCTGGTGGTTGATGGGCGTGGTTGATTGCGGTGGCGGTATACCGGTGCGGCGGTTTGTCGGTGCTGTGCTTGCTGGGTTCGGCGTGTTTGGTGCTTTCGGTGCTTTTGTTGCTTTCGGTGCGCTCGCGTTGTGAGGATTTAGCGGAATCGCTGGATCAGCGGGCGCTTAATTCGCTTTGTTTGTTTGCCGTATGGTGAGCCGGATCGCGAGATTCGCAGAAATTGGTAAACGGCGGTCAGGCTCCTGCGTGCTACTTTGTTTGCATGCTTACGCCGCAATTTCCTCTCGGTCCCGTCATGAACGAATCGGCTCATCGGACTCGCTACGAAACGCGGCTGGCTCGCGTACTCGACCATATCTACGATCACCTGGACGAACCGCTCGACATTGGACGGCTGGCGGAGATTGCGTGTCTGTCGCCGTATCACTGGCACCGGATTTATCAGGCCATGTATGGCGAGACGGTCGCGACGACGGTGCGGCGTTTACGGCTGCATCGCGCGGCGGGTATCTCGCAAATAGTTCGATGCCGATTGCCGAGATCGCCGATCGCTCGGGCTACAGCAGCTTGCAGTCTTTTTCGCGGACGTTTCGCGCAGTGTTCGGCGTGCCGCCGGCGCAGTATCGCCGACAAGGCTCGCATAGCCGGTTCCGGCCGGCGCTTTCAGGAGACGATCAAATGTCGATGATGCGTGAAGTGACGATTCGTTCCGTGGGGCCGATGGAGGTGGTGTCGGTCGATCATGTCGGGCCTTATATGCAGATCGGCAAGGCCTTCGATGCGTTGTTCGGGTGGCTTGGGAAACACAATCTGCTGGCTGGGGAGATGCGGATGATCGGGGTTTATTTCGATGATCCGGGGGTGGTTGAGGAGGAGGCTTTGCGGTCGAAGGCGGCGGTTTTGTTGCCGGGGCGGGTGATGGATGAGGTGCGGTCGGCTATTGCTGTTAACGCTCGCGATGGGGTTTCTGTCACGCCTGTACGCGGTGGGGAGTATGCGGTGTTGCGGCATGTTGGGCCGTATAGCGATATGCGGGCGGCTTATGAATGGTTGTATGGGACGTGGCTCGTGCAGTCTGGACGGAAGGCGGCGGATGCGCCGGTGGTTGAGGAGTATTTGAATAGCCCAAAGGAGACGGTGCCGGCGGAGTTGGTTACGGAGATTTGGTTGCCGTTGGGGTGATGGCGGTTGGTGTTGCCTGGTTTGGCTGGTTGCTTTGGGTTTGGGTTTGGGTTTCGGTTCGTTCGTTGTTGCCGGTGCGCTGGTGCTTTGTGCGTATACGTTGCGCTGGTAGTTAACGTTGGTTCTGGTTTTTATATTCTTTGTATATGTATACGTAGTAATAGTTAACAAGGCGGCCTGTTCGCTGTGGATAACTTCGAAGTTCGCTTACAGATCAATGGGCTGCCGAATCGATAACCTTTGGGAGCACTCGCGGACAGACGAGCGGAGCCTGGGAGAATTTTGGGGCGGCCGGTATACGTGCTGGCTTTATTAAGATTTCGCCCACAATGAGTTGGTCCTGTTTTACACGAGTTGTCCAGAGGATGATGTGGATAAGTTGGCTTGGGGCGAGGGGTAGTTATCACGATGGTTGGATGGTGAACTCGGACAGCGCAGGCGGTTGTCCTTTGGTCATGAACTTTAATTTTGAGCCTTGAAAATAGGCCTTTTTGCGATACCCAGGGTGGTATTCTATTGATTCGGTACGTCGACTTTCGAGGCATAGTTGAGCAGACGATGGGCTGCTTTACGCAAGGCGCGCGCTGTAATCGGACCGGTTCTAACCGATGCAATTGACCTCGCCGTTCTGCAAATTCAACTCCATGAACGCTTGGCTTCCCGACGCCCGCGCGAGGAATTCGCCGGCCGGTGACGACGTTTGCTGTTAGTGCTGATACGTGTGCCTTTGATCAGGATGAACATAGATCGTGTAAGACGTGGACGCATTAGTTGCAGACTGTGTCGCGGATGCCAGAGCAACAGCAGATTGTGTGCGCGAAGTGCTTGCTGCGTTGATTTTTGGAATCGGATGACTGGCAGTATTGGACGCGTTGCTCTTGAACAAAGGCAGCCGCGTAGGTCGCGTGAGGAATGCAGCTAACAGGAGAGTTCAACAGGTAAACGAAGCGCGGGCGATGAGTGCGCCAACACTCACCGCCCGCTGACCACAACCAACTCGTCGAAGGAGTTGACTATGGCTAAGGCCAATCTTAAACCGCGTCGCGTGTGCGGAGAACAACTAACGGGTGTTTCCGTTGAACTGAAGCAGGCTAGCGAGACGGAGAGCCCGGAAGACCAACGTCGACGAGTCGCATTTCCATGGATGCCGGTTGTCGATGCGCTGCTTGAACATGCGGGGTTTCTTCCCGGTCAACGCGTCTACTTTAGTGTCGATTACAGGTCCGGTCAGATCACGATTGCGCCGGATCGCGACTACACCATTGCTGGTAGGCAGATGACACCGGAAGAAATCAGACGGCGTGGCAGCTCAACGAGCGACTGACGCAAATCGAGCATTTATGATGCAAAGGGCCGCTTCGCGGCCTTATTGCTCTCATCGCATTTGCGCAAACTTTGAAGACGTAATTTAAGGGTATCGATTGTTGCGGCCGATGAATGGCCTACCACGAATAAGTCTGCCAATTACAAAGTCAAATACGGCTGCGCCAACAGTTATAAGAGCACCGGCAACGACGACCACAGAATCTGCCCCAATCCACCTGCGCCTAGTTCATCTCAAGCTCCAACTGATTCGAAAGTTCCCCTAGTCTACGTCCTCTAATTTTGTAATCAATTGCTTAAGTCTCCGTCAACCGCGGCCGTAATTAAGGGTGTCGGCAAGACGAGGGCGAGACGTGAAAGAGGAACAAACAATGAGAGCAAGCCAGCCTGATTCCGTTAAACAGGCTGGGGCAGCCGCCGTCAATGTCACGCATATTGCGGGCAGGCATCTCATAGATGTGGGAAATCAGATTGTGCTGTATGCGCCGCCTCTGACATTGCTTCTTCTACCGCTCGTCGCACTACTGCCAGACCAAGGGCACGAAGTTATCGAGACAGTCGTCACGGGCAAGCAATGGGCATATATCGCCATCGTTCTCGTGCCAATGGCGCTGACGGTTTTGCTGCATGCAATCCAGATGCTGCGGTGCGCCGCTCGACTCCGAGAGTCCCCTGATGCACCCGCGCCGACGGATGACAGACGGTCATTTTGGTGGACTCTAGTGCTTGCGCTAGTATGCATGGCCATCCTCGCCGCACCACTCTGTTTCTTCGAACTCGGAGATACCGAGTGCGTGAAAACAATAACAGGCTTTGCCGCAGTCAATGAATGTCGTCCGAGCTGGCCCTTGATAGGCCTCTCGGCCTACTGCTCCTTCCTGATTTTGATCCCGTTTATCTTGCATTGTCGCGGAATATCTGTCGGCAAAAGGGGAGGGCGAATTGCAAGCATCGCGTGGCGCCACGCACCGTCGATATCACAACTCGCTCTGGTAGCTGTCATGGGCATCGATGTCGTCAGAGACGACGTTGTTATCAAAGATTACGGCCCTATCGTTTTGGGCGCACTGGCCGCGCTGTTTGTTGCCCGATTGCCGACCGTAGTCAAACTTAAGGAAAATGCGAATCGGGGCGGCTATTGGCGAAGTGTGCGCATCTGCGTCGCCGACGGGTGGACCACCCTTGTTCTGGCGGCATTCAGCTTGGCTTTACTTGCGATATACCCAATGGAAATCGGCGCACGGCTGGGTAGCCTGTTCGTGCTGTACGCGGGTGTTCTCAGCTGGTTTGCCATCCTGTCGCTCGTATGGTCATCGTTCCTGCTGCTCCACAATCGGCTACCCGTCGCCGGGTTGTGCTTTGTTGGAGTGGGATTATTGATTGTCGTTGGTGTGCTGGGTGGTTCTTATGACGCTATCACTCCTGCGAAGACGAACGCCGTTGCCTTCAGCCATGTTGAGAACGGTGAGTCGTCGCCACCGATCACGGCGACTGACTCCATCGAACAGGATTTCAATGCATGGTCGTCAGTCGTCGGGGGTGGCAGTTCGCCTCGCAAGGTCGTCATTGTTCTGGCTGAAGGAGGTGGGATTCGCGCCGCCCAATGGACGAACGAGATGCTCTTCGAACTCAACGCTGGCGACTCGAACATTTTGCGTAACACATATGCCATCGTAGGGGTATCAGGGGGAGCACTGGGTGCCACCGGCTACCTCGCTAACCTCTCAGCTCTCTATGACTATCAACTCAGTCATGGCGGCGGCAGTAAAGTGCCCGGTGAGCCGACGTTCGTCGCATTCAATAACGCGCAGAAGGCGCTTGCACAGGACCTGATGGCACCTTGGCTTGCTCGTTTCATTACAGTCGGCGGAATTCAGGCCTTGCTGCCCCGCGATGCCGCTCCAAGTGCAGTCCTTCCTGCCCTCTGGAAAGCGGACCTCACGTGCTCTCACGAGCAGTTTCCGTCATATCTGATTCCGGAATATCGTCAGGTCTGTATGCGTTTGCCGTCGCTCGTGGATGCCCCGATGCGCGCGTTTCCCAAAGTTGTAGGAAAGCGCGCTCTGCCCAGGTTGGTTTACACGGCAACTCATATCGAAACTGGAGCACGCGTCGTCGCGTCATCGGTAGATTTCACTCCGCTCGACTTCCCAGGTGCCTTCGATATCAATCGAGTCTTAAATGGAAATATCTCATTGCTGGACGCCACCTATTCGAGCGCACGATTTCCGGGTGTCAGCCGCCCCGGTGCACTTGTAGATGACGAGGGCAAGATACACGGACATATGGTCGACGGCGGCTATCTCGACGGTTCTGGAGCCCTGACAGCGTCGGACATCGTGGACGCCATCAAACGTGCTAGTGACGGAAAGGTAGTTCCAATTGTGCTTGACCTTGACAACAATCCGGATGACGACAAGGCATCACGAGACGTGTCCGTCCCCATTCCGGGGGCTGGCGCAGCAATCACTCAGACGTACGGGCTGTTCAGAGGCATCAAGCAGGCTAACGGCGTACGCGATTTGGCTGCCGTTGCCTCGTTGCGACGTCAGGTCTGCGCATTGGGCGGCGGACTCCTCACCCTGCAAGTACCACACACGGCTGCCCCTCTCGCGCTCGGCTGGACTCTCTCAGAGCAAGCCTCGAACAGGCTCGAAAGCGCCGGCTTCAAAGTGGCGCGACCCGTGATTTATTCAGGGGCTCGTCCAGCAGGAACGGAATCGCTTGAGAACGCATTCAAGCTCGCTCGCTCACACTGCACGTGAACCGCTGCCACTTCCCGCTGATTGGAGGTAACGCAAGCGGGTTCCCTGTACCGTCTGGAACTAATCGCTGAGTTCGGCTACTTTGGTGTCCACCAATTATGGTGGACACAATCGTGGACAAAGCAGCACAAGCCAAACGCATCAAACGCCCGAACTTCCCCGTGGAGTTCAAACGGCAGATTGTAGAAGCGACGCTGCATCCCGGCGCGTCGGCCGCACTGATCGCGCGCGAGCATGGCGTCAACGCCAATCTGCTGTTCAAATGGCGTCGCCACTACCTCGCCGGCGATTACGGCATGCCCGACGTTACAGAGCCATCGACGCCTGAACCTGCAGCACTGAACTGGCTACCAGTAGCAGTCGCGCAGCCGGGGCCACTGTCACCTGAAGAGCCAGCATGCCTGCCGCCGCGCGTCGAGCACGTGTATGAGATCGAATGCGGCGATGCACGGCTGCGGCTGAGCGGCGACATTCCCACCGCCACGCTGATCGAGATCGTACGAGGTCTGTCGCGGTGAACGTGCTGATGTTGCCGTCTGCCGTTGGGCTGCCCGGCGGATCGCGCGTGTGGCTCGCCGCCGGCGTCACCGACATGCGTGCAGGCTTCAACAGCCTCGCCGCAAAGGTGCAGACCGTACTCGAGCGTGATCCGTTCAGCGGCCACGTGTTCGTCTTCCGCGGCAAACGCGGCGATCTGCTCAAGGTGCTGTGGTGGAGCGGCGATGGACTGTGCCTGCTGATGAAGCGCCTTGAGAAGGGCCGCTTCGTGTGGTCGCAGGCCACGGGCGGCACGGTCCTGCTCAGTTCCGCACAGTTGTCGATGCTGCTCGAAGGCATCGACTGGCGCCAGCCCACACGCACTGCGCGCCCCACCTCAGCGTTGTAAACGTCGGCGCGAGCACGTAAGCTGTCGGGCATGACTTCCGCCGACGCCCTTCCCGACGACATCGAGGCCCTGAAGGCCATGCTGCGCCAGCGTGATACCCAGATCGGGCATCTGCAGGATGTCGTCGATTCGCAGAAGGCGGCGATCGCCACTGGCAAGGCCGGGATCGAGCACCTGAAACTGCTGATCGCGAAGCTGCGCCGCATGCAGTTCGGTCGCAAGTCGGAGAAGCTGGATCGGCAGATCGAGCAGCTCGAGCTACGCCTCGAAGAGCTCGAGACCGATGAAGGCGCAGCACCGGTGGCGATCCCGAAGACACCGCGCACCGCGCCCGAACAGATCCAGCGCAAGCCGCTGCCGGAACATCTGCCACGCGAAGTGCAGACGCACATGCCTGGCTCAGGCGAGACGTGCAGCGAATGCGGCGCGGCGATGAAGCCGCTCGGTGAAGATGTGTCGGAGCAACTCGAATACGTGCCTGCCAGCTTCCGCGTGATTCGCCACGTGCGGCCGAAGTTCGCCTGCGCATGCTGCGACCACATCGCACAGGCGGCAGCGCCGGGCCGGCCGATCGAACGCGGCCTGGCGGGTCCGGGTCTGCTCGCCCACGTGCTGGTTACGAAGTTCGCGGACCACGTGCCGCTTTACCGTCAGTCGGTGATGTATGCCCGCGAGGGTGTCGAGCTTGATCGCTCGTTACTGGCGAAGTGGGTCGGCCACAGCGCGATGCTGCTGCAGCCACTGGTTGAGGCATTGCGTCGCCATGTGATGGCGGCAACGAAGCTGCACGCCGATGACACACCCGTTCCGGTACTCGTGCCCGGCAACGGCAAGACGAAGACCGGACGTCTGTGGGTCTACGTGCGCGACGATCGCGCATCGGCGGACATGACGCCACCGGCCGTGTGGTTCGCCTATACACCCGATCGCAAGGGTATCCATCCGCAGCAGCACCTCGAACCGTTCAGTGGCACGCTGCAGGCCGACGCGTATGGTGGCTACCAGGCGATCTACGAGACGGGCCGCGTCGGCGAAGCAGCGTGCTGGGCGCATGCGCGACGGCAGTTCTACGAATTGCACGCGGCACGTCCCAACGCACTCAATACCGAAGCGCTGGAGCGCATTGGTGCGCTCTACAAGGTTGAAGAATCGATCAGGGGCAAGCCACCGGACGAGCGTCGTGCGTATCGGCAGGCATACGCGCAGCCGTTACTCGACTAGCTTCACGCGTGGCTCACCGCCACGCTGGAGACGCTCTCGCGCAAATCCGACACGAGCCGGGCGATTCTCTATGCGCTGAACCGGTGGAAAGCGCTCACGCGCTATTGCGGCGATGGGCAACTGGAGATCGACAATCTGCTGGTCGAGCGGGCATTGCGCGGCGTGTCCATCGGACGGCGCAATTATCTGTTCGCCGGCGCCGACTCCGGCGGTGAACGCGCCGCTGCGATCTATAGCCTGATCGGCACCGCGAAACTCAACGGCGTCGATCCTGAGGCTTATCTGCGCTTCGTGCTGGCGCGCATTGCGGAGCATCCCGTCAACCGCGTCGACGAACTCACGCCGTGGCGCGTTGCGGACCAGCTCTGCACACACCGGTAACTCCAGCGTCAGGTCAAGACGTCACTGGCTACACGCTTACATGTCTAAGCCAAAGGGAACAGCCTCCTAACAATTCCCAGGTGCGTCCGCCGTCCAAGAGGCCCGTGTTTGTCAAAAAAGGCGACTCAGAGGAGGTTTGGGCACATTGCGCGGCCGACGATGGTCCTGAGCTCAGAGGCCATCACTTGATGTCTGGCCCAAACTCGGCATCGATAGTCGGATAAGGTTCGCTTCTATCTCGCATCTTCTTTTTTCTGTTTTTCCAGAACCTTATGAACCAATCGGTGACAGTTGGCGCACAAACATTGGAGATCTTCGAGGATGGTTTTGTGGCCTTTTGCCATTGCGTTGACGTGAACGGCAGAATGATGAACCTCGATACATGCGTCGGCCTCGTCGACTCCATAGTGTGCCACAGGGTCGAAGCCACAGCGTTCGCAGGAGAGCCGTCCGTGTGTGCGGAGATATTGCGCCTTTTTTGCCTTGGCAAGACCTGGGGCGCGCTCCCGCGTCAGATGAGATCTCAGTTTGACGCCACCTTCAAGCCACTCATGGTCGAGATTGATTTGGCTATCAGATAATTCCCGCCTCTCCCCTTTCTCCACAATCTCGTAGCCTGCCTCACGCAATAGGGTAATGCGCGCCCTTTCAGAGCCAAGAAGTCTCGACTCGATCTGCGCACCATTGAGTGCTATCGAAAGTGCGAGTCGAAAAACAGCTTTAGGTGAAAGCCGGCGGCCGTCGTCGGCGATCAGGTTACACTTCGTTGATAGATCAAACGGTTGGGCCGGCATGTTGCCGTGGACAAATTGCTGAACCGCATACCAGACATGTTCCGGAGTCACACAGGACACTCCCTTCTGGGATAACCCTTCCATGCTTCCAACGTCAACTTGCACTTTGGCGCCGCCGAGTGAGAGAGCTAAGTCCTCAGTCGAGCCGACGAACCCGGTCGCAATTCGGATGCGCTTAGTCGAGTTCCCACCTTTTGCTCTGAGGTTCGGATCGCTGCGGATGTGTTTCATACGGCCGGTCAGTAGGGCGCAAATTTGCTCCGTAGACATATCTCCCTCGAATTCGCTGAGAATCGATCGCGCACTGAGAGGCAGTGACTGGACGGTTGTGCTATCGACCCACGCGCCCAAGATGGGAATACCCGCCTGGGAGAGTCGGCTAATCACCAGGAACAGGGCTTTCGCGTAATCCGTATTTATCGACCTATGCCGACCTTTCGCGTCACCCCGGCTGTGCAAAATGACGTGCGCGCGATCCACCGAGAAACGGGCATCCAATTGCGAGCCGTCATGGTCGGTCACTAGGAACATGCTTGCCACTTTCACTCCCTGCCTGTTTTTTCCGAGTTTACCTCTGCACCGCGCCCCACGAAATATGCATCCCGAAGCGCTTGAATTGATTCAAATTGTTTCTCCAAAATTGGAGTCTATTTTCCGACACAACTACACGAATACAATCCACATAAATTAATGTAATTTACCCACAAAAAGCTGTGTTGCATTCTGCCGGTACAGGCTAGAATGCCTTATGAGCTATGAAGAGTTCCAACGGCAGCTTGGGAAGGCCGGGATTACTGTCCGTGAATTCGCGGAACTGCTAAGAATGAATCGCAATTCCGTAACTAACTGCTCCATGCGAGGCGAGGTGCCGTCTCACCTTGCTGTGATCGTTACGCTAATCGCAGAACTTGCAGAACGGGGCGTTGATTTTCGCCCTCTCTTACAGCGCGTCGGAATTGAGCCGAAGAAGCCAAGGGGCGCCGGACACAAAGGGCGCTTCGGCGGAGATAGGCAGTCTGACCTGCCGTTAGAAAACAATGGAAGTGACTAGATGAATAACATCGAGCTTTTTGCCGGTGCTGGTGGTCTCGCGATGGGGATGACCAAGGCTGGATTTGTTCATGAAGCAGTTGTCGAGTGGGATGCGGACGCCTGTCAAACCATTCGAGATAATCGGGGCCACTATTCGGGGCAAGGCGAGACGTTCGAGCTGTTCGATGATGATGCGCGTAAATTCGACTACGACGCGCACAAGGGTTTGATAGATGTCATCTCCGGGGGGCCACCTTGCCAGCCCTTCTCCATGGGAGGCAAACATGGTGGGGACACGGACGCTCGCGATATGTTTCCCGTTGCCATTGAATCGATCCGACGCATTAGTCCCAAGGCGTTCATTTTTGAAAATGTCAAAGGATTGCTGCGTGAGAGCTTCGCCAACTATTTCGAGTCGATCATTCTCCAGCTGACGTATCCGGATGTTGTCCGCAAGAAAAATGAGACTTGGATTGAACACCTAGCGCGGCTCGAGCGGATCCACAGTTCCGGAAAGCGCAAGCCGAAGTATAAAGTGCTTTTCCGTTTGCTCAATGCCGCCGACTACGGAGTACCACAGAAGCGAGAGCGCGTGTTCATCGTCGGGATTCGCGCAGACCTTGGTGTCGAATGGTCGTTTCCGGAGCCAACGCACTCGGAAGATGAATTGCTGATTTCAAAGTACGTAACTGGCGCCTACTGGGACGCACATGGTGTGCCAAAGAAGCAGCGCCCGCAACCACCTCTTAAGCAGCAAGCTCGAATTTGCAAACTTGCTGCGAAGCGTACCCTGTGGACTCTTGAGCCATGGCAGACTGTGCGCGATGCTATTGCAGATCTCCCTGCTCCCCAGAGCAAAGAAGCTGCGCAGTTCCACAATCACGTCTTCAACGGCGGCGCTCGAACCTACCCGGGACACACAGGCAGTCCGCTAGATGAACCAGCAAAAACATTGAAAGCCGGTGTCCATGGCGTTCCCGGAGGCGAGAACATAGTCGCCTATCCCGACGGCTCGGTCCGCTACTTTACGGTTCGTGAAGCGGCGAGGCTTCAGACGTTCCCCGATTCATACCGATTCCATGGATCATGGTCAGAAACTATGCGGCAGCTAGGAAATGCCGTCCCCGTCCGCCTTGCCGAAATAGTGTCCCGATCGGTGGCAGATGTGCTTCGAAAGGAAGAGGCAAAGGCAACAATTGCAGCCCGAGACCGACTTGTTGAGGATTGAAAGCCGTGTCTTTGCTCGCGGTGGGCGCTGCAGGCACTAAACAGATGTCGACGCGGTCATTGGTACGAGAGGTTCGTAATGAATGACCGTTCCGTGTTCATAGTCATGTCGCTCCTTGTATAGGATTATGTGACTTGGAAACGCTGTCGCCTGCCATCCGGGCAAAGCTTGCGTAATCAGTCGAAGAAGCTCAACAACGGGCATATTGGAAAAAGGGACATTCACATTCACCGCCCGATGATCCGGATGACCTTTGCGGTAATTTTCGGCTTTGTTGTTGCTTTTCATTCCGGTCTGGTAGCGAAACAAAAAAGGCAGATTCTTCGGATCTTTTATCTTCAACAACAGGTTCAGCACATTCCACTCGCCAGGTTCCACCCAAGTGCACGGCCAATCTTCCTTAATGGGATAGCGCATGTCGAAGCCATCTGGGTCTTTGTTAGTGAGCTCACGTTTTCGGCCCGGATCGTGAGGGCCAAAACCATTGCCATTCCACTCGCACAAAGTCCGCGATTTCTTCTTGAAGTGGGCGATCATTGAAGCTTCCGGTGCCAGCGTTGTCCAATTCTTGTGCACATAAAGGCACTTGAAGCCCATGTCGTCGACGTTGATGTTGCGACGCCCAGTGAGTTTAAGGTGGTGCTCGCGCAATCGGCTAGGAAGATTATTTGCCTTTCCTACGTATACCAGCTTTTCACCCTGATAAAGCTGGTAGATGCCTTGATCGTCCGCCAATGATTTGAGCGATGCGACCGAGAGTTGCCCCCTGCTCAATTTGTCGAAACTGGCTTCCAGTTGCGACGATAGCGCGCTAATTATGTCAATTTCGAATTTCGCTGAGTGCATATGGCAGCCAGAAATCGTTTTAATCTGCATTGTCGGAAGAGATTAATGCTATCCCATTACTGGATTGAGCACTAGCACGGCCGTTTTTGGTCTTTGTTCGTAGCGCCCAGGAAGTTGGTGACTCGTCGTAGCACCTCGGCGTGATCCGCAAGCTCGCACTCCCAGAGAACCAAGATCTCCCATCCGAGCTCCTTTAGGGCCAAAATATTGTGTTCATCCCGCGCCTTATTAGAGTTGAGCTTCGCCGTCCAGAAGTCGACTCGCGATTTAGGGATGCGAGCAAGGGAACATCCCTCATGGCGATGCCAGAAACAACCGTGAATAAAAATTACCTTTTTTCGACCGGGGAAAACCAGATCAGGGCAGCCCGGTAGCTCCTTTTGATGCAATCGATAGCGGTAACCGGCGTTATGCAAGAGCTTACGCACTAGCATTTCAGGGAACGAATGCTTACTCCGCACTCGTGCCATGATTTGACTTCGAGTCGCCTTATCGACGGTATCTACCATGCCTGTATCTCATAAGCGAGAGTGACGACGGTCTGTTATTCGCCGGGGAATAAATCAAATAGTTTCAGTTGCTGGTATGGTTTGCTTGCTGCTGCGGCGTCAACAAAGCTTGGCAAGCGAATAATAGTGGCGCCGCTGCGCAGCTCTGCGATCCGACCACGGAAGAGGTTACAAAACGGATGCGTCGGCCGACCATTCTCGGCAACACTGAGTCCGCCTTTTGCATGTTCACGCTTGTGGTCATACTGAAGGCCCTGTTTGAGGTCTACAACGCCGCCGCAGATCTCACACTTGATTGCCGAATTCAGGAGCTCGCGGACGTTTATTTCAATTCGGCTGCCTTTCGAAAACTTGCGGCCATTGCCTCCCCTCGAACGCGGCGCAGATTTGCCTCCAAAAAGACGTCCAATCTTTTCGTCCCGGTCGGCGACAGATGAGCCCCTCTCGGCGAGCAGCGTTTCTACGAGTTTCTGCAGCAGTTCCCCCACAGCACTTAAAGACTTGAGACCTGCGCCGCTCCTATGTTGGACTTCTGCGATGTCATCCTTGTATCGAATCAGCACGTCCTCCAGTTCACCCCGAATAGCAGACACCGCAATCATTCGTTCCCGTATTTGCGTTTCGTCGCCAGACAACAGCCAATGGCACCAGCTATAAAACAGCCCACGAACAAAATTCGCCTTGCGGTTGTACCAATAGATCAACGGCACTAGTGACAGCGACAGGGAACCAGTATTTTTGCCACCCAAATGGCCGAGTTTCCTTTCCAGTAGAGTAAGCAACTCGTCCGCGTTGAAAATGATTTCCTCTGCGTCTGCTGCTGAGTCCTTCGCCAATAGCTGCGGAAGACGCTCACCACCTACAGCACCGCCTTCCACCAAGAGTGGCAAAAGCTCGATAAGGTGTTGATGTGGGCGAAAGTGGCCAGGGGCCACTACGAACGGAACGTTGATATCAAGAATTTTGGCATCGAACGGCGGGACGAACAGCAGATTATGCAACGCGCTGCATCTATCGTTGAATCCCTCGAGCTTCTCGCGAACTGCTTGAGGCAATTGCTGCTCATCAGGTGGCTCGGGCCAAAAATGGCCGGATGCGCCAGCACTGGCAACACTCATGATGACTCTGCTGAGGCTCCCGTTGCGATACTCGATGAGAAGCTGTTCAACGTCATCCAGTGGTTCTCCTTGGCGATTGATCGCCAAAAACGATTCCTCTGCGGCCTCATAGTCTCCGTCTTCCCATTGGGCGTGCAACGTCCTGCTGGAGTCCACCATGTCGGAGTGGAACATGGCCATCTCAAATTCGCGGGGAGGCATCAACAGACGGGGTGCTCCCCCTTTACGAGCAATTCCTTTCCACTCCATGTGCGCGGCCTCGAACTCGGAAAAAAGCCCAATTCGTTCCTTGACCAGTACTCGCGTTGACTGCGCAGCCGCCTGGATTTCTTGTAGGTTTTCGTTTTTCTCATAGAAATCGCCGGCTTTATCACCCCAGTCATCGATCATCCAAGCTCGAAGGACGGAAAGGCGGTGCGCCCCATCAAGCACGTACACCAATCCATTCTCACTACTGCGCCAAAGAATGATTGACGGGATGATCCTGCGCCGAATAACTGCGCTCAAAAATGTGACACATGCCTCTGAATCCCAAGCACAAGTGGCCCGCTGGAAATCGGGCTTAGCGAGCCGATCAAACCAGCCATCTTTTTGTCGGATGTCGTCAAAGCGGATATTGCTATCAGACCGATGACCAGAGACGTTGCCGCTGTGCGCTGGACTGTTCGCGAGTTTGCCTCGATAGCGCAGACTCTGTCGATTGATCAGGTGATCAAGGTGCACTCGAAGACCGGTGGCCATCGTCTTTCTTCCATTAAGGGGCAAGAGGAAACGAGATTGTAGCTCCCAAAAGAAAAAACCGGCCCAAGTGACCGGTTTCAAAAGAAACGTAGTGGCGTAGCGGAGGTGTATTTCAAATTCCTGACTTTCTCGTCGCGAACGGGCTGTCTGACACCTCGATACGAGCGCATCGAACTCTCCCGTTCGCACAGCTCAAAAATCAAACCACGAAAATCTAGTTTTCTCCGTTAATTTGGATCCCAGAAACTCGGGGACGCTGTAAGGAACTCCGTCTCCCAGAATTAAACAATGCCTCAAACATCAATATTCCCCGCCCGCAACGCATTAGATTCAATAAACGCCCTCCGCGGCTCCACATCATCCCCCATAAGCGTAGTAAAGATCCCATCAGCCGCAATAGCATCCTCAATCTGCACCCGCAGCAATCTACGCACGGTGGGATCCATAGTCGTCTCCCAAAGCTGCTCAGGATTCATCTCACCCAGACCTTTATACCGCTGCTTCGACATATTCCGCTCAGCATCAGCCAGCAACCACTTCATCGCACTCTTGAAGTCAGTAACAGCCATACTCCGCTCGCCCCGCTTGATCACCGCGCCGACCTGAATCAAGCCCTTAAACGTATTAGCCGTATTAACAAGCTGCTGATAATCCGCGGTCAGCTGAAACTCTTCATCGATCACCGAAATCTTCTGATTCCCATGATGCGTGCGCGCGACGCGCAGCGAGCGCAGCTCTCGCACCGGGTCATACATCGTCGTCACGCTCACCTCGGGCTTCAGCGCATCGTCGCGCAGCTTCGCCTCGAGCGCGCGAGCCGAAGCCTCGGCCGCCTGCTCGCTGGAAAGGTCGATAGCGACACCATCCATCACCGCCTCGAGCGCACCCGCGTCATACAGCCGGCTCAACCGGTCCACCACCGCCTGCGCCAGCAGATAAGCCCGCGCGAGCTCACCCAACGCATCGCCGGTAATCGGCGTCGCGCCTTCACCCGACACCAGCTCCGAGCCCTGCAGCGCCAGCCGCAGAATATGCGCATTCACCTCCGACTCATCCTTCAGATACCGCTCGTCCTTACCCGCCTTGATCTTGTACAGCGGCGGCTGCGCGATATAGATGTAGCCGCGCTCGATCATCTCCGGCATCTGCCGGTAGAAGAACGTCAGCAACAGCGTGCGGATGTGCGCGCCGTCAACGTCAGCATCGGTCATGATGATGATGCGGTGATAGCGCAGCTTGTCGAGGTTATAGTCCTCTTTGCCGATACCGCAGCCCAGCGCGGTAATCAGCGTGACGATCTGCTCGGAAGACAGCAGCTTGTCGTAGCGCGCCTTCTCGACGTTCAGCACCTTGCCGCGCAGCGGCAAAATCGCCTGAAACTTCCGGTCACGCCCCTGCTTAGCCGAGCCACCCGCCGAGTCGCCCTCGACGATATAAATCTCCGACTTCGCCGGATCCTTCTCCTGGCAGTCCGCGAGCTTGCCCGGCAGGCCGACGCCGTCGAGCACGCCCTTGCGGCGCGTCATCTCGCGCGCCTTGCGGGCCGCGTCGCGCGCACGCGCCGCATCGACGATCTTGCCGCAGATGATCTTCGCGTCGTTCGGCGTTTCGAGCAGGAATTCCTCGAGCGCCTTCGCGACCACTTCTTCCACCGGCGCGCGCACTTCCGACGACACCAGTTTGTCTTTCGTCTGCGAGCTGAACTTCGGCTCCGGCACCTTCACCGACAGCACGCACGACAGCCCTTCACGCATGTCGTCGCCCGAGGTCTCGACCTTCGCCTTCTTCGCGACTTCGTGATCGGCGATGTACTTGTTCAGCACGCGCGTCATCGCCGCGCGCAGACCCGTCAGGTGCGTGCCGCCGTCGCGCTGCGGAATGTTGTTGGTGAAGCACAGCACGTTTTCGTTGTAGCTGTCGTTCCACTGCATCGCGACTTCCACGCCGACACCGTCCTTCTCGCCGATGATGTGGAAAATCGTCGGGTGCAGCACGGACTTGTTCTTGTTGATGTACTCGACGAAGCCCTTCACGCCGCCGACGAACGCGAAATCTTCTTCCTTGCCCGAGCGTTGATCGAGCAGGCGAATCCGCACGCCGTTATTGAGGAACGACAGTTCGCGAATGCGCTTCGCGAGAATGTCGTAGTGATATTCGACGTTGCCGAAAATTGTTTCGTCGGCCATGAAATGCACTTCGGTGCCGCGGTTTTCGGTGTCGCCGGTCACCAGCATCGGCGAGGTCATCACGCCGTCGATTTCTTCGAGCACGCGGTTTTGCGGCACGCCACGGTGGAATTCCATGAAGTGCTTCTTGCCGTCGCGGCGCACCGTGAGGCGCAGCCACGCGGAGAGCGCGTTCACGCACGACACGCCCACGCCGTGCAGGCCGCCCGACACCTTGTAGCTGTTCTGGTCGAACTTACCGCCGGCGTGCAGCTCGGTCATCACGATTTCGGCGGCGCTGCGCTTCGGATCGTGCTTGTCGTCCATCTTCAGGCCGGTCGGCACGCCGCGGCCGTTGTCGGTGATCGAGATCGAGTTGTCGGCGTGGATGATCACCTGGATGTCGTTGCAATGCCCGGCGAGCGCTTCGTCGATCGAGTTGTCGAGCACTTCGAACACGAGGTGGTGCAAACCGGTGCCATCCGATGTATCCCCGATGTACATCCCTGGCCGCTTGCGCACCGCCTCCAGACCTTCGAGGATCTGGATGGACGAGGCGCCGTAGCTGTTATCGGGCTGCGTATTGTTCGTTTCAGTCATGGATTTTTTCCGGTTCTGCGTTACTGCAAGGTTGCTGCTCTGGACTTTTCAAAACGCCATAAAAACGCCAAAGGGGCGCTGCGCCCCTTGGTGTGTTCCTGGTGTTGGACGTATCAGATGCGCATCGGCATCACTACGTATTTGAATTCGTCGTTCTCGGGAATCGTGATCAACGCGCTGGAGCTGGCGTCGCCCAGGCTCACTTGCAGCATGTCCACCTTCAGGTTCGCGAGCACGTCGAGCAGATACGTGACGTTGAACCCGATATCGACGCTATCGCCGTCGTATGCGATTTCCAGTTCTTCCTGCGCCTCTTCCTGATCGGCGTTGGTCGACATGATCTTCAACTGGCCCGGCTCGACGATGCAGCGCACACCCTTGAATTTGTCGGAGGTCAGGATCGCCGCGCGTTGCAACGAGCGCTGCAGTTCTTCGCGGCCAATCTGGAATTGGTTTTTGTGCGACTTCGGAATCACGCGCTGGAAGTCGGGGAACTTGCCTTCCACGAGCTTCGACACCAGTTCGACCTGGCCGAACGTGAACTTGACCTGCGTTTGCGCGATGTCGATCTTCAGCGTGTCGTCGATGTCTTCGAGCAGACGCTGCAGTTCGAGAATCGTCTTGCGCGGGATGATCACTTCCTGGCGCGCGAACGCGCCTTCGATCTTCATCGACGAGAACGCGAGGCGGTGGCCGTCGGTCGCGACCGCCATCAACTGGTCGCCGTCCACCACCAGCAGCATGCCGTTCAGGTAGTAGCGGATGTCCTGCTGGGCCATCGAGAAATGGACCATGCCGAGCAGTTGGCGGAACGTCTTTTGCGGAACCACGAGACTCGCGCCGTAGTCTTTAGCCTGAGCGACGGTCGGGAATTCGTCTGCGGCGAGCGTTTGCAGCGCAAAGCGGCTCTTGCCGGATTGCACGGTCAGACGCTTGTCGTTCAACGTGAGCGTGACCTGGCCGTCGGGCATCGCACGCAGAATGTCGAGGAGCTTGCGCGCCGCCACCGTGGTCGCGACCGAATCGTTGCCCACGCCGAAATCGGCGCGCGTCGTGATCTGCAACTCGAGGTCGGTCGACAGGAACGATACGTCCGGACCGTTCTTGGTGATCAGCAAATTGGCGAGGATCGGCAACGTATGGCGGCGTTCGACGATGCCGCTCACGGTTTGCAGCGGCCTGAGGAGGTTATCGCGTTCGGTCTTGACCAGTTGCATAGGGTTCCTTCGTTGATATGACGGCCTGCATGCCTTACAGGACAAGCTTCTCCGGCATGCAGCCGCGGCTCCCCGCCGGCGCCACGAGGACGCCCGACACGGCGTGAAATCCGCCCGTGGCCGCCGGGCGGTTAAACCTGTATTGTGCCTGAAAACGGGACCGCCTCACTAAATTGGGGGCGAGTTCGGGAATAAACAGGTCGATTTTCCCGGGTGTTTTCCGGATTGCTCGCGGTTTGTCCGGTCGATTCGGCGGGCGAGTCGTTCGGTGACGGGTTGCTGGGCCGGTTTCCGGCTGTCGTTGCGCCGCCTTCACCTCGTTTCGCCGCCCTCCTCCGCCCTCTCCCGCCCTGGGCTCCCCACGGTTCTCACGCCGCCCGGTCCCTGCTCGCTCTTCGTCCGCCTACAGCCCTCAGTCTTCGGTCTTCTGCCGTCGGCGTTGCCGTTGCCACGTCTCCTGTGGTTTTCAACCGCTCCCAACCGTTTGGGGCCACCGCTCTTAACCCTTCAGCGTCTGCTCCAGCACATGCAACTCGTGGTTCAGCTGCGCGTCCTTGCTGCGCTCGTCGGCGATCTTGCGCACCGCGTGCAGCACCGTCGTATGGTCGCGCCCGCCGAACAGTTCGCCGATTTCCGGCAGGCTCTTCTGCGTCAGCTCCTTGGCCAGATACATCGCGATCTGCCGCGGCCGCGCGATATTCGCCGGACGCTTCTTCGAATACATATCCGCGACCTTGATGCTGTAGAAATCAGCGACGGTCTTCTGGATGTTTTCCACCGAAATCTGCCGGTTCTGCACCGTCAGCAGGTCTTTCAGCGCTTCTTTCGTCAGCTCGATCGTAATTTCACGGCCGTGGAATTTCGAATACGCGAGTATCTTGCGCAGCGCGCCTTCGAGCTCGCGCACGTTCGAGCGCAAGTGCTTCGCGACGAAGAACGCGACGTCCTCATTCAGGCTCACGAACTCCGATTGCGCCTTGCGCATCAGAATCGCGACGCGCATTTCCAGCTCGGGCGGCTCGATCGCGACGGTGAGGCCGGAATCGAAGCGCGAGATCAGACGATCGTCGATGCCCGAGATCTCCTTCGGGTAGGTATCGCTGGTGATAATCACCTGCGCCTTGTTCGCAACCAGCGCCTCGAACGCATAGAAGAATTCCTCCTGCGTGCGCGACTTGCCGGAAAAGAACTGGATATCGTCGATCAGCAACAGATCGAGCGAGTGGTAGTAGCGTTTGAAGTCGTCGAACGCCTTGCGCTGGTAGGCCTTCACCACGTCGGACACATATTGTTCCGCGTGGATGTAGCGAATCCGCGCGCCGGCTTTGTCCATCAGCAGCTGGTTGCCGATCGCGTGGATCAGGTGGGTCTTGCCCAAACCGACGCCGCCGTACAGGAACAGCGGGTTATACGAGACGCCGGGGTTGTCCGCGACCTGGATCGCCGCGGCGCGCGCAAGCTGGTTGGCTTTACCGGTCACGAAGTTATCGAAGGTCAGCACCGGGTTCAGCTTCGAGCGCTCGTACATCGAGTCGTTTTCGCCACTGCCCGCCGCGCCCGCGCCCTGGCCCGGGCGCCACGTACGGCGCGCGGCCGCTGCTTCGTTGGCGTCGAGGCTCGGCAAATCGAGATCGGCGGCATCTTCGGCCACGGCACGGGAATGGGCGTTTTGCATGGCGGCAACGGCTGCCGCGGCGGGATTCGCGCGCGCCATCTGCGCCGCTTGCACGGCGCTGACGGCTGCATCCACGGCGGCCACGCCGCCTAGATTACCGCCTTGCGGCGCGGATGAAGCCGCGTGCACGGGCGCAGCGGCCGGTGCTGCCGCGGCGGGGCCGCGCATGCCGCCGGCCTTCGGATCCAGCACGAATTGCACGTCGATCGGGGCATGCCAGAAATCGCGGGCCATATCCGCGATGCGGCCGGAGAACTGGCTCTTGACCCAGTCGAGCTTGAAGCGGTTCGGCGCGGCGATCGAAAGCGTGTTCGCATCGGCGTCGAAGCCGACCGGGGCCAACGGTTTGATCCACGTCACGTACTGCTGGGGCGTCAGCTCACGCTCCAGCAATGCGGAACAGTGTTGCCAGAATTCGTTCATCGAGTTGCTGTCGTTATGGTGTGCACGGCGTCGCCGCTGCCCTTGTCGCGCGGACGCAACAAGGCCCTGAGCAGCCAGGCGTAACGGCTCCAGGCGCTTGTGCCACAAGGGTTTGCGGGACAAACGTGCCGGAGCGACGTGCAACATTTTTGGGAAAGTAAGGCGAGATTCTAACGCCAAAACGGAGCCGCAAGGGAGTTATCCACAGGGACGGATCAGCTGGCGGAACGGCCAGCCACCGCGCCTGAGGACCGCTAAACTATTGACGGCCAACGATAAACCAGTTTAAATAGCGGGTTCCGCGAAAACCAATTTCAGCAAACCACCGGCCATTGCGCTTTCAGCGATGATCGCGCGGTTTTTTTCGATCAAGTGAGAGCAACATGAAACGTACTTACCAACCTTCCGTCACCCGTCGCAAGCGCACCCACGGCTTTCGCGTTCGCATGAAGACCGCTGGTGGCCGCAAGGTCATCAACGCACGTCGCGCGAAGGGCCGCAAGCGTCTCGCTATCTAAGGCGAGTGGATTGCGCGCTGTGACCGAAGCCCGCGGCGAAGCGGGAGCGGCCGGGGCGCAGCAACCGGGCTCGGTTCCGTTGCCAGCGCAAGCCGCCTTTCCCAAAGCCGCAAGGCTGCTAAAAACGGATGAATTTTCATCCGTTTTTCGTTTGCGGCCTTGGCGCCGTACCGCGCACTTCGTCGTGTACGGCCGGCCCACCGGCAACGAGGCGCGTCTGGGTCTCGTGATCGGCAAGAAGTACGCGCCGCGCGCGGCCACGCGGAATCTGGTGCGCCGGATCGCGCGCGAGGCCTTCCGGCTGCGTCGCGCGGAATTCGGCGGTTGGGATGTACTGCTGCGTCTGCATACGCGTTTTGACAGGAAAGCTCTGCCGAGCGCGTCGTCACCGCCGTTAAAGGCGCTGTGCCGCAGCGAAATCGAAGCGTTGCTCGACAAGGCAGCGCGCGAAGTTGCCCGTCGTCAGGCGCCGCCCGCGCAAGCGCCCAGGACGGAATGACGCAGTGACCGCCCGCACCACCATGGCCGCCGCAACGGGCGTTGCGCCGGCCGCTTCAGGGGGCGGGCGGCGCCCGGTATTCCACGTTGCGCGGCGCCATCCGGCCGCATCTGCCATGCAAACGGTACTCATCGCTTTATTGCGTTTTTACAAGCTTGCCGTCAGCCCCATGCTCGGCAACCGGTGCCGTTTTTACCCTTCCTGTTCTGATTACGCGCGCGAGGCAATCCAGTATCATGGCGCCGCGCGCGGGACTTATCTCGCCGTGAGGCGTGTTTGCCGCTGTCACCCGTTTTCCGCCGGCGGCATCGATCTCGTCCCGCCACCCACTTCTGAAAAGCGCTGACGCGCCGTTCCATCGACACTGAGACAACGCATGGATATCAAACGCACCGTCCTATGGGTCATCTTTTTCATGTCAGCTGTCATGCTGTTCGACAACTGGCAACGCGACCACGGACGCCCGTCGATGTTCTTCCCGAGCGCCACGCCGACCAGGACGGTCGGCAGCGCCGCCCCGGGAACCACGACGCCGGGAACCCAGCCGGCCGATCTGCCGGCCACCAATGCAGCGGCGCCCGGCAATACGCCGGCGGCCACGCAATTGCAACTCGTGAAGTTCAGCACCGACGTCTATAGCGGCGAAATCGACACCCGCGGCGGCACGCTGTCGCGCCTGTCGCTCGTCAAACAAGGCGACGGCAAGCAGCCGGATCTGGTCATCACGCTGTTCGACAAGACCAGGAATCACACCTACCTCGCCCGCACGGGTCTGCTCGGTGGCGATTTCCCGAATCACAACGACGTTTTCACGCTGATGCCGAATCAGCCGACCCAGCTCGCTGATGGTCAGAACTCGTTCCAGATGAGCTTCGAATCGCCGGAAAAAGGCGGCTTGAAGGTCATCAAGACGTATACGTTCACGCGCGGCAGCTACGTGATCGGCGTCGAGACGAAGATCCAGAACGTCGGCGCCGCGCCGGTCAACCCGCAGCTCTATATGGAACTCGTGCGTGACGACCAGCCGGTCGAAACGCCGCGTTTCTCGCACACGTTTATCGGCCCGGCGGTCTACACCAACGAACATCACTTCCAGAAGATGACGTTCGGCGATCTGGACAAGAACAAGCAGGATTTCGAGAGCTCGGCCGACAACGGCTGGGTCGCAATGGTCCAGCACTACTTCGCCTCCGCGTGGATTCCGAAAGAAGGCGTCAAGCGCGACTTCTACGCGGAGAAGATCGATCCGTCGCTGTATCGCGTGGGCATGAAGGAGCCGCTGCCGACCATCGCCCCGGGCCAGACCGTCACCGTGTCGGCGCGCCTGTTCGCCGGTCCGGAAGAAGAGAAGATGCTCGAAGGCATCGCCCCGGGCCTCGAACTGGTGAAGGACTACGGCTACGTGACGATCATCGCGAAGCCGCTGTTCTGGCTGCTGTCGAAGATCCACAGCTATGTCGGCAACTGGGGCTGGTCGATCGTGCTGCTCACGCTGCTGATCAAGGCGGTGTTCTTCCCGCTGTCGGCCGCGAGCTACAAGTCGATGGCGCGCATGAAGGCGATCACGCCGCGCATGCAGGCGTTGCGCGAACGCTTCAAGGGCGATCCGCAGAAGATGAACGCGGCGCTGATGGAGCTGTACAAGACCGAGAAGGTCAATCCGTTCGGCGGCTGTCTGCCGGTCGTGATCCAGATTCCGGTGTTCATCTCGCTGTACTGGGTGCTGCTGTCGTCGGTGGAAATGCGCGGCGCGCCGTGGATTCTGTGGATTCAGGATCTGTCGCAGCAAGATCCGTACTTCATCCTGCCGGTGCTGATGGCCGTGTCGATGTTCCTGCAGACCAAGCTGAACCCGACGCCGCCGGACCCGGTTCAGGCGAAGATGATGATGTTCATGCCGATCGCGTTCTCGGTGATGTTCTTCTTCTTCCCGGCTGGTCTCGTGCTGTACTACGTCGTGAACAACGTGCTGTCGATCGCGCAGCAATACTACATCACGCGGATGATGGGCAAATCGAAGGTGAAGCCGGCCTGACGTCACGTCCGGCGGCGAGCCACGGGCTCGCCGCAAACCAAGCCGCAAACAAAAAGCCGCCCGGTGTAACCCGGGCGGCTTTTTTTAATGGCGCAGCGGAAAGAAAGACCGCGCGCGACTACGCGTTCACGCTTCTTCGTTTTCGTCGTCGGCATCTTCTCCGTAAAAGCGCACGATCATTTCCTCGACCAGATTGCGATCTTTCGGCGTCAGCGATGCGATCTTCGAAGCAAGCTCAATCGTCTCGGGCGTGGGCGGATACTTTTCGCCGCGAGCCATCGGCCTCGCATTCGTACCGGGCGGCGGTCCGTAATGAAGCCAGTGCTCCTTGACGTTCAACCATTCGGCGAGCGTGCGCAGTTTGTCCTGCTTCGGGATCGTCGTACCGGTGAGCCATTTGTGCGCAGTCTGCGGCGTCACCGGACGCTCACCGCGATAGCGCAGATTGAATTGCTCGGCAAGCTTGGTCCCGCCGCGAATTTTCAACGGCTCGAGCAGGTCTTTGAGCCGCTTGGCGAAGGCGGCCTTTTCTTTGTCGGTTGGCATGGGCCAGATTGTGCAATTCGGCGTCCAACCAGTTGACAACCAGACAAGATTAGTTTTTGCTTATTTGAGATAGATTTAGCTTGCACCGCAAGCCGGTCAACGTATTCAGCGAAATCGATTTTTTATCATCTTTTTGTTGTCTGGCTTGCCTTTGCGCCCGACTCCTAGCGAAGCTTGTCTTAACTGCTCCTACGTAATGCAGTAGTAATCCTAGCTTATATAAGATAAATCTGAATTATGGGGGCAAGACGTTAGGAATCGCATCGCAAGCGCCGCGGGACGACCCGACGAGCTTCGGCCGTCCGATGCGCGCGTTACAATGCGTCGCGCCGCCTCCACCTGCGCGGCCCTCCGCTCCTTAGCGTTTTTGCCGAACTCCCGATGCTCACCACCGATTCCGATCCCATCGTCGCCATTGCCACTGCGCCCGGCCGCGGAGGCATCGGCGTGGTCAGGATTTCGTTCGGCCGCGCGGGCGAAACGGCGGCGCAGCCGCTGATGCAAGCGCTCACCGGCCAGACGCTCGCGCCGCGCCACGCGAGCTACGTACCGTTCCTCGATGCGAGCGGCAACCCGCTCGATCGCGGCATCGCGCTTTATTTCCCCGCGCCGCACTCGTACACCGGCGAGCATGTGCTCGAACTGCAAGGCCACGGCGGTCCGGTCGTGCTGCAACTCGTGCTGCAGCGCTGCATCGATGCGGGCCGCGCGTTTGGTCTGCGGCTGGCCGAGCCCGGCGAATTCACGCGCCGCGCGTTCCTGAACGACAAGCTCGATCTCGCGCAGGCCGAAGCCGTCGCGGATCTGATCGAGGCGAGCACCGAGGCCGCCGCGCGCTCGGCGGGCCGCTCGCTCGATGGCGCGTTTTCGCGCGACATCCACGCACTGGTCGAGGATGTGATCACGCTGCGGATGCTCGTCGAAGCGACGCTCGACTTTCCGGAAGAAGAAATCGACTTTCTCGAAGCCGCGGATGCGCGCGGCAAGCTCGCCCGCATCCGTGAGCGTCTTGCGCACGTGCTGAGCGAAGCGCGCCAGGGTGCGTTGCTGCGCGAGGGGCTATCGGTCGTGCTCGCGGGGCAGCCGAACGTTGGCAAGTCGTCGCTGCTGAATGCGCTCGCCGGCGTGGAACTCGCAATCGTCACGCCGATCGCCGGCACCACGCGCGACAAGGTCGCGCAGACGATCCAGATCGAAGGCATTCCGCTGCATGTGATCGACACGGCCGGCCTGCGCGACACCGAAGACGAAGTCGAAAAAATCGGCATCGAGCGCACATGGGGCGAGATCGAGCGCGCGGACGTGGTGCTGCATCTGCTCGACGCGCGCACCGGCATGACAGCCGATGACGAAACGATCGCCGGACGTTTTCCGCGCGGCGTGCCGGTCGTTCGGGTGCTGAACAAGACGGACCTGACCGGCCTCGCGCCGGCCACGGAGGCACTCGATGCGAATCTCGAACTCAGCGAAGTGCGTCTGTCGGCGAAAAAGGGCGACGGCGTCTCGCTGTTGCGCGGCGAATTGCTGCGAATCGCCGGCTGGCAGGCAGGCGCGGAAAGCGTGTACCTCGCGCGCGAGCGGCATCTGATCGCGCTACGCGTGGCCGGCGAACACCTCGCAACGTCCGCCGCGCACGCGCAGCAGAATGCACAGGCACTCGATCTGTTCGCCGAGGAACTGCGGCTCGCACAGGATCAGCTGAACTCGATTACCGGCGAATTCAGTTCGGACGACCTGCTCGGCGTGATTTTCAGCAGATTTTGTATTGGCAAGTAACGCCAAACCTGCAGGCATCCATGCCACGCCCGCAGTGAAGGCATTTCAAGCGACTTTCCGCGCTCTTGCCCCGAGCCCGAAATCTCACCCTGTCGACCTAAAAAGGCGCCAATCTTTGGTACACACCCGGCACAGGGTTTAAAATCGACCGCACTCCGTGCATCGAAGGCCGCAGCATGCCCCGCCTCGCCACACCGCTCACCGAATCCCAGATCCGCGCGCTCGAACCGCGCGCGACCCGCTATTGCGTCGCCGACGGCAACGGCCTCGTGATCGAGGTCATGACGACCGGCAGCAAGATCTGGCGCTTTCGCTACACGCTGAACGGCAAGCGCCAGCCGCTCGCGACGATCGGCGATTACCGGATGATTTCGCTGCGCGTCGCGCGCGCGAAGGCGCAAAAGTACGCGGCGCTGGTCGCCCAGGGCATCTCGCCGGTCGCCACCGCGCGCCGCGATCGCGGCGCCGAAAGCAAGGCCGACGTGCTGCGCGAAGCCGCCGAGCTATATCTCGCGACGGCGCTGGCCGGCAAGTCGGACGAATATCGCCGCACCACGCGGCGCGCGCTCGAAAAGGACGTGCTGCCCGCGATCGGCGGCAAGCCGATCGGCGCGGTGAGCGCCGACGACATCGTCGCGATCTGCGAGCGAATCAAAAACCGCGGCTCGCCGAAGATGGCGCTGCACACGCGCAACGCGGTCAAGCGGCTTTACGCGTACCTGATCGCCCGTCAGCTCGCGACCAGCAATCCAGCCGCGATCGTACCGGCGCGCTCGATCGCGACCTTCGACAGCCGCACCCGCGTGCTGTCCGGCGCCGAAATCGGCGTGACGCTGCTTACGATCGACACGTCGAACATCCGCCGGCCGCTCAAGCTCGCGCTGCATCTGCTGGTGCTGACGATGGTGCGCAAGTCGGATCTCATCGACTCGACATGGACCGAATTCGATCTGGACCACGCGCTGTGGACGATCCCCGCCGCGCGCCTGAACGCGCGCGAGGACCGTGTCGTCCCTCTGCCGCGTCAGGCGGTGGCGATGCTGCGCGAATTGCATCGCGCGCGCGCCAGCGAGAACTACGTGTTCCCGAGCGTCAGGGGCGACGACCGGCCGATCGCCAAAAGCACGCTGAATCAGGCGGTCAAGGCGTTGGGACTGGAGGTGGAGCATTTCGTGCTGCATGACTTCCGTCGCACCGCGTCGACGCATCTGCGCGACATCGAGCAACACGTGGCGGAACAATCAGGCGGGCGGAGCGACGCAACGCACAGTGAAGCAATGGACGAAGCGCCACGCCGGCGCGATCTGCTTCAGAGTTGGGCTGACTTTGTCGATAGCCAGATAGAAACCGTGCGGCGAACCGCGCACGGGACGGCTTGACGGCATTGCGATGGGTTTTGGCGTCATCCGCCGATGTGCGCGACGCCGTGAATTGGATGGTACACAGGCCATCATCAGCCCACGCCAACACATGATGAACAAAGAAAAATCGGCAGATAAATCCGGTTTCCGACCGGCACCCGGCTGCGTCGTGCACGCGTTCGACGACCGCTTCACATCGTCGTTCCTTCCCCGCTTCCATCGCCTAAACTGACAGATGGATGCACGCCGATACGGAGGTTCCGATGTCTGAATCGCTGCTCGCCTATCTGATGGGGCCCGCCGTCATGCTGGTGGTCGGCTTTGCCATCTGGATGGCGTCCCGTCATCACGACCCGTCCAGCCCGCCGAAGCTCGAGCGCTGGCTCGACACGCATTACGCGGAGTGGCTGCACCACAAACATTGAGCGGTGCGTGAAAATCGAAAAGGCCGTCGCCAGGGTGACGGCCTTTTTATCTGCGTAATCTGCGTGATCACCACGCCGGCTGAGGTTGCGCGGGCGCATAGCCGTATGCTCCCGGCGGCGGCGCACTGCACGCGACATACGCGCGCTGGTACTGGTCATAGCAATATCCGGGCGGCGGCCCGGCATAGACCGGGGCCGGCTGATACGCCGGCTGCGCATAGACCGGCTGCTGGTAAGCGACCGCCGGTGCAGGATTCAACGCGGACGTCACGACCGCGCCGAGCACCGCGCCGCCAATCAGCGCACCGACCACATCGCCGCCATGTCCGTGCGCGGATGCTTGTCCCGCCACGCTCAGACTACCCGCCATCACCAACGCCACTGCGATCTTTTTCATGTTGAGCTCCCGCCGTTCAGGCATGCAACGGATTGTGACGGGCGCGCGCGGAAATAGATGCTGCAAGTGGTAACGGATCATTAACTCTGTAACAGCCGCTTCATTCGGCGTGCATGCAAGACCCCGCGCCAGTCCCGCGCGAGCTTTTTTTCGCACTGTAATCTACGCAAAACACTGCGTCGATCCATGTAGAATTCGCCGGATGAATCGTCGGAAAAATACGAGGCGCGGCAAGCCTCCAATCCGACGATACGACCGGCGGGACCGGTACACCACGAATACGCCGGATCGAACAAAGTCAAAAAGCAGGGGGGCGGGCACGTGAAACAATGGACCATCCGGCGACGGATTCTGTGCAGCTTCGGGGTCGTGCTGATCGTGATGCTGGCCATGGCGATCGTCACGTCCGAACAACTCGGCGGCATCGACAGTGATGCGCGAAGCCAGCAGCAGGACTCGATGCCTGGCCTCTACTACGCGACCGAAATACGCGCGGCGTGGGTCGAAAACTATTCGATCACACAGCGCCTGATCTTCGTCGATGCGGACGCCGACTCGGTCAAGCGCGACACGGCGCGCTTGCAGGACATGCAGCAGGCGCTGCAGAAAAGCATCGACAGCTATGGCTCGACGGTGTTCCGCGCGACCGATCGCGAGCTCCTCAACGAATTCCGCCAGATGTCTACGCAGTACGCGCCGCTGCAGGCCGCGCTGCTGAGCAGCCTGCCGGATGCGAGAGACAACGCCGCGCACATCTTCAATACGCAACTGACGCCGGTCTGGGAAAACGGCCGGCTGGCGGTGCACAAGCTCGTCGACGACAACAAGCGCTATGCGGACCAGTCCGCCGAAAGCATCCGCAAGTCGGTCGAGACGACCCGCATCGTGCTGCTGGTGATGCTGCTGCTCGCCGCGATCGCCGCGGCGCTGTCCGGCTACTGGCTGCTGCGCGCGGTCACGGTGCCGATGGGCAAGGTGCTGCAGGTCGTCGACGTGATGCGCACCGGCGATCTGACGCAGCGCCTGCAACTGCATCGCTCGGACGAAATCGGCGCGCTCGAAGCGGGCTTCAACCGGATGACCGACGAACTGACCGCGCTGGTCGGCCAGGCGCAGAAATCGGCGGTGCAGGTCACCACGTCGGTCACCGAAATCGCCGCAACCTCGCGTGAGCAACAGGCCACCGCGAACGAAACCGCCGCCACCACCACCGAAATCGGCGCGACTTCGCGCGAGATCTTCGCGACCTCGCGCGATCTGCTGCGCACGATGAACGAGGTGTCCGACGTGGCGAGCCAGTCCGCGTCGCTTGCCGGCACCGGACACGCAGGCCTCGCGCGCATGGAGGAAACCATGCGCCACGTGATGGAAGCAGCCGGCTCGGTCAACGCGAAGCTCGCGATCCTCAACGAGAAGGCGAGCAACATCAATCAGGTCGTCGCGACGATCACGAAGGTCGCGGACCAGACCAACCTGCTGTCGCTGAACGCGGCGATCGAAGCGGAAAAAGCCGGCGAATACGGCCGCGGCTTCGCGGTCGTGGCCACCGAAATCCGCCGTCTCGCCGACCAGACCGCGGTCGCCACCTACGACATCGAACAGATGGTCAAGGAGATCCAGTCGGCGGTGGCCGCCGGCGTGATGGGCATGGACAAGTTCTCCGAGGAAGTGCGCCGCGGCATGCACGACGTGCAGAACGTCGGCGGCCATCTGACGCAGATCATCGAGCAGGTGCAGCAGCTCGCGCCGCGCTTCTCGATGGTCAACGAGGGGATGCAGACGCAGGCGAGCGGCGCCGAGCAGATTACCCAGGCGCTGACGCAACTGTCCGAAGCCGCGCAGCAGACGGCGGAATCGCTGCGCCAGTCGACCCAGGCCATCGACGATCTGACGCACGTCGCCAACAGCCTGCGCACCGGCGTATCGCGCTTCAAGGTGACGGCCTGACGCCGTCCGCGCGATCAGCCTCGACCGCCCTCGCTCACTCACGTTTGCGCCCACGCCGATGCTCTTCATCCTCTTCACGCTCGACCGCGAACGCTACGTGATCGATGCGACGCAGGTGGAGCGCATGATGCCGCTCGATCCGCGTGCGCCGCCGAAGACGATCCCCGGCGCGCCGTCGTGGGTCGCGGGCGTGCTCGAGTACGACGGCGCGCCGCTGCCGGTCATCGATGTGCCGGCGCTCGCGCTGGGCCGCCCGGCCGCGCGGCTGATGTCGACGCGCGTCGTGCTGGTGCGCTATCCGCATGCGGGCCGCGTGCGCCTGCTCGCGCTGCTGCTCGAAGGCGCGACCCGCACGATCCGGCTCGAGCCCGACGCGTTTCGCCCGACCGGCATCGATACGCCGCACGCGCGCTATCTCGGTCCGGTCGCGAGCGAAGCGGGTGGGCTCGTGCAGTGGATCCGCGTCGACGAACTGTTGCCCGGCGACGTGCAGACGCTGCTCTTTCCCGAGGCGCACGCATGAACGCGCATCACGACAACGGGCCGCTTTACCGTCACTTCGCCGCGCTGCTGCATCGGACGATGGGGCTCGACGCAAGCTCGCTCGGTCATCGGTCGATCGAGCGCGTGGTCGATCAGCAAGCGGCCGCCTGGCGCGCGGACGGCCACGCGGCCGCGACGCTCGCCGATTACTGGAACGCGCTGCAGCGCTCGCCCGCGCTGCTGCAGGCGCTGGTCGAGGCGGTGACGGTGCCGGAGACCTGGTTCTTTCGCGACGCCGACGCGTTCCGCGCGCTCGCCCGGCTCGCGCGGGAACGGCTGAACGAGCGCCACGCGCGGGCCGAGCCGCATCATCATGCAGTGCCGCTGCGCATCCTCAGCCTGCCGTGCTCGACCGGCGAAGAGCCGTACACGATCGCGATGGCGCTGCTCGACGCGGGGCTCGACGCCGCCCAATTCCGCATCGACGCGATGGATATCAACGAGCGCTCGCTCGCGCTCGCGCAGCGCGCGCACTACGGGCGCAACTCGTTTCGCGGCAATGCGCTCGAATTTCGCGAGCGGCACTTCAGCCGCGCCGACGACGGCTGGCGTCTCGCGCCGCGCATTGTCGAAACGGTGCGGTTCTCGCGCGCGAACCTGATGCAGCTCGATGCCGCCGCGCCCGGCGTCTACGACTTCGTGTTCTGCCGCAACGTGCTGATCTATTTCGATCGCGACACGCAGCAGATCGCGTTGCAGGCGCTCAATCGGGTGCTCGCCGATCACGGCACGTTGTTCGTCGGGCCGGCCGAAACCGGGCTGCTGATGCACCACGGTATGCAGTCCGCGAAGATTCCGCTCGCGTTCGCGTTCCAGCGCGCGCCGTCCGCCGGCGCGCCGTCGGGCGCCGGGCAAACCGCGCCGCTCGCCGCGGCCGCCGCGCTCGCGATGACGCCGCCGCTGCTGAACGTGTTCGCATCTGCACCGGTGTTTTCGGCCGAGCCGTTCGCGTGGCCCGATCCGGTGGCGCGCGCGTCGTTCGACGATGCGACGAAAATGGCGACGCTCGATGCGAGCACGTTGTCCCGGACTCTGCCCGCTGAGCCAACGCGCCCGGCAGCGACTGCGACCGCGTTGCAGCAGCCGCAGCAGCAAGCGCAGCGAACTGGCGGCGACGCGAATGCGCGCTTCGACAGCGCGTTCGGCACGCCACCGCTTGGCCCACCGCTTGGCCCAGCGCTGAACACGCAGCCCGACGCGCCGTTCAACGCCCACCGCAACGGCTCAGCCCACGGACAAGACAACGCCCCGAGCAACGCCCCCACCGCCGCCGCGCGCGACACGCTGCGCGGCGCGCGCGAACTCGCCGACGCCGGCCACCTCGAACAGGCCGCCGCCGCGCTCAACGCGTATCTCGAACATCACGCGCCGCACGCGGACGCGTTCTATCTGCTCGGCGTGCTCGCCGATGCGAACGGCGACACGCATGTCGCGCGCGGCCAGTATCGCAAGGCGCTCTATCTCGATCCGCGGCATGCGGAAGCGCTCGCGCATCTGGCCACACTGCTCGAACTCGAAGGCGACCGCGACGGTGCGCGGCGGCTGATGCAACGCGCGTCGCGCGCGCAGGGAGCGTCCGGTGCGTGAGGTCGGCGAGATCCGTATCGACGATTGCTGGAACCGCATCGGCGTGCACGGCGATGCGTCGTGCGAACGGCTTGCCGAGTACGTGCGCTGCCTGAATTGCCCGGTGTTCGAAGTGGCCGCGGCGAAGCTGCTCGATCAGCCGATGCCGCTCGTCGAACTGCCGCGCGAGCAAACGTGCGCGACGGTGCCGACGCCGCTCGATGGCCCCGATGTGCAGCAAGACGCGCAACAGGCGAGCGAATCGTTTCTGGTGTTTCGCATCGGCGGCGAATGGCTTGCACTGCCCACAGCTATCTTCAAACGCATCGTGCAAACGCGGCCCGTGCATACGTTGCCGCATCGGCAGCATCGCGCGGTGCTCGGCGTCGTCAACGTGCAGGGCGAATTGCTGCTGTGCCTGTCGCTCGCGCATCTGCTCGGCTTCGAGCCCGGGACCGCCGCCGCCCGCGACGATCGCATGCATGTCGATCTGCCGCGCCTGCTGGTGGTCGCGCGCGACGAAGAGCACGCGGTGTTTCCGGTCGATCAGGTCGACAGCGTGCAGCGCTTCGCGCCGTCGGCGTTTGGCGCGCCGCCCGCGACGCTGTCGCCGGGCGCCGCCGCGCATACGCGCGCGGTCACACCGTGGCGCGGCATGAGCGTCGGCCTGCTCGACGCCGACGCGCTGTTCGACACGCTGAACCGGAGCCTCGGATGACGGACGACCCGCGCCGCCCGTCGCTGATCGATCTGTTCCGCGAGGAAGCGCGCAACCAGGCGCGCGTGCTCAACGACGGCCTGCTGGTGCTCGACCGCGCGCCCACCGATGCCGCCGCGCTCGAAGCCTGCATGCGCGCCGCGCATTCGCTGAAGGGCGCGGCACGCATCGTCGGCGTGCAGGTCGGCGTCGAACTTGCGCACGCGATGGAGGACTGCTTCGTCGCCGCGCAGGAGGGCCGCGCGCGGTTCGATGGCGCATGGATCGACACGTTGCTGCGCGGCGTCGATATCGTCGCGCGCATCGGCAACGATGAAGACGACGCCGCGCGCGAGGCGGTCAGCGCATGCGTGGCCGCGTTGCGTGCGCATATGGGCGGGGTCGCCGCGGACCACGCCGCCGCGGCTCGCGACGACGCCAGCATGCAGGCGACACCGGTTCCCGACGCCACCTTCGATCAGCTCGCCCATGCGCTGCGCGCCGAAGCGGCGACGGCGCCCTCGGCAGCCACAGCGACGCCGACCTCCACGCCCGCGGCACCCTCGCCTTCCACTCACGCGGCAGCGCCGCCGCCCACGCCCGCGAGCCCATCTGCGAGCCCGTCCGCAAGCGCAACCGCACCGCCCGGCACGACCACCGATTCCGACCGCATGCTGCGCGTGCGCGCGGACAATCTCGACCGCCTGCTGTCGCTGTCCGGTGAATCGCTGGTCGAATCGCGCTGGCTGAAACCGTTCGCGCAATCGATGCTGCGCGTCAAACGCGTGCAGCGCGACAGCGCCCGCGCGCTCGATCAACTGCATGAGACGCTGGCCGACCTGCCGCTCGACCCGGTGGCCCACCACGCGCTCGAAGCATTACGGCGCCTGAGCGCCGAAGCGCAGCAACTGCTCGGCGAACGCCTTGCCGATCTGGAAAGCTTCGATCGCCGCTCGACGCATCTGTCGCAACAGCTCTACGACGCGGCGCTGCAATGCCGGATGCGCCCGTTCGGCGACGGCACCGGCGGCCTCGCGCGGATGGTGCGCGACGTCGCGCGCTCGCTCGGCAAGAAAGTGCGCTGGCAGCTGATCGGCGCATCGACCCAGGTGGACCGCGACATCCTCGACCTGCTCGAAGCGCCGCTCGGCCACATGCTGCGCAATGCGCTCGATCACGGCATCGAGCCGCCTGCCCTGCGCGTCGCACGCGGCAAGGCCGAGGAAGGCACGCTGACGCTCGAAGCGCGCCACAGCGCCAGCGCGCTGCAGATCACCGTATCCGACGATGGCGCCGGCGTCGATATCGATGCGTTGCGCGCGTCGATCGTGCGCAAAAAGCTCGCCAGCGACGAAACCGCCGCGCGCCTGTCCGAAGCGGAACTGCTCGAATTCCTGTTCCTGCCCGGCTTCTCGCTGCGTGATCAGGTCACCGATGTGTCGGGCCGCGGCGTCGGGCTCGATGTCGTGCACGACGTCGTCAAGCGCGTGCGCGGCACCGTGCGCATCACCCAGGAGCCGGGCGTCGGCACGCGCATGCAGATGCAGTTGCCGCTCACGCTGTCGGTGATCCGCAGCCTGCTCGTCGAAGTCGCGGGCGAGCCGTACGCGCTGCCGCTCGCGCATGTGAACCGCACGCTGCACGTGCGCCGCGCCGATCTCGAAGTGCTCGAAGGCCATCAGCACATCGCGTTCGACGCGCGGCGCATCGGTGTCGTCACCGCGCATCAGATTCTCGAAGCGCCAACCTCGGCGAACGACGGTGACACGGTCTGCCTCGTCGTGATCGGCGATGGGCCGCGCAGCTACGGCGTCGTGGTCGACCGCTTTCTCGGCGAACGGATGCTGGTCGTGCAGCCGCTCGACGCGCGGCTCGGCAAGATCCGCAACATCACGGCCGGCGCGCTGATGGAAAACGGCGACCCGGTGCTGATCGCCGACATCGACGACTGGCTGCGTTCGGTCGAGCGCCTCGTCACCGGCGGCACGCTGAGCCACGCGCAGCACGAGGGCGCCCGCGCCGCGCAGCGCGCGGCGCGGCGCGTGCTGGTGGTCGACGATTCGCTGACCGTGCGCGAGCTGGAACGCAAGCTGCTCGCGGCGCGCGGCTACGACGTGACGATCGCCGTCGACGGCATGGACGGCTGGAACGCGGTGCGCGGCGCGCATTTCGATCTGGTGATCACCGATATCGACATGCCGCGCATGGACGGCATCGAGCTGGTGACGCTGATCAAGCGCGACCCGCAATTGCAGACGCTGCCGGTGATGATCGTGTCGTACAAGGACCGCGAGGAAGATCGCCGCGCCGGTCTCGACGCGGGCGCGGACTACTATCTGGCGAAAGGCAGCTTCCACGACGAAGCGCTGCTCGACGCGGTGCGCGACCTGATCGGCGAGGCCTACGGATGAAAATCGGAATCGTCAACGACATGCCGCTCGCGGTCGAGGCGCTGCGCCGCGCGCTCGCCGCGCGCGCCGATTTCGACGTGCTGTGGGTCGCGTCGGACGGCCAGCAGGCGCTCGATTTCTGCATCGCGCAGCGGCCCGATATCGTGTTGATGGATCTGGTGATGCCGAATGTCGACGGCATCGAGGCGACGCGCCGCATCATGGCGCGCGCGCCGTGCGCGATCCTGATCGTCACCGTCGATGTCGGCACGAACGCGTGGCGGGTGTACGAAGCGATGGGCGCGGGCGCGCTCGACGCGGTCGATACGCCGGCGCTGTCGGGCCCCGACGCGCACCGGAGCATCGCGACGCTGCTCGCGAAGATCGACAGCGTCGCGGCGCTCGTGAAGGCGCGCCACGCGCCGGGCCCGGCGATCGCGGTCGAGAAGGAGCGCGCCCACGAGCGCGACCTGCCGTTGGTCGCGATCGGCGCATCGGCGGGCGGACCGGCCGCGCTTGCGACACTGCTCGGGGCTCTGCCGCGCGATTTCAACGCGGCGATCGTGATCGTGCAGCACGTCGACGCGGCGTTCGCCGCGGGCATGGCGCAATGGCTGAATCAGCAGTCGGCGCTGCCGGTGCGCATCGCGAGTGAAAACGACCGGCCGCAGCCCGGCGTCGCATTGCTTGCCGCCACCAACGACCATCTGCATCTGAAGCTGCGGAACGCGCTCGGCTATACGCGCGTGCCGGAAGAAACGCCGTACCGCCCTTCCGTCGACGTGTTCTTTCACAGCGTGGTCGCGCGCTGGCCCGCGCGCGCGGTCGGCGTGCTGCTGACCGGCATGGGCCGCGACGGCGCGATCGGTCTGAAGGCGATGCGCACCAAGGGCCATCACACGATCGCGCAGGACGAGGCGACCAGTGCGGTCTACGGGATGCCGAAGGCGGCAGCCGTGCTCGGCGCCGCCGCCGCGATCCTGCCGCTGCCGCGCATCGCCGCGGCGTTGGCGGAAGCGGTGAATGGACGATGAGCGAACCATGAAGGAACGGTGAATGTACGATGAACGAGCCCCGAGCGCTCGAGTGAATTTTCTGACATCCATTCTGGCTAAACGACATGGACAATCCTGATCCGCCCCGGAACGCCGCTGCACGGACTTTCGCAGACGCAGCGAACCCACAGGCGCGAGCGCTTGCCACCGAGGATGCGCCCAGCCTTTCGATCGACGCGCTGGCGCGCATCCTCGCGAATCCGCCCGCGGCCGAGTGCCCGGTCATGGTGCTGCTCGTCGACGACCAGGCGATCATCGGCGAGGCGGTGCGCGAGGCGCTGGCCGGCGAGTCCGGCATCGACTTCCACTACTGCGCGTCGCCCGAAGACGCGTTGACGTGTGCGCAGCAAACGCGCGCGACGGTGATTCTGCAGGACCTCGTGATGCCGGGCACCGACGGTCTCACGCTGGTGCGCCAGTACCGGCAAAACCCGGCGACGCGCGATATTCCGATCATCGTGCTGTCGACGAAGGAAGAGCCGCTGGTGAAAAGCGCGGCCTTCGCGGCCGGCGCGAACGACTATCTGGTCAAGCTGCCGGATCGCATCGAGCTGATCGCGCGCATCCGCTATCACTCGAGTTCGTATCTGAACCTGCTGCAACGCGATGAGGCGTATCGCGCGCTGCGCCAATCGCAGCAGCAGTTGCTGGCGACCAATCTGGAACTGCAGCGGCTCACGCATTCGGACGGGCTGACGGGTCTGTCGAACCGGCGCTACCTCGACCAGTATCTGGCCGCCGAATGGCGCCGCGCCACGCGTGACAAAAGCGGCGTCGGCTTTCTGATGATCGACGTCGATAACTTCAAGGCCTACAACGACACCTATGGCCACGTCGCGGGCGACGAAGTGCTCAGGCGCGTCGCGCATACGATCGAATCGTGTCTCGGCCGCTCGCCGGATCTCGCGGCGCGCTTCGGCGGCGAGGAATTCGCGGTGGTCCTGCCCGGCACGTCGGCCGGCGGCCTGCGCCTGCTCGCGGAAAAAATCCGCATCGCGATCGAAGATCTCGGCATTGCGCATTCGGGCTCGACGAGCGGCATCGTGACGATCAGCATCGGCGCGGCGACGCTGGTGCCGTCCGTGTCCGATCCGGTGACGACGCTGATCGAAGCCGCCGACGCCGGTTTGTATCGCGCGAAACGGGACGGGAAGAATCAGGTGGCGATGAACCGGTAAGGCCATTCGCCGGCCCGCGCGATCGGGCCGCCGCGTGTCGAAGCGGCGCGCTCGATGCGCGAAACCGGCCGTCATTCGGTCGAAACGGTCGCGGCCGATACTGGCTTTATCGACACCGGGCGGATGCGGCGCGCGTTTCCACGCGCGTTCCGCCAACCGCCGCAAGCGATCCGGCGCGCCGCGCGCTGGTTGTAAGAGATCGGGTGGAGAATACGAAAAACTCCGCCGGAAGAAGTCGGCTTGCACCGCCGCTATCGACCGATGAACCGAATCCAGCCTGATGACGAAAGGAAACGCGATGAGCTACAACGACAGCAACCCGTTCGCGAAGATTCTGCGCGGCGAATTACCGTGCATCAAAGTGGCCGAAAGCGACCGTGCTCTGGCCTTCATGGACTTGATGCCGCAAGCCGACGGCCATCTGCTCGTCGTGCCGAAAGAGCCGGTCGCGGAAATTTTCGATCTGTCGGATGAATCGCTCGTCGCTTCGATGCGCATGGCGCAGAAGCTGGCGATCGCGGTGCGCGCGGCGTTGCGCCCGGACGGCGTGTTCATCGGACAATTCAACGGCACAGCGGCCGGACAAACGGTGCCGCACGTTCATTTCCACGTCGTGCCTCGCTGGCAAGGTCAAGCGCTGAAAATGCATGCGCGCGAGCCGGCCGATCCGGACACGCTCGAAGCATTGGCCAAACGGATCCGCGCGCATTGGCGGCCCGAATGGGTCGCGGAATGACGCCAGTCGAATAGCGGCGGATGGCGTGACCGAGGCGGCGCCGAGGCCGGCCGCAACGAATGGTCATCAGCCGTAACATCTGTAAAAGCCATTGAAACCACTGTCGGCCGACGCGTCGCTAGACTGCTAACTGCCTTGTTCTTCAAGGCATTGAGTGTGGATCTCTTTTTCAGCCTGCCCGTCGTGGCAGGCTTTTTTTTGGCCGAGCCGGCACGCATAGGCCGCCGCGCCGCGCGGCTGTTTCGAAGACCCGAACTCAGGCGAGGCCCGCGTCAAGGCCGATCGGGTCAAGGGCGATCGCGGGAACGGCGCAGCGGGTGGCGCCAGTCGTGCCGCCGGGGTCGCGCATGCAATGGCCGCCCTTCATGCAGATGACGGTGTTCCTGCCACAATTCGTCCGAGAAAAGAAATGCGACGATCAGCAGCGGAATGACCAGAAAGATTCCGAGTATTACGTGCTCGTTCACGATAGCCTCCAGTTGCAGGAGATTGATTTGATTGTAGAGCACCGCTTGTACCCGCGGCGTGCAGCGCCGCTCATAAGCGCGCGCCCTCCGCGAGCCCGCGGCGCGGCATCGCGCTGCACCCGCCTGTCCGCGCGGCTTTGCTGTGTGGCGCCGGCTTTCCTGCGCTGTTGGCAATGACGCGTTGCATGCGCTTCAGACGCCCAGAACTCGTCGCCGTCCGGGCCGACTAAACTTCAACGACTCCGACAAAAATGCACGCGGCGCCTCACCGGCCAGTTATCGTGTGAAGATTGGGCGCTTATTCGAACCAGTAGCTTTCCAGGGGAATGCCATGACCGTCGAACGCAGCCGCGAACTGAGCCTGCGCCCACTCGAGCGCACCGACTTACGCTTCGTCCATGAAGTGAACAACGACGCGAAAATCATGCGGTACTGGTTCGAGGAGCCTTATGAAACCTTCTCCGAGCTGACCCAGCTTTATGACGAGCACGTCCACGATCTGCGCGAGCGCCGCTTCGTCGCGATCGACAACAAAGGCGCGACCGTCGGCCTCGTCGAGTTGATCGAGCTCGACTACATCCACCGGCGCGGCGAATTCCAGATCATCATCGCGCCGCACGCACAGGGGCGCGGCTACGCGAGTATCGCGACCCGCCTGGCCATCGACTATGCGTTTTCAGTGCTGAATATGCGCAAGCTGTACCTGATCGTCGATAAATCGAATACCGCGGCGATTCATGTGTACGAGAAATGCGGCTTCCGGCACGAGGCCGAGTTGATCGAGGAGTTTTTTGGCAATGGCCGGTATCACAACGCGCTGCGCATGTGCCTGTTTCAGGCTGATTTCTTCCAGACCGGCGCTCGCTCCGCGTAATTTCGCCGGCGCTGCCGGCGCGGCTGTGACACGGCGGTGAGCGCCTGGCATCGTTTATTTTCTGCATCTACACCATTATTTCGCATTCGGCCTTCTGACAGACGAATGACTTTGTGTGCGATGCACAAAGCACCGGGCTCAATTGTATTAAGTCACTTAATTGTTACTGCTGGTTTACGCGAGTATTACCGCCGGAGCTTTACCAGTTAAAGCTGAGCGCGCGAGCGATCTTTTATTTATCTGTTTCATTCGGGAGTATTTGGGCCGCTGCTTAAGCTTTAATCAGGTGCGACAGCCGGTGCGACAATTCGCCACTGTTGCGACCGCACACAAGATGTGCTTGTCGTTCTTTTCCGTTCACCTAAAGTGCAAGATGCGGGTCCACCGTTAAAGTTAAATACATAGCTAACCTGGGTTATTTGATCCGCACCGGAGGAACAAATGAAAACTCGACTTGCCGTTGTTTTCGCCATTGCAGGTTTGGCTGCCGCGAGCGTTCAGGCGCAGGACGTCGTGATCAGGCCGCAGCAAACCATCCAGTTCAAGGCCAATGCGTTTGGTTGTGTGTCGAAGGACAAGCTCGACGCCGCCGACCATCACGCGCAAGCCGGCGAACAGCAAAAGATGCAGGAATTCTTCTCCGGATATCAGTGCGTATCGACACCGTCGGACTCGAGTTTCCGGGTCGTGCGCGTAGTCGGCCATGACATCGAATTCGTGAATGCCGGCAATAGCGACACTGAAGGGCTCTGGGCAAGCGACCGGTTTATCAAGCAATAAGCACGACACCGGCATGCCGGCAAAACGCCGGAGCGCGGTTGCATGCGTATCACTTCCGGCTTTAAAAGCCGGAAACGTGAACGCGTGATTTTAAAAGCGGCTTTGGCGGCGCATGCCCGAAGCCGTTTTTTTATTTTCCTGGCCAGTCGGCAGCTTGCTGCGCAAATAAAAAAAGCCGATGCGGATTTATCGACCCGCATCGGCAGTACGCCTTCTCGCAAAGCGCAGGGAACAATCTTCGGATAAATGCGCGTCAGTGGACCCGCTTGCTGCGGCGGTACTGGTCGAACAGCACCGCGAGCAGCAGAATGCCGCCGCGAATCAGGTACTGATAGAACGTCGGCACATTCAGCAGGCTCATCGCGTCCTGCACCGAGCCCATGATCAGCACGCCGACCAGCACGCCGGAAATCGTCGCGACGCCGCCCGTCAGCGAAACGCCGCCGAGCACGCATGCCGAAATCACACCGAGTTCGAGCCCGACCGAGGTCTTCGGATCGCCAAGACTCATGCGCGACGCGAGTATCACGCCGGCGAAGCCGGTCACGAGCCCTTGCAGCACGAACACGGTGATCTTGATGCGCGTGACCGGCAGACCGGCGAGCACGGCCGCCTCGCTATTGCCGCCGACGGCCAGCACGTTCTTGCCGAACACGGTCTTCTTCAACAGAAAGCCGAACAGCACGAAGCCGACGATATTGCTCCAGATCGGATACGAAATGCCGAGAAACGAGCCACCGCCGAGATCGAAGAAGCGCTCCTCGGAAATCATCACCGCGTCGCCGTTCGACGTGATGTACGCGAGCCCGCGCACGACCTCCATCATCGCGAGCGTGACGATCAGCGAATTGATCTTGTAGCGCGCGACCAGCGTGCCGTTGACGAGCCCGACCGCGCCGCCCGCGAGCACCCCGGCCAGCACACCGATCGTCACGCTATGCGTCGCGGTAATCAGCACCGAGGCGACCACGCCGGAAAACGCGACGATCGACGCGACCGACAGATCGACCTCGCCGAGCGCGAGCACGAACATCATCGTCACGGAAATCGAGCCGATCAGCGTGACCGACAGCAGCAAGCCCTGGATATTGCGGGCGCTCAGAAAATCGGGGACCGTGAACGACAGCACCGCGAACAGGATGATGAACACCATCACGATGCCGGATTTGTTGAGCAGCTCCCAGGTGCGCGCCGCGCGCGCGGTGAGGCCGGCGGAGGCGACGGCTGGGGTCGAGGAATCGGTTGAAGGTGTGTTCATGGTGTCTGTTCCATTCAATGCCGTTTTCAGCAGCGCGGTATTCGGTAAAAAGTTTCGGCGGCGCGATTCGGTTTGACTGCGTGAATCTGGTGAGCCGGGAGAGCAGGTGAGCAGCGCGCATCAGCGCGGCAGCGCGAGCTTGATCAACGCGTCGGGGCTTGCCTGCGCCTTCGGCAGATCGCCGACGATGCGTCCTTCCTTCATCACGATCACGCGATCCGTCACGCCGATCACCTCGGCGAGATCGCTCGATACGACGATCACCGTGCGTCCTGCTTCGGCGAGCCCGTACAGCAGCCCGTAGATCTCGCTGCGCGCACCGACGTCGATGCCGCGCGTCGGTTCGTCCATCAGGAATACGTCGATGTCTTCGGCGAGCCAGCGCGACAGGATCACCTTCTGCTGATTGCCGCCCGATAGCGTGCCGATCGGCGTATCGCCATTGCGAGTTTTGATCGCGAGCTTGCCGATGAACTCGCGCGTGGTCTGCGTTTCCTTGCGGCCGTTGAGCACATGAAAGCGGCTGAAGTGGCGGCGGCAACTGATGTTCAGGTTGTCCGACACCGAGGCGATCGACACGATGCCTTCCTGCTTGCGATCTTCCGGACACAGCGCGACGCCGGCGCGCACCGCATCGCGCGGCGTCGCGAACTGCACGCGCTTGCCCTTCAGCACGATCTCGCCGGCAGCCGGCTTGACCGCGCCGTAAATCAGCTTCATCAGCTCGGAGCGGCCGGCGCCGACGAGCCCGAAAAAGCCGACGATCTCGCCTTTGCGCGCCGCGAAGCTTGCCGGCTCGCGCAGACCCGGCCCGAGCAATTCCTTTACTTCGAGCTGCACGCCGCCAGGCTCACGCGCGCGATAGCCATACACATCGGCAATCGAACGGCCGACCATGCAGCTGATCAGCCGATCGCGATCGAGTCCTTCACCGGCTTCGAACGTATCGATGTGACGGCCGTCGCGAAACACGGTGACGCGGTCGCACAGCTCGTATACCTCTTCCATCCGGTGCGTGACGTAGATGATCGCGCGGCCCTCGGCCTTCAGCGCGCGGATGATCCGGAACAGTTGCGTGGTTTCGCGCGACGACAACGAACTGGTCGGTTCGTCGAACGCGATCACGCGCGCGTCGCGCATCAGCGCCTTGCCGATTTCGATCATCTGCCGCTGGCCGATCGACAGATGCTTGACCTGCTGCGACGGGTCGATCTTTTCGCCGAGCCGCTCGAGCTCGCGCATCGCGCGCGCGACCAGCGCCTTTTCGTCGAGCACGCCGAAGCGGTTCGGCAGCGCGCCCAGCATCAGGTTTTCGGCGACCGTCAGCTCGGGCACCAGATGCAGTTCCTGATAGATGATCGCGATGCCCGCGGCGATCGCCGCCTTCGTCGTCGCGAACTGCTGTTCGACGCCATCGAGCGACAGCGTGCCCGCCACCGGATGATTGACGCCGGACAGCACTTTCAGCAGCGTCGATTTGCCGGCGCCGTTTTCGCCCATCAGGCCGTGCACCTCGCCGCGCCGCACTTCGAGCGAGACCTGGTCGAGCGCGAGCACGCCCGGAAAGCGCACGGTGATGCCGTCGAGCCGCAGGTACGAGGCGTCGCCGCAAGCGGCCGAAGCCGACGATGCGGGCGAAGCAGGTGAGGGCGCCGCCGCCGCGCCACCGGGCGACTCGGTGGAGGCAGGAGCGGCCGGAGATAAGGACGTCATCGAAAAACCTCAAACGGGTGGAACCTGCGCGGGCCACTCGCGCGCAACGCGCCGCGGCCCGCTACGTGCTGCGCGAAATCCCGGCTTAAATACCGAGTTCCTTGCGCACGTCCTGCCAGTTGCTACGCACCATCAGCTTGCCGGTGGTCTGCGTATCGGCGGGCGGCTGCTTGCCGTCCTTGATCCACTCGACGAGGTTTTCCGTGCTTTCCTTGCCGTGGTTCGTCGAGCTCACGGCGATCGTGCCGTAGAAGCCGGTCGGTTCTTTCTTCTGGAACTCGGCGAACGCTTCGCCCGCGCCGTTGATGCCGACGCCGATCACGTCCGCGGACGGGATATGCAGCTGTTCGGTCGCGCGCACGCCGCCGAGCACGCTTTCTTCGTTCAGCGCGAAGATCACCCACTTCTTGATGTTCGGATGCTGTGCGAGCACCGGCGACACCGCGTTGAAGCCGCCTTCGTCGTCGGTCGTCTTCTGCGGCGCGTCGAAGATGTTGTCCTTCCTGAAGCCGCCGGCGAGCAGCGATTCGGTCGCGCCGTCGGTGCGCAGCTTCGCGGTCGGCAGTTCGTAGTCGGTGATGCGCAGCGCGCCGACTTCCTCCGGCTTCCAGCCGCGGCGCTTCATTTCGTCGGTGATCGCCTGACCGACCTGATTGCCGATCTTGAACGCGGACATACCCAGGTGCGGCACGTTTGCGAGCGGCTTGCCGGTCGAATCCACCAGTTGATCGTCGACGGTCACGAACTTCATGTTGTAGCGCTTCGCGCGCGCCTGAATCGCCGGTCCGAGACGCACGTCGGGCGCGCAGATCACGAAGCCCTTCGCGCCTTGCGCGCCGAGGTTGTCGATGGCGGCCAGCACTTTTTCGCCGTCGGGCGTGCCGATATTGACCACCGAGAAGCCATCCTTCTTGCCGAGCGCGGTCGCGGCCTTCTGTTCGTTGATGAACCACGCCTGTTCCGGCATCTTCACGAGGAAGCCGACTTTCAGCGGTTCATCCGCGTGCGCGGACAGTTGCGTGGCGAACGGCGCGGCCAGCGCCACGGCGGCGATGGCGGTCAGGGTCAAACGGCGAAGCTTGCTGGTCATCTTGTGTCTCCTGAGGTTGGGAAGCTGCATTGATTTCGTGTAGTTGCAGCGGGGCACGCGCGGGCGGCATCAGCCGGCAACGAAACCCGCGCGAATTGAGGTAAAAGCGGAAATAAAAGCGGACGTAAAGCGCGCGCCACGCCGCGCGCGAAACCCGCGATAACGCCTCGGGTAAAACCCATGGGCACAGTTGGGGCGAGGCGAGCTGCCACGAAGCTCATTGCGTTCAGCCCGCCACGTAGGCCGTTTTCACGGCGGTCCAGAAAGCCGCGTCGGTCGCGCCGTAGGCCGAGGCCTTGCGTCCGCCGCCGGGCCCGTGATGCTCGACCGCCGTGGTCGGCAGATTGATCGTCACGAGGCCGCTTTGCACGTGGCGGCGGAAGTGCCGCGCGCGCTCCAGCGAGCGCGTGCAGATGCCGGCGCACAGTCCGTAGGCGGTGTCGTTTGCCAGATGCAGCGCGTGCTCGTAGTCGTCCGCGCGCAGCACGACCGCGAGCGGGCCGAAGATTTCATCGTGCGCGATGCGGTGTTCGGGTTCGGCGAGGAACAGCGCCGGCTCGAAGAAGTAGCCGCGCGTCGCGCGTTGCAGCGGCTGGCCGCCGTGCAGCAATTGCGCGCCGTCCTGCTCGCCGATGCGCACGTAGTCGAGGTTGCGCTCGAGCTGCGCGGCGTTCGCGACGGGGCCGATATCGGTGCCGTGCTTCAGCGCATGATCGACAGTGAGTTTCGCGAGCTTCGCCTGCAATGCCTCGACGAACGGGCCGAACACCGCGCGCTCGACGATCAGCCGCGCGGCCGCCGTGCAGCGTTGGCCCGTCGCGCTGTAGGCGCCGGTCAACGCGGCGTCGACCGCGTTGTCGAGATCGGCGTCGGCTAGCACGACGAATGGATTCTTGCCGCCCATCTCCAGCTGCACCCGCGCCTGACGCGTGGCGGCGGCTTGCAGCACGCGCGTGCCGGTTTCGGTCGAGCCGGTGAAACTGACAGCCGCGACCAGCGGGTGCGCGACGATACGCGCGCCGAGCTTGCGGCCGCTGCCCATCACGAGGTTGAACACGCCGGCCGGCAAGCCCGCGCGGCTGATGATCGACGCGAGCGCCGCGGCGCAGGCCGGCGTCGATTCGGCCGGCTTGTAGACCACGCAGTTGCCGTGCGCGAGCGCCGCGCCGATCTTCGCCGCGGCGATCGCGAGCGGTGCGCTCCACGGCGCAATGATGCCGACCACGCCGAGCGGCTCACGCGTCACGTCGATTTCGACGCCGGCCCGCGCGGACGCGAACGGCTCGGCGAACGCGCGCAGCGCCTCGGCCGCGAACAGCTTGAACAGTTGGCCGGCGCGCGTCGCCTCGGCGAGCGCCTCGGGCAGCACCTTGCCTATTTCGCGTGCCAGCAGCCGGGCCAGCTCCTCGCGGCGCGCAAGCATCTCGGTGCCGATCGCGTCGAGCGCATCGGCGCGGCGCTGCGCGGATGCCAGCGACCAGTCGCGAAACGCCGCGTGCGCGGCTTCGATCGCGCTGTCGGCCTGGCGCACGTCGGCGCGCACATATTCGCCGACCGGATCGTCGAGGTCCGACGGATTCACCGACACGCCCGTGGTCGCGCCCGTCTCCCATCCGCCATTGATGTAATGGCGAAACGGGCTGGCAACGAGCGGGACGAGTGGATCGCGGTTCATCGACGGAAGGGCGTCACATGGACAAAGCGGATGGCGTTGACAAAGTCCACGAATGGTATGAGCGGCCCCAATAACTTTCCAATCCCTTTTTTGGCCTCTCCGATATCAGTTTCGGTATGGCATCATGGGCGCCTTGGGGCTCGACACCGGGCTGAACAGCCAGCCATGCGACGGCTCGGAGCCGCTTATCGAAAAACAGGGGGACCACGCGATGACGCGTAGCTATTCGAACTGGTTTGTGCGCGCGCGCCTGAAGACGCGTCAGTTGCTGCTGCTCGCGGCAATGGAGGAAGAGGGCAACGTGCGCCGCGCCGCCGACGTGCTCGGCATGACGCAGCCCGCCGCGTCACGGCTTCTGAAGGAACTGGAGGACATGCTCGAAGTGAGTCTGTTCGATCGCACGCCGCACGGCATGCACGCGACGCTGTACGGCGAGGTGATGATCCGCCACGCGCGCATGGTGCTGTCGAATCTGAGCCAGGCGCACGATGAAATCTCCGCGCTGCGCTCGGGGCTCGCGGGTCAGGTGCGCATCGGCGTGATCGCCGCGGCGGCCGCGACGATGGCGCCGCGGGCGATCGCGAGCGTGAAGGAACGCTATCCGCAGTTGCAGGTGTGGGCCGAGGTCGAAACCTCGGATGTGATGCTGCCGCGTCTCGCCGAGGGCGATCTCGACATCATGATCGGCCGGGTGCTCGAACGGCAGAACCAGTTCAAGACCGACGTGCGCTACGAGCCGCTCGCCGACGAACCGCTGTGCGTGGTCGCGCGTCCCGGCCATCCGCTCGAAAATGAAACGGGTTTGACGCTGCGCGGCATCGTCAACGCGAGCTGGGTATTGCATCCGCCGGGCAGCGTCTTGCGGCACCGCTTCGATCTGATGTTTTCGCAGATCGGGCTCAACCCGCCGCAGAACGTCGTCAATACCAACAATTTCCTCGCGATTTCGAGCCTGCTTTTACAAAGCGATATGTTGGCGGTCTTACCTGACGAAGTGGCGCGTCAATACCAACAGTACGGAGTATTGAAGCGCGTACCGATCGATTTACCGTGCAGGATGGATACATTCGGTATCATCACGCGCCAGTCGCATCTGCTTTCCCCGGCTGCCGCCGTCGTGCTCGACGCGCTGCGGGACGCGGCTCGCGACGTGTACGGCACGGCCTTCGAGGCGGCCGTGGCGCGTTAAATGCTTGCTCCCATGTCATCAGGCACCGGCAGACGGCGCGGGAGGAACAGGCGATGTACGGCAAACATGGAAAACGGCAGCGCGCCGTCGACGATTCTTTTTCGATTCGCTCCGGTGGGGCGAGCGTCTGGTTCAGCAACGGAATGGCTCTTAAATCGACGATTTACAAGGCGGATCTGCAGATCGCGGACATGGACCGGCACTACTATGCCGACCATTCGCTGACGATCGCCCGTCACCCCTCGGAAACCGACGAACGGATGATGGTCCGCGTCGCCGCGTTCGCGCTGTTCGCTCAGGAACGGCTCGAATTTTGCAAAGGTTTGTCGGATGTGGACGAACCGGACCTGTGGCAGAAGGACCTGACGGGCGCGATCGAAACATGGATCGAAGTCGGCCAGCCGGACGAGCGGCGCATCGCGAAGGCAAGCGGACGCTCGAATCGGGTGGTCGTGATCGCGTACGGCGGCCGCGCGTCGGAGATCTGGTGGCAGGGCGTGCGCAACAAGGTCGAGCGCATGCGCAATGTGACGGTGTGGACGCTCGGCGAAGACGTCGCGGCATCGCTCGGATCGCTCGCCGAACGGACGATGCGGCTGCAATGCACGGTGCAGGACGGCGAAGCGTGGCTCGGCAGCGCCGAGGCGGATGCGGTGAAAATCGACTGGACCGTGCTGAAAGCGCCCGCGAACGCGTAATTTCCCGGCTCCGGCACAATTCCGGCGCGTCGCGACGCTCAGAGCGACGTGACCCGCGCGGCGTCCGGCGGCCCCTTCAGCTCGACCATATTGCCCTCCGGGTCGAACAGATACAGCGACGGCCCGAAACCGTCCGCGCCATATCGCACTCCCTGTTCGCCAAGCCGCGCGCCGTGCGCGCCCAGATGCGCCTTGAGCGCTTCGACGTCGAACGACTCGACGCGCAGACACAGGTGATCCATATTGCGGCCCGCGCCCGGTGCGCCGTTTTCCGGCCGATCGATCTTCGCGCCAACCTGCAGCAGATCGATCAGCGAGCGGCCGGCGCGCAGTTGCGTGAGGCCCAGCTCGCGTTGTTCCTTTTCGAGACTGCAGCCGAGCACATCGCAGTAAAAGCGCGCCAGCGTGTCGACGCTCGTTGCGCGAATCACGACGTGGTCGATCTCGCGAATATGGATTTTCATGGGGGACGCCCTCTGGCTGGATCGCAAACCGATGATTTGCCAAGTGTAGGAGAAAGGGCGAACTCGCGCGGAGAAGGGCGGGCGGCGAGCCGGCGGAGCGGAATCCGCGCGTGGAACGCGGCAAAGGAAAAAATGCGCGGGAAAATGGCGCGGGCAAAAATGGCGCGGGCAAAAATGGCGCGGGCAAAAATGGCGCGGGCAAAAAAAAAGCCCGCTCGATTGGAGCGGGCTGAATCCATATCAGGAGGAGACATGGAGGAGACAGTTCCTAATATACACATCCGCTTGGTGCGACGCAATAATTTTTTAAGGGAAAACCCGATACGGCGAAATTGTCGCAGTTTTGGGCAAAACGCCCGGCCAGTGGGCGTTTTGCAGGGTTTTTGTGATGCTCGGACAGCGATTTCGCGGGTTTTGACCCCACGAGTAGTAAGGTCAAGCCGGCTGGAATGACAGAGCAAGAACCGGGGCGTAGTGTGTCGGCATCGGGCCTACATTGATACGCATCGACATTGCCTGCCCCATGCGAGTCCATGCGGGCCCCAGGATCATCATGAACCCCACCACCCGTCATTGCGACGACCGTCATACCGCCACGACGACAGCCGCCGACGCCGATACCACCGCCCACTGGGCCAGCGACGACGACCGCTGGGACGCGCTCACGCGCCGCGATCGCGAGGCCGACGGCGCTTTCTTCTACGCGGTGAAAACGACCGGCGTGTTCTGCCGGCCGTCGTGCGCGTCGCGCCAGCCGCGCCGCGAAAACGTCGCGTTCTTCACCGATGCCGACGCCGCGCGCGCCGCGGGCTTTCGCGACTGCAAGCGCTGCCAGCCCGGCGGCCTGCCGCGCGAGCTGGACATCGTCAATCGCGCATGCGCCGCGCTCGACGCCGATCCGCAGCAACGTCTGACGCTTGCGCAACTGAGCGACGCCGTGCACGTGAGCCCGTTTCACCTGCAACGCCTGTTCAAGCGGGTGGTCGGCGTGTCGCCGCGTCAGTACCAGGCCGCGCAACGCGGCGCGGCGCTACGCGATGCACTGAAGGGCGGCGCCGACGTTACGCGCGCGACGCTCGATGCGGGCTTCGGCTCGCCGTCGCGGATGTACGACAGCGCGCCGGCCGAACTCGGCATGGCGCCGTCCGCGTATCGCCGCAAGGGCGCGGGGCTCACCGTGCGCTACGCGAGCGCGGCGACCTCGCTCGGCGTCGTGCTGGTGGCCGCGACCGACAAGGGCATCTGCAAAATCGGTTTCGGCGACGATGCGAGGTTGCTGATCGACGAACTGCGCGGCGAGTTCGCGAACGCGGAGCTGCGCGAAGACGCCGCTCGGCTGGCACCGTTCATTGCGCAAATCGACGCGTATCTGCGCGGCACCCGTCAGGACTTCGACCTGCCGCTCGATATCGCGTCGACCGCGTTCAAGCAGCGTGTATGGGACGCGCTGCGGCGCATTCCGTACGGCGAGACACGCAGCTATTCGCAGATCGCCGAGGCGGTCGGCTCACCGCGCGCGGTGCGCGCGGTGGCGAGCGCGTGCGCGACCAATCCGCTCGCGCTGGCGATTCCTTGCCATCGCGTCGTGCAAAAGGGCGGAGCGCTCGCCGGCTATCGCTGGGGGCTGCCACGCAAGGCGGCGTTGCTGGACAATGAAGCGCAGCATGCCGGTGGCGGGTCGAGCGGTTCGCCCAGCCAGCCGGAGCGCCATCCGACCCGTGCCGAGACGGGCGAAAAAACCACCCGACCCACCGCCCGACTGGATCACGCCGCGTGAACACGCTCGACGACGTTGCAACGCTTGAATTGCCGTTCAAACCGCCGTTCGACTGGCCGCGTCTGCTGCGCTTTTTCAGCGGACGCGCGACACCCGGTGTGGAGGCCGTCGAAGACGGCGCATACCGCCGCGCGATCGACTGGAACGGCGACAGCGGCACGCTGAGCGTGCGGCTGCATCCGCGCAAGCGCTGCATCGTCGCGAGCATCGAGGGGCCGGTGAGCGGTCACGCCGACGCGCTCGCCGCACCGATCGCCAGGATGTTCGATCTGCATGCGGATCCGAACAGGATCGCCGCCGGGCTCGCCGCGGACCCGTGGCTCGCGCCGCTCGTCGATGCGGTGCCCGGCTTGCGCGTACCGGGCGCGTGGTCCGGCTTCGAGCTGGTGGTGCGCGCGATCGTCGGCCAGCAGGTCAGCGTGAAGGCAGCGACGACGCTCATCGGGCGGCTGGTGCAGCGCGCCGGCGAGCGCATCGATGGACATCCGCACGAGAACACCGCGTGGCGTTTTCCGACGCCCGCCGCGCTCGCCGAAGTCGATCTCGCGAAAATCGGCATGCCGGGTAAACGCGTAGCCGCATTGCAGGGCTTCGCGCGCGCGGTCGCAACCGGCGACGTGCCGCTGGATAGCAATACGGTCGACGCCACGGCATTGCGCGCCGCACTACTCGCGCTCGCGGGCATCGGTCCGTGGACCGTCGAGTACGTCGCGATGCGCGCATGGCGCGACCCGGACGCGTGGCCCGCATCGGATCTCGTGCTGATGCAGTCGATCGCCGCGCGCGATCCGTTGCTCGTGCGGCCCACGCAGCAGCGCAGCCGCACCGACGCGTGGCGGCCGTATCGCGCGTATGCGGCGATGCATCTGTGGAACGAGATCGCGGACCGCGCGGGCGCGGCGCGCGGCGGATGATTGCCGTTGTCACACTGCGCTGAGCGATCGGTTGTCGCCGCGCGCGGCAACTGATCCGACGAAACATCAAAGCGCGCGACACGCGCGCGAACTTCCGCAACGATCACACCCATCACGCGGCTTCGCGCCGCTTAAGCAGACGAGTCGCAACGCGGACAGCGCGGCGCCAACACCCCGCCGAACGGACCGCAAGCAGCCGTTCTGGCGAGATGTTAAAGTGCCCGCTACTGAAAATTCCGCCGAACGTTGTCGCCGCACCGTAGCACTGTCGCCAGTCAAACATCAGGCGATACATAGCGGCCGGCAATGCGCGACTCGCATCAATGCCAAACACGAAACCTTCCCGCTCGACCGACGCGTTTTCGCACCGCCTGTCCGTGCTGACCTCCGGAGCGCAGCGCGATGTGCTGACGCGCGGCCTGCGCGGCATCGAAAAGGAAAGCCTGCGTGTGACCCACGACGGCCAGCTTGCGATGACCCCGCATCCTCGCGTGCTCGGCTCGGCGCTCACGCATCCGTCGCTGACCACCGACTATTCGGAAGCACTGCTCGAACTGATCACGCCCGCCGAACAGGACATCGCCGATACGCTCACGCAACTCGACACGCTGCATCGCTTCGTCTACGCAAAGCTCGGCGACGAGATCCTGTGGAACAACTCGATGCCGGGCCTGTTGCCCGCCACCGACGAAGGCATTCCGATCGCGCACTACGGCACCTCGAACATCGGCAAACTGAAGTACGTGTACCGGATCGGTCTTGCACTGCGCTACGGGCGCACGATGCAGTGCATCGCCGGCATCCACTACAACTATTCGCTGAACGAAGAGGTGTGGCGGCTGCTGCACGCCGATCAGCAATCCACTGCGAACGCGGTCGATTTCCAGTCCGACCGCTACCTCGCGCTGATCCGCAACTTCCGCCGCACGAACTGGCTGCTTATGTATCTGTTCGGCGCGTCGCCGGCGCTCGACCGGCGCTTCCTGCGCGATCGCCCGCACACGCTCGACACCTTCGATGCCGACACGCTGTATCGCCCGTACGCGACGAGCCTGCGCATGAGCGACCTCGGCTATTCGAACACCGCCGCGCAAGCGGCGCTGCACGCGGACTACGACACGCTGCCCGGTTATCTCGATGCGCTCGCCAAAGCGGTGAGCCAGCCTTATCCGGCCTACGAGAAGATCGGCACGCAACGCAATGGCGAGTGGGTGCAGATCAACACCAACGTGTTGCAGATCGAAAACGAGTTCTATTCGACGATCCGGCCGAAGCGCGTCACGTATCCGGGCGAGCGGCCGTTGCATGCGCTCGCCGCGCGCGGCGTGCAATACGTCGAAGTGCGTTGCATGGACATCGATCCGTTCGAGCCGACCGGTATTTCGCTCGAGACGTCGCGCTTTCTCGACGCTTATCTGCTGGTCTGCGCACTCGACGACAGCGCGCCGCTGCCGCCGCCCGCGTATGCGGAAGCGAACCAGAATTTCGGCCGCGTAACGATGGAAGGCCGCAAGCCCGGGCTCGAATTGATTCGCGATGGCAAGCCGGTCGCGATGCTCGACTGGGCCGACGAACTGCTCGCCAGAATCGATGCGGCCGCCACGGTGCTCGACAGCCTGCGAGGCGGCGACGAACATGCGCGCGCGGTAGTCGCACAACGCGCGAAGCTCGCGGACGTATCGCTCACCCCGTCCGCGCGTGTATTGCAAACGATGCGCGACAAGCAGCAAAGTTTCATCGCGTTCGGTCTCGCGCAGAGCGAAGCGCACGCCGCGTATTTCCGCGCGAATCCGCTCGATGCCGCGCAGACCAAGGCGTTCGCCGAACTCGCCACGCAGTCGCTCGACGAACAGGCGAAGCTCGAGCGCGAGGAGGTCGGTTCGTTCGACGCATTCGTTGCCGCGTATCGCGCATATACGCTCAACCGCTTCAGCGTCTGAACGTTCGCGCGTTTCTACTGCGAGTCATCGCGACAGGTAAAAGCGGCCCATGTGGCCGCTTTTTCTTTGCCATGCCAATCAATCGCATCGACAGCACGTAGGTAAGCTCTACGTACACCATTGCACAGGCTCGCGAGGAATCGGCAAATTCTCCGCGCGCACTCGCGATTCTCCGAGCTGGATGAAACACCGCGTCGACGCGGTAGTCCAAACCGATATGACACGCTTCACAGCGGGAGGTATCGACGTGAAGAACAAGGCTCTGTTAGCCGCGCTATGTCTGGCGGCGACGGCAGGGTGCGCGACCCAGGGGCAGGTCGATCCGGATGTCATGCAGATCGCGACCAAACCGTTGACGTGTTCGAGCAAGGCCGAATGCGATCTGTGGTGGCAACGTGCGCAGTCCTGGGTGTCGAGTCATTCGAAGTACCAGATCGAGACCGCGACCGATTCGCTGATCCAGACTGCCGGCCCCGATGGCGGCAAGCGCGCGCTCGCGTATCAGATCACCCGCACCGTGAATCCCGACGGCACCGCGACTATCGGTTTCTCCGCGCATTGCGATGGATCGCTCGGTTGCAAGCCGAATCCGTGGGAAGCAGGCGCCGATTTCAAACAGTACGTGAGGGGCACCGCCGCCAGTGGCGCGCAGGCCGGCGCGCCACCGTCGCAGGCCGCGCCCGATGCAACGCATCCGGAAGCCATGCCCGGCAAGCCGGCCACGGTGTCGAACGGCGAGGCGATGTCGCAATAGTTCGGCGCATGCGCATAAAGCGTCGCGCAAAGCGAAACGTTCACGCGCGGGCGCTTGAACGTTCGTTCGCCGCGGCGGCGTTCGCGTCGATCAATGCCCCATCGACGGCCCGCTGCCCTTGCGTGGCTTGGTGATCCACACCAGTATCGCCAGCACCACGAATGCCGCGCACGAAATGCGGAAGAAGTCGTTGGTCGCCATCATATAAGCCTGGCTCGTCACCACCTGATTCAACTGCGCGGTGAGGCTGTCGCCGGACAACCCGGTGCCGGCGAGGGCGTTCGTATATGCATTGGTATTCGGCGAATACGCGTTGACCGAATCGACGAGCATCGCGTGATGGTAGATCGTGTCGTTCTCCCAGAACGTCGTGCTGATCGCGGTGCCGATCGCGCCGGACAACGTGCGGAAGAAGTTCGACAGGCCGGATGCGCTCGCGAGCCGTTCGTCGGGCACGCTCGACAGCGTGATCGTCGTCATCGGCACGAAGAAGCAGGCGACGCCGATACCCTGCACGAGCCGCAGCAGAATCACCTGGCCGAACGGCACATCGAGCGTAAACGTCGAGTTCCATAACGACACGATCGCGAACACGACGAACGCGAAGCTCGCGACCATGCGCAGATTCAATCGATGCATGTTCTTGCCGATCATCGGCGACAGGAACAGCGCGAGCAGGCCGACCGGCGCGGTCGCGAGACCCGCGAGCCCGGCGGTATAGCCCATCACCGTTTGCAGCCACAACGGGAAGATCACCACCGAGCCGAAGAAGGCCATAAAGCCGAACGAGATGATCACGACGCCAAGCGCGAAGTTGCGATCCTTGAACAACGACAGATCGACGATCGGCTCTTTCTCCGTCAATTCCCACACGAGCAGGAACGCAATCGCGACGATCGCGATCACCGCAAGCGTCACGATAAAGGTCGAGTTGAACCAGTCGCGGTCCTTGCCGAGATCGAGCATCATCTGCAGACACGACACGCCGGTCACGAGCAGCACGAGGCCGATCACGTCGATGCGCTGCCGGGTGGTCTGTGTCTCGCGGCCACGCAGCAGCAGGTAAGAGCAGAACGCGGAGAACAGGCCGATCGGCACGTTGATATAGAAGATCCACGGCCATGTGAAGTTATCGGTGATGTAGCCGCCCATCACCGGGCCGAAAATCGGCGCGCAGATCACGGTCATCGCCCATAAGCCGAGCGCGAGACCGCGTTTTGCGGGCGGGTAGGAACGCATCAGGATCGTCTGCGACAGCGGCACCATCGGCCCGGACACGAGCCCTTGCACGAGGCGGAACGCGATCAGCGATTCGAAATTGTGCGCGAAGCCGCACAGCGCCGACGCGATCGTAAAAAGCAGCACCGACAGCGTAAAGAGACGCACCTCGCCGACCCGCCGCGCGAGCCAGCCGGTCAGCGGCACGGCGATCGCCGAGGCCACCGAATACGACGAAATCACCCATGTGCCCTGGCTCGTGGCGACGCCGAGACTGCCGGAAATGGTCGGCACCGCGACGTTCGCAATCGACGTATCGAGCACCTCCATGAAAGTCCCGAGCGCGAGTCCGACAGTCAGCAGCGCAAGCGCGCCGCCTTGCAGCGGGGCCGGCTCGGCGGCCGGCAGCGGAGCGGGAGAGGCCGTGGCATCCATCTATTGTTCTCCTCAGTCAGGAAAGCTTGTCGTGACAGCTTTATTACGCGTAGCAAACGCGGTGCTTATGTGCCGAAACATCCTCTGCCCAGACAGATATTCCAAAGCAGTGGCGCCTTCGCTGGCGCCTCGTGCCGTTGTTAGTGCTTCGTCTTAAGTGTCGCCACGTTCCGCGGGCGGCACGCTCGCCGGCGATGTTTGCGCTTCGTCGATCCGCTGCGGGAACCCGCAACACAGACCGGCTTGCCCGTCCAGGCCATTCGCGATGAAACGGGCGAGCAGGTGGATCAGCGTCGCGCGATCGTCGACGGTAAAGCCGCGCAATTGCTCGTTCAGCACCGCCGCGCCAAGGCCCGGCAATTGCCGCGCGGCATCCTGTCCTTGCTGTGTCAGCTCCAGCTTCACCATGCGCCGGTCGTCGCTGCTGCGCGAGCGCACGATAAAGCCCTTCTTTTCAAGGCGATCGAGCAGACGCGTCATCGAACCGCTGTCGTACGACATCGCGCGCGACAACTCGAACGGCGTGCTCGCCCTGCGCGACGACAGCATCAGAATCACGCCGATCTGCTGTGCAGTCAGCCCGAGCGGTTTGACCGCGCGGTCCGTGCGCTCGACCAGCACGTTACGCGCTTTCGTCAGGTAATAACCGAGACTCGTGGTGAGCTCGATTTCATCCGCTTGATATGGACCATCGGCCATTGGAGTATCCGCCACATCCCACAGACGGGGAACGAAGTGTAGCTGCTTATGTCGCTGCTTATGTCGCTGCTTATGTCGCTGCTTATGTCGCTGCTTATGTCGCTGCTTATGTCGCTGCCTGAGCAGACAAATCGAATTTCATTGCCACGACATCTCGCTAGTTCAAAAAACAACATTTGAACGATGAATGCGCGACAGTATCTTGAAATTTAATTGCATAGTCAATATTATCTTGGGCAATGAGTTTCGCGCGTGATGCGCCTTTCGAGACCATGTTCTGACCGATCGTCCGCACGTCGCGCCCGCGACGCGCGCAAAAGGATTTCCCTCCGATGCTGTACCTCAAAAACACGCTTGGCGGCCTGAGCCGCTCACTCACCGATTCCGCTGCTAGCAGCTTTCGCGGCCCGCACCGCTGGTGGAAGCTCGCGCTCTTCGCCGGGTTGATCGTGCTGCCCGGCGGCTCGGTGGCTGCCGCACTGCTCGCATGGGTCGAGCATCGGCGGCAAACGAAGCGTGCGAAGAGCGCCGCGGCGATCGTGGAAAACGGCGTGATCGCGCGAGCCGCCGCGACAGGCGGAAGCGCCTGCCAGGCGCGCGGCGGTGCGTCGTGCCGGGCGGCCGCCGGCAAACTGGCACGCCGTCAGGGACAGCAAAGCAAATCCGCCGATGCCCGGCTTTGACGCGTGAGTTCGACGGCACACGCTTAATGAGCGGATTCAACGAGCGCGCTCCACTCGCAAGTTCAGTTCGAACAACCGATCTCTTCCGGCCGATCGGCGGCCTGGCGCATGCACGCTCCCCACGCGCGCTCCCCACGCACCACGCGGTAACAACGCGTAACCATCGCGTGATCGCCAGTAACACACCTGCGCGCATCCGCACATTAACCTTTCACCTTTCAGTTTCCCGCATTCACGTGTTCGCGCGGGCTCATACGCTAACATTCCGGCAGACCAAGATCTCGCCCGGGCGATGGCGCCGCTGTCGGCCGCACCGCGGCGTCCAGAAGGAATTCATTGCATGCAGTCTGATCGAATCTCGCGCGCGCGGCCGCTTGCGCCGCGCGTCCTGACCCTGGCCGTGAGCGCGGCCTGCGCGACGCTGATCGCCGCCTGCGCGGTCGGCCCCGACTATCAGCGGCCCGCCACCGAAATCCCCGCCTCGTTCAAGGAAGCCGCACCCGGCTGGAAGGTCGCCGAACCCGCCGATCAGCACGATCGCGGCGACTGGTGGACGATCTACGAAGACCCCAGGCTCAACGAACTCGAAGACAAGCTCAACGCCGCCAACCAGACCATCGCGCAATTCGCCGCGAACTACCGGCAGGCGCGTGCGCTCGTCGGCGAGGCGCGCGCCGCGTATTTCCCGACGATCGGTGCTTCGGCCGGTGCGTCGCGCTCGGGCAATGGCGCGTCGTCGGGCGGCAATTCCACGACCGCGACCAGCCGCGCCGGCATCAGCAACAGTTTCAACGTGCAGCTCGACGCGAGCTGGGAGCCGGACCTGTGGGGTTCGGTCACACGCACGGTGAACGCCCAGAAAGCCGGCCAGCAGGGCGCCGCCGCCGACCTCGCGAACGCCCGCCTGTCCGCCCAGGCCACGCTGGCGCAGACCTACTTCGCGCTGCGCTCGCTCGACTCCACGCAACGCCTGCTCGACGACACCGTCGCCGCCTATCAGCGTTCACTGCAGCTCACGCAGAACCAGTACGCGGCGGGTGTCGCCGCGCGCTCGGACGTGATTCAGGCGCAAACCCAACTGCAATCGGCGCAGGCCGCGGCGATCGATAACGGCGTCCAGCGCGCGCAGGACGAGCATGCGATCGCGGTGCTGCTCGGCGTGCCCGCGTCGGTGTTTTCATTGCCGCCGATGCCGCTTACCGCGACGCCGCCCGCGGTGCCCGCGCAGATGCCGTCCGCGCTGCTGGAACGGCGTCCGGATATCGCATCGGCGGAACGCAAGGCCGCCGCGGCGAACGAGCAGATCGGCGTGGCGATCGCCGCGTTCTTTCCATCGCTGACCGTGTCGGCGAACGGCGGCTTCGAAAACTCGGTGTTCTCGCAACTGCTGAGCGCGCCGTCGCGCTTCTGGACGCTGGGCCCGCAACTCGCCGCGACGATCTTCGACGCCGGCTTGCGCAAGTCGCAAACGGAAGCCGCGCGCGCCACCTACGACGCCAACGTCGCGGCCTATCGCCAGACCGTACTCGCCGCGTTCCAGGACGTGGAAGACAACCTCGCGTCGCTGCGCATTCTCGAACAGGAAATCGTCGTGCAGCGCCAGGCGGTCGATTCGGCGCGCCAGGCGCTCGCGATCGTCACGAACGAATACAAGGCGGGCACGGTCGGCTATGTCAACGTGCTGACCGCGCAAACCACTGCGTTTACGGCCGAGCAGAAGCTCGAAAGCATCGCGGGGCAGCGGATGGTGTCGTCGGTGGGGCTCGTGAAGGCGCTCGGCGGCGGCTGGGACGTGTCGCAGATGAACCGCGAAACGGGCGATGTCGCGGCGCCCGGGCCGCTGCCGGCGTCGGCGCCTGCTGCGGCGACCGCTCCCGTGGCGGCCGCGGCGACGAACTCAGGGGCGGCAATGCCGGCCTCACCGGTCGCGCAAAACACCGCGCCGCAATCGCAGCCGACGAGCAAATAAACGCCGCGGCGGTCGCGAGCGCCGGCGCGCGTGCGCAGCCGGTGGATTTCGCGAACAAATGGAAAGGCGGCCAATGTTGCCGCGCCAGGGGCGGCGTTGGCAGCGGCAGTAATTGGCGCGGCTGCACTAACCAGCGCAACTGCGGCGACTCCAGCGATAGGAGCGGCTATGGCAATGACCGCAATGTCAGCCGCGCAAAGCAGCGCAAAACCGGGCCGTACCAGACAAAAGAGGCATGCCCGTGTACCCACGGCCATGCCTCTTTTTTCATCGCACTACGCGTGCGGCGCGCTGCGCGCGCCTGCATATGCCGCTCAATGCACGAACGTCAGCGTCACCGCATCCGGCCCGCTCGGCCGGCCGAGCAGATTGAGCAACCCGGCGAGATTATCGTGCTGCTCCGGCGCGGCGCTCGCCGTGCCATGAAACGATGTCGACGCGGCGGACACGGTGCCGTTGCCGTTCAGCATCAACGGTCCCTTGATCGTGCTCAGATCGAGCGCCGACGACGTACCCTGCGCCTGAAACCTCACGCGGTATGAACCGAGCGGCTTGACCAGCGAAACCCGCGAACTCACGTCGTCCAGTGTCATCGTCAGCTGACCGAACGCCTTGCCGTCGAAGCTGCGCCAATCGGTCCACGACAGCTGCATGTTGCCCTGCAGATCGAGCGTATTGAACGGCGCGCCGAGCCCGGCGAGCAGCGACGCGGGCACCGCGAGCGCGCCCGGCGTGAGCGTCGCGCCGCGCGGCGTCGCATCGACCGTGATCGGGTCGGGCATCGCCTCGCTGTGGCGCATCACCATCCGCACGCGTCCGGTGAAAAGCGGCCAGAACGCGGTATGCCATTCGATCCGGCCGGGCAGCAGCGTCGCCGCGCTCAGATCGGAGCCGGCGGCCAGCATCAGCGTGGCCGAGCCGTGCCACAGCGAGCCTTCGGCATCGACGAGATTCACGTGCCCGTTGCTTTGCCGCGCGAATTGCGGCGTAATCCAGGCGGCCGGCAGCAATGCGAGCATCACGGCCGCGACCGACAGCACCGCGACCACCAGCCACGGCAGCGCCACACGCAGGCGCCACGTCCAGTAATTCATGCGAGATCCTGTAGCGAGCGGCGCGTGCTTATTTGGCGGTCGACGGCTGCAGCGACACCGTCAGATCCACCTGGCCGTCGTCTTTCAACGCGGTGATGTGCGCCTCGGAGACCTGCACCTTGAATTGCCGGCGCACGTCGTCGACCCACGCGGTCCATGCGGGAAACGACGCGTTTTTCATCTGCACCTGCACCGCGTTGCCCGCGAACTGCACCTGCGTCGCGGCGAGGCCATGCTCGCCGAGCGACGCGGCAAGCGCGTCCTTCAGCGCCGCGCCGGTCGGCGCGACGCCCTGCGCGGCCGCCGCCAGCGAGTGCGCCTCGTTGGCCTGCGCGGTCATTTGCGCGAGTTGCCGCTGCAGGCTCGGCAGCGATTCCTTCAAATGCGAGCGTGCGTCCTGCGCCGGCGCCCACAGTAGCGACCACGCGAGCACCACCGCGAGCGCGCCGCCGCCCCATGTCAGCAGCGCCTTTTCGCGATCGGTGCGCTGGCCCCAGAAGCCAGCCCAGGTTTGAGCGAGTTCAGCTTTCATTGTCCGTTCCTGATGGTCCACTTGCCGGTGCTGCTATCGATCGCGCCGCTCAGCCCGTTACGCGCGAGGCGCTTCGTGAAGTCGGGGTCGACCTTGACGTCCGGCTTGAAGGTCACGTCGAGGCGATGGTCGTGATAATCGAGCCCGGCGATGCCGTTGACCGGCAGCGGCGACAGCGAGCGCGCAAGGCCGTCGGCGAGCGACAGGAAGTCTTCCGGCGACAGTTCGCCCGCCGCGACGCGCAACTGCTGCAACTGGCGCGCCATCTGATCGGGCGCGTCGAGCACGACCGTGGTCTTCGGGAAGGTGTTGAGAAACAGCTCCGTCATCTGGGTGTTGATTGCGTCGCGCTGACGCGCGAGCATCAGCCACTGCACGTTCGCGCCGATCACCGCGACGACCAGCGCGGCGAGCCCGAGCAGGATCGGCAGGCGCAAACGGCGCAGCGTCGCGCGATCGAGCCGCCAGGGCTGCGACGCGAATTCGAACTGGCACAGATCGAAGCGGGATTCGAGCGCGCGCCGCGCGAGCTGTTCGAACGGCAACGGACTTGCACCATGGACGTGCGCGGCGAGCCGCCCGGGGCTGGTCGCGGCGAGGCTCGGCTCGTTGCCGGGCACCTCGGTCAGCATGTACAGCGACACCGGCGCCGCGCCCGCGAGCGCGGCGAGCGTCGCATTCACCGCGTCGGCCGGCACGGCGAAACCTTCGCCCTGCAAACCGCGTGCAATCGCGAGTTCGACGCGCGGCACGCCGGTTTCGGCCGCGCCTTCGAGCGCGCCTTCCAGCAGCAGCGCCGGCGCTGTCTGCACAACCGCGCCGAGCACGGCGGCCACCAGCGGCACGGCCGGCGGCATGCCGGGCGCCAGCACCGGCGCGTCGGCCGGCGGCGCAGCCGTGGCGTCGGCCGCGCCGGCCAGCGCGGGCTCGCGCGCCTCGGCCTGGGCGTCCGCGGTCTCGGCCACGTCAGCCGGCGTCTCGACGACCGGCGCCCGCGGCAGACAACGGGTGACCGGCACCGCGCGCAAACTGCGATGGCCGGCCGCCGTAAACGCCTCGCAGATAAAGCGGAACCAGCCGCGATCGACGATCGCGAGCAGTTGCCGGCCATCGGCGAGCGGCTGCGGATCGACCGCGATATGGCAGGTCTGCGGATCCTGGATCAGCTGATCCTCGACGATATTCGGCAGCGCCTGGCGCAGCTTCGGCCCGCGCAGCGGCGGCAGCGTGGCAGGCATCAGCAGCAGGTCGCGCGCGGCGAGCATCAGCACCGCCGTGCTCGCGCGCGGCAGCAGCGCGAGCGCCGAGCGGCCGGCGCGCTGCGTGCGCCCGCCCTTGTCGAGCAGGACGAACGGCAGCTCGGGCAGTTGCCATTCCTGCGACGGCACCGCCGGATCACGTGGCGGCAGTAGAACGATCAGCGTGCTCAAAGGCCACTCTCTCTGTGAATTGCGTTGTTCAAAGTTGGTCTTGTACCCGCACGATACGCGTAGTGTGAGTCAACGGATCGCGATACACGAGCGTCGTGCGATCGACGACCGCGCGCTCGTGCTGCACGTTGCCATGGACCACGAAGTAGCTCGAATTGACGTCGAACTGATTCGGGTCGATCGACACCGATTGCACGCCGGCGGCGGTCAGCGCGAGCTGCACGTCGCCGACATTGCGGAAAAACACGGTCTGCCGGCGCGCGACCAGCGCCTGCGCCTGCGACAAGCCCATACCCGGCACGGCGGCCGCGATCACCTCGGCCGGCGCGGTGTTCATATTGATCGCGGTGGTGGTCGGCAGCACGGTGACGAACGGGCGCAGCCGCGCGACGATCTCCGGCGTATAGCCGGGAATATCGAGCAGCGAATCGACGCTCGTCATCAGCAGCGGCGCGGTGTGCCGGCTGTCGTTGTCGTCGCCGTCTTCGATGCCGGGCTGGTTCGTGAAGTTGCCGCCCGTCGTGCCGCCGCCGAGCGCCGGCACGCCGCTCGCGCCGTTGGCCGGCGAGCCGGTCTGAAAGCGCGTCGCCGATTGCGACAGGCTCGCGCGCATCTGCAGCGCGGTCACCTTGGCGAGCTGGCCGCTCAGCCCGAGCGACACGAGCAGACGCTGATACGCGGCGGTCTGTTCCGCGCTCAGCTGCGTGACGCCGGGGGCCGGGCTCGCGACAAGATTGCGCAGATTGAATTTGGCCTGCGCGTCCTCGATCGAGCCGGACAGATAGGTGGCCGCGCCTTGCTCCGCGCGCACCTCGCCGATCTGGCCAAGAAAGTCCGACAGCCGCGTTTTCGCGATCGGCACCCCCCACAGGCCGCCCAGATACGTGATGCCCGCCGACGTATCGCCTTCGGAACGCAAAATCAGCCGCGTCCAGTCGAGCGCGCCGCGCGCGACCCATTGCGCCTGCGACAGCAGCCGCTGATTTTCGATCCGGCGAATCTGCACCTGCTGGCGCCACAACATGCCGGAGACGAGGATCGCGGACAGCGCGACGACCAGCAGCGCGCTGATGATGGCCGCGCCGCGCTGGCGGCCGCGCGCGCGGCGCGGATGGCGGCGATGGCGTGCATGGCGCGCGTGCTGTTCGGCAGCTTCCGCGCAACCGGCGCGTTTGCCGCCCGCGACACCCATTCGCGCACCAGCCCGCGCGCCAGCCCGCGCACCCGCTGCAACCCGCGATCCGAACCAGGAGGAGAACGTCATCTCATTCCCCCACCAGAAAAACACGCTTGATCGGCCGCGCGAGCGACGTCGCGCCGATGCTCACCTCGAGTCCCGTCACCGCGCGCGGCAGCGGCGCACCGCCGAGCTGCGGGGCCCTCAGATTGTTGACGCCCTCGATTATCGCGCTCTGCACGTCGTCCATCTGCGTGGTCCAGCCGACCTTCGGCACATACAGGCGCGCCGAGATCGCGCCGACGCCGCCCATCAGCGGCACCGCGCTCCAGCCTTCATCGCCGCCGTGTTGCGCGCGCCGTAATTCACCGGCATTGCCGATCGGCGGCGACGCATAGCGCACCACGTGCCCGCTCGAGATCTGATAGCGCACGACCTGCAGACGCGGCGCCGCGCCCGGCAGCACCATATGCCGCACGATCTGCAGCGTGTTGCCCGACACCGATATCGCCGCTTCGCCGCCGGCTTCGTCGTCGCTGGCGGCCTGGCGGGCATCGATGCGCATCTGGTCGAACAGTTGCGCGAACACGCGCTCGTCTTCCATCGCGTTCGTGATCGTCGTGCGGCCGCGGATGATCTGATCGAGCCCGCGCCACGACAGCACCGCGATCACCGCGAGAATCGCGATCGCGACCAGCAGTTCGATCAGCGTGAAGCCGCGCGCGCCGAAACGGCGGCGGCGCTCAGAGCGAGCGGTTGTTTTCATTCGCGACCACCGTGACCATCTGGGCGAGATTGGCGGAGCGCCCAGGCATCGTCACCATCACTTCGACACGGCGAAACACCGGATTCGGCGTCGCCGTCACATGCTCGGTACAGAGCAACTGCAGATTGCCTTGCGAGCAATCGAAACTGGTTTCGCCGACGTTCGGCCATGCATGCGTCAGATGCAACTGCGCGAGCGTATTGTCCGCGCTCCAGCCGGCAAGCAGACGCCGGTGCAGATCCGCCTCGCCGGTCGCGAGATTGCCGACCGCGCGGATCGACGCGGCGAGCGCGACCGCGATGATCGCGAGCGCGACCAGCACTTCGATCATCGTGAAGCCGCGCTGCGAGCGGCGGGCGATGCCGCGCATCGGCAACAGGGAAGGGGCGCGAGTGGTTCGGCAACGACGCATTCGCATCTCAGCGCACCTCGTAGCGGCCATTGCCGGTGCTGACGATCTTCACCTGTCCGGCGGCCGAAAACAGCGTGACTTCCACTGGCACGTCGATCACCTCGGTGCCGAACACGATGCGCTCGGCCTGCGAATCCGAACCCGGGTAGCTGATCGCGACACCGGTCACGCCGCCTTCCCACTGACGCGGGCCGAGCAGGTCGTCGTGCAGCGCACGCCAGCCGTCCGGCGTGTGCTGATCGAAACGGAAGCCGCCTTCGTACGGCTGCCACGCGATCGGCCGCGCACGCACCTGCGCTTCGTCGCCGGCGGATTCGAACAGCAGCGCGAGACGCTGCGCTTCCTCGTTCAGATCGGTGCGCGGATTGCGGGTCATCGTCACCGCGGTCAGCGACACGAGCAGACCCGCGATCACCAGCACGACCATCATTTCGAGCAACGTGAAGCCGGCCGCGCGGCGGCGGCTTCGGCTAGCGCGCATGGCAGCGCGCATGGCAGCGCGCACAGGCGGCGATCGATGCGCGCCGGCGCACTCCAGGCGCGGCCGCGAAGCCGTACACGGAGTGTCCACAGGGGACTTGCAAGCGGACATGCGCATAGTGCCGGCCATCGACGATCAACGGAAAATCAAACAGCAATGCATCGGTGAAGCACGCGCGCTTCGCCGCGCCGCGCGGCCGACGGCCATGCGGAAAATGCGGGGAACGAAGCGCGCGCGTGCGGGAACATCGGGTGGCTCGCAGGGATTCGATACGCGCTTATTGCCAGGACCCGACGTCGGCATCGTTGCCTTCGCCGCCCGGTTTGCCGTCGGCGCCGTAGCTGAACACGTCGATCTCGCCATGCACGCCCGGATTCAGATACTGATAGGCATTGCCCCACGGATCGTTCGGCAGACGTTCGAGATAGCCGCCGTCTTTCCAGTTGTTCGGCACCGGGTCGGTGCCCGGCTTTTCGATCAGTGCGCGCAGGCCCTGCTCCTGGGTCGGATAGCGGCCGTTGTCGAGACGATAGAGCTTGAGCGCCTGCATCACGGTGCCGATGTCCTGCTTCGCGGCGACGCGGCGCGCTTCGTCCGGACGGCTCATGATCTTCGGCACGATCAGCGCGGCGAGAATGCCGAGAATCGCGATCACGACCATGATTTCGATCAGCGTAAAACCGCGCTGACGACGGCTGCGCGATACCGCGTTGTCAGTGCGGCGAATGGTCGACAGTTGCATAGCTTGCTTACCTCTTTTCAGGTGAAATTACCCGGCGCTGGCTGTAATTGAACACGCCGGGCCGGTCATTTTAATGTCATGCAGTTGAAGGGCTTCAACCCACCGCAATTTTCACAATAGTCCGTACAATGTGCGCATGAACGCAATCCAAATCCGCCTCCTGTCGCTCGCGCTGTTCGCCGTTTTCTGCGCGACGCTGACCTACTGGGTCATCACGCTCACGACGATGTCCGGCGCGCCGTTGCCGGCCGCCGCCGCGCGTGCGCAACCCTCGACCGAACAGGCCGCGACGCTGTTCGGCGGGCAGCTCCAGCGCAACGTCAATCAGGACATCCATCTTTTCGGCATCCTCGCGCTGAGCGAAGGCGCCGCGGCGATCGTCAGCGTCGGCGGCGAACCGCCTCACGCGGTATCGCTCGGCAGCATGCTGATGCAAGGCACCAAACTCTCCGAAGTTCGCGCCCGCTCGATCATCATCGACCGCAACGGCGCGCACTCCGAAATCTTCCTGCCCCCCAACGCGGGCGGCCCTACCATCTACGTGCGCTGAAGCGAATCCGGCGCCCGGTCGGAGTTCGCTGCTTCGCTTGCACTGCCGCTGTTGCCTGCTGGCTTCAGCGGCTTTTCTTTAGCGGCCTTCTTTCAACTGCTTTGCTGCCGCGGCTTTGCTACCGCTCCACTCACGACACTTCGGCGCGAAACCAGCCGCCTGCAAAGCCCGCTTCGGCAACGTCAACGAATCGTGCGGCCTCATCGACTCGCCACGCAATCGCGGGTGCCTTTCTGTTTCTTACCCACGCTTACTGCACGAGGTTGTTCAACTCGATGATCGGCAGCATCACCGCGAGCACGATCACCAGCACCACGCCCCCCATCGCCAGAATCAGCAGCGGTTCGAGCAGGCTCGTCAGGAACATCGTGCGGCGTTCGAGTTCGCGCGCTTCACCGTCGGCCGCGCGATCGAGCATCGTCGTCACGTCGCCGGTCGCTTCGCCGGAACGGATCAGGTGCACGAGCACCGGCGGAAACGTCTTCGTGTTACCGAGCGCGCGCGACAGCGACGTACCTTCGCGCACGCGCACGATCGCATCGTCGATGTTCTCGCGCATCGCGTTGTTGCTGAGCGTTTCGGCGGCGGCCTGCAGCGCGCGCAGAATCGGTACGCCGGCGGCCGTCAGAATGCCGAGCGTGCTCGCGAAGCGCACGGTGTTGTAGCCGCGCACGAGCTTGCCGAGCAACGGCGCGGTGAGCAGCCAGCGGTCGAACGCGAGACGCGGGCCCGCCTGCTTTAACGTCGAGCGCACCAGGTACACGAGCACCGCGACACCGATCAGCATCGCCCACCACCAGTGCCGCACGAAGCCGGACAACGCCATCATCACGATGGTCAGAAACGGCAGTTGCTGTTTCGTGCTCGCGAATACGTTGACGACCTGCGGCACCACATAGCTCAGCAGAAACGTGACGATGCCGAACGCGATCAGCGTGACGATCGTCGGATACGTGAACGCAAGGACGATCTTCTGCTTCAGCGCATTGCGTTGCTCGATGTAGTCGGCGAGGCGCGACAGCACGATGCCGAGCTTGCCGGTATGCTCGCCGGCCGCGACGAGCGCGCGGTAGATCTCGGGGAAATCTTTCGGATGCTGATGCAGCGCGTTGGCGAGCGAATGACCGCCGAGCACTTCAGCGCGGATCGACGCCATCAGCTCGCGAATATAGTCGCGCTCCGACTGCTCGGTGAGCACTGACAGCGCTTCGTCGAGCGGCAGACCCGCAATCAGCAGACTCGCGAGTTGCCGGGTCAGAATCGCCTGCTCGCGCTGCGACAGACGGCGCCCGAACGCGAGCCGCTGACTGCGCTCGCCGCGCGTGCGCGCAGCCGCCGGTTCGACGACGAGCGGCGTCAGCCCCTGCGAGCGCAGATTCGTGCGGGCGCTGCGCGCGCTGTCCGCGTCGAGCACACCTTTTTGCGCCTTGCCCGCCGCATCGATTGCTTCGAAACGAAATGCCGGCATGCGCTTATGCTCCGCCCGTCACGCGTATCACTTCCTCGAGCGACGTCAGCCCCGAGTCGAGCCAGCGCTCCGAATCTTCGCGCAATGTGCGCATACCTTCCGCGCGGCCGGCTTCGAGAATTTCCGCGTCCGCCGCGTTGCGGTGAATCAGCGTGCGAATCGTTTCGTCGATCAGCAGCAGTTCGTACACGCCGCGACGTCCCGAGTAACCGGAATGACCGCAGCGGTCGCAGCCGACCGGATGCCAGCGCTTGCGGCCGTCTTCCTCGGTGCGCTCTTCGCGGCAATGCGGACAGAGCCGCCGCACCAGCCGCTGCGCGAGCACGCCGAGCAGCGACGATGCGAGCAGATACGGCTCGACGCCCATATCGGTCAGACGCGTGACGGCCGAGGCCGCATCGTTGGTGTGCAGCGTCGCGAGCACCAGGTGACCGGTCAGCGATGCCTGCACCGCGATCTGCGCGGTTTCGAGATCGCGGATTTCGCCGATCATGATCACGTCCGGGTCCTGACGCAGAATCGAGCGCAACGCGCGCGCGAAGCTCATGCCGATCCGCTCGTTGACCTGGGTCTGGCCGATGCCGGACAGGTCGTATTCGATCGGATCCTCGACCGTCATGATGTTCGTCGTCGCCGTTTCGAGCCGCGACATCGACGCGTATAGCGTGGTCGTTTTACCGGAGCCGGTCGGGCCGGTCACCAGCACGATGCCGTGCGGTTTGCCGATCAGCCTGTCGAACTTGCCGAGCGTGTCGGCGCCCATGCCGAGCGCTTCGAGATTCAAACGCGCGGCGTCCTTTTCGAGCAGACGCAGCACCGCGCGCTCGCCGTGACCGGTCGGCAGCGTCGACACCCGCACGTCGACCGGACGGCCGCCCACGCGCAGCGTGATACGGCCATCCTGCGGCAGACGTTTTTCCGCGATATCGAGCTGCGCCATGATCTTGATCCGCGAGATCAGGGCGCCGTGCAGCGCTTTTTTCGGCCGCACGACGTCGCGCAGCGTGCCGTCGACACGAAAGCGCACCACCGACGCATTCTCGAACGGTTCGATATGAATATCCGAGGCCTGCTCGCGCGCCGCTTGCGTGAGCAGCGCGTTGATCATGCGGATGATCGGCGCGTCGTCTTCCGATTCGAGCAGATCCTCGACCTCGGGGATGTCCTGCATCAGGCGCGACAGATCGACTTCGCCTTCCACTTCGCCGACCACCTGCGCGGCGCTGCCGTCCTGGCGCGCGTATGCCTGGTTGATCGCCTGCGCGAGTTCGTCGGCGGGCACGCGCACGACCGACACCGCGCCGTAATTACGCGCGATTTCCGCGAGCGCGGCATCGCTCGTGCGTTCGCTGATCCACACTTCGAGACTGTCGGCATGCTGATGCGCGACCAGAATCTGGCCGCTGCGCGCAAAGCCGTACGGCACCAGCCGGGCAGCGAGCGGCGAGGGCGCCACGCGCTCGCCGGCCGCGGCCGCCGCTTCGGCGCCCGGCGTGCGTTGCGATTGCGCGGTTGGCACGGGCGACTGCGTCACGGATGCGCTCCCGGCGACACGCTGCTCGGCACCGTGCTGTCGGCCGGGCCGACCGTGACTGCCTGCGGTACGGTTGGCGGCGCGACCTGCTGCATCGGTTGCACCGTTTGCGGGACCACTTGCTGGGCCGGTTCGACGGTTCGCGGCTCGATCTGCCGGGACCCTTGCTGCTGCGTTTGTTGAGGCGCTTGTTGTGGTGCTTGTTGCGGTGCTTGTTGCGGTGCTTGTTGCGGTGCTTGTTGCGGTGCTTGTTGCGGTGCTTGCGGCGCCGCCTGCTGACGGCGCATCTGGTTCAGATCGAACAGATTCAGCGCCGGGTCCGCACCCTGGCTCGGGCCGCGCGGCATCGGCGGCACGACCGGATCGTCGCGATCCTTGATCAGATTGTTATCCGACCTGTACGCGCCCTGCACGCCCTGGATGTAGTCGTAGCGGTTCGACGTGACGGCCTCCGCGGTGCCGCGGTCGCTGATGATGACCGGACGCAGGAACACCATCAAGTTGGTCTTCGCGCGCGTCTTCTGTTCCGAGCGGAACAGCTGGCCGAGCCACGGAATGTCGCCGAGCAGCGGCACCTTGCTGTTGCTGACCTGGTAGTTGTCCTGCATCAGGCCGCCGAGCACGATGATTTCGCCGTTGTCGCACAGCACGGTCGACTGGATCGAACGCGTCGTGAACTCCGGGCCCGACGGGTTCGTCGTCGCGTTGTTCGTGCCGGTGACGATCGCCGAATCTTCGGTGTAGAGCTGCAGCTTGAGGATGCCGCCGTCGGTGATCTGCGGCTTCACGTGCAGCGTCAGACCGACATCGACGCGGTCGAACGTATTGAACGCCGCGCTCGTGTTGCCGCTTGCCAGGTTCGAGTACGAACCGGTCTGGATCGGCACGTTCGTACCGACGACGATCTTCGCTTCTTCGTTGTCCAGCGTAATCAGGTTAGGCGTGGACAGCACGTTCGCATCGGACGTCTGCGACAGCGCCTGCAGCAGTGCGCCGAGGCCCTGCACGCCGAAGATGTTGTGAATCCAGCCGACGTTCAGGCCTTGTTGCAGCCCCGCGCCGCCGGTCGCGCCCGCGAGCGCCCCGGCAAGGCCGGCGCCTGTCGCGCCGGTAGCCGCCGCGGCCGCGGTCAGGTTGATGATGCTGTTGGCGGCGCTGCCCGGCGCCTGCAGATTGGTGCCGGCGAACAGCGAGTTGTTCGCGATTTGCCACTGAATACCGAGGTTCGCGTTCGTGTTCGAGTTCAGCTCGACCACCAGCGCCTCGATATAAACCTGGGCGCGACGCGCATCGAGCTGGTCGATCACCGCGCGCAGATTGCGGTAGACCGGTTCGGCCGCGGTGATGATCAGCGAGTTGGTCGCGGGGTCGGCGGTAATCATGCCGCCGCCCTGGTCGGTGTCGCTCTTGCCCTTGTCGTTGCCGAAGCCGTCGTTATTGCTGTTCGAGCCGCCGGCGCCGCCCATCGGCGAGGACATCGACGAGTTGCCGCCGCCAAGGCCGCCCGACGGCAGCGGCGGCGTGCCGGACGTGCCCGTCGAGTTGCTGCCGCCCAGACCGCCGCCGCCGCCATTCTGGTTGAACGAATTCGCTTCGTTGGAATTGGCCGATGAACCGCTTTCGCCACCGCCGCCCTTGCCGAGCATGCTGCGCAGCGTGCGCGCGAGCTTGGTCGCATCCGCGTTGCGCAGCGCCACCACGTGGATATTGCCGGGCATCGTGGTCGGCATGTCGAGCTGCTTCGCGAGTTCCTTCGCGGCCGCGAGACGCGCGGGGTTCGACGCGCGGATCAATAGCGAGTTGGTGCGCGGATCGGACGTGATCGATACCTTCAGCGTCGCATCGGTGCTGCCGATCGAGCCCGGGTCGAGCATCTTGCCCATCTGCTGCGCGATATCGATCGCGTTCGCATTCTTCAGCGGCACGACCGCGACCGACTGACCCGCCGCGCTATCGATGCCCGCGATGATCTGCCCGATGCGCCGCACGTTGTCGGCGTAATCGGTCACGATGATCGTATTGTTGGCCGGGTAGGCCGCAACGGTATTGTTCGGAGAAATCAGCGGACGCAGGATCGGCAACAGGTTGTTGGCCGATTCGTTTCTCAGTGTGAAGACCTGCGTGATCACCTGGTCGCCGCGCGCGGTCGGCGTATTGCCGACGTAAGTCGGCACGCCTTGCAGCTTGGCATCGGCCTCCGGCACGACCTTCAACACGCCATGGTCCTGCACCAGCGCGAAGCCCTGCATGCGCAGCGCGGACTGCAAAGTCTTGAGAGCCTGATCTTCCGGAACGCTGTTTTCGGAGACGAGGTTCAACTGCCCCTTCACCCGTGGGTCGACGATGATCGTCTTGCCGGTTGCAGCGCCGATCGCCTTGGCGACCTGGTCGATGTCGGCGTTCACGAAATTCAGTGTCACATCTGCCTGTGCTGTCTGCGCGGTGATCAGGCCAGCCATCAGCAGCGCCGTTGCCACGCGACGCAAAGCCATACAATTTCTTCTCATGGAATGTGATATCGATGCCGATAGCTGCTGCTACCTGCGCTCATGCGGTGCGGACCTGGCGGCAAATCGCCGCCCGGGGCGGTCCGCCGGCAATTCCCGGAAAGCGAACTTCGCTTCGAGTGCCAGCGCCCGGCGTCCGAAAAGCACGAACAGTAACAGCTTTTCATGTCGGATTTGAAACAAAGCAAATGACCGCATGCGATTCTGGCTGAAGATCGCTTGGAAAGTTATGCAATTGAAAGCTAACTGCCATGGGGCGCGAACAGAGCCCCGAATTGTGCTGACTTATGTCGGTTAGCCAACTTGGATGCCAGTCGGACAGCCGGTATGATACGAGCCGTTAGTCCCCGCTGCGGCAAGCCAGCCGGCGCGGATTTTCCTTGAAGCGCGACAAAGCCCCGCCCAGCAAGGCGCGCGCGGCCGACAATGCAGCCGGAAAATTGCCTTACCGGTCCTTACTTCCAGATTTGCCTGGCCTTCCGAGGGCTCCGGGTCCTTTTATCCGATGAAACGTCAGTTCGTCACCGTTGCCGCTACCGTCGCACTGCTCGCAGCAGCCGGGTCGGCGCGCGCCGACTGTTTCGACGAGGCGGCCAAATATCAGAAGGTTAATCCGCTGATCCTGCGCGCGATTGCCTGGCAGGAATCGCACAACCGGCCCGACGCGCAGCACAAGAACGCGAATGGCTCGACCGACTACGGCGTGATGCAGATCAACTCGATCCATCTGCCGGTGCTCGCTCAGTATGGAATCTCGCAGGGCACGCTGATGGAGCCGTGCAAGAACGTCTATATAGCGGCGTGGCATCTGCGCCGGCAGATGAACAAATATGGCAATACGTGGCAGGCGGTCGGCGCGTACCACTCGGAAACGCCGGCGCTGCGCGACAAGTACGCGCAGCAGATCGCCGCGATTCTGCGCAACTGGAAACTGATGCCGGCGCGGTAAACAACGCAGCGGTTTTGCGTGTGTTGTTCCAGCCTGCACGGCGCATGTTGGTCCTGCGTTGGTCCATTCGTCGGCCGCTTCGTTGATCCTCGCTTCGTTGATCCTGCTTCATTGATCCTGCTTCATTGATCCTGCTTCATTGATCCTTATTCCCGCGGTTTTTCCTGCGCGCTGGTCGATGCCGCTCCCTTTGCGTCCGACACGCTCGCGCGACGTGCTCCCTTTTTGATGCACAATGCGGCTTCATGCCGCCGCCAGGGCTTTTTCAGTTTTCGCAGCACACGACCGCGCCGTTTTACGCGGCCCCGCGCCCGGCACGCCTTCCAATCTTCCTGTTTTTTCCTACCGCGATGAACCAGCCGCTATTGCCCGTCACCGTGCTCTCCGGTTTTCTGGGCGCCGGCAAGACCACGCTCCTGAACCATATCCTCGCGAATCGCGGCGGCTTGCGCGTCGCGGTGATCGTCAACGATCTCGCCGCCGTCAATATCGATTCGACGCTGGTGCGCAATGCGGCCGCGCTGTCGCATGTCGACGAACAGCTCGTCGAGTTGTCGAACGGCTGCATCTGCTGCACCCTGCGCGACGATCTGCTGAGCGAGGTTCGCCGTCTCGCCGGTGAAAAGCGCTTCGATGCGCTGCTGATCGAATCGACCGGAGTCGCCGAGCCGATGCCGATCGCCGAAACCTTTGCTTTCGTCGACGACGACGGCGCGTCGCTGTCCGAACTCGCGCGGCTCGATACGATGGTGACCGTCGTCGACGCGTTCAACTTTCTGCGTGATTACGGCTCGGCCGATGCGCTCGCCGAACGAGGCATCGCGGCGACCGAGGAAGACGACCGCACGATCGTCGAATTGCTGATCGAGCAGATCGAGTTCTGTGACGTGCTCGTCGTGAATAAAGCCGACCTCGTCAGCGCTGACGATCTCGCGCGTTTGCAGCGGATCCTCGCGCGCATCAATCCGCGTGCGTTACAGGTGGTGAGCCGATTCGGCGCGGTGCCGCTCGACCAGGTGCTCGACACCGGCCGCTTCGACCTGGACGAAGCATCGGGCGCGCCGGGCTGGCTCGCGTCGCTCGAACACAAGGATGAAGATCGGCACGGTGGCGCCGCCAGCGATCACGGCCACGCGCATCACAGCGAAGCGGATGAATATGGAATCGGCAATTTCGTTTACCGCGCGCGCCGGCCGTTTCATCCGCAGCGGCTGTGGGAATTGTTGCATCAGGAATGGAAGGGCGTGCTGCGCAGCAAGGGCTTCTTCTGGCTTGCGACGCGCAACGACATCGGCGGTTCTTTATCGCAAGCCGGCGGCGCCTGCCGGCATGGTCCGGCGGGTATGTGGTGGGCCGCGCAGGATCGCAGCGAATGGCCGCAAGGCGATGACGAGCTGACCGCCGAAATCGCCGCCGACTGGTATGGCGATCCGGACGATATGACGATCGGCGACCGTCGCCAGGAACTGGTGCTGATCGGCGTCGATATCGATCCCGCGTTGTGGCGCGCGAAATTCGACGCGTGCCTGCTCACCGACGACGAATACGCGCTCGGCCCGCAAGGCTGGCAACAGTTCGCCGATCCGTTCCCCGCGTGGGATTTCGACGAAGACGATCATGATCACGACGATGGTCATCACCACCATCACGATCACGGCGACGACTGCGAGCATTGCGGACACGGTCACGGCGAAATCGTGCATCGTCACGACTAGGCGCCGCGCTTGCCGCGGCGGCTGCATCTGTCTATATGGAGGAAGCCGCGGCTGCTATCGCGGCTCCTCGCGCACACACGAAAAAAAACCCGCCAGTGGCGGGTTTCTCGCGTTGCCAACTGCCTGGCAGTAATCTGCTTAGCGCTTGTTGACGGAGTCCTTGAACGCCTTGCCTGCCGTGAACTTGACGGTCTTGGCTGCCGGGATCTTGATAGTTTCGCCGGTCTTCGGATTGCGACCCGTACGCGCCGCGCGCTTGCCCGAACCAAAACTGCCGAAGCCGATCAACTGGACCGCTTCACCCTTCGACACAGCCTTCTTGATCACTTCAAGCAACGTGTCCAGCGTTTCGCCGGTTTGAGCCTTGCTGGCGCCCGTCTGTCCTGCGACAGCGTCGATCAGTTCCTGTTTGTTCATTAAGGTTCCTTTCTGAGTTTAGGTTGATACGAACAGCGCGAACGCGCCGATTATACGTACGCGTACCGCGCTGTCGAGCAGCTGCGGCCCTGATCCCGGAGATCTGTCGCGCCGGACGATTCACTGTACGGCGGCCGTGCTGCCGCGCCCTTCGCGGCGCTTGCTATGATAGCGCAGCGCAAACCCAAGCAGGATAAGGGTTTCGAAGAATTGCGCGGTTCTCGGGCCATATTGAAAGGAAATCGAAATTTTCGCGCTCCAGAAGCCTGTTTTGAGGCCTGAAACCCAGTCCTGGCGGGCGTTAGCGTTGGTTTTTGCCAACGCAGCAAGCATGCGTCGCCGGCGCTTGCGGCATTTCACGAGCTGTAAGCGCCGGCGTCAACGCGTTGAACCCGCTCTTTCAAGCGTCTTTTTTCGCCCTGCATGACCGATCCGCTGATCCCCGCCGTCGTCGCTTTCCGCGATAACGGCAGCCCGTTTTCGCCGCTCTACGACGATATCTATCACAGCGCCGTCGGTGCACTCGAGCAGGCTCATTACGTTTTTCTACGTGGCAATGGACTGCCTGAACGATGGCGGGGACGGCGCGTGTTCACCGTGCTGGAGACCGGCTTCGGCATGGGCATCAACTTTCTCGTGACGTGGGCCGCGTGGCGCGCGGACGCCTCGCGCGGCGAGCGCCTCCATTTCGTTTCGACCGAGAAGCATCCATTCGGCGCGGCCGATCTGCGCCGCGTTCATGCGGCAACGCTCTCCGATCCGCTGATCGCGACGCTCGCCGATACGCTCGCGAACGCATGGCCGATGCTCGTGCCGGGCACCCACCGGCTCGAATTCGACGACGGCCGCGTCGTGCTCACGCTGATCTTCGGCGATGCGGCCGAGACCTTGCCGCTGTTGCGGCTGCGCGCCGACGCGTTCTATCTGGATGGCTTTTCGCCGGCGAAAAATCCGGTCTTGTGGAGTCCCGCGATTTTCAAATCGCTTGCGCGTGTCGCCGGCGAGGACGCGACGTTTGCGACCTACAGCAGCGCGGGCGACGTCAAGCGCGCGTTGACGCAGTGCGGCTTCGAGTATCGCAAGGTCGACGGCTTCGGCTGGAAGCGGGCGATGCTGGTCGGCCGCTTCGCGCCGCGTTGGCGCGTGCGCCGCTATGAGCCACCCGCGCCGTTTGCGCATCCGCAACGGCACGCGGTCGTGATCGGCGCGGGGCTCGCCGGCTGCGCGGTCATCGAGCGGCTCGCGGCGCGCGGCTGGCGAGTGACGTTGCTCGACAAGCACGCGTCGGTCGCGCAGGACGCGTCGGGCAATCCGGCCGGCGTGTTCCACCCGATGATTTCCCGCGACGACAGCGTCGCATCGCGCGTCACGCGCGCCGGCTTTCTATATGCGCTCAATCGCTGGGCCGCGCTCGAGCAGGCCGGCCATCGGTTGACGCGCGGCGCGGAGGGTTTGCTGCAGATCGCCGCGGACGACGACGAAGCGCGCGCCATCGGCGACGCCATCGCCACGTTCCACTATCCATCCGATTACGTGACGCCGGTCACCGCCGCACAAGCCAGTGCGCGCGCCGGCACGCCGCTCGCGCGTGGCGGCTGGTTCTTTCCACGCGGCGGCTGGATCGATCCCGCGTCGCTATGCGCGGCGCAACTCGCGGCCGCGGGCGATCGGCTCGAACGGCGCTTCGGCGTCGAAGTCGCGCGGCTCGAACGCTCCGGCGATCAGTGGACCGCGTTCGATGCCACCGGCAACGCGCTCGCGCGCGCACCCGTCGTGATCGTCGCGAGCGCACACGACGCCGCGCGCATTGCCGGGTTGCGCTACGCGCCGACGCGCAGTATTCGCGGCCAGTTGACGCTGCTGCCGCCCGGCACGGTCGAACCGCTCGCGCTGCCGGTGATCGGCGAAGGCTATGCGGTGCCGCTCGCGAATGGAATCACACTCACTGGCGCGACCTATGAACTCGATGACCCCGACACGTCATTGCGCGCAAGCGGTCAACTGGAAAATATCGAGCGCGTCGCACAGATGTTGCCGGCGTTCTCTCGCGCAATCGATGCGACACGGCCGGACGCGCTATCCCGGTTCGCAGGCCGCGTTGCTTTTCGCTGCGTGACGAGCGACCGGATGCCGATGATCGGTCAGCTCGCCGATGAAACCGTCGCCGCTCGCGAGGCCGAGCGCTTGCGCGGCGCATGGCCGCTCGATCTGCCGCGCAGCGACGGTCTGTATGGCGCGTTCGCGTATGGATCGCGTGGTCTAGTCTGGGCCGCGCTCGGCGCCGAGCTGATCGCGTCGCAAATCGAAGGCGAGCCGTGGCCGCTCGAACGCGATCTGGCCGAGGACATCGACCCCGCACGCTTTCTGCTGCGTGCGTTGCGACAGCGGACGGTCGGTTAACCGGTCGCTGTTTTCACCGGCCGCGCGGTAAACCGGGTAAACCGGCCACTCGCCTGCACCGACGATTGTCCACCGCAGCCTGTGGATAACCACGCAGTTAACCGGCGCAAGCCGTGTGGAACCGTTGTGGACGTAAACGGGGTAACTCGCGCGCCGCAAAAAACGCCAAAAAGTTGCCCGCGTATACCGGCTGCTCCCGCACACCCTATGCGTCCTGTTATGCCATTCACAAACTACTGATTCATTTCGGTAAACCCCGGTTATCCACAGAAACCGGGGCAGCTTGTTAACTGTTACTACGTATACATACGGTAAACCAGTAAACATCAAGACCAGGGGCTAACGCCCCCGCTACCGGTCGCGCCGGATTCCGTCAAAACCTCGCTGCGCTCGCTTCGCGAACGTGCGTCAACCCACATGAAAAACACCTGCACGACGCGCAAACTCCAAGGCTGGTTAACACCGCGGCACGCCTGAAACGGTCGCTTTTTCCGCTCGACGTGAAGATGACGCATGTTTTTACCGATTTCCCAGTGAGTTGGCCTCTTTTCGGTCAAGGCCGAAAAAGCTATGGCACAATCGCCGTTCTTTTCCGCGTCGTGCCCCCGCGTTCGGTGGCACGTGCAGCAACGGAACGGTGCCGATCAAACAGAATCTGATTCAAGGTCGCGTCGTTCTTTCCCGTTCCGGTTGCTGTGGCCAGGCCGCATTGATGGATCCGCCGGCTCGTGCGGTTCTTTGCGGCCGCGGCGCATTCCGATCATCCGATCATTGAAATCGCAACGCTGACTTCGCGAGGCGATTGCGACAGCGAACACGCTCAGGGTTCGCTCGTTCGCCGGCGTGCGTGTGCGCCGGCTCGTGTCGTCCGCCGTTGCTGCCAGGGAGAACCCATCACGATGAATTCGGCGTTTTCGTTTTTTCCAGCGTGGCCGCTTTCACCCGACGCCATCTTCTGGGCAGGTCTTGCATTGCTTGCCGCCGGTTTGTGCGGTGAGCTCTGTTATCGCGCGTGGCGTTTGCCGCGTATTTCCGGTTATGCGGTGATTGGCCTCGTGGCCGGCGCGGCCGGCTTCGGTGTGATCGATGCGGATTCCGCGAGCGCCGCGCGGCCGCTGCTCGATGTCGCGCTCGGACTGCTGCTGTTCGAACTCGGCAGCCGGCTCGATCTGCGCTGGATTCGCCGCAATCCATGGCTGATTCTGTCGAGCATTGCCGAAGCGACGCTCACTTTCATACTCGTTCTGCCGGTTCTGCTGTTTCTGCATGTACCGTTGATGGTCGCGATGGTGCTCGCGGCGATCGCGATGGCGACGTCGCCCGCGATGGTGATCCAGTTGAAAACCGAATTGCGAGCCGAAGGCCAGGTCACGCAACGTCTGCTGACGTTGACCGCGCTCAACAGCATGTATGCGGTGGTGATCGAAAAGCTCGTATCGAGCTGGCTGCATCAGGAGGTTTACGGCAATGTGTTCGCGACCGTTCTGCAACCGTTGTACCTGCTGGTCGGTTCGCTGGTGCTCGCCTATCTGCTTGCACGCACCTGCACGTTTTTCTATCGCCGTCTGAACATGCAGGACGAGCATTCGTTCGTCGCACTGTTCGGTCTCGTGCTGCTCGCGATCGCGATCGCGCATCTGTTCAAGCTGTCGACGATTCTCGCGCTGCTCGCGGCCGGCATCATCGTGAAAAATCTCGAAGCGCGTCCGCAGTTGTGGCCGCGACATTTCGGCACCGCCGGCTGGCTGCTCACCGTGATCCTGTTCGTGCTGACGCTGACCTCGTTCGAATGGAAACATATCGCGCTCGGCGGAGTCGCGGCATTGGGCCTGATTGTTGCGCGCCTCGTCGCGAAACTGGTCGGCGTGCTCGCGTTTGCGAAGCCGAGCGGTCTGAACTGGAAGCAAGGGGTCGCGCTCGGGTTGTCGTTATCGCCGATGTCGGCGCTCGCTTATCTGCTGGTGGACGACACGTACAACCTGTACCCGAATTTCGATCCGCAATTGCGCGCGATCGTCATGTGTTCGATTGTCGTGCTGCAGATTCTCGCGCCGTGGCTCGTGTATCGCAGCCTTGCGCTCGTCGCCGAACGGCGCGAAGAGTAAGCGCGGTTTCGGCCGCTCGGGTAGGGTTGACCAAGCCGGTTGTCCAACCCGTTTTCAACGCTTTCGTTTAAAAACGACCTGACTCAGGGGACGCCATGTCACTCGAACCCTTCATCAATTCGAAACCGTTCACGTTCGGTGTCGAACTGGAGATGCAGATCGTCAATACGCACGACTATGATCTGACCAAGGCCGGTAGCGACTTGCTGCGCCTCATCAAGGACGAAAAAATCCCCGGCAATATCACGCCGGAAATCACCGAAAGCATGATCGAACTGTCGACCGGGATCTGCACGTCGCACGAGCAGGCGGTCACCGATTTGCGCAAGATTCGCGACACGCTGGTGTCCGCGGCCGATCATCTGAACGTCGGTTTGTGCGGCGGCGGCACGCATGCGTTCCAGCAATGGAGCGAGCGGCAGATCGTCGATACGCCGCGTTTTCAGTATCTTTCCGAACTGTACGGCTATCTCGCGAAGCAGTTCACGGTGTTCGGCCAGCACGTGCATATCGGCTGCCCGGATCCGAATAGCGCGCTGTATCTGCTGCATTCGATGTCGCGTTTCATTCCGCACTTCATCGCGTTGTCCGCGTCGTCGCCGTTCGTGCAAGGCGTCGATACCGGCTTTCATTCGGCGCGGCTCAATTCCGTCTTTGCGTTTCCGTTGTCGGGCCGCGCGCCGTTCGTGCTCACGTGGGACAGCTTCGAGGAATATTTCTCGAAAATGGTCCACACCGGCGTGGTCAACAGCATGAAGGACTTTTACTGGGATATCAGGCCGAAGCCCGGTTTCGGCACGATCGAAGTACGGGTGATGGATACGCCGTTTTCAGTGGACCGTGCCGCGGCGATTGCCTGCTACATCCAGACGCTCGCGCGCCATCTGCTGCTCGACAAACCCATCACGCCGAAGGAAGACGATTATCTCGTCTATACGTTTAATCGCTTTGAAGCATGCCGGTTCGGACTTGGCGGCACCTGCATCAATCCGCAAACGGGCGAGCGCAAGACGATTTCCGAAGATATCCTCGAAACGCTCGAACTGATCGCGCCGCATGGCGACGCGTTGGGTTCGGTCAACGCGCTTGCGGAAATCGGCGTGATCGCGCGCGGTCAGGTCAACGATGCGACGTGGCTACGCAGCGTATTTGCACAGGAAAAGTCGTTGCACGAAGCGGTGCGGCAGCAGTGTCTGCAATGGCGGGCGTAGGCGCGAGATTCGCGCAAAATCGGCTCTCTTGCAGAAGCCGCATGACATTTCAACGAAACCCGCCGCGTGCGGGTTTTTTTTCGTAATGAAATTTTAAGAAATTTTAAAAACGCTGCGTTCGAGGTCTATTTAACATTTACAGCCTGGTTACGTGCCTGCCGCCCAGCTGCATTGCCCGAGCCTGTGGACAACTGAGTAATCTCTTGCAAAGTCAACGGGCTGTGAAAATAATAACCGGGTGCATAAAAAGCATACCGGCCGTGTTTAGCGGGACGGGTAAACAGGAGTTAGAGCCGCTTCACGGATGCTCTGAAAACCGCTGCCCGGGCGATTCCGGTGTTTTCCCCCGCTTATCCACAGCTCGCGGTGGGTAAGTTAGCTGAACGATTTTGCGCTCTCGCATAGAATGTCGTTTTTCGCGGCCTTGCAGCCAGCAAGGCGGCATGTTTTTGAAAACGTAGCAGCAACGGTTTCGTTAGCGGTTCGGCGAAATTACCCCACACATGCAGCGGGCGCGGCCGGCAAGCAGAATGCCGGTATCGCACGAAAGCGACAAATAAACGAATTAAAGATCATGAGCGAAGGCGTATACGGTGAGCAGGCAAGCGGACGGGTGACCCATACCCTGCTGCGATTGAGCACGGCAATGCGGAGCCAGGCTTGGGACTGGGCGGAAGGCGCGGGCCTCACGCCGACGCAGGGCGAAATTCTGGTGCTGCTGATGCAGCGTAAAGGGCCGATGCGTCTCGGCGAAATCGCGCGCGAAACGGCGCTGACCGCCGCGACGACGAGCGATGCGGTCAGCACGCTGGATACCAAGGGTCTGGTGGAAAAGCGCCGCGCACTCGACGATGGACGCGCGCTTGCTGTTCGTCTGACCGCGCGTGGCCGTACCGCGGCCAGGCGTGCCACGCAATGGCCGGACTTCCTGAGCAAGGCGGTCGGCACGCTGCGCGAAGACGAGCAGGCGGTGTTCTACCGCACGCTGCTCAAAACCATTCATCAGCTCGAGGCGCAGAACACGATTCCGCCGCATCGCATGTGCCTGAACTGCGCGCATTTCGAAGTGAGCAAGAATCCGAAGCGCACGCCGCATCACTGCACGCTGCTCGCGCTGGATATGTCGGATACCAATCTGCGTCTGGACTGCTCCGTGTACGAAACCGCGGACCTCGCGACGCAGAAGAAAACCTGGAAGATCTTCGCGCAGTAGCCAGCGCGTTTTCCGCAACAATCCGCTACCATGGCCTGCCGGCTATGGCGGGCGGCACGATCCGTTTGCCAGCCGGCTGCCGCCATCGCGCGGCGAGCCATTAGTCAACCTGAAGGTGGGGCAGGCCGATGAATCGCGAAGTACTGGCCATTCGGCACGTGCATTTCGAGGATCTGGGCAGTCTTGAACTCGAGCTCGGCGAGCGCGGGCGTCCGGTCCGTTATCTCGATGTGGGTCTCGCGCGGATAGAGGCGCCGGATCCGGCCGGCGCGTCGTTGATGGTGGTGCTCGGCGGTCCGATCAGCGCGACCGACGAGGCGCTGTATCCGACGCTGGCGCCTTTGCTCGCGATGATCGAAAAGCGCATCGCGGCCGGTTTGCCGACCCTGGGGATCTGCCTTGGCGCGCAACTGATCGCGCGGGCGCTCGGTGCGCGCGTTTATCCCGCGGCACGGGTCGAACTGGGCTGGACGCCGCTCACGCTGACCGACGCCGGCCGTGCGTCGGCGCTGCGTCATCTGGATGGCGCGCATACGTCGATGCTGCACTGGCATGGCGACACCTTCGATCTGCCCGCCAACGCAACGCGTCTCGCGTCGACGCCGGCCTGCGAGAACCAGGCATTTGCGTGGGGCGATTACGTGCTGGGATTGCAGTGCCATCCTGAGATTCGCACCGATCGTTTCGAGCCGTGGCTGATCGGCAATGCAAGCGAGCTGGCCAGTCAGCGCATCGATGCGCGCCGGCTGCGCGCCGATACCGCGCGATTGGGTCCGGCTCTCGAAGCCGCCGCGCGCCGCATGTTCGGCGAATGGCTCGATCAGGTCGACGCGCCGAGCTGAGTGGGCGCCTGCATGCAGTAAACCGCTCGCGGTGCTATGCTCGATCGCTCTCGGTTTTACTGGGCGTAATCCATGAGCGCGCTTTTCTCTCCGCTCACGCTGCGTAGCGTGACGCTTCCCAACCGTATCGTCGTTTCCCCAATGTGCCAGTACTCCGCCGAGCGCGGCGAGGCTACCGCATGGCACATGATCCATCTCGGCAGTCTCGCGTTGTCCGGCGCGGCGATGCTTTTTATCGAGGCGACCGCGGTCGAGCCGGATGGCCGCATCACGCCGGCCGATCTCGGCTTATGGGACGACGTGACCGAAGCCGCGCTCGTGCCGGTGCTGGCCGCGATCCGCAAGCACTCGTCGATCAGGGTGACGATGCAGTTATCGCACGCGGGCCGCAAGGCGTCGAGCCATGTGCCGTGGGAAGGCGGTCAGCTGATTGCGGTGGCGCAAGGCGGGTGGTTGCCGCATGCACCGTCGGCGTTGTCGCACAAGGCGGACGAGGAGCCGCCGCTCGCGCTCGACGCCGCCGGCCTGAAGCGGATTCGCGAAGCGTTCGCCGCATCCGCGCGACGTGCCGCGCGCCTCGGCATCGATGCGCTCGAAGTGCACGCGGCGCACGGCTATCTGCTGCATCAGTTCCTGTCGCCGATCGCCAATCAGCGCGGCGACGAATACGGCGGTTCGCTCGAAAACCGTATGCGGTTCCCGCTCGAAATCGTCGATATCGTGCGTGCCGCGTTTCCGGCCGACAAACCGGTTGGTGTGCGCGTGTCCGCGACGGATTGGGTCGAAGGCGGCTGGACGCTCGAAGACACGATCGCGTTTGCACACGAGCTGGAAAAGCGCGGCTGCGACTGGATCGACGTGTCGTCCGGCGGAGTGTCGCCGTTGCAGCGTATCCCGCTCGAACCCGGCTATCAGATTCCGTTCGCGAAGGCCGTCAGGCATGCAACCGGGCTCACGACCATCGGCGTCGGTCTGATCACCGATCCGCTGCACGCCGAGCAACTGATCGAAGCGGGCGATGCCGATCTGATCGCACTCGCGCGCGGCCTGCTGTACAACCCGCGCTGGCCGTGGCACGCGGCCGCGCAACTCGGCGCGACGGTCGAAGCGCCGCCGCAATACTGGCGCTCGCAACCACGCGATCAGAAAGCGCTGTTCGGCGACATTTCGTTCGGTCAACGATGATATGTGCCGCGCGTTGAACGAACGCATCGTGTGACGGTTGAACGAAGCCGTCGCCAGCGTGTAGGATGCCGGTTGTGACGCATGGTGCGTCGCAAGTCGACGCGGCGCTCGCAGGGCGCCGCGTTTGCTATCCGCGTCAGAAAAAACAGCGCGCACGACGCGCGTCTGACGATTGCCCGACTTCATCTCCCAGTTATTCACAAGGATTCATTCAATGAATTCACGCAGGATCGCCGTGCGCCGTTCCGGTGTACACGGCAAAGGCGTGTTTGCAACCGAGCCGATTGCGGCCGGCGAACGGCTGATCGAATACAAGGGCGAGCGGATCTCCTGGAAGGAAGCGTTGCGCCGTCATCCGCACAATCCGGCCGAACCGAATCACACGTTCTATTTCGCGCTCGATAACGGCAAGGTGATCGACGGCAAGGTGAACGGCAATAGCGCACGCTGGATCAACCACTCGTGCGCACCGAACTGCGAAGCCGAGGAAATCGACGGCCACGTGTACGTGCATGCGCTGCGCGATATCGCGGAAGGCGAGGAAGTCTTTTACGACTATGGTCTCGTGATCGACGCGCGTCAGACGAAGAAGCTGAAGAAAGAATACGAATGCCGTTGCGGCGCGCGCAAGTGCCGCGGCACGATGCTGGCGCCGCCGGAGAAGAGCAAGGGCGGCGGCAAGTCGGATAAATCGGCTAAGGCCGGCAAAGCGGCGGAGAAGTCAGCGGACAAGCCGGGCAAGTCGGCGAAGAAATCGAAGAAGAAGTGACCAGGCGGCAGGCGGCTTCGATCGGGTCGAGTGCCCGGTCGAGCCGTTCGGGCGAAGCGCTCGGCCGGATCGCACCGAAGCCGAAGCAGCCCGCTAGCCATTCATGGCGCGCCAGCCGGCGGCGCTATAAATCCACCGGCGCCGAGTGCGCCGGTTTTTTTGCCGGCCGCCGGGTGTCGGAATCGCTGGCGGGCCCGAGCGCCGCACTGGCCGGCAGCAACGGAATCCGCACGATAAAGCGTGCGCCACCCTCTGGCGCATCTTCGTAATGCACGCTGCCGCGATGCAGCACCATGATGTCGTGAACGATCGCGAGGCCGAGACCGGCACCGCTATCCACGCCGGCATCGCTCTGTCCGTCGCCGCGGAAAAACCGCTTGAACAGATCCGCCTGCTGCGAACGCGGCACGCCGGGGCCGTTGTCTTCGACGACGATCTCCGCAATGCGCGCATCGTCGATCAGTGTCTGTGACACCGTCACCGTGATGCGTCCGCCGTTCATGCGCGACGGCGGCACGTATTTGAGCGCGTTATCGAGCAGATTCGCGATCACCTCGTGCAGCAGCACCGGGTTGCCGCGCGCCATCAGCGGATGATCGTTCGACGGATCGTCGAGGCGCTGAAAACCGAGATCGACATGCACGGCGAGCGCGCGCGGCACCCATTCAGCGCCGGTATCGAACGCGAGCGCGGCCATATCGACGGTGACGAAGCGTGCCGCCTGCTCACCCGGCTCCGCGCGCGCGAGCGACAGCAGTTGATTCGACAGCCGCACCGCGCGGTCGGCCGCGGCGCGCAGCTCGCGCACAGCCGCGAGCACCTGCTGCGGATCGCGCGCGACGGCTGCCTGCTCGGCGTGCAGCTTCACCGCGGTGAGCGGCGTGCGCAGCTGATGCGCGGCATCGGCGATGAACTTGCGTTGTGCCTCCAGTGCGGCTTTCAGGCGGTCCAGCAACGCGTTCAGCGCGCCGGTGAGCGGACGGATTTCGACCGGCACATAGGTCTCGTCGACTGGTTCGAGCGATGTGTGGGTCTGCCGGTTCAGCGAATCCGCGAGCGCGGTCAGCGGATTGAGCTGCTGATTGACGACCCGCCACACGATCACCCAGCCGGCCAGCAGCAGCAGCAGCAACGGCATCATGATCGCGACCAGAAACTCGGCGGCGATCCGAAAGCGGTGATGCACCGGCTGACCCACTTCGACGACGATCGGGTTGCCGGTCGGCTGATCGACCCGCACCTGGGCGACGCGCACGGTCACGCCCTGGTGCTGCGTCTCGAATACATACGCGTAGTGCATGCGGCGCACGCTGGTGCCTTGCAGCGGCAGATCGTGGTCGCCGGCGATTTCCTTGTCGCCGGTGCTGATCCGGTAGACGAGATGCTCGACCGGGTCCGAGAACATCGCCTGCGCGAGCGGCGGCACCGTGATCGGCGCTTCCGGCCCGGCAATCTGGATCTGTTTGGAGATCGCGGTGGCGAGGTCCGCGAGCGAGCGGTCGACGACATGCTGCGTGTACTGCCATGCGAGCCAGTAGGCGATCAGGCCGCTCATCAGCGCGAGCAGCGAAAGGGGAGCAGCAAGGCGCCGCAGCAGCGTGCGGCGCAGACTATTGGCGGCCGGCTGGGGCATGGTCGTACGCGCGGGAAGGTGGCAACTGCGTTGGCAGTTGCGCTAACGACGGCACAAAGCGCCGCGAATTATTCCGGATGCCGGCCGATCGCGCACCGCGCGTGATGCACACAGCGGGTACGCGGCGCCGGTCCGGCGCCATCAGGCCGCGACGCGATGCGCGGCCATGAAGGCAATCATGCGGCCTGGCGGATTTCCTGCAACAGATAGCCAAAGCCACGCACGGTGACGATTTCGACACGGCAGCTCTCGAGTTTCTTGCGCACGCGATGCACATAGACCTCGATCGCGGTATCGCCCAGGTCGCCACCGAAGTGCGTCAGATGATCCTGCAGTTGCGCCTTGCTGACCACGCGGCCGTGACGCAGCAGCAGCATTTCGAGCACCGCGAATTCGCGCGGCGACAGTTCGAGCGGCTTGTCGTCGTTGAAGATACGGCGATCGACGCCCGACAGGCGCACCCCGCCCAGCGACACTTCCGGGCGCGGCATGTCGCCGTGCGGTCCGCTGCGGCGCATCACCGCGCGAATGCGCGCTTCGAGTTCGGCCGGTTCGAACGGCTTCAGCATGTAGTCGTCGGCGCCGGAATTGAGGCCCTGCACGCGGTCGTTCAGCTCGTCGCGCGCGGTCAGGATGATCACCGGCGTGTGGCGGTTGCTCTGGCGGAAGCGCGACAGCAGCGTCATGCCGTCGATGCCCGGCAGACCGAGGTCGAGGATCACCAGCTCGTGGCGGTTTTGCGTGAGGGCCTGTTCGGCAAAGATGCCGTCATGGACCATGTCGACGGTGAAGCCGGCTTGTTCGAGACTGCTTTGGATGCCGCGTGCGATGGGGCGGTCATCTTCGATCAGAAGGAGTCGCATGGATTTCGCTCAAGTACAATGGGTTAGGCGTTTGGGCAAGCGGTTCGCCGGGGCGCCTGCTGCACAACACAGCGTGCGGCGTGAGCCGTGCCGCATCGGCGGAAACGGGCCACGAAGCAGCCATCGAGCCGTCCCGAAGCGCCATCCTGGCGATCACGAAGTCATGTCCGAGATAAGCATTCACGAACTGGAAGCCGCAATCAACTTCTGGCGCGCCCGCTCACCTTCGAGCGGCGACGAACTCGTTCTGTGCAAGGAGGCAAGCGCGCTCTCCAAGCCGTATGCGCTGCTGATTGTACAGCGTCAGCAGTCGCTATCACCGGATCGTTTGGACCCTCTCGCAAAGCAGGCGTGAGAGTCTTACGTTCGACTTAATACTAGCCTGTAGAACTGAAGGTTTGCAGGGGAAATTGCCTGCATTGGCCTTTCATTCCGGCCGGATTCGCGCCATCCAACGTATAAACCTGCACGAAACGCCGTGGATCTTTTGTATTACACGGTAATACGGTCGATGAACGACGCGAGCTCGATATCGCGTTCGGTTACGCCGTTCGCTTTCGCATCGCGATCCGCGACGGCCTGCCAGCCGTTGAGTCCGGCCAGTTGCCGGATACGTTCGTCGGAAGTGAGTTTCTGGATCATCGGATTACCTCGCTGGTCGAACACGCGCGCCGGCAGGTGTGCGGGAAGGGCGCAATATCGGCATTCTGATGCCGTCGCATGCAATAATCCTGCATCAAATACAAATGAGATGCGGAATTCAATCATGCTGGAACTCGATCACTTCGATCTCGCGCTGCTCGACGTGCTGCAGCGCTTTGGCCGCGCGACCCATCAGCAACTGGCCGAGCAGGTGCCGTTGTCACCGTCGCAGATCGGGCGGCGCTTGCAGCGGCTCGAGCAGGTGGGTGTCGTCGACGGCTATCGGGTGGTGCTGCGGCCCGAAAAGCTCGGCCTTGGCGTCACCGCGTTCACGAGTCTGAAGTTGAAGCATCACGGCGATTCGATCATCGAGCAGTTCCAGCAGCAGATCGACATGCTGCCCGAAGTGCTCGAGTGCCATGCGGTGGTCGGCGACGCCGATTATCTGCTGCGTATCGTCGCGCCGGATCTCAATTACCTGTCGACCTTCGTGATGAAAAAGCTGATGCGCGTGCCGGGCGTCGACAGCGTGCGCTCGAATATCGTGCTGACCACGTTCAAGCGCAACGGGCCGTTGCCGCTCGCCCATCTCGCGCCGGGCGCGGCGGTGGGTTGACGCCGCCTCGCGCGATGTCGCGTTGCTTCGGCGAGCGCATCGCGCTTTCGCGAACCGCGCGGCCCGTGCCTGGCCGCGGCCCTGCGCCTGAAACTCATGCCGCCTGCTTCGGCTCGCCCTGCTGATTCAGCAGATCCACATAGGCAACCGGCACCAGCTCCGCTTCCGACACGCCGAGGCTTTTGAACATCGCATGCGCCTCGGCGTGGCCGCCTTCCTCGTCGTCGTCCTGCGCGAGCACGACCTCGAGCTCGACGAAATCGCCGAGACCGTCGACGCGATCCAGATGAATCCGCGTGCGCCCGCTCAGATACACGTGCCGCTCCTTCGTGACGATGCCGCGCGTGGTCAGCGCGGTCGCGAGCAGCGAGTGCATCGCTTCGGGATTCGTCACCGGGCTGCGGGTGTAGTACGAGGCCTTCGGGCCATCGCGATCGTCGCGCTGGTAGAAGATCAGCTCGGCCGGCGTGCCGTCGTCGAACTGGCGCAGCTTCAGGCGGCCGCGCGGCACATCGTAGAAAAAGTCCTGCTGCCGAAAGATCAGCGGCGCCTCGGTCGCGAGTTCGGCCGCGCGCTCGCGCAGTTGCTCGAAATGCTGGGCGCGGGCTTTGATTTCGATGTTGCGTGCCATGTCAGGCTCCTGTCGATGGATGGAGGGTCGACGGCTTCCGGAGGGCCGGGATGGCCAGAGCGGGAGCCGCCGGGAAGGACAAAGTCTGGCGGAACAGAAAACGGTGCAAGGCGGGTGCGCGGGCGCAAAACGCTCAATCTAGCAAAAACTTCGTGACAGGGTGGTTTCAGGTGCGCCGGCAAACGGCGCTGTAGGGGCAGATCGGGAGGTCGCGCTGAGCCGTGGCATTGCGCGGCTGAGCGCCGCTATATGGCTCTACGCGGGCATTGGTGCTGGCATTAGTGCAGGCATTAGTGCAGGCATTAGCGCGGCTCATATCGCGAGTCGCCGCGCGGGTGAGCCCGGTGGCCGTACAGGCAACGCGGCAACGCACATCCCGCTAGGTCGCCCACTGCTGCTCGATCAGCTTCAGCGCGGCGGCGACCGCCGGCTCGTCGCGGCGCTCGGCGAGCGTGATAAAGCTGAGCTGGGTCGGCACCGTGATTCCTTCGACGATCGTCAGCGCGTGCGCATGCGCCTCGGCGATCGCGGTGGCATCGCGCGCGAGCGTCAGACCGACGCCCGATTTGACCAGATCGAGCATCGACGGCTCCTGATCCACCTCGGCCACCTTGACCGGCTTTACGCCCGCGTCGCCGAAGCAGCGCGACAGCAGCCGGTTGTGCGCAGAAGCGGGCGGCGTCCAGATCCACGGTAGCGCGGCGAGCGAGCGCCAGTCGCGCGCGCCCTTCACGCGATCTTTCCAGCCGGCCGGCGCGAGCACGCGGTACTGGAAGTGCGTGAGCGTGACGGCGTGGAAGGCGGCGCTGTCGCGCGTGTCGTCGTCCGCCGGCAGGCCGATGTAGTAGCCGACGTCGAGCTCGCCCGCGCGGATCTGCTCGAGCACCCAACCCGACATCCCATGGCGCAGCGCGGTTTCGATTTGCGGCCAGGTCTCGACGAGTTGCTTCAGGAAGCCGCCGAGCCGCAGAAATTCCGGGTCGAGAATCGTGCCGATGCGCAGCCGTCCGCGCACTTCCTGGCGCAGCGATTGCGCCGCGCGTTGCACGTCCGCCGCCGCGCCGAGCGCGCGTTCCGCGTGGGGCAGCAGCGCCTGGCCGTCGCGGGTCAGCGCGAGTCCGTGCGAGGTTCGCGTGAACAGCGTGACGCCGAGCGCCTCCTGCAAATGCTTGATTTGCAGGCTGACGGCGGGTTGGGTCAGGTGCAGTTGCACCGCCGCGCGCGTGAGGTTGCCCTCGCGTGCGACGGTGATGAAGGCCCGGAGCAGAATCAGATCCATGGCGCTGATATTAGCGCGGCTTATAGCGCAGTTGAGCAATTCTCATTGGATTTGTCGCCTCGAGCCGCCGTACGCTTGATGTTTAACAGTTCCCGGGCCGCCATGGCGCCGGGCGAAAGATTTCACAGGACGAAGAGGGAACGAGATGAGCGAGACGCATCAGAACGACACCGCGCAGAACCGGAGCGCGCGCGGCACGGCGAGCGCACCGGCGCTGAGCCATTACATCGACGGTCGCGCGATCGAAGGCGCCAGCAACCGTTTCGGCGACGTGTTCAATCCGGCGCTCGGCACCGCGAGCACCCGCGTGCCGCTGGCGAGCGTCGCGGAAGTGGATGCGGCCGTTGCCGCCGCCAAGGCCGCTTTCCCCGCATGGAGCGAAACCGCGCCGATCAAGCGCGCGCGCGTGCTGTTCAAGTTCAAGGAATTGCTCGACCGTCATCACGACGAACTCGCGGAGCTGATCACGCGCGAGCACGGCAAGGTGTTTTCCGATGCGAAGGGCGAGGTGATGCGCGGCATCGAAGTCGTCGAATTCGCGTGCGGCATTCCGAATCTGCTGAAGACCGATTTCACCGATCAGATCGGCGGCGGCATCGACAACTGGAACCTGCGTCAGCCGCTCGGCGTGGTCGCCGGCATCACGCCGTTCAATTTCCCGATGATGGTGCCGTGCTGGATGTTCCCGGTCGCGATCGCATGCGGCAACACGTTCGTGCTGAAGCCGTCCGAACGCGACCCGTCGGCCGCGAACCGGCTCGCCGAACTGCTGAAGGAAGCGGGTCTGCCGGACGGCGTGTTCAACGTCGTGCACGGCGACAAGGTCGCGGTCGATGCGCTGCTCGCGCATCCGGACGTCAGCGCGCTGTCGTTCGTCGGCTCGACGCCGATCGCCGAATACATCTACACGGAAGGCACGAAACGCGGTAAGCGTGTGCAGGCCCTGGGCGGGGCGAAGAATCACCTGGTCGTGATGCCGGACGCCGATCTCGATCAGGCGGTCGATGCGTTGATCGGCGCCGCCTACGGTTCGGCCGGCGAGCGCTGCATGGCGATTTCGGTCGCGGTCGCGGTCGGCCATGTCGCCGATCAGCTGATCGAGCGTCTGACGCCGCGCGTGAAAAGCCTGAAGATTCTGAACGGCATGGAAGCGGCCGCGGAAATGGGCCCGCTCGTCACAGGCGCGCATCGCGACAAGGTGATCGGCTATATCGACGCCGGCGTCGCGGCCGGCGCGAAGCTCGTCGTCGACGGACGCGGTCATCAGGTGGCCGGGCACGAGCAAGGCTTTTTCCTCGGCGGCACGCTGTTCGATCACGTCTCGACCGATATGAAGATCTACCGCGAGGAGATTTTCGGGCCGGTGCTATGCGTGGTGCGCGTGCCGGACTTCGCGTCCGCGATCGAGCTGATCAACGGGAATCAGTTTGCGAACGGTGTATCGCTGTTCACGTCCGATGGCGGTATCGCGCGCGCGTTCTCGCGCCAGATCGAGATCGGCATGGTCGGCATCAATGTGCCGATTCCGGTGCCGATGGCATGGCATTCGTTCGGCGGCTGGAAGAAGTCGCTGTTCGGCGATCATCATGCGTACGGTGAGGAAGGCGTGCGCTTCTATACGCGCTACAAGAGCATCATGCAGCGCTGGCCCGACAGCATCGCGAAGGGCGCCGAATTTACGATGCCGGTCGCTAAATAGACGGGCGTTTCGATCGGGCGGTTCGCGCGGGCGGTTGCTTTATCGCGCACGCGCGCATAGAGAAAATAAAAGCTCGTTGCCGCGCGTGCGTGGTGGTGCAACGCCGCCGCGCGCGCTGGAAGAATGCTTAGGAGACTGGATGATGAGTCAGACCGAAACGACGCATGGTGCCGCGCGGCGGCTCGAAGGCGAATTCGACTACATCATTGTCGGCGCGGGCACCGCGGGTTGCGTGCTGGCAAACCGGCTCACCGAAGATCCGGACATGCGCGTGCTGCTGCTCGAAGCGGGCGGCAAGGACGACTACCACTGGATTCACGTGCCGGTCGGCTACCTGTACTGCATCGGCAATCCACGCACCGACTGGCTCTACAAGACGCAAGCCGAAGCGGGCCTGAACGGCCGCGCGTTGTCGTATCCGCGTGGTCGCGTATTGGGCGGTAGTTCGTCGATCAACGGCATGATCTATATGCGCGGCCAGCGCGAGGACTACGACGAATGGGCGCGCGTGACCAACGACGGTTCGTGGTCGTGGAGCGCGGTGCTGCCGGTCTTCAAACGCAGCGAAGATCATTACGGCGGCGCGAATGATTCGCACGGCGCGGGCGGACCTTGGCGCGTCGAAAAACAGCGCCTCAAATGGAAGATCCTCGAAGAGTTCGCGCAAGCCGCGCAGCAAACCGGCATTCCGGCAACCGACGACTTCAATCGCGGCGACAACACGGGTGTCGGTTACTTCGACGTCAATCAGAAGCGCGGCATTCGCTGGAATGCGTCGAAGGCGTTCCTGCGGCCCGCGTTGAAGCGGCCGAATCTGACCATCATCACCGGCGCGCACACGCAGCGTGTCGTGTTCGCGGGGCGCCGCTGCACGGGCGTCGAATATCGTGGCGGCGACGTTGACTATCTGGCGAAGGCGCGTTGCGAAGTGATCCTTTGCGCCGGCACGGTCAACTCGCCGCAGCTGCTCGAATTGTCCGGCATCGGCAATGGCGAGCGTCTGCACAATCTCGGCATCGAGGTCGTCGACGATCTGCGTGGCGTCGGCGAAAATCTGCAGGACCATCTGCAGCTGCGGATGGCGTATCAGGTGCAGGGCGTGCGCACGTTGAATACGATGAGCGCGCACTGGTGGGGCAAGCTGATGATCGGTCTGCAGTATGCGCTGTTTCAGAGCGGGCCGATGTCGATGTCGCCGTCGCAGCTCGGCGCATTCGCGAAGTCGGATCCCGATGACCGTTCGCTTGCGCGACCCGATCTCGAGTATCACGTGCAGCCGCTTTCGCTCGATCGCTTCGGCGAACCGCTGCATCGCTTCAATGCATTCACCGCGTCGGTATGTCAGTTGCGCCCGACTTCGCGCGGCAGCATCCATATCGGGTCGGCCGATGCATCGGCGCCGCCGTTGATCGCGCCGAACTATCTGTCGACCGATTACGACCGCCACGTCGCCGCGAATGCGCTGCGTCTCACGCGCCGCATCGCCGCGGCGCCCGCACTCGCGCGCTATCGGCCGCGCGAAATTTTGCCGGGCATCCAGTATCAGAGCGAAGCGGAATTGCAGCAGGCCGCGGGCGCGGTCGGCACGACGATTTTCCATCCGGTCGGCACCTGTCGGATGGGCACGACCGACGACCCCGCCGCGGTGGTCGACAACCGGCTACGAGTTATCGGAGTCGAAGGGCTGCGCGTCGTCGATGCATCGGTGATGCCGAACATCACGTCGGGCAACACCAATTCGCCGACGCTGATGATCGCCGAGCGCGCGAGCGACATGATCCGCGAAGATCGCCGCGCGCGCGCGAGCGGCAGCGTGTCCGCGCAAACCGGCACGGTGGCGTCGATATCGGCTGTGTGACGCTCGGAACAGACATCGACCCGAAGCACACATAGCGCGCTTCGCAGCGGTCGGGTTTGCCGCGGCGCGGCGTAGCGCGCGCTGCGCACGCACGGCGCGGGCACTTATTCACTAAGTGCAAATCCCAATGAATGCGCTGCATCATTGGCGCGACAATGGCAGCCATGCTGCGGGCCGCGCCATGGATTACCGTCCGCTTTGGTGCAGCACGCCAACGAGCGGCAGGGGGTGCCGCCGTGATAAAAGTCGCGCAGGGCGTCGCGCGAAAAGATCGTGATGCTTCGCCTTACTCCGCATGGAAGGGAACATGATTCTCGGCGATACGATTCTCGAAACGCGCGGTCTCACCCGTGAGTTCAAAGGCTTTGTCGCCGTGAACGGTGTGAACCTGCGCGTGCGCCGTGGCTCGATTCATGCGCTGATCGGCCCCAACGGAGCAGGCAAGACCACCTGCTTCAATCTGCTTACCAAATTTCTCGAACCCAGCGCCGGGCAGATCGTTTTCAACGGTGTCGATATCACCAGCGAACGTCCCGCGCAGATCGCGCGGCGCGGCATCATCCGTTCGTTCCAGATTTCCGCGGTGTTTCCGCATCTGACGGCATTGCAGAACGTGCGCATCGGTTTGCAGCGCTCGCTCGGCACCGCGTTTCATTTCTGGAAGAGCGAGCGCACGCTGCGCAGTCTCGACGATCGCGCGATGGATCTGCTCACCCAGGTCGGCCTGACCGATTTCGCCGATACGCCGACCGTCGAGTTGTCATATGGCCGCAAGCGCGCGCTCGAAATCGCGACCACGCTCGCGATGGAACCGGAGCTGATGCTGCTCGACGAACCGACGCAAGGGATGGGTCACGAAGATGTCGATCGCGTGACCGCGTTGATCAAAAAAGTATCGGCGGGCCGCACGATTCTGATGGTCGAACACAATATGAACGTGATCGCCGGCATCTCCGACACGATCACCGTACTGCAACGGGGTGAAGTGCTGGCCGAAGGCAGCTACGCGGAAGTGTCGAAGAATCCGCTCGTGATGCAAGCCTATATGGGCAGCGCCGACGCCGCGCTGGCCGGAGCCCACGCATGAATACGACTGTCGAGCGCGAAGGCCTCGAAGCGAACCAGACGAAAAACGGCGCAGCCGCGCTGGCCATTGCGGGACTGCAAGCCTGGTACGGGGAATCCCACATTTTGCACGGTGTCGATCTGACAGTCGGCCGCGGCGAGGTCGTCACGCTGCTCGGGCGCAACGGCGCGGGGCGCACCACGACGCTGCGCGCAATCATGGGGCTCACCGGGCGGCGCACCGGGTCGATCCGCATCGGCGGACGCGAGACGATCGATCTGCCCACGCACCGGATCGCGCATTGCGGCATCGGCTATTGCCCGGAAGAACGCGGCATTTTTTCGAGCCTGTCGTGCGAGGAAAATCTGCTGCTGCCGCCACCCGTCGGTGATAAGGCGCACATGATGTCGCTCGACGAAATCTACGCGATGTTCCCGAATCTGTACGAGCGCCGCATGAGCCAGGGCACGCGCCTTTCGGGCGGCGAGCAGCAGATGCTCGCGGTCGCGCGGATTCTGCGCACCGGCGCGAATCTGCTGCTGCTCGACGAAATCTCGGAAGGGCTCGCGCCCGTGATCGTGCAGGCGCTCGCGCGTATGATCGTCACGTTGAAGGGACGTGGCTATACGATCGTGATGGTCGAGCAGAACTTCCGTTTTGCCGCGCCGCTCGCCGATCGTTTCTACGTGATGGAGCACGGCACGATCGTCGAGCACTTCGAGGCGAACGAACTCGCAGGCAAGATGCCGGTGCTGCACGATTTGCTGGGGGTATAAACACACGTTCGGACGCGTATGCGCAAGGACGCGCAGGCGGCCGGTTGCCTCTGATAATCACAAGCGATGAACCACAGGAGACACACATGAAAATGAACCCACTCGCGCGCTTTGCATCACTCTGTTTCGCGGTTGCCGCCGGCACCGCACTGACGCTAGGCGGCGCGAAAGCCGCCGACGATAGCGTGAAGATCGGCTTTATCACCGACATGTCGGGGCTGTACGCGGACATCGACGGGCAGGGCGGTCTCGAAGCGATCCGCATGGCGGTGGCGGATTTCGGCGGCAAGGTCAACGGCAAGCCGATTACCGTGCTGTACGCGGATCACCAGAACAAGGCGGACATCGCCGCATCCCGCGCGCGCGAATGGTTCGACCGCGACGGCGTCGACATGCTGATCGGCGGCACGAACTCGGCGACCGGCCTGTCGATGAATACCGTTGCGGGCGAAAAGCACAAGGTCTACATCAACATCGGCGCCGGCGCCGATACGCTGACCAACGAGCAATGCACGCCGTACACGGTCCACTATGCGTACGACACGACCGCGCTCGCGAACGGCACCGGCTCGGCGGTGACGAAGCAGGGCGGCAAGACGTGGTACTTCCTGACCGCCGACTACGCATTCGGCAAGGCGCTCGAAAAAGCGACCTCCGACGTCGTGAAGGCGAACGGCGGGCAGGTGCTCGGCGCGGTGCGTCATCCGTTGTCGGCGTCGGACTTCTCGTCGTTCCTGCTGCAGGCGCAGGCATCGAAGGCGCAGATCCTCGGCCTCGCGAACGCGGGTGGCGATACGATCAACGCGATCAAGGCCGCGAAGGAATTCGGCATCACGAAGACGATGAAGCTCGCCGCGCTGCTGATGTTCATCGACGACGTGCACAGCCTCGGCCTGGAGACCACGCAAGGCCTCGTGCTGACCGACAGCTGGTACTGGAACAAGGACGCCGATACGCGCAAGTGGTCGCAGCGCTACTTCGAGAAGATGAAGAAGATGCCGTCGAGCCTGCAGGCTGCTGACTATTCGGCGACGATGAATTATCTGAAGGCGGTGCAGGCGGTCGGCTCGACCGATCCGGACAAGGTGATGGCGCAACTGCGCAAGACCAAAATCGACGACTTCTATGCGAAGGGCTACATCCGTCAGGACGGCAGCATGATTCACGACATGTACCTGATGCAGGTGAAGACGCCGGCCGAATCGAAGGAGCCGTGGGACTACTACAAGATCATGGCGACGATCCCGGGCGACCAGGCGTTCACGACCAAGGCGCAGACCCGCTGCGCGCTGTGGAAGTAAGCGCGGGGCCGAAAGAGTCGGTCGTGTGCGGCGGCCGTTTGGCATATCCGCCGGTCGCTCGTGCCGGCCGCTCGTGCCGTTTGCTGCTGATGGTCACGCGCTGCCGCGCATCGCGTTTGTGCCGTATCGCAACGTGATGCGCGGTGGCGCGGTGAAGGGGCCGCGGCGGTTAATCGTTTTATTTGTCGGGCACGGCTAACAGCGGGTCGCACGCGCGATGCGCGACTCACGCAACGGGCTTCGTGAGCGTTGCTCAGGCGTGACGACCGCCCGCCACGCGCGTGGCCGGATCGCGCGTGACCGATCTATCCTGACGATGGCTTGAAGGGCTAAGGGCTTCAATGGACATCTTTGGCGTTCCGCTACCGGCGATGCTGAGCCAGCTTCTGCTCGGGCTCGTGAACGGCTCGTTCTACGCGATTCTGAGCCTTGGGCTGGCGGTCATTTTCGGCCTGCTCAACGTGATCAACTTCGCGCACGGCGCGTTGTTCATGCTCGGCGCGATGCTCGCGTGGATGGGGCTGTCGTATTTCAATCTGCCGTACTGGGTGATGCTCGTGCTCGCGCCGCTGGTCGTCGGGCTCGTCGGCATCGCGATCGAGCGCTCGATGCTGCGCTGGCTCTACAAGCTCGATCATCTGTACGGGCTGCTGCTCACGTTCGGCCTCACGCTCGTGATCGAAGGCGTGTTCCATTCGATCTACGGTTCGTCGGGCCAGCCGTACGACGTGCCGTCGGCGCTGTCCGGCGCGACCAATCTCGGCTTCATGTTCCTGCCGAACTATCGCGCTTGGGTGGTCGTCGCGTCTCTCGTCGTGTGTTTCGCAACCTGGTTCGTGATCGAGAAGACGCGTCTCGGCGCGTATCTGCGCGCGGGCACCGAAAACCCGAAACTCGTCGAGGCATTCGGCGTCAACGTGCCGCTGATGATCACGCTGACCTACGGCTTCGGCGTTGCGCTCGCGGCGTTTGCCGGCGTGCTCGCCGCGCCGGTCATCCAGGTCTCGCCGCTGATGGGGCAGCCGATGATCATCACCGTGTTCGCGGTGGTCGTGATCGGCGGGATGGGCTCGATCATGGGCTCGATCCTCACCGGGCTGATGCTCGGCATAATCGAAGGACTCACGCGCGTGTTCTACCCGGAGGCATCGGCGACTGTCGTCTTCGTGATCATGGCGCTGGTGTTGCTCGTGCGTCCGGCGGGTCTTTTCGGCAGGGAAAAATAATGCAAAGAAAAGTGCTCTACGGTCTGCTGCTGATCTTTCTGCTCGCAGTGCCGCTGCTTGGCATCTATCCGCTCTTCGTGATGAAGGTGCTGTGCTTCGCGCTATTCGCGGCCGCGTTCAATCTGCTGATCGGCTATACCGGACTGCTGTCGTTCGGCCATGCGATGTTCCTCGCGTCGGCCGGTTACACGACCGGCTACGCGATGCAGACGCTCGGCCTTTCGCCGGAGCTCGGTGTGCTGATCGGCACCGCGGCGGCGACGCTGCTCGGGCTCGTCGTCGGCTTCTTCGCGATCCGCCGGCAGGGTATCTACTTCGCGATGGTGACGCTCGCGCTCGCACAGATGGTCTATTTCGTGTTCCTGCAGGCGCCGTTCACGCATGGCGAGGACGGCCTGCAAGGCGTGCCGCGCGGCAAGCTGTTCGGGCTGCTCGACCTGTCGTCGGATATCGCGCTCTATTTCGTCGTGCTGCTGGTGATCGTGTTGGCGTTCCTGCTGATCGTGCGGATCGTACATTCGCCGTTCGGACAGGTGCTGGTCGCGATCAAGGAGAACGAGCCGCGCGCGGTATCGCTCGGCTACGATACCGATCGCTTCAAGCTGCTCGCGTTCATCCTGTCGGCGGGTATCGCCGGTCTGGCGGGGTCGCTGAAGGTGCTCGTGCAGGGCTTCGAAACCTTGAGCGATGCGTACTGGACCATGTCCGGTCTCGTGATCCTGATGACACTGGTGGGCGGGATGGGCACGCTGTTCGGCCCGTTGCTCGGCGCCGCGCTGATCGTTTCGCTCGAAGACCGGCTTGGCGATATCGGCTCCGCGCTTGCGTCGGCGACGGGCATCGACTGGTTCCGCTCGCTCGGCGAATCGGTGACGATCGTCACGGGGCTGATCTTCATCGCGTGCGTGCTGGCGTTCCGGCGCGGAATCGTCGGCGAGATCGTCGCGCGGGTGCGGCCGCTGCGGGCGTAATGGAGGCTTGGCGCATATCCGGGATGCGCTTCTTGGTGCGCTGCGATATCAATCGAGTCGACATCCGATCGGACCCGGCGCAGCTAAAAGCCTCGTTAAAATAGGCACCTTCGCGAACGCGCCGTAGCACGCAGGATCGTCGCACACGACGGAGCCCCGATTTGGTGCCGCATTGCACCACTAGGGTAATTGCTAGTTGTGACCACCCAGGGGGTCGTTTAATCTTCATGCAGTTCTGATGCACCACAAATTTGCAGGTGGAGAACGAGGAGACAATTGAGGCACTCAGTGCCCAGATAAAAGCGCCGTTGGATTGATATCCAACGGCGTTTTTTCTTTGTGCTTTTCGAAAAGCATCGACGAAATTTTTTGCTAATCCGGGGGCTATTTTTCATTGACCGGATAACGCTGCATTTACGCGTCAGAACCCTGCAAAACGCTTGCGGCACGGCGCACGCGTCCGCTAAACTCGTCATTCAGCGACCACTGGGTCGGCATTTAAATCCACGGATTTAAATTCAATTGAATAACGGGGTTAATCGAGGAGCAGGATGAAGTCGGCATTGCGTTGGATTAGCGCGGCATGGGTGGCCGCCGGGGTATCGGCTGCATGGAGCGGCCCTGCATTCGCGGACGTGAAAATCGGCATTACCGTGTCGGCAACCGGGCCGGCGGCGTCGCTCGGTATTCCGGAAAAGAACACGATTGCATTGCTGCCGAAAGAAGTGGCGGGACAGAAGGTCGACTACATCGTGCTCGACGATGCGACCGATTCCACCCAGGCGGTCAAGAACGCTCGCAAGCTCACCAGCGAAGATCATGTCGACGCACTGATCGGCTCGACCGTCGTGCCGAACTCGCTCGCAATGATCGACGTCGCCGCCGAAACCTCCACGCCGATGATCTCGATGGCCGCGGCCGCGGGCATCGTCGAGCCGATGGACGCGAAACGCGCGTGGGTCTTCAAGACGCCGCAGAACGACATCCTGATGGCTACCGCGATCGCGCAACATATGGCGAATCACGGCGTGAAGAGCGTCGCCTTCATCGGCTTTTCCGACGCGTACGGCGAGAGTTGGTTCAAGGAGTTCAGCAAGGCCGCCGATCTCGCGAAGATCAAGGTCGTCGCCAACGAACGTTTCGCGCGCAACGACGCATCGGTCACCGGCCAGGTGCTGAAGATGATGTCGCGGAACCCGGACGCGGTGCTGATCGCCGGCGCGGGTACACCGGCCGCGCTGCCGCAGAAGACACTCAGGGAACGCGGCTACAAGGGCAAGTACTATCAGACGCACGGTGTCGCGAACAACGACTTTTTGCGCGTGTGCGGCAAGGATTGTGACGGCACGTGGCTACCGGCCGGCCCGCTGCTGGTCGCCGATCAACTGCCCGATTCGAATCCGGTGAAGAAGTCGTCGGAAGCCTATAAGAGCGCTTATGAGAAGGCTTACGGCGCGGGTTCGATATCGACGTTCGGCGGTCACGCGTGGGACGCGGGCTTGCTGCTGCAACAGGCGATTCCGCTCGCGCTGAAGAAGGGGCAGCCGGGTACGCCGGCCTTCCGCGAGGCGCTGCGCGCCGCGCTCGAAGGCACAAAAGATCTGCCTGCGTCGCACGGCATCTTCAATATGAGCGCGAACGATCACGCTGGTCTCGATCAGCGGGCGCGCGTGATGGTGCAGATCGTCGACGGCAAGTGGAAGCTTGCCGATAACTGAGCAGGCAAAGCGCCACGGGACCTCATCGAAAAAGACGCGTGCAGTTGACGCGTCTTTTTTTATTCTCGGAGTCCCGAAAAAGTGTGGTTTCACCGCTTCAGGACAAACCCGCATTTGGCGCGAGCTTGCTTGACCGGCAATGATGCAAAACGCAAGCCACTAATATATTAGTGGTTCGCAGAGTTGAACAAAACAAGGCCGAGGCAAAGGCACTACGGCACTTCGCGGGGATTGCGCGGTGCATCGCACTGATTCATCGCCGCGACACGCGAGGAGCGGTATCCAACATAACAGGGCAGGTATTCGCGTCGAGCAGGGAAAACCATGCTTGGCACACACGCACCCAAACCCGATAACTGGATTCAAACACCCGGCTCTCAAGCCGGTTTACAGGTAGGCGCTTTTCAAGGCGTTTGGAGACTCGCAATGAAAATGACTAGGCAATGGGTACGCACCGGCATCGCGATGGCATTGATGTGCGGCGCGGGTGCGGTGTTCGCGCAGGTGAAAATCGGCGTGACGCTATCCACGACGGGGCCCGCCGCATCGCTGGGAATTCCTGAGAAGAACACGATCGCATTGCTGCCGAAGGAGATCGGCGGCAAGACCGTGCAGTACATCGTGCTCGACGATGGGTCCGATACGAGCAAGGCCGTGCAGAACACGCACAAGCTGATCGACGAAGACCATGTCGACGCGATCATCGGCTCGACCGTCACGCCGAATGCGCTCGCGATGCTCGACCCGGCCGCCGAAGGCAAGACGCCGGTCATCTCGCTCGCGGCATCGGCCGCGATCATCGAGCCGATGGATGCGAAGCGCGCATGGGCGTTCAAACCGCCGCAGAACGACAGCCTGATGGCCGACGCAATCGCCGATTACATGGCGCGCCACGGCGTGAAGACGGTCGGGTTCATCGGCTTCTCGGATGCGTATGGCGATAGCTGGAATACCACGTTCGGCGCGGCCGCGAAGGCGCACAACCTGAAGGTCGTTTCGAACGAGCGCTTCAACCGCACCGACGCATCGGTGACCGGTCAGGTGCTCAAGACGATGGCCGCGAGTCCCGATGCGGTGCTGATCGCGGGCTCGGGCACGCCGTCTGCATTGCCGGCCAAGACGCTGAAGGAGCGCGGCTACAAGGGCAAGATCTATCAGACGCACGGTGTCGCCAATAACGACTTCCTGCGCGTGTGCGGCAAGGATTGCGAAGGCGAATTGCTGCCGGCCGGTCCGATTCTCGTCGTCGATCAACTGCCGGATTCGAACCCGGTGAAGAAGTCGTCGGAGGCCTATAAAAACGCTTACGAGAAGGCATATGGCGTCGGCTCGGTCGCGACCTTCGGCGGCCACGCATGGGATGCCGGCCAGATGCTGCAGGCCGCGATTCCGGTCGCGCTGAAGACCGCGCAACCGGGCACGCCGGAGTTCCGCGAAGCATTGCGCGGCGCACTCGAAAACCTGAAGGAACTGCCGGTTTCGCACGGCATCGTGAACACCACGCCGACCAATCACAACGGCCTCGACCAGCGCGCGCGCGTGATCGTCGAGATCGTCGACGGCAAGTGGAAGCTGCGGAACGATTGAACACAACGGCAATAACCAACGATAAAAAGCGGTACGCGCCTCTCGCGCAACCATGCGGTGCATGACGCCGCATTGCCATTGGTTTCGATGACAATGGCATCGACCGCCGCGCCGGATTACGGCGCGGCGGTTGCCTTTTCGGACCTTGCAGGTTGATGGACGGCCGCGGGCCGCGCCATCGCAACCGTATCCCGGTTTTTCGATTTCGACGCTTCAGGACGAGGAAGTATGGATCTATCAATTGCGGCGATCCTCGCGCAGGACGGCATCACCACCGGCGCGATCTACGCGCTGCTCGCGCTTGCGCTGGTGCTGGTGTTCTCGGTGACGCGGGTGATCTTTATCCCGCAGGGCGAGTTTGTTTCGTACGGCGCGTTGACGCTTGCCGCACTGCAGACGCAGAAGTTTCCGGCCACCTGCTGGCTGCTGATCGCGCTGGGCGCGGCGTGCTTTGTCGTCGAGACGGCGGCGGTGCTGCGGCATCCGGAGCGACGCCGTTACGCGGCGCGCACGCTGCCTGTGCTGGCGGGCAAGTATCTGCTGTTTCCGATCTCCGTGTACGCGCTGACGCGCGGCATCTTCATGCAGCCGCTGCCGATGATCGTGCAGATCGCGCTGACACTGTTGATCGTGATTCCGATGGGCCCGTTCGTTTATCGGCTCGCTTACGAGCCGATCGCGGAAGCGACCACGCTGCTGCTGCTGATCGTCGCGGTAGCCGTGCATTTCGCGATGGTCGGCCTAGGGCTCGTGATGTTCGGCGCGGAAGGCTCGCGCACCAATGCGTTCTCGGACGCGACGTTCAACGTCGGCAGTCTGACGATCTCCGGCCAAAGCCTGTGGGTGATCGGCACCGCGGTCGTGCTGATCGGCGCACTGTATCTGTACTTCGATCGCTCGATCTCGGGCAAGGCGTTGCGCGCGACGTCGGTGAACCGGCTCGGCGCGCGCCTCGTCGGCATCGGCACCACGCAGGCAGGGCGCCTCGCGTTCACGCTCGCGGCGGGCCTTGGCGCGCTGTGCGGCATTCTCGTCGCGCCGCTCACCACGATCTATTACGACTCGGGCTTCCTGATCGGTCTGAAGGGCTTTGTCGGCGCGATCATCGGCGGTCTGGTCAGTTATCCGCTGGCCGCGGCGGGCTCGATTCTGGTCGGTCTGCTGGAGTCGTATTCGTCGTTCTGGGCCAGTGCTTATAAGGAAGTGATCGTGTTCACGCTGATCATCCCGGTGCTGCTGTGGCGCAGTCTCGCGAGCCCGCATGCCGAAGAGGAAGAGGAGTGACGCGATGAAACGGATCATGCAAAAAAAGTTCTTCTGGTTGTTCCTCGTGGTGCTGTTCGCGTTGCCGGTGCTGCCGCATCCGATCCACGTGCCCGAGTACTGGGTCACGCTGCTCAATTACATCGGCCTGTATTCGATCGTCGCGATCGGGCTCGTGCTGTTGACCGGCATCGGCGGGATGACCAGCTTCGGCCAGGCGGCGTTCGTCGGCATCGGCGCTTATGCGACCGCGTATCTGACGACGACCTATGGTGTGTCGCCCTGGCTCGCGCTGATCGCGGGCGTCATCGTGACCGCGCTGATCGCGCTGATGCTGGGCCTCGTAACGATGCGTCTGTCCGGCCACTTCCTGCCGCTTGGGACGATCGCGTGGGGGCTCGCGCTGTTCTATCTGTTCGGCAATCTGGACATGCTCGGCAAATACGACGGCATCAACGGCATTCCGGTGCTGAATGTTTTCGGGATAGATCTCGAGTCCGGGCGGCATATCTATTACCTGATCTGGATCGTCGTGCTCGGCGCGGTCGTCTCCGTTCAGAATCTGCTTAATAGCCGGCCGGGCCGCGCCATTCGTGCGCTGCGGGGCGGCGGCCTGATGGCCGAGGCGATGGGCGTCAATACCGGCTGGATGCGCGTCGTGATCTTCGTCTATGCGGCGGTGCTCGCATCGGTGTCGGGCTTTCTGTACGCGCACCTGCAACGCGCGGTGAATCCGACGCCGTTCGGGCTGAATCACGGCATCGAGTTTCTGTTCATGGCGGTGGTGGGCGGTGTGTCGCATGTGTGGGGCGCAGTGCTCGGCGCGGCGATCCTGACCGTGCTGCAGGATTATCTGCAGACGCTGCTGCCGAAGCTGCTCGGCGAGAACGGCAATTTCGAAGTGATCGTGTTCGGCATTCTGATGGTGCTGCTGCTGCAATACGCGCGGCAGGGCGTGTGGCCGTTCGTCGCCCGCTTTTTCCCGCGCGGCCCGCGTGCGCATCTGGCGGATCATGCCGAGCCTCTGCCGCAGCGCAGCAAGCCCGAGGCTGGCGAAGACCTGCTGACGGTGAACAAGGCGCGTAAGCAGTTCGGCGGTCTGGTCGCGGTGAACGACGTGAGCTTCGACGTGAAAGCGGGGCAAATCATCGGGTTGATCGGGCCCAACGGCGCCGGCAAATCGACGACGTTCAATCTCGTGACCGGCGTGCTGCAGGCAACCAGTGGCGAGATCACGTTCCGCGGCGAGCGTATCGATTCGCTCAGTTCACGTGAAATCGTCAAGCGCGGTATCGGCCGTACGTTCCAGCACGTGAAGCTGCTGCCGGGCATGACGGTGCTCGAAAACGTCGCGATTGGCGCGCATTTGCGAGGCCATGCCGGCGTGTGGCGCAGCGTCGCTCGTCTGAACGGCGCGGAAGAGGCTCGGTTGATGGCAGAGGCTGCACGGCAGATTCGCCGCGTGGGGCTCGAGCAGCATATGTATGACGAAGCCGGCAGCCTTGCTTTGGGTCAGCAACGGATCCTCGAAATTGCGCGCGCGCTGTGCTGCGATCCGACTCTGCTATTGCTCGACGAGCCGGCCGCTGGACTGCGTTATCAGGAAAAGCTGCAACTCGCGGATCTTCTACGTCGCCTGAAGGCGGAAGGGATGAGCATTCTGCTGGTCGAACACGATATGGACTTCGTGATGAATCTGACCGATCGGCTGGTGGTGATGGAGTTCGGCACGCGGATCGCCGAAGGTTTGCCGCAAGACGTGCAGCAGGATCCGGCGGTGCTTGAAGCGTATCTGGGCGGGGTGGAGTGATGGAAAACGTGAGCACGACCGGCGTGGCGGCAGCCGCGCCGATTCTCGAAGTGGAGCAGTTGTCGGTTCGCTACGGCAAGGTCGAGGCGCTGCACAGCGCCGCAATCAAGGTGCGGCCGGGACAGATCGTATCGGTGATCGGTCCGAACGGCGCGGGCAAGTCGACGCTGCTGAACGCGATCATGGGTGCTTTGCCGACCAGTGGCCATGCAAAGGGCACGATCCACTATCAAGGTGACGAAGTCAGCGCGGTGCCGGTCGAAAAACGAGTCGCGCTTGGCATGTGCCTGGTGCCGGAGAAACGCGAGCTGTTCGCATCGATGACCGTCGAGGACAATCTGCTGCTGGGCGCTTACCGGCGCAAACGGGCAGGGGAGCGCAATTTTCTCGACCAGCTGGAGCCCGTGTTCGAGCTGTTTCCGCGGCTCAAGGAGCGCCGCAAGCAGGCGGCCGGCACACTGTCGGGTGGCGAGCGGCAGATGCTGGCGGTCGGTCGCGCGCTGATGGGCAAACCCGATCTGCTGATGCTCGACGAGCCGAGCCTCGGTCTCGCGCCGTTGATCGTCAAGGAGATCTTTCACATCATCAGTGCGCTGCGGCAGACAGGCGTCGCGACGCTGCTGATCGAGCAGAATGCGCGGGCTGCGTTGCAGATTTCCGACTATGGCTATGTGCTGGAAACGGGCGAACTGGCGCTCGAAGGGCCGGCGGCGGATCTCGCGCAGAATCCGCGGGTGATCGAAACGTATCTCGGGTTAGCCAAAAAGGTTGCATGACGTAACGTAGGCCGGCACTTTCTACGCTGGCTGCGGTCTTTTCAAGCGGTGTGTTTCACGTGAAACACACCGCTTTTTTATTGTTTGGCCATTCGGACGAAATTCGGGCCTAAACCGAACCCGCTATAATTCGCCCATACATTTTCCTTTGAAGGCTCACGCGACGATCTGGCGTGAGATCTCGCGATGCTTTTTCCCTCAGAATTTGACGTAATCGTCGTCGGCGGTGGTCATGCCGGCACCGAAGCCGCTTTGGCGTCGGCGCGCATGGGCAATAAAACGCTGCTTTTGACCCACAACATCGAAACCCTCGGGCAGATGAGCTGCAATCCGTCGATTGGCGGTATTGGCAAAGGCCATCTGGTCAAGGAGGTCGACGCGCTCGGCGGTGCGATGGCTGCGGCAACCGACGAAAGCGGCATCCAGTTCCGTATCCTCAATTCGTCGAAAGGGCCGGCGGTCCGCGCGACCCGCGCTCAGGCCGATCGTGTGTTGTACAAGGCGGCGATCCGGCACCGGCTCGAAAATCAACCGAATCTGTGGCTATTCCAGCAGGCCGTCGACGATCTGATGGTGGAGGGCGATCGGGTGGTCGGCGCAGTCACGCAGGTCGGAGTTCGCTTTCGCTCGCGTGCAGTGGTACTGACGGCCGGCACGTTCCTCGACGGTAAGATTCACGTGGGTTTGAACAACTACACCGGTGGCCGGGCAGGCGATCCGGCCGCTGTATCGCTGTCCGCGCGGCTGAAGGAATTGAAACTGCCGCAGGGCCGACTCAAGACCGGAACGCCGCCGCGTATCGACGGCCGCACGATCGATTATTCGCAGCTCGAAGAGCAGCCGGGCGATCTCGATCCGGTGCCGGTGTTCTCGTTCCTCGGGCGCGTCGAGCAGCACCCGCGCCAGGTGCCGTGTTGGGTCACCCATACCAATCAGCGCACGCACGACATCATTCGCGGTGGACTCGATCGTTCGCCGATGTATACCGGCGTAATCGAAGGGGTGGGGCCGCGCTACTGTCCGTCGATCGAGGACAAGATTCACCGCTTTGCGTCGAAAGAATCGCATCAGATCTATCTCGAGCCGGAAGGGCTGACGACCAACGAGTTCTATCCGAACGGGATTTCGACGAGCCTGCCGTTCGACGTGCAGTTGGAACTGGTGCGCTCGATGCGCGGTCTTGAGCACGCGCATATCCTGCGACCGGGCTATGCGATCGAGTACGATTATTTCGATCCGTGCGGGCTGAAGGCATCGTTGGAAACGAAGGCGATCAGCGGGCTGTTCTTCGCCGGGCAGATCAACGGGACGACCGGCTACGAAGAGGCGGCGGCGCAAGGCATTCTCGCCGGTATCAATGCCGGTCTGTTCGTGCAAGGCAAGGAGGCGTGGTGCCCGCGTCGCGATCAGGCATATCTGGGCGTGCTGGTCGACGATCTGGTCACGCGCGGTGTGTCCGAGCCGTACCGGATGTTCACGAGCCGTGCCGAATATCGCCTGAGCCTGCGCGAAGACAATGCCGATATGCGCCTGACCGAAATCGGCCGGGAACTTGGTGTAGTCGACGACGTGCGCTGGGATGCATTCAGCCGCAAGCGTGACGCTGTTTCACGTGAAACAGAGCGCCTTCGCACGACGTGGGTCAATCCTAAGACGTTACCCGCCGACGAGGCCACCGCGTTGTTGGGCAAACAGATCGACCACGAATACAGCCTCGCGGATCTGTTGCGCCGGCCGGGAGTCAGCTACGACGGTGTGTGCGGCCTGCTCGCCGGTTCATGCAATGCGCCGGAAGCGCTCGCGGAAGACCCGGTACTGCTGGCGCAAATCAAGGAACAGATCGAAATCGGGATCAAGTATCAGGGCTACATCGATCGTCAGGCCGGCGAAATTGAGCGCAACGAGGCTCATGAGAACACGCGTTTGCCAGAAGGGCTCGACTACACGGAAGTTCGCGGATTGTCGTTCGAGGCGCGGCAGAAACTGATGCAGTTTCGCCCTGAGACGATCGGCCAGGCTTCGCGCATCTCCGGCATCACGCCAGCGGCGATCTCGTTGCTGATGGTGCACTTGAAGCGCGGCCTCGGCCGTCGTCCGCCGAAAGCCGGCGAACCGGCCGGCGATAACAAACCGGTGGTCCAATGACGGCAGGGCAGAGGGGCGTCGATCTGCAGGCATTGGAGCCGTTGTTGGCGGACGGCGTTCGCGAACTCGGCCTCGAACTGAACGACACTCAGCAGCGCAAGCTGCTCGACTACGTAGCGCTGCTGGCAAAGTGGAATGCCGTTTATAACCTGACGGCGATCCGCGATCCTCGGCAGATGCTGATTCAACACATTCTCGATTCGCTGTCGATCGTGCCGCATCTCGCTCCTCGCGGCCCTTCGTCGGTGCTCGACGTCGGCTCGGGCGGTGGCCTGCCGGGCATCGTACTGGCGATCGTATTGCCGGAATGGACCGTCACCACGAATGACATCGTTCACAAAAAGACCGCTTTCCAGGCGCAGGCGAAAGCCGAGCTTGGTCTGACGAATCTGTCGGTCGTGACGGGCCGGGTAGAAGCGCTGCGACCCGGCGCCGAAGTACCCGCAAAGTTCGACGTAATCGTTTCCCGCGCATTCGCAGAGCTCTCGGATTTCGTTACACTGGCCCGTCATCTGGTTGCGCAACATGGGGCGATCTGGGCGATGAAGGGGGTGCGGCCTGACGGTGAGATCGAACGTCTGCCGGCCGGCGCCCACGTAGAACAGGTCATCCGGTTGCACGTGCCATCGCTCGAAGCCGAGCGACATCTGATCCAGGTGCGAGTGGGCGCCGAAAGCTGATGGTCGCCGCGGCCTGAAGCACCATCAACGTTTTTCACTTCATCCAGGCAGCAAAAGGGACACACCAACGATGGCAAAAATCTTCTGCGTTGCGAACCAGAAGGGCGGGGTCGGCAAGACGACCACCGCGGTCAATCTGGCGGCGAGTCTGGCAGCGCAGGGACAGCGAGTCCTTCTCATCGATCTGGACCCGCAGGGCAACGCCACGATGGGCAGCGGTATCGACAAGGCCGAGTGCGCGAATACCGTCTACGAAATACTCGTGGATAACGTGGCGGTGGCCGACGCGCGCGTGCGGCCCGACGCCGTCGGTTACGACGTGGTGCCCGCCAACCGCGAGCTTGCGGGCGCCGAAGTGGAACTCGTCGGCATGCAAAATCGCGAGCGCCAGCTGAAGGCTGCGCTGGCGAATGTCGAGGGCGAATACGATTTCGTCTTGATCGATTGCCCGCCGGCTTTGTCGCTGCTGACGCTTAATGGACTGTGCGCCGCACACGGCGTCGTGATCCCGATGCAGTGCGAGTACTTCGCGCTCGAGGGCCTGTCCGACCTTGTCAATACGATCAAGCAGGTACACGCGAATCTGAACCGCGACCTTAAGATAATCGGCCTGCTGCGCGTGATGTTCGATCCGCGCATCACGTTGCAACAGCAAGTCTCGGATCAATTGAAAGAGCATTTCGGCGACAAGGTGTTCGACGCGGTGATTCCGCGTAACGTGCGGCTTGCCGAGGCGCCCAGCTATGGGCTGCCCGGCGTGGTGTTCGACAGGGCGTCGCGTGGCGCGCAGGCGTATGTGCAGTTCGGCGCCGAAATGATTGAGCGGGTGCGTGCGCTGAACGACGCGCCCCAGGCATCCTAAGCGGATCGAGGAAGCACGATGAATGCAGTAGCGAGAAAAAAGGGATTGGGACGCGGTCTGGAGGCATTGCTCGGCGGCACTGCGGACATCACCGAGGCAGTGGTGATCGAAGGCGCGCCGCACGTGCTGCCGCTCGGCAAGATGCAGGCAGGCAAGTACCAGCCGCGTACGCGAATGGATGAAGGCGCGCTGCAGGAGCTCGCGACGAGCATTCGCGCTCAGGGGCTGATGCAGCCGATTCTCGTGCGCCCGATCGCGGCGGATCGATACGAGATCATTGCCGGCGAGCGGCGGTTCCGCGCGGCGCGGATTGCAGGACTGGAAGAAGTGCCGGTGCTCGTGAAGGACGTGCCGGACCAGGCTGCCGCGGCAATGGCGCTGATCGAGAATATTCAGCGCGAAGATCTGAATCCGCTCGAAGAAGCACAGGGCATTCAGCGCCTGCTCGATGAGTTTAATTTCACGCACGAGCAGGCCGCGGAATCGGTCGGTCGCTCGCGCAGCGCGGTGTCGAACCTGCTGCGCCTGCTCAACCTCGCGACGCCCGTCCAGACGATGCTGCTCGCCGGCGATCTGGATATGGGACACGCTCGCGCGCTGCTCGCCGTCGATGCCGCGACGCAAATCACGCTGGCAAACCAGGTCGTCAACAAGCGCCTCTCCGTGCGCGAGACCGAAAAACTCGTCGCCACCACGACGAAGGTGACGCCCGCCGTCAAGGCACGCGCGAATCCGGATGGTGGCCGGGATACGCGCCGGCTCGAAGAGGAGCTATCGGATCTGTTGGCGGCGACGGTCAAAATCAAACTCGGCCGGCGCGGTCGTGGTCAGGTACTGGTGGACTTTGGCGATCTCGATGCATTGGAAGGGATTCTGCTGCGCCTACGAGGTAATGCCAACGTCTAACCCCCGAATCGATTAGAGATCGACAGAAAAGAGGGTGAATAGCTTGCCGGCGGAGTATCGATCCTTCGCCAGCTAGCGAAGCCCTCGATGCGTATTCCGCGGCAAACGGCCGTGGTTTTCCGATCTTTGCGCTCCCGCTGCCGGAGCTATTTCTCTGCATTGCTTCTACATCGATTGCCGCTGAATCCCAGTTAATTAGCTGGCAAATAATCAGGCATCCCTCGCTTGCAGGCGCGCATGGGCCGATGCGGTCATTCCTGCGGGCGGCTATCACCCGCACTCATCGCGGCAATCTCCAGTTTGCTTTTCGTAACGCTTCGCCTTGGCGTCGGCCCGGCTCTTGTCTGTGTCGAAAGCCGGTATTTGTTGCATTTTCGAGACGTCTGCCACAGCATCGAAACAGCGCGCAGGCAAGCTTCAATCGACGCGATTCGAGGCGTCGATTTGCCCGTCCCGCGCCCACCTTACATTTGACGTGACCGGGCGTGCCGGCAAGCGTTTTACCGCCACGGGACGGGGCTTTTCACGCGGGCGATAGCGTGGCCTAAAGTCTTGAATTGCCTGCAACTATCGCTTACAATCGCCCGGATTTAATTGCACGGCAACCCCGTAAGTACTGCGTAAGCTCGCGGGCTGGAACAAGACATTCGGAACATTGCGATGGCGGTCAAAACGTCGAATCCGTCGCCGAACCACGGGCACGACGGACACCGTACAGAACGCTGCGCTTCCGGTACATCTGCCAGTCGGGAGTTTGATCCAGGCGAAGCGTGGGATGACGGGCAGGAAGAAAACAACATCGTTCCGCTCACGCGGGCTGAGGCAGAAAAGCTGTTTGGTCCTGACGTGGGCCGTCCATCGCGAGTGACGCCTTTCAGGGTCGTCGCTGCGCAAATGGTTTTGTCCCTGGTTGCAACGCTGGTGTGGTGGCTGTTCTACAAGCCGCCGGGTGCTGCTGCGCTGTCCGCGTTCCTCGGGGGCGCAATTTGTTGGGTGCCGGGCGCGTTGTTCGCGACGCGCCTGAAAAAGTTGAGCGGTGCCGAGACAGTAATGAGCTGGATGATCGGCGAAGCGCTCAAGATGGGGACAACGATCGCGATGTTCGTAGCGATCGCCTTCTGGTATCACGACGTACGCTGGATTCCGCTGCTCGTGACCTACCTCATCGCGCTGAAGACTTACTGGATTGCCTTGGCGTGGCGCTAGGGTAGCAGCACAAAAAATAGCGGCAAAAAGAAATTCAGGCCGGCGCGTGGCGCCGGCAGCAGGTGTGTGGATATGACAGACCGCGCACCCGGCGCGTTCCCGCAATAGAGCGTTCTGGCGGGAACGGCCTCAGACGATTTTCGACATTTTGGGTGGCTTTAACGATATGGCAGCTAGCGAAAGCACGCGCGCAATGGACCCGTCCGAGTACATTGCGCACCACTTGCAGAACTTTTCCACCGCGCATCAGACGTCGATTTTCGACATCCACGTGTGGAATCTGGACACCCTCTTCTGGTCGATCGTCTGCGGCCTCGTCACGATCTTCGTGCTGCACCTGGCAGCCCGCAAGGCAACCTCCGGCGTGCCGGGCCGTTTCCAATGCGCGATCGAAATGCTGGTCGAAATGGTCGAGGATCAATCGAAGGCGATGATCCACGGCTCGCGTACTTTCATCGCACCGCTCGCGCTGACCGTGTTCGTCTGGGTCGCGCTGATGAACTCCCTCGACTTCGTTCCCGTCGACCTGCCGGGCCGCGTAATCGGCTGGCTGGGTCTGTCCGAAGTCATTCCGCACCATCGCCTCGTGCCGACCGCCGACCTGAACGGCACGATCGGTATCGCTCTCGGCGTGTTCGTGCTGATGATTTACTACAACTTCAAGATCAAAGGCGCAGGCGGCTTCGTGCATGAACTGCTGTCCGCTCCGTTCGGCGCGCATCCGCTGCTGTGGATCCCGAACCTTGCACTGAACATCATCGAGTTCGTCGCGAAAACGGTCTCGCTCGGCATGCGGCTGTTCGGCAACATGTACGCCGGCGAACTGTTGTTCCTGCTGATTGCCCTGCTCGGCAGCCTCTGGAGCTTCGGCGCGGACACGACGGTGCTTGGCTTCATCGGCCATGTGATCGCCGGCACGGTGTGGTCGATCTTCCACATCCTGATCGTGCTGCTGCAGGCGTTCATTTTCATGATGCTGACGCTGGTGTACATCGGCCAGGCACACGACTCGCACTAACCGGCGCGGTCGGCAAAAAAGAATCGTAGTTTTTCAAATCCCAGTTCCAACCAGTTCTAAAAGACTTTTCACAAAGGAGTGATCATGCAAGCTTTCATCGCCAACATCCAGGGTCTGACCGCCATCGGTATCGGCATCATCATCGGCCTGGGTGCAATCGGCGCCTGTATCGGTATCGGTCTGATGGGCGGCAAGTACATCGAAGCATGCGCCCGTCAACCGGAACTGATGAACCCGCTGCAAACCAAGATGTTCCTGCTGGCTGGTCTGATCGATGCGGCGTTCCTGATTGGCGTTGGTGTGGCAATGCTGTTTGCGTTCGCGAACCCGCTGCTCTCGAAGCTGGCAGGCTGAGGTTCCTCGGAGGTTTGCGTCTGAGCTATAACTGGTAAAGACGCAGGGCGGAACGGGTACTGGGGCGCTGATCGAGCAGAATCGATGAGCGCCTTGCCGTTTCACTTTCCGAACTAGCAACGTTTAAGGAAACACCGTGAATCTCAACGCAACTCTGTTTGCGCAAATGGTCGTGTTCCTGATCCTCGCGTGGTTCACGATGAAATTCGTGTGGCCGCCGCTGATCAACGCCCTCGACGAGCGCGCGAAGAAGATCGCCGACGGTCTGTCCGCCGCGGAAAAGGGCAAACAGGAACTCGAAGCTGCTCATAAGCGCGTCGACCAGGAACTCGCCCAGGCACGCAACGACGGTCAGCAACGCATTGCCGACGCGGAAAAGCGCGCAGTGACGGTCGCCGACGAAATCAAGGCTCAGGCACAGGCTGAAGCCGCTCGCATTCTCGCGCAAGCGAAGGCCGACGCGGACCAGCAAGTCGTCAAGGCGCGCGAAACGCTGCGCGGCGAAGTCGCCGCTCTCGCCGTGAAGGGCGCTGAGCAGATCCTGAAGCGCGAAGTCGACCAGGCAGCGCACGCTGACCTGCTGAATCAACTGAAAGCCGAGCTCTGATCATGGCCGAACTTGCAACCATCGCCCGTCCGTACGCGGAAGCGCTGTTCGGCGTGGCCGAAGCTGGTGACATCGCCGCCTGGTCCACGCTCGTGCAGGAGCTGGCACAGGTTGCGCGTCTGCCCGAAGTGCTGTCGGTCGCCTCGAGCCCGAAAGTGAGCCGTGCCCAGGTCAGCGACCTGCTGCTGGCCGCGGTCAAGTCGCCGCTCAAGGACAACGCGCAAGCGAAGAATCTGGTGCAAATGCTGGTGGACAACCATCGCCTGCAACTGCTGCCGGAAATCGCCTCGCAGTTCGAAGAGTTGAAGAACGCCCGCGAAGGGGCGGCAGATGTGCTGATCGTCAGCGCATTTCCGCTCGAAGGCGCGCAGTTGAACGAACTCGTCGCAAGCCTCGAACGCAAGTTCAAGCGCAAGCTGAAGCCGACGGTCGAAGTCGACCAGTCGTTGATCGGCGGCGTGCGCGTGACGGTCGGCGACGAAGTGCTCGATACCTCGGTCCGCGCGCGGCTTGCCAGCATGCAAACGGCCCTGACGGCCTGAAGCGCCTCGCGCTGAAGCGGCTGGCACGCAACAGAATTGACTATCAGGAGCGAATAATGCAACTCAATCCCTCTGAGATCAGCGAGCTGATCAAGAGCCGGATCCAGGGCCTTGACGCGAGCGCAGACGTTCGCAACCAGGGCACCGTGATCTCCGTGACCGACGGTATCGTGCGTATCCACGGCCTGTCGGAAGTGATGCAGGGCGAAATGCTCGAATTCCCGGGCAACACCTTCGGTCTTGCGCTGAACCTCGAGCGCGACTCGGTCGGCGCCGTGATTCTGGGTGAGTACGAGCACATTTCGGAAGGCGACATCGTCAAGACGACGGGCCGCATTCTCGAAGTGCCGGTGGGTCCGGAACTGCTCGGCCGCGTGGTCGACGCGCTCGGCAACCCGATCGACGGCAAGGGTCCGCTCAACACGAAGATGACCGACGCGATCGAAAAGATCGCGCCGGGCGTGATCTGGCGTAAGTCGGTTTCGGAGCCGGTCCAGACCGGTCTGAAGTCGATCGACTCGATGGTGCCGATCGGCCGCGGCCAGCGTGAGCTGATCATCGGCGACCGTCAGTGCGGCAAGACCGCAGTCGCCGTCGACGCGATCATCAACCAGAAAGGCAAGAACCTCGTCTGTATCTACGTCGCGATCGGCCAGAAGGCTTCGTCGATCATGAACGTGGTGCGCAAGCTCGAAGAATCGGGCGCGCTCGAATACACGATCGTCGTCGCCGCTTCGGCTTCGGACTCGGCGGCGATGCAGTACCTCGCGCCGTACGCCGGCTGCACGATGGGCGAATACTTCCGCGATCGCGGCCAGGACGCGCTGATCGTTTATGACGACTTGACCAAGCAGGCTTGGGCATACCGTCAGATCTCGCTGCTGCTGCGCCGTCCGCCGGGCCGTGAAGCTTACCCGGGTGACGTGTTCTATCTGCACTCGCGTCTGCTCGAGCGTGCAGCTCGCGTGTCGGAAGAGTACGTCGAGAAGTTCACGAACGGTGAAGTGAAGGGCAAGAGCGGTTCGCTGACGGCACTGCCGGTCATCGAAACGCAGGCAGGCGACGTGACCGCATTCGTGCCGACGAACGTGATCTCGATTACCGACGGCCAGATCTTCCTCGAAACCGACCTCTTCAACGCAGGTATCCGCCCGGCGATCAACGCCGGCGTGTCGGTGTCGCGTGTGGGTGGCGCGGCGCAGACCAAGGTCGTGAAGAAGCTGTCGGGCGGTATCCGTACCGACCTCGCGCAGTACCGTGAACTCGCCGCGTTCGCGCAGTTCGCATCGGACCTCGACGAAGCGACCCGCAAGCAGCTCGAACGCGGGCGCCGCGTGACCGAACTGCTCAAGCAGCCGCAGTATCAGCCGCTGCAGGTGTGGGAGCTGGCCGTGTCGCTGTTCGCGGCGAACAACGGTTACCTCGACGACCTCGAAGTGGCTCAGGTTCTGCCGTTCGAAAAGGGTCTGCGCGAATTCCTGAAGGCGAGCCATGCTGACCTGATCAAGCGCATCGAAGAAACCAAGGAACTCTCGAAGGACGACGAAGGCCTGCTGCATACGGCCGTCAAAGACTTCAAGAAGTCCGGCGCTTATTGATCCGCGAGTGATCCGCAAGGCATAAACGGACCTTGAAGCGGCGCGGGCCGCATGCGAATGTCCCGCGCCGTTTCGATCGCTTTGCATGGGACCCGGGTCAGCGTCGAAGCGCTAACCCGGGCCGACAAGGAGTAAGCAATGGCTGGAATGAAGGAAATTCGCGGCAAGATCAAGAGCGTGCAAAACACGCGCAAGATCACGAAAGCGATGGAGATGGTGGCCGCATCGAAGATGCGCCGCGCTCAGGAGCGCATGCGCGCTGCTCGCCCGTACGCCGACAAGGTCCGC